>Ga0181521_10004006_pt1 | contig 17052 bp, 18 predicted proteins | sample PEATcosm2014_Bin_32_FD_119764 | JGI IMG/M metagenome (GOLD analysis project Ga0181521, IMG submission 119764) | Peatland microbial communities from MTU Mesocosm Facility, Houghton, MI, USA - PEATcosm2014_Bin02_60_metaG | ecosystem: Environmental > Terrestrial > Soil > Wetlands > Peat | place... | reverse complement strand
TTCCTCTACGGCAGCCAGGTAGCCGTAGCCGGCATTGTTGACGAGCACGTCGATGCGACCGAATGCCCGTTCGCCTTCGCTGACAGCGTGTTTGATCTGATCTGCATTTGTCACATCCAAGGCGAGCACGATCGCCTGGCCTTCATGTCCCACAATGAGGTCGTCGAGCGTTTTCGGATCCCGTGCCGTTGCCACCACGCGGAACCCGTGCGCGAGCGCCCCGCGGACAAAAGCCCGACCGAAGCCACTCGAGCAGCCAGTAACGAACCAGACTGGGGTGTCGCTCATTATCCTTGCCATGGTTTGCTTTCCTTTGATCAAATGCAATTGGGCCGCTAGACCGCGGGAAAATGCCGCTGTGCGCAGGTCCGAACGCGCGCCATATGCTGTTGGGCAATGGCCTCCGAGAGGTCCGGCACGATCTCGTTGAAGTGCAGATGTTCAAGCAACTCGAACCCGGTCGACCGAAATACATGGGTGTCTTGCAGGACCTGCATGGCGGTCCAGCCGCTGCTCTTGGCCAGCGTCGGTAGCGCGGCTCCCGAGGGAGTGATCACATTGGCCTTCTTTCCGGCAAGAAGCCCGTGCACCGCGCCGTTGTTGGGTCACTGCCGAAAAATGGCCCTTCTCAGGGAGCGCTGGTAGGAGATTGACACTTTTATCGTGATTTTCTGGAAAGCGGCCAAAAGCATGAGTTGCGGTTGGAGCGCAAACGACTATGCCATTGTGCGGCAAGCTGCAATCTACTAAAACCGCGAGACGGCGAGGTACCGATTTCCCGGCGATGGGCCAATCGCCCCCTTGCCAATTCCCGCCCTACTGCGAGGAATGTGTCATGGTCGACGGGAAACGATCGATACCTCAGCCGCACATGCACTATCGCCCTCCGCGCGAGCGCTGTGTTGATCTTGCTCAAGATGGCCTACTGCCGGTAGCGAAATTGCTATGACGGCAGTAATGGATTTGACTGTTCGATGCGGCCGGGCCATCACGCCTTGCGGTACGTCAATTCTGTCATCGGCGCATAACTGAGACTCTAACGCATGGAGGTCGCGTTTCGTTGCGCGGTTGCACCGTAACCATCGACCGGCCGGCGGTCCGCGCCGGACTTACAGATTTTCGGTTGGGCTGCGCACTACCTGACTGGGCCGGGATCGGCAGTAAGTCGCATAGGGTCGTCTGGCTGAACGCAACAAAAAGGGAATGTATCCTCTAATTCCAGACCGATCGAAAGTTCGCCACCCGATGCGTGACGTTGTACCGGCATTTGCGGGCAGTTTAAAACTAGAGGTAAGGTCGCTTCTCGGGTACCCGGAAACGGGCGGAAGGGGAAGCGATGAAGAAGTCCAAATACTCGGAAGAGCAGATTGCTTATGCGCTGTGATTGGCTAAATCGGGCACGCCGGTGGCTTAGGTTTGTCGGCAGATTGGCATTGCGGACGCGACCATTTACATCTGGCGCAAGAAGTACGCCAATCTGGGCGTGACAGAACTGCGGCGCCTGAAGATGCTCGAGGACGAGAACGCGCGCCTGAAGCGCGTTGTAGCCGACCTGACCTTGGATCGACAGATCCTGCAGGAGGTTGATAAAAAAGCTCTGAAGCCGGCCAAACGACGCGAGCTGGCCCGATGGATGCAAGAGCGGTTTCGAATCAGCGTGAAGCAGTCATGCCGGCTGGCGCTGCTGCAGCGATCGACCTGGTACCGCAAGAGTCGTGCACGCGATCAAAGTGCGCTGCGAATGCGGATTCGCGACGTCGCGATGAACCGGCCGCGGTCCGGCTATCCACGCATTCACGTCATGCTGCGGCGCGAAGGCTGGCGGGTGAGTCGCAACAAGGTTTACCGGCTGTATCGTCTCGAGGGATTGCAGTTGCGCATGAAGGTCAAGCGGCGCTCGGGGTCGGTCAGCCCGTGCGGCTCCAGCCCGACCGGAATGCGATCCACGTGGCCCGTCCGGGTGTACGAACACGTACACCTCGTAGTCGAATAGCCCGACAGCCATAGCTGCTTGCCGTCGGCGCTGACGTTGCCCATGTCGGGGCTGCCCGGCGTTCGTTGACGCGGTCTACAATGTTGACCGCTTGCATTTGGCGCCCGGGGATCCGTCACTGGACGTTTTCGGACGGCAACTCTTCCGGCAGGCGGCATGGTTTTACCGGCCTCGGCGAGCCAGCCCGAGGGGTTCACTGCGACATCTTCGCCTGCACTCCAAATGAATCTGATCCGTCCATTCCGCGCCCTGCGTCCGCTGCCGGAAAGAGCCGCTGAAATAGCGGCGCCTCCGTACGATGTGTTGACCGGTGCCGAAGCACGCCGATATGCAGCCGGCAATCCATGGAGCTTTCTGCGCGTTTCGAAAGCTGAAATCGACCTTCCCGAAAGCGTCGACCCGTACTCCGGGATCGTGTATGAGAAAGCCAGGGCCAATCTTGACAAGCTGATCGCGTGCGGCGCGCTGCGCCGCGATCGGGTCTGCGGGTTCTATGCGTACCGACTCGAAGCGGGCTTGCATGTGCAGACGGGACTCGGCCTGGTAGCCTCCGTGCAGGCATACCGGGACAACCGAATCAAGCGTCACGAGCTGACCCGGCCCGACAAGGAAACGGATCGCGTGCGACACATGGAGGCGCTCGGCGCACAGACCGGTCCGGCTATGCTTGCCTATCCTCGTGCGCCCGAAGTAGACCGTCTTCTCGCGGAGTCGACGATCGAAGCGCCGGATACGGCCGTCACGGCGATCGACGGGGTACGCCACAGCATCTGGCCGATCACCCGGCCCGGTGTCGTCGATCAGCTGACGCGCGCGTTCGAATCCTTGCCCGCCCTCTATATCGCCGACGGGCATCACCGTATCGCCGCCGCGGAGCGCGTGGCGACGGCGCCTCGATCGAAAGAAACGGCTGCGGAGCAGGCCCGCGTGCCGGACGGATTTCTGGCCGTGGCCTTCCCGCATCATGCCATGCGCATCCTGGACTACAACCGGGTCGTTACGGATCTGGGCGGCTTGAGCGAGTCGGTCTTCCTGGAAAGAGTGGGCGAGCGATTCGACGTGTTCGAGGCTTCCGGTCAGGTACGCCCGGCGGCGCGAGGCGAATTCGGCCTTTACTTGCCGGGACGCTGGTTCCGGCTGCGCGTGCATCAAAATCGCGTTCCGCTTCACGATCCGGTCGCGCGGCTGGACGTCAGCATCCTTGCGCAAGAGCTCCTCGGACCGATCCTGTCGATCACTGATCTACGGCGCGACTCCCGGATCGATTTCGTCGGCGGGATACGCGGCCTCGACGAGCTGGAACGCCGCGTTGCCTCCGACATGGCGGCGGCGTTCGCTCTTTACCCGACCGCGATAGAGGATCTCATGGCGGTCGCGGATCATGGCGATGTCATGCCACCCAAGTCGACCTGGTTCGAACCCAAGCTGGCCGACGGACTCCTTTGCCACGTGCTCGAGGATCGTTGAGAGCATCGAAGTCGATGCGTCGATGCCCGGTCACAAGCGGCAATCGGTTTGAACGGAAAACTTTTTCTAACGTGTCCCGAGACGATCGTTGCAATCGCGGGGGCAGTTACGGTGTGGCATCAGTGAGTAGTAGCCAATTTTATTCCGACTACTTTCGGTTGTCTGCTGGAATCCGTAGCAAGCTAATCAATATGCGGCATCGCTTGCTAGCGCCGTCGGTCACCCGCAGGCAAGCCGCAGTTCTCGTGCTTGCTCCTGCTAGTCCGCTAATGGAAGCGACGAATGTCGCAAACCGATCCACAGCGGACTTGAGCAATGCCAAAAAAGCGGTCTTCCAAGGGGCGAAGACTGGACATCAGGTATTGTTTAAATGGAACGGGCCAACGAGCCCGACCTACACGGGAGATCCATGATGACGATTTGTCCGATCGCGCTAGTGGCAACCTGCAAGAAGTGTCCTGCCCTCAATGTTTGCCCCCTAAAGGGCATCCTGGGTGACTACAAGAGACCGGAGGAATCTCAGCGAAGTACTCCGGTCGACAAGAAGTAGCTTGCCGGCCGCGATGAGTCGCGCCGAGTCGCGCGGCGATCAATGCTGGTCGTCGATTCTCCGGAACCGACACCGAGGACTGCTGGACGTCCCTTTGCGGACTAGGGGCTGCGATTCCGACGGCGGCCGCATTTTTCCGGACACAACCCTTTCCAGTCGGTCGCTGCTGCCGACTGCGGTCATTTCCAACCCGCGAAAGCCGACGCTCGTTGCATCATTTCGTCGGCGTGGGCTGGCATTTGCGCAAGTACGCGGGATTGAGATCTTGGGCATTCGGTCTTCCCGGCGTTGTTACGGTCAAGAGAGTTACGATGGGATCCTCGAATCTTTGGCCCATTCCGGATTGGGGATTCCATGACTGCTATTCCGTCAAGAAGTCTTGCGTTCGTCGAATCGAATCCTGATGCATACATCGACGCGATATGGAACGCTGTCCAAAATGGGGCTCGAACGGTTCGGATAGCTCCCGCTAGCGTTGACTCCGTTAGGCTACACGATATCCTTCGCGCCAAATTGCCTCCTGAGATTGAAGTGGTCGCGCTGGCCGAAATTCCGGCGGAGTTAACGCTGCGTCCAACTCGGGAAGAGACTCCGACCATTTACGCCTTGTTTCCGCAGGAGGGGAAGCACCTGCCGGCGTTGTTGCTCCAATTTCTTGATTGGCAAGGTGGTTGGTTGATAGCCCCAAAGACGAAGCGCTTTTATGCCGAGTCGCCCCTGTTTCTAGTCTCGATTCCCAATGCGGGAGCCCATCTTTCGTGTCAATTGGCGCGAAGGATGGGGTACCGGGATGGTATAGAGCTCACAGGACCTGCAAAGCCAGCCCACTGGTACTGTCTGGAATACTCCAACTTGCACACCTCAGCCCCCGATTTCTTCATCGACAGCGCCAGGCGCGATCCCCTTGGCAATCGTGCGCACCCCTTCCCGCGCACACCGACCTTGTTTATCTATCGCAATCCGCTAGATATTCTCGTCGCGGAAGCCAATTCATACAACGAGGGCGGTAAAGGCACTCTCCACGGTTACCTAAGCGAGCTTTCCTTTGACGAGCGGTTGAAGCGATTGCTTTTTGACCCATGGCTGCTCGGATCGATTCGTGATCGGGTTGGAAAGTTCCTCGCATGGTTGGATTTTCCGAATATCGTCCCCCTATCGTATGAGGAACTCATAGGAGCGCGCGGTGGTGGCGACGACCAAGTGCGGGAAAGTCTGATCTGGTCGATTCAGCTGAAGTTACAGATCCCAGGACATCCCGGACAGATTGGCGAAGCGATTCTTGAAGAGGATTCTCCGACCATTAACAAGGACAGTATTGGAAGCTACCGGAAGGCATTGACCCGGCGAGTATTCGACGAGTTTTCAAATCTCGATCAGGATTTTATGGAACTGCTGGGTTACGCCGGATGCGACATGGGCCATACGCCTTTCCCCCCTGCTCGAGCCGGGGAATTTCGGCGACGACCACTGAAGCTAAGCATGGCCAATCATGACGAGACGCCATTCGTGCCATAAGTAGTTCAGTAGTTCTCGGTGGGCGCAAGTGTCTGCTTTGGAGTAAATCCCGTGCGCCCGCTGAACACCCGCTGTTGGGCCGGGTCCGACCCAGCATGATGACGGCTAGACCATATCGCCGTTGACCGAGTCACAGCCGGGCGCTTCGACGGAAAGCCGCAGGCAAATGCAATTTCCGCTTGGCGGACTGACCTGCCATCCGTTGCCGTGTTCCGTTCAGCCTTCGTTCGTGGGCATCTCTAGGCGTTTTTTCAATTGTTGGAGGGCTTGCGCCGACTCCGCGTCGATTCGGTCCTGCAGGCTGATCCGGTTCAAGAGCGCGAATAGCAAATTGGGCGATCGGTACTCGAATTCACGTATGAAATGCGTCCCAGTGTCTTTGCGCTCAATCGTATAGGTCACGACGCCGGCTTCGCGGCCATCTATATCGCCCGCAATGCGCCACCGCCGAAACGGCTCGCACGCGGTGACATGCCAATTCACGCGGCCGCGTCGTCCCGCAACCTGGAACTCCTCGACGACCGACTCGCCGACCTCCAGAGGATGATCGACTGCGCCGTGGACGGCAAGGGAAGATGGGTGCCACTTCGGCCAGTTGCCGGGCGTTGTCACGTAGGCGAAAACCTCGGGCGAAGGACGTGCGACGTCGATCGCCGTCACGATCCGGGTGACGCCCACATCCACCGGCGCAAGCAGGGCAAATATCGGCACTGCGACCGCGACGGTCGCAACGATGATTCGCTTCCACACACGGCTCATGGGGAGCCGACGAGGAAATCCCGGTGGCCGATTCGGGCAAACCGGTGCCGGTAGCGATTTGTCATGAGCAGGGTCATTTGACCAGGAATCGGCCAATATCTGGACCTGCAGTTCGTTGTCACCACGCCGGTGTCTGGTTCGGTGATCCGGTGCCCGCTGCCTGTCGGGCAAGCTGGTAGTCGCCGGGCTGCAGCATTACATCGTCGACAAACCGCTCTCCCCCCGCTCCATCAAGCATTCCTCGTCATGGCCGTGCGTGTGTTCCGGCTCCGCGGTGCCGGGTTGCGCGTAACAGAGCAGCGCAGCCTCGCCATCGCGCTGGCGCATTACGCCGCGCTGGGATGCCAGTGGCGTAATCGGGTCCGCCGGCCTCGGCGTCGAATACCGAGAACGAAGCATCTTCTGCGCCAAGCCCCCTAGCCCATCCATTTATGAATGATAACGGCCTTTATCATTCACAAATATTAGCTCAAAAAAGCTGGTGTCCAAGGCTGGTCCAACTGTGACCCACGTCCCGACACGGCGGATCGCCGCGGCGCTGATGCAGCAATAACCGACCGGAGATTCACATGGTCTTGCTCGAGTTCTCAATGTCTCCACTTACCAAAGGCGAGAGCGTCAGCCCATTCGTCGCCCGTTCGCTCGACATTATCGACAAAAGTGGCTTGCCCTACCAGCTGACGGCGATGGGCACCATCCTCGAAGGGGAGTGGGACGACGTGATCGACGTCGTCACCGCTTGCTACAGGGCAATGAGCGTCGATTGCGAGCGCATCAGCGTCAATGTCAAGATCGACTATCGCGCTGGCGTCGGAGGGCGGCTGAAGAGCAAGATCGAATCGGTTCAACAGAAACTCGGGCGAAGACTGTCGACCTGATCGACCGTTCCCCCCAAAGCAGTCCCACCACGCTTCCCAAAACCGGCCGTTCGAAATCAAAGAAAGGGTCACTCGCGAGTTGCTACGTGGCGAAGGGCAGGCACTCAAGTCAGCCTGCCATTGCAAAAGACACTTCTACATTGCGGCGTGAATAGTCATTCAACCGCGTCCCAGGCCCGAGAGAGGCCGGCGACACTCACGCCGATCGGCGCTCTTCATTGCGCCAATTACCCGAGGACCCGGGCGGTGCCGACGACTGCTTAGCATTGCTTTGCGGACCGCTGCGCCGACAGCCGAGCTATTCGGACCTTGCCGACCCGTTGCCGACATTGCGGCTCGCGCAATGCAGACGTTAATCGCGGCTACGGCAAAAGCGCCTCCAGCAGGGCGACCCGACTGGATTTGTTATCGCTGTACGCCATGTGCACCTTTGCACCAGGCGCCAAGTTATCGACAAGCCAATCGTTCGGACACCACGCTACCGCCTCGCGTTTCTCGCTCGCTGACGGGTGAAACTCGACAAAGACTTCCGCAGCGTTATTGCCAGGCTAACCAGGCCACGACGCGGTTATGCGCTTCTTGATCGGCACAGTCCGGTGCCAGCATGTTTGCTCGATTCAATTCTTCGATCAAGGTCAGCGTGTTCAACTGCGTGAACCGGAACGATGCCATTGCGCGAACAGGGAGGCGCAAAATTCCAACGCCAGTACCGTTCTTACGTGGGTGCATCTTGTGCGTCTTTATGTGTCATGATTGAATTGTATGCTCTTGCGCAGGAGGCTCCGAATGGCAACGGTGACAGTCTACTATTTCCGGGTGTGGAATCAGGATCGCCGACAGAATCTAGTATCGAGGTGGCCCGCGACGCGAGAGCGAATTGAAGGTTTGAAGGGGAACCTTATAGAAGATACCGCGCGGGAGGTAGAGTCTTCCCGTCTAGACAGCGAAGGCTTTTTGTCCTACACGCTGCCGAAAGGCTATAAGTTGCCTACTCATATCCGGTAGCCTACGTCGGTCGAATCGGACAGCAGCGGCTAAAGCCAGCAGGATCGTGCATTCGAGTCGTTATTGCCTTAGAGCCTGCTGAGCAGCCTATAAAGACGCAGATCGTAGTGCATGAAGCTGACCGAGCTGTTGACCGGCCAGGACGGTTGAGGTGTTGACTCACTCGCAGTGCATGCAAATGCGACCGCAGGTGGTCACGAGGCAATACTTGACCGGAAACGCGATGCGAACAGAATCGCGCCAATCGCGCGGGTACGAGTTCGGGTAAGTCGCACCGGTACTGCTGCGATCCAAGGTAATTCCCTCATGATGCCCGAGCCGTGGAAGCGAGCACATCGATCGCCAAGCATCGCAATCAAGTGTAAAAGGATTCGGCCAAGGCGGAAGCGGGTAAGGAACAGCATCGATACGCCTGCCATCGTCTCAAGCACTTGTCGATTGGGTCCAGTCTGGAGGATCGAGAGAGTATTCATGTGAAACCGCCATCAGTTTCACGACGGCGGGGCGATGTCTTGCCCCGCCGTGCGTCTATCCATCGGGATCGTTTAGTTTGCGGAGACCGCGCTATTGGCGTCCGCGACGTCTTGCGGCGCTTCCTTCGTCCGGTATAGCTGCGGGAACCTTTCGCGATCGGTCAGCCCGTCCTCGCCGACCCGAAAGTTACCGGCCTTCTGTGCCGCCACCATTTCGGCGTATACCTGTTCACGCGTCTTGCCGCCGGCCTGCATTGCAACGTACGGCTGCGATGTGGTCGTAGTCGTGTTCTCGAATCTTCCGGGGAAAAGTTCGCGCTCCGTCTTACCGGCAAAGCTCATCACGATCTCGCCGTTCTGCTGGGCCGCGGTAAGCTCTTCCTTAACCTGCTCGCGAGTTTTGCCTGGTCCGGTGACTACCGGCGGGTACTGCGACGGGTACAACTCGCGGAGGCTCATTCCTTGGTCGCCGACAATTATGTCGCCGGCCTGCTGGGCCGCGGTAAGTTCGGCCTGAACCTGCTCGCGGGTCTTGCCTGGTCCGGTGGCTACCGCCGGGTAATTCCCCGGGTATATCTCGCGCAGGGGCACGCCGGCAGGACCAAGCACGTCCCCGGCCTGCTGGGCTGCGGTAAGTTCGGCCTGAACCTGTTCGCGGGTCTTGTCCGAATCGGCGTACGCGGCTTCCGAGGCCAGGGCCAGAGCGAGGGCGGAAACACTCAAGATGCGTGTGACGTTACTCATGGAAAACTCCTTTTTAAAAAGCGAAGATCGTTATTTAGGAAAGCGCGGACCATCAAAGGCGAATTCGGCGCTCGTGACTGTTTGGACATCATTTGCTACACGTGCAATACGGTGCAATCGGCTAATTCATTCCCGAAAATCGACCCCTTAAGAAACTAAATTTCTTTTGTCAGAACGGGAATATTTCCGACTATCGGACGGTTAGTACGACCCTGGTTAAGAACGACACCGCAACTAGCCACACCAAGCACTTTGCAGCGCCCCCAATGTCGAACGGGATGACCTATACAACCGTGCGCATTGCCTCACGCACTGCGAAATAGATATCGCCGAGCAATTGCAGAATGCACGCCTGCACGCACTTCGCGCGTTCTATTGGCGACCAGGAGAAATCATGGGGTGAACTATCGGCACTCGTGCGCAATGTGTGCTTGAGGTCGCTGGTAATCGCGACTGCAACAGCACCGCTCGCGGATTGGAGCGGCATTTTCATCTATCCTTTTGTCCGAAATTCCGAGAACGCTTCCGTTTCAGTCAGGTACTTTTCGATTTCCCGATCGCTAGAATCCTGTCGGTGGACTTCCTGATCCGAACCGATACGCGTCCGGGCAACGTTCTCGACAAGGTAGAGTCACGAGCGAGACTCGAGGCCGATCTCCGCGGCAAACACGACGCCACCGTATCCGGAAAGTTTCCGGCATTTTCTTCGATCCATTGTCTGGCGAATGGTTATTAACCCTATGTGATTTGCCTCCGCTTGCAGAAAACATTGGCATTTCGCGCCAGGACGGGAATTTTTCGCAGCCGTGGACAGTATTGTTCTGGACCCTCAACGGTCGACGCGAGGATGACAACGGCGATGGACGGTCGGCAATGAAGCGCTATCGCGCTTTCGATGGCAGGTGATGGCCATCCATGTGGAAACTGGGGAATAAAATCGCCGCGGAGTCGGTACTCTTGGTGAGCACGGGAGCTTGAATTGACCGCTTCACAAAAGGAGGGGCGTTTTCAGGCAATCGTGCTGCCACATATCGATTCGGCCTTCAATTTGGCACGCTGGCTCGCGCGCAACGAACAGGATGCGGAAGATATCGTGCAGGAAGCTTATTTACGCGCGTTCAAGTTCTTCGACGGCTTCCATGGTGAAGACGCACGCCCGTGGCTGCTGGGTATCGTACGTAATACCTTCTATACCTGGTATCAGCAAAATAAGACCCAAAAGGAAAGCACCGAGTTTGATGAAGAGTTGCACAGCATCGAAACAGAGGATTCTGCGGCAACGCAGCGAGCCGACAACAACCCGGAGACACTACTCATTCAGCAGGATAGTCGGCGGCAGTTGGATAAGGCACTGAAAGCGCTGTCGGCGGAGTTTCGCGAAGTGCTGGTGATGCGCGAGCTGGAAGATCTTTCTTACAAGGAGATTGCGGGAATCATTGGGATACCGATCGGGACAGTTATGTCCCGTCTAGCGCGCGGTCGTAAGCAGCTCGCGGAAATTCTTGCTTGAACAAGTCGAGTGCATGATGGACCATAAAGAGGCGATTGAACTGCTGCCGGCCTACCTGGATCAGGAACTCGGTATCGCCGAGGCGATCGCCGTGGAACACCACCTGAGCGGGTGCTCCGAGTGCCAAGTTGAATACGCGGAGCAAAGCGCCGTGAGTGCGCGGCTGAAAAGGGATGCCCCGTACTTCAAGGCTCCCGCCGATCTCGCCCAACGCGTCAAAATGAGCCTGCCTCGCGACAGGGCTCCCGCCACCCGCCTCAAGGCTTGGCGTTTTGATTGGTTGCCTTCAGGAGCCGGATCCAAAGATTGGAATTTTAATTGGCTGGGTGCGGGGGCCGTGGCGGCGTCCATGCTGGCGCTCGTCTTCAGTGGGGGTTTGTTTCTCGCGCTGCCGTCGGATCAGGAGCGGCTGACGGAGGAGCTGATTTCCAGCCACGTCCGCTCGCTGCAGGTTAATCACCTGTCCGATGTGGCTTCAACCGACAAGCACACGGTAAAACCCTGGTTCAACGGCAAGCTCGACTTCTCTCCACCAGTCGTTGATCTTGCCTCGCAGGCATTTCCGCTAGAAGGCGGCCGGTTGGATTACGTCGATGGCCGCACCGTGGCCGTACTTATCTATCGACGCGCGAAACACCCAATCAATCTTTATATCTGGCCGACCTCGGATCGGGATTCGTCGCCGCAGGAACAGGATCGCCATGGCTACCATCTTATCCGATGGACGTCGGGTGGGATGAAATATTGTGCTGTATCCGATTTGGCGACAAGCGAATTGGAGGTCTTTGTTGGGGCTCTACGGACGCAGGTATAGTCCCGCTGCCTTTCGTATCCGAGGTGGTGCCCGCCGCAATGACCGGCTCACCTGCTGGGTTTTTTCCGACCACCGATTCGTCCGAAGTTCCCGGACCAGATCACCTCCCAGGTTCGCTTCGTTCCTTCGAGCTTGATCTCCTTCAAGCTCTGCTGTCGGCGATGCATGCCGTATGCCAGTGCCACAGTTCTCCCGGATGCCGACAAGGCAATGCCGCCGTAGGCTCCCTGTACGGACAGCCCGTGGGAATAAAGCATGCGTCTTGCCGGTAATGCATCGTGACGGCGCCAATTTCTGGCACCTCTTACCTAGGACATCGACATGGACTTCGAACATAACCGCAGAGATTTTCTTAGGCTGGCTGGCCTTGGCGGGGCTGTCCTGGCCTCGAGTCTCGGCCCTTGGGGCAGTGCCTTTGCTGCGTCGGGGCAGGACTTCTTCTTCGTACAGATGACGGACAGTCATTGGGGATTCGAGGGGCCGCCCAATCCCGAGGCGAAGAACACCCTGAAGCGTGCCGTTGCTGCGGTGAACGCGCTCGAGCGCCAGCCAGATTTCATTATATGGACCGGAGACCTCACCCATGCCGCCCCAGACGACAAGGAACGCCACCGACGCATGGCGGAATTCAAAACTATCGTGGCCAATCTTAAGGTCAAGGATGTGCGATTTATCCCAGGCGAGAACGATGCCGGTCTCGACAACGGCGAGATGTACAGGACCATGTTCGGCGTCGGCAACTACAGCTTCGATCACAAGAGCGTGCATTTTGTCGCGCTCGACAATGTCTCGGACCCTAACGGATTAATTGGAGAAGATCAGCTGCAATGGCTGCACGCGGATTTGGCTCGGCACGACAAGACGCAACCAATCGTCGTCTTCGCTCATCGTCCCTTGTTCGACCTCTATCCCGGGTGGGATTGGGCAACGACGGATGGTGCTAAGGCGATCGACATCATGACGCCGTATGAGAATGTGACAGTGTTCTTTGGTCATATCCACCAGGAATATCATCAAATGACAGGGAAGATTGCTCACCATGCGTCTGAGTCGCTGATTTTCCCGTTCCCGCTCGCGGGCTCACAACCGAAGAAATCGCCCATTGCTTGGGACTCGACCCATCCGTTCAAAGGTCTGGGTTTTACTTCCGTGCAGACCCAAGGTAAGGGGTTCAAACCGGTCACCCAACCGATTGCTTAATCTTTCTGAGCAAACCGTCCCTACCCCAGGGCGAAGACCGGCGAAAGCCGGCGGCTTGGAGAGCGATGGTCATGCTCCGCCGATTGCGGCGGGGTGCCTTATTTATCACTCGCCGGATGGTTTACGAATATCGGGATGGGGACGCTGTGTTCGACGTTTACGCTCACTTCGTTTAGGGAATTCGATGCCATGAAGCTTTCGCACCTATTCACTGGACTGCTGTTCGCCATTGAACTTCTTGCGACGGCCGAGGTGGGCGCGGCCGACGCGGAGTCGATCGCACGCGGTAAATACATTTTCCAAGGAGCCGATTGCAATGGCTGCCACGGGGACGTCAAGCATGGCTCGGACCCTGTAGGTGGCCTCGGACTCGATACGCCATTTGGAACTTTCCGTGCCCCCAATATCACGCCCGACAAGGAGCACGGTATCGGAGGCTGGAGTCTGGAGGAGTTTACGACGGCCCTGCGCAATGGCGTCGGGCGCCACGGAGAGTATCTGTTCCCGGTCTTCCCGTACACCTCGTTTACCAAGATGACCGATCGCGATATGGGAGATCTTTACGCCTACATCATGAGCCTGCCGGCAGTACCTGTGCCCAACAAGCCGCATGAAGCGAAGCCACCCTTTAGCTGGCGCCCGCTGCTCATCGTCTGGCGCGAATTGTTCTTTACCGCTGGACCGATCGGTTCCGATCCGGCTAAGGGAAATGAATGGAATCGCGGCAATTATCTCGTTCATGCGGTTGTTCATTGCGAGGAGTGCCATACGCCGCGCAATTTTCTGGGCGCGATCAACACCACGAGATCCTTCTCTGGAAATGTGAACGGTCCTGACAGGCAAAATGCGCCAAACATTACTTCGGACGTCAAGACGGGGATCGGCAGTTGGTCGATCGAGGATATACAGGTGCTGCTGAAAACCGGCATGACACCCGATTCGGATTTTGTCGGCTCGGGCATGAAGGCGGTGGTACGGGGCACTTCAAAACTCACCGATGCCGACCGTCACGCCATTGCGGTCTACCTCAAAAGCGTAGCGCCAATCCACGTCGACCTGCCGCCCAAGGCAAAGGTGGCCTCCGAGAGTCGATGACTCTTCGGGCACATGGTTTTGACCGGGTCCAATAGCGCTGCAACGGATTTGGTGGGTATTGGTGTTGGTGCGCCGACGTCATACTGAGCCATGCGCCGAATTGGTGAGAGTATAGAGGGCAGGTCAATTTTGGATTGGCGAGGATGAAATGGGCGATCGTGAAAGGTACCGCTTATGACCATGGCTTTGATGGCGGTATCGATTGCTCCAGCACAGCCTCTGCGACTTTCTTTTTCTTGGAGCGTTAGTGATATGGTTGATACTCATGATGCTCACCGTCAGAGCTCCGCGCAGGCGGCCGACTTTACGAGGCGCTCCAGTTTCGTTCCAATCGAATACGGCATCCTCAATGGTGCCCCGCACGGCGGCAGATGCGTCAAGGTCAATCGTGGCAAGAGCCATGGACAGTACGTCGACAACTGTGCTCGCAAATCTTGCCAAGGCTGCTGCTCGATGATCGCGCGTTCCCGGTGATTTCAGTGAATTTTGACGGTGCGCGAAGCCAGCACCAGTGCGGGGATTGGTGCGTACGGCATTGACATTGCGCTCATTTCTGTTTGGGTCGCAAGTCCCTCGCAAGTCGCATCGTTGCCGGGCCGATTTCAATCGGCAGCCGTGGAGTGGTCGAAGACGTCAACAGGCTCGCGAATGTGGCCGACAGACATCCGGTAGTAGATCGCGTTGTCCCTTTCTAGCTAATGCGCGCAGCCTACATGCATCTGGAAGGGGCTGGTCACTTTGGCAGAATCGCGATCGCGGTATCTGACGGCGAAACCTAATTGCCCTGCAGTCGGCGATAGTGCGAAAGGTGCCGAAATGCCTCCTGTTCGTGCCCACGCACCTCGTACATCTTGGAGAGGTTGTAGTGCGCGTCGGCAAATTCCGGATCCAAGTCAATTACGCGTTCGTAGGCGCCGATTGCCTCCGCGGGTCGGCCCAAATCCTCGAGCGCGATACCAATATTGAAGTAAAGCAATGGTTCGTCCGGCATCTGCGCGATCGCGTCGCGGTAGATTCTCTCGGCAGCATCAGCCAAACCGCGTGCTTGGAGCAGACAGCCCAGATTGACGTAGGCAGCAAGAAATCGCGGATTACGCGCGATCGCCTCGCGATACGCATCCTCCGCCGCGTTGGGCTCGGAGCCCTCGAGCTCGCATCCACGGTCGAACCAGTGTTCGGCGCGGTCGCTCGCCGTCGCACCTTTCCTCAGGAATGCGAGCTCACCGTGCGAAGAAGCGACATCGAAGTCGAGCAGGTACTGGCCGGAATCGGCCTGCCATCGCGATGCGCCCTGGCGTACCACGATTCGCGCTCCGAGCGCCGAAATGTGAACACCCGACAGAGGCAACGTTTGCGGAAGCGCCGCCCGCAGACGCACAAGTGATTGCTTGACCTTGCGAGTCGGAATCTTGACCGCTGTAAGTCCCTGCGCAGTGCGCAGAACAATCAAATCCTGGAACGAAAAAAGTAACTCGTTGCGCGGGCCGCGCGCAGGTGCAACAAATCCAGCGTCGATAAATCCCTGAACGACACCACGAGACAACCCGATAAGCCTTTCGACATCCTGAAGCGTGTAGCTGTTCATACCTCGCGCCAGGCGACGTGTAGCTTGCACGAACTCAACACATCATGCCGAGACACGCTTAGACGTCTTCTTCGTCCTGGTTTGCGCGCCCACAGCGGTTTCGGGCGCCGGCATTCGCTTGGGCGGCTTGCGGTCGGCCTTTGCTGGGGCGGTCGCGGCAGTCGACCCCGCAGCAGGTGCCGCGACCGTTTTGGACTTTGCGAGGCTCGCGCGTAAGGCTTCCATCAGGTCGATCACTTGGGCACCCGCGGATTCGGCCTCCGGTGCCAGCGTGATTTCCTTGCCCTCGATCTTTTGCTGAATTACTGCCTCGATACGTTTCTTCACTTCGTCCACGTACGCTTTGGGATCGTACTGGTCTGTGGCGTTTTGCTCGATCAACTGCACCGCCAGGGCGAGCTCGGGCGGTCTGACTTCTGCCTTCTCAATTTCGAGTTCGGCAAGGTCGCGGACTTCGTCGGCGTATAGCAATTGTTGCAGGATGAGACCGTCCGGGGCTGCACGCACCTGTACCATGTTCTGCTTACCTTTCCAAGCCCAGCGTCCCAGCGCGCAACGCGCTGTCTCGCGCATTGCCTGCCCAAGCAGCGCGTACGGACGCGCGCCACCCTTGTCGGGAGCGAGAAAGTAGGCCTTGTCGTAGTAGATCGGATCGATCGAGGTCAGCGGAATGAAGGCGACGATCTCGATTGCCTGGCTTCCCTTTTCCTCCAATTGCTTGAGTTCATCGGCCGAGAAGAGCACATATTGATCCTTGGCGAACTCATATCCCTTGGTCATTTCTGCTCGTTCGACGACGACCCCTTCCTTCGCACAGACGTACTGCTGCTTCAGACGCGAACCGCAAGCTGCGTGCACCAGGTTGAACGAAATGCCTGAGGATGCCTGGGCCGCAGAAAACAGCTTGACCGGCACGGACACGAGGCCGAAAGTCAAGTTCAGGGAAGCAATGGAGCGCGCAGCCATAATCACCAGCTCCTTTCAGGATCCAAGATCCGGATCAGGTCATGCCGAGCACCGAGTATCCCCTGCCAAGAGTCGGCATTGTCGCGCAAACGCTCGACGGCCGTCGAGAGGCGAAAATCACTAGGCTCGGCGACGGCAAGTTCATCCCATGACAATGGCATGGACACGGCGGCGCTCGAGACCAGGCGCGGTGAATAGGCAGCGTTCAGGGTTCGGCCCCGCCCGTTCATGTTGTGGTCGAAAAATATCTTGCCGGTCCGCTTGACGACCGACCAGTCCATTGTGATGTCCTTTGGATGCAGACGCAAGATATGTTGTCCGACTAGGCGGCACATGTCGCGCGCCTGGTCCGAGGTGATGGTGGGCTCGATCGGGACAAAAATGTGCAAGCCCGTCTTGCCGCTTGTCTTTACGTAAGCGCGTAGCGACATCGCTGCAAGCAGTTCGCGCAGTTGGTACGCCACCTCGCGCGCCTTGGCAAAAGCGGCTGGGTTGTAT
>Ga0181521_10004002_pt1 | contig 17071 bp, 20 predicted proteins | sample PEATcosm2014_Bin_32_FD_119764 | JGI IMG/M metagenome (GOLD analysis project Ga0181521, IMG submission 119764) | Peatland microbial communities from MTU Mesocosm Facility, Houghton, MI, USA - PEATcosm2014_Bin02_60_metaG | ecosystem: Environmental > Terrestrial > Soil > Wetlands > Peat | place... | reverse complement strand
TTGCTGGGCCTTCGATAATCGTGTCCAGGGTATGACCGAAGATGTTGCCCGCCGTTCCATCGACTGGCTGCACGACACGGGCTGCCGCGTATTGGCCCTCATGGCGGCGAAGTTCTGCTGCGGCCGCAGTTCGCGCACAAAGTCGTCGACTACGCCGTCCAGAAGGGATTCTGGGTGTACGTGCCCACCAACGGCCGTCTGATGCGCCGGGAGGTTATCGACCGGTTGGCCGATGCCGGAGTAGCCACCTTCAACCTCGCGGTGGATTCCGTCGCCGACCGGAAAGAGCTGCCTAAGGCGCTCCAACCGATCCGGTCGTATTTCGATTATCTAATCAAGAAACAGTACGTTTACAACTTCAGCGTCTTCTTCAACATCAACATCACCCGTATCAAACCTGGAGGACGTCCGGCAGCTTACCGAAATCGCTCACGACGTGGGGATCGCGACGGACTATCGCATTAACGAATCGCCCATGCTCGAACAGCCGCACTTCAAGCATAAGGACGGCAACAGCAGTTTAATCGCGCCCGGGACTGGCCGCAGGTAGATGCCGTGGTCGACTGGCTCATCGAGAAGAACCGGTCTGGCTACAAGATGGTAAATTCCGTCCGGCGCCTCCAGGAGATGAAGGCGTTCCGGTGTCCTTGACACGTAACGTGACCTGCTCTAAGACGAAACGCATTGGCAACACTATTGCGGTGGATCTAATGGGAGAGGTGGCGTCCGATTCTCTGTTGATCGGGGGAGCAGCGGCTTCGATGCCGGCGCGGGCCTCAGCGCCCCGGTTCGTGAGGCTGTGCCGCGTATCGTCGATGCGGTTCTGAGCGAGCTCCGAAGGCTCAATGTGGCGCACTCCCCTGGAACCAACGCTGGTCAGCCGGGTATCTGATGGAATCCAATTCTTGATAACTACGGACAACAATTATGCGACTGCTGAACTTTGGAATGAGTTTGACCCTGGTCATGGCTGCGATGGCAGCCGACACTGTAACGCTCAGGGACGGCCGCGTGGTCACGGGCACGTACCTGAAAGGCTCACCTCGCGAAATGAGAATCGAGACCGCCGATCAGATCCAGAAAGTGGATCTGACGGACATCGTACGCATCGAATTCGGCGCCGTTCGCGAAAGTCGCGAGAGCGGGATGCCGCCGGCCCCGGATAGCTCCAACTCCAGCTCCGTCTTGCTCCCGGCCGGCACGAAATTAGTCATTCGCATGATCGACGCGGTGGACTCGGAAAAGAACTCAGTCGGGCAGACATTCGCCGCTAGCTTGGATGAGCCGGTCATGATCGATGGTCAGACGATAATTCCCCGCGGCGCCGATGTGGTGGTGAAGCTGGTGGATGACAAGGAATCCGGCAAGCTCACGGGGCGAACGATCCTCACCCTGGACCTGATGAGCCTGAAGGCGAATGGCCGCATAGTGGACGTCAACACCGAAACGGTCACCGAGGAGAGTTCCTCCCGCGGCGCCCGCACTGCCAAAGTGGCTGGAGGCACGGCGGCACTGGGAGCGATTATCGGCGCTATCGCGGGCGGCGGCAAAGGTGCGGCCATCGGCCTGGGATCGGGCGCTGCCGTAGGCGCCGGGGCGGAAATCCTGACCAAGGGCCAGCGCGTGAGAATTCCATCGGAAACGCGGCTGACCTTCGTCCTCGAAAACGCCGTCCGCTTCTGAAGTCGAATCGCCATGTGCCTCGCCATACCCGGAAAGATCATCGAACTCCACGAAAAGAGCTGCATGAGAATGGGCAGAATCGATTACGGGGGCATCACCCGCGAGGCCTGCCCCGAGCCCATCGCCGATCCGCGTTGCGAATTTGGGCCGGAAGGAACTGCAAAATGGCAAAACGCAGCCCTGAAAAACGGACGCAACAGGTGGTTACCTCTGGTTCCGCTGAAGTAATCGACTTAGGAAGCCATCAAGCCGAGAAAGAGGAGATAGCGCGCCTGGCGTACGAGTTTTGGCTCGAGCGCGGATCACCAATCGGAACTGCCGAAGAGGACTGGTTTCGCGCCGAGGCGGAGGTCAGATCACGCCGAGCTGGCCCGTTTGCGGAACTATTCGTGAGGGTTGAACGGATGTCTGAAATAGGACCCGAACGCCCACTCTTGCGATGAGAATGCTCTATGACAACATCCTACTTAGACTCTGGTATCGATGAATATCTGCGTGCGAGGCTCATGCCCGTGGAAGGTGCAATCCCGCATCTCCCCGGAATCGAAATGTACGGTGATTCCGTTCCGGCAGGAACAGCGGGTGGCGACTTGTTCGAATACATCAACTTTCGGCAGCGCTACGATATCGATACGCGAATTGAACAGGCTCTGAGGCTATCTAAGGAGTTTCTGGTTCCGCACCCACCGAACATGCCTGATCATAACTCTGTCGACGATCATGTCGAATGGTTGAAGTCGAAGTTGGACTACCAGTCCGAAATGGAAGCGGCGTATAGAGAAGCTCGAAGCTTGGAGCAAGTGCGCGTTGCGGAAGACCTGAGGGACTTTTATAGTACAGCTGGCGTCCTTGTGGTAGATGCTCAAGGCCATGGAGTGATCTCAGCGAAGATCGCCTCAACCGTACATGACACATTTCACGCGCTCATGCTCTCCGAACTCGATCGTCACGGGAAAACGACACCGGACTTGTTTGAAAAGATCAATCTCCGGCTAGCGCAGTCAGTCACGGCTCGGAATGCACTGGGGAGAAGCCTCAAGGAGAGTGCGCGAGAGATCGCGACCATGCTATACGGCGAGGTGCATCCCTCCGGTCATTTCCGGTTCGTCAATTTCGGTCATCCACCGCCGCTCGTGTTCTCGGCGCAAGAACGCAAGTTCATCGAGGTTGATAAAGGCCGGATGGTGCGCTTCCTGCCGCTTGGGCTGGAGGTTCCCGAAGACCATCCGGACCGAAAGCGGTATTTCTCGATGCACTTCAGGAGGAGGACGGCGGACTACTCGGATATGGCCGAGATCACCCTGATCAAACCGGGCGACATCCTTTTCCTGTACACCGACGGAGTTTATGACGGAAGCGACGAGGAAGAACGCCGCGCTCTCGAAGAGTTGATGGGCGACCATTGCCTGCTTTCCGCGAAGGACATTTGCAACGCCATGTTGGAGCGTGCCTTGAGAATAGATGATCACTTACGCGACACTGGCGAACAGGATCGTATCGACGATAAAACAGTGTTCATTATCAAGCGAAGCGGACCAGGAGCCTGAACCTGCTCGATGCCTCCGAGCGAGGATGCAGGGCCTGATGACCGGCAACAAGTCTGGGATGCCGGGGCTGAAAAACCTGGCCACCGCTGGAGCAGCGGAGGACCAGCGGAGGAAAGTCACGGTGGCCGCCTTCCAAACCGAGTGGCGCCGCTCTCTGAAACGATAGCGTAGTCTATGGCGGTGTCATGCCGAACTCGCTCCATGCGCCCGTCCCGGATAAGAACCGTCGGTGCCTCAAGTTACAAGCAAAACCGCGGGCAGCGAAACGGACCTGAAGACGATTATCCGCGCGTCTTTCCCGAAAGACCATCCGCAAACACATGGACAACCTGTGGATGCTAGGCGGAGAAATTATCCGCGATCTGCACGAAGACCCCTCTCTGAGAAAGGTTGCCACCGAGCATGCCGGGCATATGCCGAAGCGTTTCCGGGTTCGTGCAGATCAACAGGCGGTAGCAACCACGCCGCAGTCTTCAATGCATGACTCCGATGCCCTCACTCAACTCGCGAGAGCCGGCGGCATCGGCACGTATGTCGGCACGTGCTGAGGGCGCCGAAGCAGATTCGGCTGGGATTCTCGTAAGTGCCTGATTTCATGTGAGCGCATCATGGCGTGCTGAGTGCACGTAAGGAACCGTCAGTTTCATCATGCTATATCAACAGCAGACCGTTGTGCAGCCTCCACTAGCCGCCCCGACGCCTGGGCGTAGTTTTCCAATAGGGGCCACGTTGGTACAGGGCGGCGCCAACTTCTCAATCTTCTCCCGAAGTGCGACCGGCATCGAACTGCTTTTTTTCGATCGGGAGGACGACGCTCGTCCTTCGCGTGTCGTCCCCATCGATCCATCAGTGGGCCGCACGTACCACTATTGGCACGTATTCGTGCCCGGGGTGCAAGCAGGTCAGATCTACGGATTCCGGGCTTACGGTCCGTTCGAGCCAACTCGCGGTCTCCGGTTCGACCCATCCAAGCTGCTACTCGATCCGTACGGTCGCGCGGTCGTCGTCCCCAAACACTATAGCCGTGAAGCAGCGCGCCTGAAAGGAGACAACACAGCCACGGCCATGAAGAGCGTGGTTACGGACCCGCAGGCGTATGACTGGGAAGGAGACCTTCCCCTGAAGCGGCCTTGGTCGCGCACCATCATCTACGAGATGCATGTGCGCGGTTTCACCGCGCATCCCAGCTCCGGGCTGGCGGATTCGAAACGTGGCACATACGCCGGAGTGGTCCAGAAGATCCCTTACCTCCAGCAACTGGGCATTACCGCGGTCGAGCTGCTTCCCGTGTTCCAGTTCGATCCCCAGGATGCGCCCCAAGGCCGGACGAACTACTGGGGCTATTCACCGGTCTCATTCTTTGCGCCGCACCAGGCATACAGTTCGCGTCAGGAACCGCTGGGTGCCGTTGATGAATTCCGGGACATGGTGAAGGCGCTGCACCGGGCCGGCATCGAAGTCATTCTCGACGTGGTCTTCAATCATACCGCGGAAGACGGACACGACGGCCCGACGCAGTGCTTCCGCGGCCTGGACAATTCCACTTACTACCTGCTGGAAGAAGACCGCTCACAATACCCCAACTTCACCGGCACTGGCAACACGCTGAATGCGAACCATCCGATTGTACGGCGCATGATTGTGGACAGTCTCCGTTACTGGGTGGAGGAAATGCACGTGGATGGCTTCCGTTTCGATCTTGCGTCCATCCTGGCGCGCGATTCCTCGGGAGCTGTCATGTCGAATCCTCCGGTGCTTTGGGACATCGAGTCCGACCCGGCGCTGGCGGGTACCAAAATGATCGCGGAAGCATGGGATGCGGCTGGACTCTATCAGGTCGGCAACTTCACGGGCGACAGTTGGAAGGAGTGGAATGACCGGTTTCGCGACGACATCCGCGACTTCTTCCGGGGCGCGAATGATTCGGTCGGGCGCGCAGCCGATCGTCTGCTTGGCAGCCCCAGCATCTATGGTTGGAAAGAGCGGGAACTTGAGGAGAGTATCAACTTCGTTGCGTGCCACGACGGATTCACACTGAACGATGTCGTCTCCTATGACCACAAGCACAACGAAGAGAATGGTGAGGACAACCGCGATGGATCTGGGGAAAACCGAAGCTGGAACTGCGGCATTGAAGGTCCTACGGACGATCCCGTAATCGAGAGGCTTCGCAACCGTCAGGTGAAGAACTTTCTCACAGTCGCCATGTTGTCCGGCGGTGTGCCTATGTTTGTGATGGGCGATGAGGTGAGGCGTAGCCAGCGCGGCAACAATAACGCCTACTGCCAGGACAATGACACGAGTTGGTTCGACTGGAACCTGCTCTCCAAACATGCGGATGTCCTCCGGTTCGTGAAGTTACTGATTAAGCGCCGTGTCATCCGAGACCTCGAACATGAACGCCGGCGAGTGAATCTGAGCCAGGTCCTGCGCGAGGCAAAACCCGCCTGGCACGGCGTGAAACTCAATGAGCCGGACTGGTCGCCTTTCTCACACAGCATCGCAATCGGCGGGGAATTGAAGAACGAATCGGTATTGGCGCACGTCATTCTGAATTCGTATTTGGAGCCTCTCGACTTCGAACTTCCCATATTGAGCGGCGATAGCAAGCACTGGCGGCGGTGGATCGATACCGCACTGGATCCGCCGCATGAGATTTGCGAATGGAATGCGGAGCAAGCAGTTCTGGGCAATACATATCGTGCTGGCGCACGGTCCGTGGTGGTGCTCATCGCAGGTGACGGCCGAAAGCGGGACATTTCAACTGGAGTTCAATCGTGACCACCTCCTTACAATTGACCTACGGCGGAGTTTTCCTTGGGGTTTTTGCCCAACAAGTCGGCCTGCCTATTCCCTCAGTCGTTTTTCTGATGGCCGCAGGCGCGCTTTCGGCCCATGGAGCAATGAACCCGACGATCATTGTGTTCTTGGGTGTTTTGGGTTGTCTGGCAGGCGATGGGATATGGTTCTGGATTGGCCGCAGGTGGGGGTCTAAGGCTGTGCGGCTACTCTGCCGGCTTACCTCCGACCCGCGAAGGTGCTTCAGGGATGCGCAGGAAAAGTTTCGCCGTTATGGCCTCCCCGTATTGTGTGTGGCCAAGTTTCTCCCTGGACTGGATGCCGTCATGCCGCCACTTGGCGGCGCAGAAGGAGTGTCGCTTACGCGCTTCGTTGCGCTCGATGCCGTAGGTAGCTTCCTCTGGTCCGCCTGCTATGTAGGGCTGGGCTATCTCTTCTCGAATCAATTGGATATCGCAATTCGTTGGGTTCAACATTGCGGGACCGCCCTCGGTATCGCGATTGTGGTTCCGCTGGTTCTCTATGCCGGCTCGCGGGGCCTGACGCTGGTGCGAATGATCCGACAACTGCGGCTGCGCCGCATCAGTCCGCCGATGCTCGCACGCAAACTGAAATCCAACAGCAAGGTCGCCGTGATCGACCTGTTGAGTTTCGAAGAAGGAACCGAAGGTGAAAGCCTGGAGGCTATTCCTGGTGCTTTCAGCGTAGATCCCTCTCTGTTGCGGAAAGCTCCATATATCACTGTTCCGGATGATGTCAAGATCATTCTCTATTGCTCTTCGGGCAGTGATATGGTGAGCGCGCGAGCAGCCGTGGGCTTAAAACGGATAGGCGTTGACAAAGTATGGGTACTGGAAGGTGGACTCAAGGCGTGGCGTGAACACGGGTTCCCTGTCTCTCAGGCCCTCGAAGTACCGGAAGTCGTTGCCAAACGTTTTGGTGTTAAGTTGCCAGCACCCGTTACTGTCTTGAGTTGAGAAGCAGAGAGATCGGTGCAGAAAAGGAGCATAAGATGACAACAAAAGATCTTCCCGAGACGGCAATGGCGACATTGTCTCCGGCTACGAACAGCCCATTGCGGGCCTCGGAACTGCTGCGGCAGTATGGTTGCGGACCGATACCTTTCGTCGGAACGGAGAACGCATTCTACGACCGGCATCTGATATTCGACAGAGTGATCGACCCGGGGGTGGCAACGGCGCGGGAACGCTTCGAAGCATTTGCCCATTCCGTCCGCGACATCCTGGCGCAGCGATGGGTGCTGACCAAGAAGACATACGAGAGACAAAACCCAAAGCGCATCTATTATCTTTCGATGGAGTTCCTGATCGGGCGCTCCGCGGCGAACAATGTGACCAACTTACTGCTTGATCCTTTGGTGCAGTACGCCGCGGATGAAGCGGGAATCGACTGGCTCAATCTGCTGGAAGAGGAGCCCGATGCCGGTCTGGGGAATGGAGGATTGGGCCGTCTGGCGGCGTGCTTCCTCGACTCCATGGCCACTATGCAGCTACCCGCGACCGGTTACGGCCTGCGATACGAGTACGGGATGTTCCGGCAATCGATTATGGACGGGTGGCAGAAAGAAAACGCCGATAACTGGCTTCGCCAGTCGGACCCCTGGGAGATAGCGCGGCCGTCCGAAAAGGTGGAAGTCAAGCTGAACTGCTCTATCCAGGTGAGGGGTGGTCGATTCGAAGTGATTCCTGGCCGGCCATCGACACTGTACGGCATTCCCTTCGATCGTCCAGTCGTGGGGCACGGGGGAAAGACGATCAATACTTTGCGTCTTTGGGCCGCGGCGGCCCCCGACTATTTCAACTTCGAGGAATTCGGGAGCGGGGATTTCATCGGGGCTCTGGGCGAAACCCTGGAAGCGGAATCCCTCACCCGAGTTTTGTACCCGGATGACTCGACAACAGTCGGCCGGCAACTGCGCTTCGCGCAGGAAAACTTCCTGGTTGCCTGTTCGCTGGCCGACATCGTACGCCGGTTCCGGCGGCTGCACAACGATTGGGACAGGCTGCCCGAGAAGGCAGCGATACAACTGAATGACACACATCCTGCCATGGCGGTCCCCGAACTGATGCGAATTCTGCTGGATGACGCGCACTTGAGCTGGGAGGAAGCCTGGAGCCTGACCAGGAGGACGCTGGCCTATACCAATCACACGCTGCTGCCGGAAGCCTTGGAGAAGTGGCCGGTGGAAGCGTTTGAAGTCCTGGTGCCGCGGCAACTGGAGATCGTCTACGAAATCGATCGGAGGCTCCTGGAGGACGCCCGCAAGTATTTCCCTGGGGACGAGCGCCGCGTGGAACGCGTGAGATTGGTCGAGGAGGGTGCCGAGCGCAAGATCCGAATGGCCAACCTGGCCATTGTCGGTTCGCACAGCACGAACGGCGTTGCGGCTGTCCATTCGAAGCTTTTACGAAGCTCCACCGTGAAAGATCTCGCGGACATGTTCCCGGAGCGCTTCAACAACAAAACCAATGGGGTGACTCCGCGCCGATGGTTGTTACAGGCCAATCCGGGGTTGGCAAGCGCCATCACGGAAGCGATCGGCGAAGGGTGGGTTACCGACCTTCGAGAACTCTCGAAGCTGAAGCCCCTGGCCGGCGACCCGGCCTTCCGGGATGCGTTTCTGGCGTCAAAGGCACAGGCCAAATCGCGGTTTGCGAACTGGCTCAAAGTTACATCGGGGCGAATTGTCGACCCCCAAACCGTGTTCGACTGTCAGGTCAAGCGAATTCACGAATACAAGAGACAATTGCTGAACGCGCTGCGGATTATCGTCGAGTACAACCGGCTGCGCAACAATCCGAACCTGGAGGTGGTTCCACGCACATACTTCTTTGCCGGCAAGGCGGCCCCGGCGTACCGTTTGGCGAAGCTGATTATCAAGTTCATCAACAACCTGGCAGAGACGATCGATTCCGACCCGGTTACTCGAGGCCGTATCAATATCATCTTCCTTCCTGAATACAACGTGTCGCTGGCGGAGAAGTTGATTCCCGCAAGCGATGTCTCCAACCAGATTTCTACGGCGGGATTTGAGGCGAGCGGCACCAGCAACATGAAGTTCATGATGAACGGAGCGCTCACGGTCGGAACGCGGGATGGCGCGACCATCGAGATGGCGGAGGAAGCCGGAGAAGACAACCTGTTTCTGTTCGGTCTAACTGTGGAACAGGTGGAGGCCAGCAGAGGCTGGTACAGCCCGTATTGGCACTACGAGAATGAGCCGGAAACCAGGGCAGCACTTGACCTTATCTTTTCCGGGCACTTCAATCGGAGCGAGCCTGGGATTTTCGACCCGCTGCGCGAGGTGCTGCTAACAGGTGGCGACTATTACATGCACCTGGCCGATCTGACATCGTATTGCCAAGCGCAGGACCGGCTCGGCGCACTCTATTCGGATTCCGGCACATGGGCGCAGAAAGCGATCCTGAATGTCGCCAGCAGCGGTAAGTTTTCGAGCGACCGCACCATTGCTCAATATGCGGCCGAGATTTGGACGGCCGAACCTTGTCCGGTGCTGTAGAAACTCCATGGAAGGAGCAAACACATGAGACGACTTAAGATGTCCTGGAATACGGAGCGAGGCCGCCTAGCCTGCCGCTGGATTGAATCAAGTGAGAAATGTGGGCCATCCTCGTTCGCCGACCGGTTACGGCTTTCATTCAATCCAGGAAATCATTCGGGCGATTCTTTGGGGGAAAGATGAGTAGTGGCAACGGGCTGCAGAAGACACGCCCATTTCCGCCCGAGTACCGAGCGTCGGGCTTGTTGCTCCATGTCACATCGCTGCCCTCGCCTTACGGTATCGGTGACCTGGGACCGGAGGCATTTGCTTGGATCGACCGGCTGCATGATGCCGGCCAAAGATGGTGGCAGGCACTTCCCTTGGGGCCGACTGGATATGGAAATTCGCCGTATCAGCCATTGTCCTCATTTGCTGGGAACGCCCTGGTGATCAGTCCGCAGTCGCTGAACGCGGAAGGTTTGCTCGATCCAAGCGACTGCCAGGGTCAATTCGCACCCGGAGCCGTCGATTACGAATCAGTAATCCCGTTCAAGGAAAGACTTCACCAAACAGCATGGAACCGTTTCCAACGAGTGAGGCGGAGCGACCTGCTGCGTGACTATGAAGAATTCTGCTCGGTGCAGGCATCTTGGCTGGACGACTACGCTCTCTTTCGGGCGCTGAAAAGCAAGTACGGCGGCGCCTATTACATTGAATGGCCGGCGGAGTTGGTTGAGAGGCGTCCGAGTGCTTTAGCCCAAGCCTTGCGGGAACTCAGAGATGAGGTCGACCGGATCCGGTTCACGCAATTTCTGGTGTCCCGGCAAGGCGAGAAGCTAAAAGAGTACGCGCATTCAAAGGGAGTGACACTGATTGGTGACCTGCCATTCTTCGTTTCGCCCGATTCTAGCGACGTCTGGGCCAACCCTGCGTTCTTTCTTCTGGACGAGCGCCGCCGGCCGAAGTTTGTGGCCGGGGTGCCGCCCGATTACTTCAGCGCGCAGGGCCAGTTGTGGGGAAATCCCGTTTACAACTGGGACGCGCTCCGCGCCACGGGATACCAATGGTGTATCGATCGCTTTCGCGCGCTTTTGTCACATGTGGACTTGATTCGCCTCGATCACTTCCGCGCGTTTGCGGCGGCTTGGCACATTCCGTCTGAAGCTCCCACGGCCCAGACAGGGTGTTGGGTGCCGGGTCCGGGAGCCGGCTTTTTCCAGAAAGTGGAAGCTGAGCTGGGCGGACTGCCATTCATTGCTGAAGATCTCGGTCTGATCACTCCGGATGTAGAAACGCTTCGTGACCAGTTCCAGATTCCAGGCACGCGGGTTCTGCAGTTCGCCTTCGATGGCCATGAAGACAATCCGTACCTTCCACAGAACCTCGGCAGTAAAAGCGTAGTCTACACCGGTACGCACGACAACCCTACAAGCCGCGAGTGGTTCGAAGAGCTTACCCAGAGTCAGAAAGAGACCTTGTGGAGCAGATATCTCAACGCGGATAACGGCCGGGTTATCGAGCCTGGTCCGGCTCTAATGGGTTTGGCGTGGTCATCACGCGCGGCGCTGGCGATAGCGCCGTTACATGATCTGTTGAACCTGGGGCGGGAAGCTCGCATGAATGTACCTGGCTGTGCGCGAGGGAATTGGCGCTGGAGATGCACGGACGAAATGCTCATGGATAAACCGTTCGCCTGGTTACGGGACCTGACTGCCAATTCCAAACGGCTGGCGGATGCCGGCATCGTTGGAACTGGCGAAGGAGCGGAATGAAATCGGCGCTGTTTCGCAGATGGAGAGAGAACGACAGGGTTGAGGAAACCCGGCTGGAAGCAGGTGAGATCACCGTGCACGTTGTCCCTTCGAGTAACTTATTGACGGTAGCTGTCGCGGGACGCACGACGATCGATTCATCTCCGCATCTGCGGTCCGTGCTCCTCGGACAGCTCCATCGAGGTGCAACTCCAGTCGTGGTTATCGACGCGTCCGCCCTGTCCTATCTGGACATGTCCGGCATCGCAACGCTTCTGGAAGCACTGAAGGCTGCTTGCGAATGTTCGGTGAAGCTGCGCCTCACCGGGATGAGCGGCCAGGCCCGGACGCTCGCGGAAATCGCCCAACTGGATACGATTTTTTGTGCTTGGGGATCGGAGGTGGAGTTCCGTTGACCTTTCTGGAGCAAGTCGGGCAAGCAGCGATCGTCCAGTTAGAGGATGCCGGTGCATTGACCATGCAGTTCTGGTCGGTACTTCTCAAGCTTCCGCGCATATTGCCGATCGTGGGCGCCAGAAGGCGTTGGCGTTCGGCCGTCGAGCAGATGCTCACGATCGGAGCGAGCGCGCTTCCTATGGCGGGCGCGATGTCGCTTTGCTCAGGTTTCATACTGGCTCTCCAGAGCGCCTCCGAATTGCGGAGGTTCGGCGCTTTGGAGTTGGTTGTGGAAGTGATCGTGATCGCCTTTACCCGGGAGATGGGCCCCCTCGTCACCGCTCTCAGTGTGAGCGGCCGTTCCGCCTCGGCCATATCGGCGGAGATCGGAACGATGGTTGTGACGGAGGAGATCGACGCGCTCCGCGTAATGGGCCTCGATCCGGTGGAGTTCACCCTTGCGCCAAAGTATCTGGCTGCCTTGATCACCGTGCCGTGCCTCACGATCCTGAGCACATTTTGTGGAATCTTCGCAGGGTACCTGTTCCTGGCCTTCAGCATGGACATGAGCCTTCGCATTTACTTCCACGCGGTCGCTCAAGCGATGCTCCTGCGCGACGTCGCCTTCGGGCTGGTCAAGAGCCTGGTGTTCGCCACCATCATCGTCCACGTCGGCTGCCTGGAGGGCCTGCGAGTCCGCGGCGGCCCGGAAGCCGTTGGGCATTCCACTACGGCCGCCGTGGTGAAATCGACCTTCCTCATTATCCTTGCGGACCTCGGGACCACGGCAATCTTCTATCTCATGGGCTGGAGTTCGACCGGATGACAACACCCAGTGCAGCAAAAGCCGGCGACGCCGTGATTTCCATACGAGGCGTGTCCATGTCCTATGGCGGGAGGCGCGTGCTGGACCGGGTCGACCTGGATGTTTGCCGGGGCGAAATTCTGGTCTTGCTCGGCGGAAGCGGTTCCGGAAAGACCACCTTGTTGAAGCACGTGCTTGGACTGGCGAAACCCGAGGCCGGCAGCATCGCCATCAACGGCGTGGACATCACGCGCTGCTCGCAATCGGAGCTCAGCGCGGTTCGCCGGCGAATCGGTGTCGCTTTTCAAGGCGGGGCGCTCTTCAATTCCATGTCCGTTGAGGATAACGTTGCCCTGCCCCTGCGGGAGTTGACGCGGCTCGCGGATTCCACCATCAAGCTGGTGGTCTGGATGAACCTGATGGCGGTCGGTCTGGCGGACGCCGGCTCGCTTTACCCTCCCGAGCTATCCGGAGGAATGCGGAAGCGCGCGGGCGTAGCGCGGGCGATGGCGCTGGATCCGGAGATCCTGATCCTCGACGAGCCTTCCGCGGGACTCGATCCGATCGTCTCGGCCGAGCTGGATCAACTGATTCTGTTCCTGAAGCGCTCCTTCGGCGTAACAATCCTCGTCGTGACGCACGAACTGGAAAGCGCGTTCCACATCGCCGACCGCGTGGCAATGCTTTACCAGGGCCGGCTGATTGCGGTGGATAAGAAGGAACAATTCGCCGGGCACGCGCATCCGCGGATACGGCAGTTCCTCGACCGCCAGCCTGACGCCATGCCGCGAGTCGCGGCCGAAGAATTCATAGCTTCCTATTTGCGGGGGTCCAATACATGACTACTGAGGCAAAAGTCGGCGTGTTCGTCATCGCCAGCCTGCTGAGCCTTGGCTCGGCGACGTATTTCGTACATACGACGCAAACCGTGCACGGGCAAGTACCGTACAACACCCACCTGCGCAATGCCGGCGGCCTCGCCCCTGGAGCGGCCGTGCTCTTCGGTGGCATCAAGGTGGGCCAGGTAACCGCTGTGCGGCCCTGGTCCGAAGATCCGACCCGAATCGAGATCGTATTTGCGGTGAAGACCGGGACTCCCATGAATCAGAACTCGACGGCCCGTGTGGGAACCATCAGCATCATGGCCACCCCGGCGCTCATGATCACGACCGGCAGCAATGAAGCCGGCCGCCTGAGTGCCGGCGACGTGGTCCCCTCCGCGGAGTCTCTCAGCCTGGAAGAGTTCGAGGCGCGCGTTGCCAAGGTTGCTGAGTCGGCAGATGCCCTGATAGCGGAGCTCCGGAGAGAGATCCCGGCCGTGACAGGCGACGCGCGGACGCTTCTCGCGAATCTGAACCAGATCAGCGGTGTGCAGAACCAGAAGAGCATCGGGCGGATCTTGGGGAATGTCGACACGTTGTTGGAACGGGAGTCGCCCAAGATCGCGCAAATCACCGATCGGATCTCCGACTTGGCGAAACACGCGGACTCCGTCGTCGGTTCAGTGGAGCCGGTTGTTAACCACGTGGACCAGACTGTCGCCAAGGTCGGCAACACCGTCGACGCAATTCGTGAGCCGCTCACGAAGGACCTCACCGAATTGGAAAGCACCCTCCAGGCGGCCCAGACTGTCCTGGCAGATGTCCATGGTGTGGTGGGCTCCAACGAAGCCGACATTGGCGAAACCGTCCGGAATCTACGTTCCGCGTCGGAAAATGTCCGCGTCCTGACTGAGTCACTCAAGCAGCGTCCATGGAGCCTTATTCGAACCAAACAGCCCGCCGATCGGAGGATACCGCAATGAAGAAGCTGACAGTCGCGTTCCTGGGAGCACTCGTGCTCGCCGGCTGTGGGAGAGTTCGTTACCCCGCAAGCTATGTCCTTACTTTCCCGCCGCCGGCCCCTCAGGCGGCGCATTCCAATGACGCTCTAGGGCCTCTCGCAATCCGTGAATTCCGATGTCCGGAATATCTCTGCGAAGGCCGCATCGCGTATCGTCCAAGTCCGGAAGAGGTCGCGTTCTACGAATACCATCGTTGGGCGATGGATCCCCGCCAGGCTATCACGCAATACGTGGAGGACGGTCTTCGGGCCCAATCGCTTTTCCAGAGCGTGACGGTCCACGAGCGTGGTTCGGAGACGGCGTATGTCCTGAGCGGCAATATAGAGCGATTCGAGGAAGTGGACCGAGGCCACGACGTCCATGCGGTTTGCACGATCTCGGCGCAACTGCTGGATACTCGAACGAGATCTGTCGTCTGGAGTCACACGGCATCGGAAACGGTACCGGTGGAGAAGCGGGACATCGCCGGTGTCGTCGGCAGCCTCTCGGCGGCCGCTCGGACTGTCGCCGATCGCTTGCTTAAGTCGATGACGGAGGAACTGCCGGCAACGATGGCGCGGAACGGCTCAACCACAGCGCTGATCCACACACGGTGAAGAAAGACGGAACCGCATCATCGGCACGATGTGGACTGTCGAGGTTCTCGATTCCCCCGTCGAGGGCGCGCCGGGGACAGGGCGCTTCATGTCGCTCCGCCGGAATTTCAGCCCTGAAGGATTACTTTTAGGAGGTAGAACTCTATGGCCGTTAATGGACCGATTATCGTTGCGTTTGCGGCTCTCGGTGGATCCCTCGTTGGCGCTTGCTCGTCCATTGCTGCGACGTTCATGGGACAGCGGCTGCAAGCTCGATGGGCCCGCCTCAGAGCTGAATTGGAGGAGCGCGAGAAACTCTACGGAATATTCGTTGAGGAAGCTGTACATCTGTTTGTCGATTCTATTCGGCAATCGGCAATCGACCCCGCAAAGATAATGCGGCTCTACTCAAAGGTAGCCCGCATACGCCTGACATCGAGTGATCGAGTTCTTCGTGCCGCGGAGGAAGTTGGAAGGCGGCTACTTGAGGCTTATGAGCGGCCGCCGGAAAACCCCGCCGAAGTTCTTGCGCGATACGTGAACGGCGAGGAGCGTCTAGATCCGCTCCGAGAGTTTACAGAGGCTTGCCGCGAGGAGCAGGCTAAATCTCTTCAACAAGTTTGATGATGCCCGATACCGAGGATATCCGAATACCCGCTCCGCGCCGAGATTAAACGGGGACGATTCGCTGTTTGCCGCCAACCGAGATGATTACACCTTCGAAAACGTCAAGGATTCTTGCCAAAGGATCGGTCGAGGGCACCCGCCACCATTCTGTCGAGTCCATCGAATGCAGGTTATTTCGGGCTGTCTCCGACTGTGACACTTCCCACTCCTTATGATCATTAGGCCGGCTGAGAATTGAAACGTACTTAGAAATTGCGAACCTACTTGATCTTTCGGCCAGATTTCGGCACGCAAAGGTGGCGGCACTGGCCCGAAACCGGATCGCACAATCGGCAGGATCTTTTTGCCAAATGGCGCGAGGTCAATCCGCATTCCACATTTGTGACCAGCTGCCACACGCAGTTCTGGTCGTAGAGTCCGCCCGCGACTTCTGTGGTTTTGTACTGCAAATGAACTCTCATGGCCGCCCCTCCATTAAGTAGTTGAAATACATTCACATGTTCATCCCGCGCCATAGCCTCGTTTAGTCCGCCGCCGGCGCACGGACCCAGATCGCCTCAACCTACGCGAGGTCTGCGGTAACCTGGGACAGCGCGTACTCCTGGAGATGGCGGGCGTCGGCGTTGAATTTTCGGATGCCTTCGGCCAGTTTCTCCGTAGCCATGGCGTCTTCGTTGTGCATCCACCGAAAAGTCTTCTCATCCAGGTGAAGACGATCGCCGCCAAAGGCCTTGGCCTTCTCCGGATCGAGCTTGCGGTCCAGTACTCCCTCGGCCTGCTCCAGTTGGTCGAGAAGCTCGGGACTGATGGTGAGCAGGTCCGATCCGGCCAGGCCGGCAATCTGATTGGCATTGCGGAAACTGGCGCCCATCACCTGAGTCTTGTAGCCGAATCTCTTGTAATAATTGTAAATACGGGTTACGGATGCGACGCCGGGATCCTGGTCGGGTGGAATCTCAGCGCCCCCATGTTCCTTTTTATACCAATCGTAGATACGGCCGACGAAGGGCGAGATCAGAGTGACTCCCGCTTCAGCGCACGCAACGGCCTGGGCGAAGCTGAAGAGCAGAGTCAGATTGCAGTGAATGCCTTCTCTTTCGAGCCGCTCGGCGGCGCGGATGCCTTCCCACGTGCTTGCTATTTTGATCAGGACACGTTCCCGGGTGATGGCTTTTGCTTCGTACAGGGAAATGAGTTTGCGGGCCTTCGCGATGGTGCCCTCGGTATCGAAGCTCAGGCTCGCGGCCACTTCAGTGGATACGCGCCCAGGAACCACCTTCAGAATCTCGCATCCGAACAGCACGAAGAGGTGATCAATAAACTCCTGGGCCATTTCCTGGTCGCTGCCGCCGCGTTCGGAAGCAAGCTCAACGGCTTCATCCACGAGGCGCCGGTACTCTGGCATCTGCGCGGCATGATACAGGAGGGATGGGTTGGTGGTGGCGTCCTGGGGACGGTGGCGGGCGATCGCCTCGATATCTCCCGTGTCGGCCACGACCGTGGTGTATTTCTTTAGAGATTC
>Ga0181521_10004001_pt1 | contig 17073 bp, 11 predicted proteins | sample PEATcosm2014_Bin_32_FD_119764 | JGI IMG/M metagenome (GOLD analysis project Ga0181521, IMG submission 119764) | Peatland microbial communities from MTU Mesocosm Facility, Houghton, MI, USA - PEATcosm2014_Bin02_60_metaG | ecosystem: Environmental > Terrestrial > Soil > Wetlands > Peat | place... | reverse complement strand
GGCCTGCCCAACGAAAAAGATGTGAAAGACGGAATCATCGCCTATAAGATCGCCGCCCACGCCGCCGACATCGCTCGCCAGAGGCCGGGAGCGCGCGACCGCGACGATGCCCTGAGTTATGCGCGTTATAAGTTCGATTGGGAAAAACAGTTTGAACTATCGCTCGATCCCGAGACGGCGCGCTCCATGCACGACGAAACTCTCCCGCAGGAACAATATAAGACAGCCGCCTTCTGTTCCATGTGCGGCCCGAAGTTCTGCTCGATGAATTACTCCAGCAAAGTGGACGAATATAACAAGCAGGTTCACGGGCTGGAGAAACAGGACTACTCAGGGCTGGCGGAGAAACTGGTCAGGATCAAGTAAGTTGTGTGGCGCGGGCGCCCTCGCCCGCGAAATGGCGCCAATGTACCCGTGGAGTGACGGGCGTCCTCGCCCGTCCAAGCCAAGCGGCTCAGACTCCGGTACAAAGCCTTCTACGCTTTCATCTTTAATCATCACAAACGATCTGCAATCGAAATAGATTGACCTAAACCCCATCGCACGAGACGATGGAGCCTGATTGGGGCAGCTTCGAGGAGCGTCGGTGAATCCAGACGACCCTCGAAGCTGCCCCAAACCCATTTTAGGCTAAGTTCGAGAGCTAACTTGTTGATTTTGGAAGACTTTACAAGCAAGTCATTTAAACTCAAAGACTTGGCGGGAATTCTTCCTAAGTCTTTGATTCCAAAAGACCGGTGGGAAGGGGGTAGTAAACACGGGTTAATACCTTCGCAGGTGACAGCAGAATCAGATAGTGAAGGGCGAGTCCGACGTGCAATATGGCGAACCGCAAAATGAGCATAGAATGGCGGGTAGTCCACGAAGCCACAAAGGAGATTCCGGTTCCAATGTCACAGTATGAAGAACTGCTGGAGGACTTTGAAGCGTCTGCCCGCTCCGCCGATGGAGTGAATTCGCTTATGCGACACATTGCCGATCGGCTGCATGAAGCGATGACACGCTACAACTGGGTTGGCTTTTATTTCATGGAAGCTCCGAGTTTCGACGCTCTCGTGCTGGGACCGCACGCCGGCAGTTTCATGCCGCACGTGCGCATCCCGCTGGACCGGGGATTGTGCGGAGCGGCGGCCACTACCGGGGAGACCGTGGCGGTCAACCATGTTGGGGACGATCCGCGCTACATTGGATCGGACCTGGTGAAATCGAACATGATAGTGCCGATCAAGGTGAAGAACCGGGTGGCGGCGGAGTTGTGCATCGAGAGCTACTTCGCGGAGACGTTCGATGCACCGGAACAAAGATTCGTAGAATCGTGCGCCGCGCTGGTGGGCCGGTGCATGGAAAAAGAGGCGCGGGCAGCGGAGAAGCCGCGCTAGATATTTTCGTCAATAGTGGAACGCCAGACATTTTCGCGGTTGCGGCAGCCTCTCCACACAGCCCCTAAAGGGGCAATCTATTGCGATGGAGATCTGGCATCGCTAAAGCGATAACCTGATACGAAACCGTTGCTAGCGCAGCGAGGCACGGGCCTGCCGCAATAAGTAGTACTCGTTGATGGGGCGGTCGTCTTCCATGGCGGGCGCGGCCCGATCCAAGTTGATCACCCAGTCGATGGGAACTTCTCTCTTCAGGACGGCGGCAAACATCTGTTCGGCGGTGGGGAACGGTCCCCATTCCACCAAGTCAGCAGCCGCAGCGGGCGGCATGCGTTGTGCCAGATCAGCCGGAGACCGGTCTGGGATGGGCTGGCGGCTGGCCATGAAATGGATGCCCCAACCTTCGATCGAAATAAAGGCGCGCACGTAGGGGAACGACTCTTTCAAAGCGCGGGCAATGGCGGCGACGTCCATGGCATCTCCGCCGGGGACCCATTGCTGGAGAATGCCGTCGGGCCGCAAGCGCCTCTTGGCGGCGGTATAAAATTCGCGGGAGTAGAGCAGGCTGGATCCGGCTGCCGCGATGGGCGGAGGCGGGTCGATGACGATCACATCGTACTGCGCGGTGGTGCGCTCCAGAAAACGGCGGCCGTCGTCAACCACGACGTGGGAACGCGGCGATTGCAGCAACTGGCGGCCGTCGGCGTGGTAGTACCAGAAGAGTTCGGGAACGCTGGGGACAAGGTCCACGGCGGTGGAGTCGATTCCCCAGGAGAGCATGGAACGATGAGTGGTGCCCATGCCGAAACAAATGACCAAGGCGTTTTGGGGAGGATGATCGAGGAACGCCAATGGCATGGCGGACATGATTTTGGTGATGGGCGTGAGGACGGTCATATTCACGCCGTTCACGATGAGCACCCTCTGCATTCCCTTGCCAGTCGCGATTACGGTGGCGGTGCTGTCGCGGCGCACCTGCGCGCCCGGAACCAATTGCACATAGGTCTGGGTCCTGGCGATCAAAACGACGGACGCCAATAAAACCACGGCGGACGCAATCGCGCCCACGATATTGAAGCGTTTGGCCGACCCGGTTCGCCGGAATAATGCGAACGCCAAAGCGACGAGCAACCAGGGAAGAGCGAGCACCACCAGGGCGTAGCGCTCATCGAGATGTGGCAACAACAGAAAGCCGGCAACCAGCGGGCCCAGGATGCAGCCGGCCACGTTTACGGCATACCCGGTTCCGGCCCGGTCGGGATCGCCTTCGGAGAATCGGTCGACCAGCCTGGGAGTCACAAATCCGAGCAGACCGCTGAAGGCGGCGACACCCAGCGGCACACGCAGCCACCACGCAACTCCCAGGCGCGGGTCGGCGGCGAGTAGAGGGAGTAAGCCAGCGAGCCAAACCAGGAGCCAGACGAGAGAACCGTCGCTGGTGTGGCGGCGGCTCCAGAAGCGGTAGAGCGTGGATCCGATGAAAGTCGCGGCCAGGTAAATGGCGAGGATCCAGGCGAAGGAATAGACGAGGGTGCCGACATAGAAGGTGTAGAGCCTGATCCAGACCACTTCCATGCCCATGCTGGTGAGTCCGGTGGCGAAGAGCAGCCAGAGGGTGGTGTTGCGAAACATCGGAGCCCAGCCGAGAGAGGCGTGGGCGGCAGCATCCTGTGCCGCCTGGTTATTGTCGCTGCTATTGTCTTTGGTATTGTCAACGGCGGCGGCTGGCGGAGTTTGCTGGCTGCCGAGCCTGACGGCGACGCCGCAGATCACAAGATTCAGCAGCATGCCAACTTGCAGCGTGCCGGTGAAACCCAAAACCTCGATCAACAGGAAGGAGGGAATCAGCGCCCCGGCCACGGCGCCGAGCACATTGGCGAGATAGAGGAAGCTGAAGGAACGTCGCGACTCGAGGCGCTGGTCGCAGCGGATGGCAAACATGCCCAGGGGAATGGTCGCGCCCATGCAGGCGCACCAGGGAATCAGAGTGCATCCGAGCCAGATACCGGCAGCAATGTAGTAGCCGGATGAGGACAGCGACATGCTGGATCCGAGGTGCTCGAGCACATAGCGGCCGGCCAGCAATTCCAAGGGCACGATGACGGCGGAACAGCCGATGCCTAACTCGGCCATGGCGTAAAGGTGCAACGGCGGAGAGGTGAGACGGCTCGCGTACTTGCGTAGCAGGCGGCCGGCAACCAGGGAACCGACACCCAATCCTGCCATGAAACTGGAGAGCACAATGGAAACCATGGCGGTGGTGACACCAAATTGCGCCATGGCGAGGCGCAGCCAGATCAGTTCGTAGAGGATGCTGCAGAATCCGGAAACGAAGAAGAAGGCGAAATACCATCTCCCGCCGCTGGCCGCGGCGGCGGCTACTGGTGGCTCTGCCGCAGGCTTAGGGGAAACTGCGTCTTTGGTCGTCGGCATGGTCTCGGTGCTCACGGGTGACTCCTTAAAGCGTCATCAAACTTGAACCATTGGGTTGGTTGTGCGTGGTGACGAACCTGAAAGAATGCTGGTTCCAGTCTCGCAGACAGTTCCAGAGTATAGGCAGCGTTCCCTTGGTTTCATGGTAACGAAAGTCATGAGTTGTGGGCAGGCGGGGAGGGGCTTCTTTGTAGCGAACCCAGGATCGCGGTGACCATGGGAAAATGCCGATTGCGTCCGACGGAGACGGGGCAAGCTCCGTCTCTACACGATCTGCTTATTGCAGGGTGGTGGGCTGGGTTGGTTCTGAGCGGGCGCCGATCTGGTAGCGCTTCAGTTTGCGATAGAGGGTGGCACGGCTGATGCCGAGCATCCTGCCGGCTTGGGCTTTGTCTCCGTTCACCTGAAAAAAGACGCGCTCGATGGTGGCGCGCTCGATATCTCCGAGATCGGTGGCGCGGAGGTCGGTTGATGGGGCGGCGAATTCGCGGGAAGCGAGCGCCGGGGACTGAAGTTCGGCGCCGGCGATCGCTGGCGGGAGATCGTTGATTTCGATGATCCGCTGATCTCCGAGAGCTACGGCGCGTTCGAGGCAATTTTCCAGTTCGCGGACGTTGCCGGGCCAGTCGTAGGCGAGCAGGGCCTGCATGGCGTTGGCGGAGAGCTGGACATCGCGTCCGGGTGCGAGGCGATCGAGAAACCACGCCGCCAGGATGGGAATGTCGGAACGGCGCTCGCGCAGAGGAGGTAAAGAAATGGCGACGACATTGAGGCGGAAATAGAGGTCCTTGCGGAAGGTCCCTTTCTTGTATTCCGCGTCGAGATCGCGGTTGGTGGCGGCCATGATGCGGACGTCGAGTTTGAGCCTATGATTGCTGCCCACGGGCCGGACTTCCTTGTCCTGAAGAAAGCGCAGGAGCTTGGCTTGCATCTCCGAGGGAAGTTCGCCGATCTCGTCGAAAAAGATGGTTCCCGTATCGGCGGACTGGAGCAAGCCGGACTTGGAACGCAGAGCGCCGGTGAAGGCCCCTTTTTCGTAGCCGAACAATTCGCTTTCGATGAGGGTGGGGACGAGCGAACCGCAATCGACGGCGACAAAGGGACGGCTGGCCATGGAACCGCGGAAGTGCAGGGCGCGGGCCACGAGCTCTTTGCCGGTGCCGCTTTCGCCGGAGATGAGGACGGGGGTGCGCGTGTCTTTGAGACGGGAGATGAGGCGGAGGACATTCTGAATGCCGGTGGAATTGCCGACGATGCCGTGGAGGGAGGATTCGGTTTCGGAGCGTTCGCGTAGGTAGAGATTTTCTTCTACGAGGCGGACCTTGTCGGCCATGCGGCGGAGGAAAAGGCGGAGTTCATCGAGTTGGGCAAAGGGCTTGGCGATGTAATCGTAGGCCCCGAGCTTCATGGCCTGGACGGCGGTTTCGACGGAGCCGTGTCCGGTCATGACGGCGACTTCGAGGCGGGGATGAGCGCGCTTGGCCTGCTCCAGGAATTCGATGCCGGACATGCGGGGCATGACCATGTCGGTAAGGACCATGTGGACGGGCTGTTCGTCGAGCAGGGCGAGGGCGGCGTGGGCGCTCTCAGCCTCGAGGCAGTACAAGCCTAGCGACTCGGCGACGGTGATGCAGAGGCGGCGGATGGTCTGTTCGTCATCGACAATGAGCAAGCGGATGCGGAAGTCTTCTTTCGGCAAATTCGGCTTGAGCGGATTCTGAGACGTGAAATTCTGAGTCATGAGGCAGCCCTGCCCATGGTCTTCTCGACCACGGAAATGAATTCATGGACGCGAAACGGCTTTTCCACGCAGGGCGCGCCGGTGCGGCGGAGCGTGGCAGCGGTCTCTTCGTTGGCGATATCGCCGGTGATAAAAACCAGGCGGGAGGCGAGTTCGGGACGATGGGCGGCGATCCAGGCAAAGACCTGGGCGCCGTCGACGCCTCCGGGTGTGCGCATGTCGGAGACGACGCCGTAAAAATTGCCGGTCTGGAGCAGGCGCAGGGCTTCGGCGCCGGATTCGGTGGAAAGGACTGAGTATCCGCGGCCTTCGAGAACGGCGCGCACTAAGGCCAAGACGGCGGGTTCGTCCTCAATCAAAAGCACGGGCGCGGCAGCGGGGTTGGTTCGAGACAAGGTCATTGGGGATTGACTCCGGCCACTGCTCCAAAGGATGCCGTCTCGGGTACAGCCGGCAGACGGACGATAAAAGTCGCTCCTTCAGAGTCCAGGTTGTTATGACAGGCAATTTCGCCGCCATGTTCGCGGACGATACCGTAGCAAATACTGAGACCCAAACCGGTGCCCTTGCCAACGTCCTTGGTGGTATAGAAAGGATCGAAAATGCGCGCGGGATCGGCGATGCCGGGGCCGTTATCGCGGAAAGAAATTTCGACAAAAGCACCGGCGCGGGCGCTCAAGATCTCGATGCGGGCGGGGCGCGAGGTTTCGCGAACGGCGTCGTACGCGTTGTTGAGGATGTTGAGAAAGACCTGCTGCAGCTGGTGGGAATCTCCGACCACCTGGGGCATGGACTCGTCGAGGCGTTCGACCACCTGAATGCCGTGGCTCATGAAATCGTAAGAGCGCAAGTGCACGGTGCGTTGCAGGATGTTATTGAGCTGGACGGGCTGGCGCTGGGGCGGCATCTGGCGGGCGAAGCTGAGCAGGTTCTGGACGATCTGCTTGGTGCGCTGCGCCTCCTGGAGAATCACGCGCAGGTCGCGTCGGGCGCTTTCGGGGAGCTCGGGGTTTTCCATCAAGAGGTCGGTGAATCCGAGAATGGCGGTGAGGGGATTGTTGACTTCGTGGGCGACGCCGGAGACCAACTGACCGACGGCAGCCATTTTCTCGGCGTGCATGAGTTTGGAGCGAAGCAGGGCGGAATCGGTGACGTCGGTCATCACGACTACGATGCTGCCGACCTGGCCATCTTCGCCGACGATGGGACTGAGGTTGACGGAGAACTGGCCGCTGGCGCCGTCGCCGCGAAGTAAAGGGACGTCGAAGTTATCGACCTGCTGGCCGCTGGCCACGGCGGCCAGCGCTTCGAGGAGGGCGGGGCGGCGCGGGGGAGCGCAGAGGTCGGGGAAGGAATGGCCGACGATCTGGCTCTGCTGAAAGCCGAGGCCGCTCCAGCGGCGGTTGGCATAGCTGATCACGCCATCGGTGTCGGTGACCAGAATCAGACTCTGGGTATGGCTGAGGATCTTGCTGGAGAAATCCCGCTCTTTCTGGAGTTCGGATTGGGATTGGTGGAGGCCGGTAACATCGAGCATGAGGCCGCGGTATTGGAGGACGGCGCCAGTGGGATCGCGCACTGCAAAACAGTTGATGAAGACGTGGACCGGCGACCCATCCTTGCTCCGGAAAGTCTCCTGGTGATTGCGCAATCCGCCGGGGCGTTCGAACAGTTCCGTCAGTTCTTTCCGGCGCTGCGGAGAAGAATAGAGCTGGGAAGGTATGTCGAGCTGAAGGACCTCGTCGCGGCTGCTGTAGCCGAGCATGTGGACGAGCCCGTCGTTGACTTCGACGAAGCGGCCCTGGGGCGTGGAAACGAAAATTCCTTCCTGAACATTGTTGAACAGTTCGCGATAACGGCGCTCGGCCTCGCGGCGGTCGGTGATGTCCTTGAGGACATGGACCGTCTGCCACTGTGCGCTGCTCTGGGCATGGATGCGGGAAGTGGAAATCAGGTACGTGCGTTCGAGGACGGGGTGGACGTATTCGTCGAGGCCCTCGCCGGAACGGCAGAAGGGGCAGGAGTGGGGCGAAGCAGCGGTGGAAAGGGCGTCGAGGGCGCGCATGTTGATGCCGATCAGCTGGTCGGCGGAGATGCCGACGAAATCGGCGAGGGAGCGATTGACGCGGAGGATATTGTGCTGCTGGTCATGGACGACGATGAAGTCGCCGATGGCATCGAAGACTTCGAGCCAGTGGCGGTTGGCCTGCTCCATGCGAGTGAAGAGGCAGGCATTTTCGAGGGCGATGCTGGCATGGCCGGCGATGGCGCGCAGCAACTGGCGGTCTGCGGCGGCGGGTGGAGCGCCGCGGTCGGCGAGACAGAGAACGCCGACGAGTTCTCCGGAGGAACCGGCAAGACGGACGAGGGTGCAGTCGCTCCATCCTAAAGTGGAGGCGAGAGCGGCTCCCAAGACATCCGAGGCTGGGGCAAAAGCGATATCGGAGGGGTAGTTGGGCAGGGCGGCGCTGAGCGCATGGCTAAAGCGGCGGAGGAGCGGCTGGTCGTTCGCCTCGACGCGAACCTCACCCGCGGGCTCACCCCTGGGTTCGGAGGCGGCGGATACGAGGACGGTATCCATGTCGGCGGACTGGAAAAGGCAGAGGGCGGCGGCGCGGCTGGCAAGCAGTTCGGCGGCGCGGCGAGCGAAGTTGCGCATGAACTCGGGCAGATGGAGGACGGTGTTGAGTTCGAGAGCGATGGTGACGAGGGCCTCGGCACGGCGGCGGTGCTCCTCGGAATGGTGCAGGTTGCGGGTCAGTTCGAGGGCGATGGCAACCTGGGCGGCGAGAGCGCGGGCGCGCCGGACGTCTTCGTCGTCGATGGGCCCGGGGGCGATGCGGTCGAGAACGCTGAACATGCCCAGCACATCGCCGTTGGAACCGAGCAAGGGGACGGCGAGGAGCTGGCGAATTTTGAAAGCCTGGACGAAATCCAAATTGGCGCCCGGAGTTTTGGAAGCGTCTTCTGTGAAGAACACATTTTTCTTTTTCAGCGCGCTGGTGGCGGCGCCCTCGGAGAGCGGGATATCGAGGGGACGGGCAATGCCATTTTCGACTCCCCAGCGAATGTGGAAAGCGTCCTCTTCGAGGAGTCCGACGACACAGCGCTGGAAGCCGAGAAAGCTGGCGGCGCGAATTACGGAGGCGTGCATGAACTCGTCGAGTTTCCCGGCGGAACCGAGTTCGAAGGAAATCTCGAGGATTTCGTGGAGCTCATGGGCCTGGGCGCGGGCCATGCCGTAGAGTTCGGCGTTGGCCATGGCGACAGCGCCAAATCCGGCCAAAGCGGAAACCAGGGTTTTGTCTTCCTGGGAAAAGGGGATGGCGGGGCGGGGATAAACCAGGACCGCGCCGTGGGAGCGCGAGGTTCGAAAGGGCGCGGCGATGAGGACTCCGGGCAACGAGTCATCTCCGAAATGCGCAGCACCGTCGATGCTCACGGTAATGCGCTCGCCAGCGGCGATGGCGCGGACGGCGATCTCGAGGGATGAGCGCAAGTCATTCTGCTCAAACCGCGAGCGGATGGAGAGGGCAAGTCTAGGGGACTCGGTCGAGACGGCCTGCAGGCGGAGGAGTCTCTCCGGTTGGATCTTCTCCGGTTGAAGTTTTTGCTGCACGACCTTCGGTGGTTGAACAAAGACGAGGACAGCCGGGGAATGGAGGAGCACGCGGAGCCGGTCGGCGATGTTCTCCATCACGGATGCGGTGTCGGGCAAGACATGGAGGGCGGAGGCAGCCTCGACGAGGAGGCTGGCGCGGCGGTGCTCCTCGCGGGAAAGCTGGTCGAAGCGGAGGGCCTCGAGAGCGGTGGCGAGCTGAGAGGCAAGGATCATGGCCTTGGCGGCTTCATCGTCGTTGAAATCGGTATCGGGCGCGCTGCGCAGGAAAACGATGGCCCCGAGGGCTTCGCCGGCAGCCAGCACCGGGGCGACCATGGCGGCATGTGCCTTAGATTCGGGGAGCCCGAAATAGGAGGCGACGCCGGGGTGGTTGAGGAAGAGGGGACGGCGGCTCTGAACCGCGTCCATGGCGATGGATGGCGCGTTGGGCGTACCGTTCGATGGGGAGTTGGCAGGGACATCAGACGGTACTGCGGAGGGCAGGCGGAGACCACGAAAAGACTTGGCGAGGTCGCCGTCGGCTTCGGCTCCGACGAAGTCACCGTCGGGGGAACGACTCCAAAAGTAAGCGCCGCTGGCATGAAAGAAGAGACGGGTGAGAGCGCAAAAAGAGCGGATGAGCTGGCTGGGAGCGGCGCTCTGAAAGGTGGCGCGGGAAAGTTCCAGAAGGAGCTTGTGGAAAGCCTCGTCAGACTGAGACGAGGGGGCGTGGGCCGAGTTATCGGTGTGGGTCGTCAGTGGGCACCAATCGCGCAGCTAAGCGGTTGAAAACAATTGAATTAAATTCCAAATTACGCTGGATTCTCAAATTGAGTCAAGGGAATACGAGGGGGCAGTGCCGACTTGTGAAACGGCGCCAAACTGATATCAGGGTCTCATTCTGCAATCGGTTCATCGGGTGATCGAGCCATCGGGTAATCGAAGTTCAGGAATGGAGCTTTTAGATCGCCCAGCAACCGGATGATCCGATCACCGGATCACATCGTCACCAAAGTAATGTGCAAAGGTAAGTTTTCATATCCGGCAGTGTGGGTCTTGCACGAGTATAGGGGAAATACTAAGGAGATTATGGGAGGCACTGTGTCTTGGCGATGCTTGCATCGGATATTGCCGTTGGCGGTGCTGCTGGTGGGAGGATGGGCAGCGTCCAGCACTCCTCTGGCATGGGGGCAGCAGGAGCAGTTGCAGCGAAAAGTAAAGACCAGAGTCGAGCCGGCGTATCCGGAACTCGCGCGTCGCATGCATATAGAGGGCGTGGTGAAGGTCGAGGTCACGGTCTCGCCCAACGGGCTGGTCAAGGAGGCGAAGGCAGTGGGAGGCCATCCGCTATTTGTTGCCGCGGCCCTGGATGCGATCAAGAAGTGGCGCTTCGAGGCAGGTACCGCAGAGTCAACGGGGATTGTGGAATTCCGTTTCGATCCCGGCCAGTGACCCGGTGGGCAGGAGCGCCGGGAGCGAACAGGGCTTGAGAAAGATTAGAGCATGAATAGCAAAAAGAAGCTGGGCATAAGTCCCGGCGGCATTCGGGCGATGGTTCTGGTGGGGCTGCTGATTGGCGGATGGGCAGCGAGCAGCGCCCCCTTGGCGTGGGGGCAGGAAGAGCTTCATCGAAAAACAATTACCAAGGTGCCGCCGGTGTATCCAGAGCTTGCGAGACGTATGCACGTGACCGGCACGGTGAAGGTCATGATTACAGTCGCTGCCAACGGTTCGGTGAAGAACACGAAGGTGATAGGCGGTCATCCGGTATTGGCGGAGGCGGCGCTGGATGCGGTCAAGAAGTGGCGTTTCGAGGCCGGCACGGAAGAGTCAACGGGGATTGTGGAATTTCATTTCGACCCCGCCCGGTAAGTAAGGTGGGCGGACGCTCCGGATCCGGCCCGAGTTTGAGGAAGATTAGAGCAGGGATGGCAAGGGGAATATGGACGAAAAGTGGCGGCGCAGCACTCGATCGATAGGGCCGAGACCGCTTAAGGGAATTTACAGAGAACGTGAGGTAGGCAGGGTGTCTTGGCAATGGTGGCGTCGCAGGTTCGCGTTGGCTGTGCTGCTGATTGGCGGATGGGCAGCAAGCAGAGCCCCGCTGGCATGGGGGCAGGAAGAGCTTCATCGAAAAGCCAAGGTCCAAGTGGCGGCGGTGTATCCGGCGCTAGCGAGACAAATGCACGTCACGGGAACGGTGAAGATCGTGGTTACGGTCTCTCCCAACGGTTCGGTCAAGAACGCGAAGGTGGTGGGCGGGCATCCGCTACTGGCGGAGGCGGCCCTGAATGCGGTGAAGCAGTGGCGCTTTGAGACGAGTGCGGACGAGTCCACGGGGATTGTGGAATTCCATTTCGATCCAAGCAAGTAGAAGGGCAGGCAAGATCCAAGGGGCGGGTTGAGGAAGGTTAGAACATGAATATCGAAAAGAAGCTGTACATAAGTTTCGGCATCATCCTGTCGATGGTCCTGGTGCTGTTGGCCATAAACCTGATAGCGGTGCAACGGGAGCATGACACCAAGGCGGCGGCGCAGCGTTCGATCGACATGGCCGAGGCGACGTCGGCGGTGCGCTTCCAAATGATGCAAAACCGGTTTCACCTGCTGAACTACCTGCTCAGCGGCGACTCTCGGGACGTGCTGGAAATGAACGAGGGCCAGCACCAGCTGGGCGACGCGCTGCACCACGCCGAGGAACTGGCGACTTCCACCCAACAGCGAAGCAGCCTGGAAAAAGTGCAGGGGGTGGAGAGCGCCTGGATCAACGACTTCGCCAATCCGCTGGTGGACAAACGCGGGGCCGTGGACAACGGCAACGCGACGGTGGCCGAACTGCAGATTTTCTATCTGCAAAAGGACCCGAACTCGTGGGTGGCGCGCTCGAGCGAAGTTCTGGACGACGTAGACCGGCAAAACCGCCAACTGCTGGATGAGCAGCGGAAGAAGGATGAAAATGCGGCGTTATGGACAATTCTGATCGCCGTGATCAGTTCCCTGCTGGCTCTGGGGCTGGGCACAGCGATTGCCTACCGGACGGCGACCGGGATCACGGCGCCGCTGGGCCGGCTGATTCACGTGGCCGACCAGATCGGCCAGTCGGGGGACCTGGAGCACACGATCGACGTCCACGGCCAGGATGAGATTGGGCAAATGGCGAGGACTTTCGATTCGATGGTCGCGTACCTTAGGGAAATGGCGGGGGTTTCGGAGGCGATTGCCGGGGGCAACCTGGCGGTGGAGGTGCGTCCGAGGTCGGCCAACGACACTCTGGCGAACGCGTTCACACGCATGCTGGAAGGGCTGCACGGGCTGGTGCGCAACGTGCGCGACGCGGCTTCGCAGGTGGCAAATGCCTCGAGCCAGGTGGCCAGCGCTTCCGACGAATCGGCGCGAAACAGCCTGCAAACTTCGTCGGCCATTGACGAAGTGACGAGCACGATGCACGAAATGAGCGTGAACGTGCAGAACATGGTAAAGAGCACGCAAACTCAAGCCTCGAGCGTCAGCGACACTTCGGCCTCGATCGATCAGATGGTGACTTCGATCCAGCGGGTCGCGGACACGGCCAAGGTGCTGCTCGACATTTCGAACCGTTCGCGGGAAGAGGTGCACAGCGGGATCGGCACCATGGAGAAGGCGACGGACGGGCTGAACCGGATCAACACCACGATCCGTTCCTCGGGCGAGATCATCGACTCGCTGGGGGCGCGGGCGGACAACATCGGCAAGATCGTCGAAGTGATCGACGATCTGGCGGAGCAGACCAACCTGCTGGCGCTGAACGCGGCCATTGAAGCGGCGCGGGCGGGCGAGCACGGCCTGGGATTCGCGGTGGTGGCGGACGAAGTGCGGAAGCTGGCGGAGAAGTCGGCGCAGTCCACCAAGGAAATTTCCGAGCTGATCGAGAACATCCAGAAGGAAGCGCGGAAAGCGGTGGAAAACATGGAGAAGAGCACGACCATCGTGAACGAGGGGCTGAATTTGGGGCAGGAGCTGAATGCGGCGTTGCGCAAGATCTCGAACGTGGTGACCGAGGTGTACAAGTTCGCGCAGGAAATCGGAGCGGCCACAAACGAACAGTCGCACGGCTCGGCGCAGATCGCGCGCGCGACCACGCGGTTGAACGAAATCACGCATGAAATCAACTCGGCGGTGGAAGAACAGGCATCGGGAGCGCAGGCGGTGGTGCAGGCCATGGAACGCATGCGCGAACTGGTGCAGTCGAACACGTCGGGTTCGACCGAACTGGCGGCTTCCTCGGACCAGATGTCGAAGATGTCGCAGGGCCTGCTGGAATCGATGAACCGGTTTGCGCTGCGGTCGGACGAGCGCGGCAACCTGCGGGCGAACGACGGCGCGCCAGGACTGGGGCACGCAGCCCGTAAGGCGGCGGCGGGATCACGTTAAGGGGAATGCATTCATGAGCCGGGAAACGCATATTGTGGGCTTCCGGGTGGGGCGCGAGACCTACGGCGTGCCCATCACATCGCTGCACGAGATCGTCCGGGTGCCGGAAATTACGGCGGTGCCGGACGCGCCCGATTATCTGGAAGGGGTGATCAACCTGCGCGGGAAGATTGTGTCGGTGGTGGACCTGCGAAAGCGGTTTGGGCAGGCGTCCACCGGACTCGACCGGCGCAGCCGCATTCTGGTGGTCGAACACCGGGGCCGGCTGGCGGGAATGATTGTGGATTCTGCATCGGAAGTGCTGAAGATTCCCGAAGGAGAAATCGAAGCGGCGCCGGCGATGATGCAGGAAGGCGGATTGGACTGCGTCACGGGCCTGGCCAAGTACCAGGGACGGCTGATCATATTGCTGGATATCAGCAAAGTACTGGCAGGGCGCGAGGCGGGAACCAAACCGGATGCGGAAAAACCGGCTGCGGCCGGGAATGGCAAGGCGGGAGCGAAGGCGGGAACAGCAACCACAGCGACACCAACGAAGAGCGCCGCGGCGGGAAAGTAGCCAAAAGGCCCAAATCCACATGAACCCGAGCGAAATACCCGCACTCACCGAAGCGGAACTGAAACTGCTGCAAACGCTGGTCTACCAGGAGTGCGGCATGCACTTCGACGACCGGCGTACGCCTTTCCTCCAGGACCGTTTGCAGCGCCGGTTAAAAGAGTGCCAGCTGGATTCGTTCTACAGCTACTATCGCCTGCTCATCAGCCAGCCGGAAAAACAGGAGTTGACCTGCCTGGTGGAAAACCTGACGGTCAATGAAACCAGCTTTTTCCGAAACAAGGCGCAGTTGGAGCTGTTTCAGCGGGAGGTCATGGAAGACGTATTGCAACGCAAGCAGGAACGCCGCGACTACAGCCTGAGGATCTGGAGCGCGGGGTGTTCGACGGGACAGGAACCCTATACGCTAGCCATGCTGGTAGCCGATGCGCTGTCGTACTACTATCTGCGCCACCCACTGCCGTTCGACTCGCCGTTTCCGAAGCCTCTGGTGCCGGCGCCGTGGCGGCTGGAGGTGCTGGCGAGCGACATCAACTATTCGGTGCTGCGGGCAGCCCAGGCGGGCTCCTACAGCGAGCACCAGATGACGGCGGTCGACTATGGCTACCGCTTGCGCTACTTCGACAAGATGGGCGACCGCTACGCCATCAAGAAGAGCGTGAAGGAACTGGTGCACTTCGACTTTCATAATCTGAAGACGGAATACCTGCCGCAGCGCAACGACATCATATTCTGCCGCAACGTGATGATGTATTTCGACGAAGCGGAGCAGAAGCGGCTGGTGGAGAAGTTCTATCGCTGCTTGAATCCCCAGGGATACCTGTTTGTCGGCCATGCCGAAAGCCTGCTCGGGCTGACGGAAAAATTCCGCATGGTGCACAGCAACAGCGGCACGGCCTACCAGCGAGTCGAGGTGAAAATGTGACCGTCCCTCCCGAAGACCGGATGAGCGAACTGCGCCAGTTGTTCTTCGAAACCGCGGGGGAACTGGTGCAGCAGCTGAACGACGAAGCGATGCGCCTGGAGAAGTCGCCGGGGGACGCGGAGACGGCGCGCAGCCTGCGGCGGACGGTGCACACGCTGAAGGGAGACGCTGCCGCCTGCGGTTTCCGGGAAATCAGCGAGCTGGCCCATGAGTTCGAGGACGTTTTGACGCTGGGGCAGGCAACGGCTTCGGTGCCGGAGATGGCGTTGCGAGCGGCCGACGTGTTTGCGGCTTTGCTGGAAGCGTACGGGAAAGGGAAGAAGCTGCCGAGCATCCAGGCTTTTCGCGCGGACATTGCGCGGCTGGCGCATCCGGCGGCGGGCGGCAACGGGCCCAAAGGCAAGAAACAGACTGGCAAAACCGCGGCGAAAACCAGTTGCTGGTCGGAATACGAACAACTGGCGATCAGCCGGGCGGTGGCGGATGGCAAGCGCGTCTATCATGTGGTGGCGCCGATCGACCCACAGTGCGGCATGCCCATCGCGGCGCGGCAGATGATCCAGTTGGCGCTTTCGGAAGTGGGCGAGGTGCTCGCTTTTTATCCGGCCGGAGGCAGTGCGGATTCGGTCAACCGGGTGGAAGCGGCGCTGGCGTCGGGAAGGCCGGGGGAGCAGATCCGGACGAAGTGCAGCATCCCAACCATTGCCAAGAACGTAAAAGTCAAGCCCCTGCGGGTGGCAGCGCTGCCAGCATCGCTTCCGCTGGTTTCCGCCGCCGATCTCGAGGGCAAGCGCGAGGTTGAGCCGATAGCGTCCGACAACGACGGTGCCAGTCTTACTGGCAACGAGGCGCCGCCGTCCGGGGAACTGGCCGCGGCCCTGGCGAGCGGTCCGGATAACCTGCTGCGGGTAGATGCGGGAAGAATCGACAGCGTGCTCAACTTGGTCGGCGAACTGATCCTGGCGAAGTCGATGTTGCAGCAGACGCTGCTGGAGTTTGGACAGCGCTTTCCGAAAGATGTTTTGCGGGGCAAGTTCGCGGATGCGATGGCGTTTCAGGGGCGGGTGTTAAACGACTTACAGCATTCGGTCATGAAGATCCGCATGGTACCCGTGGATCAGCTCTTCCGGCGCTTTCCGCGCATTGTGCGGGACGTGGGGCGGCAGTGCGGGAAAGACGTGGCGCTGACAATCCGGGGCGGGCAAACCGATTTGGACAAAAGCATACTGGATGCGATCGCCGAGCCGCTGACCCACATGGTGAGAAACGCGGTGGGGCATGGCATCGAGACGAAAGAGGAGCGGGTGCGCGCCGGGAAGAAGCCGCAAGGGACATTGCGGCTGGCCGCTTATCACCAGGGGAACCAGGTGGTCATCGAAGTGTCGGACGACGGGGCGGGGATCGATCCGGAAAACGTAAGGCAGCGGGCGCTGTCGCAAGGATTGCTGAACGCGGAGCAGGCCGCGCGTCTGACGGAGGCGGAGACGATGGACCTGATCCTGCGGCCGGGATTCTCGACAGCGAAGGAAATCACCGAACTCTCGGGCCGGGGCGTGGGGTTGGACGTGGTGCAAAGCGTGCTGGGGCGGCTGAAGGGAGCGCTGCAGATCGAAACCGCGCTGGGACGGGGAACGACATTTCGCTTGCGGCTGCCGCTGACGCTGGCCATTATCCGGGCGCTGCTGTTCCGGGTGGAGCAGCGGCTGTACGCGCTGCCGCTGAACACGGTGGCGGAAATCGCGCGCACGTTCGAAAAAGATATCCATCAGGTGGAGCACTACGACGTGCTGCAATTGCGCGACGACGTGTTGCCTCTGCTGCGTCTGGGCCCAAAGCCCCCGCCGGGGCCGGAAACGGCGGAACGCAAGGTCTTCGTGCTGGTCATCAATAGCGGGGACCGTAAGTTCGGGGTGCTGGTGGACGAACTGGAGGGCGAAGACGAGTTGGTGATCAAGGCGCTCGACGACCAATCGATCACCACCGATTTGGTGAGTGGAGCTTCAATTCTGGGCGATGGGCGGGTGGTGC
>Ga0181521_10003998_pt1 | contig 17079 bp, 14 predicted proteins | sample PEATcosm2014_Bin_32_FD_119764 | JGI IMG/M metagenome (GOLD analysis project Ga0181521, IMG submission 119764) | Peatland microbial communities from MTU Mesocosm Facility, Houghton, MI, USA - PEATcosm2014_Bin02_60_metaG | ecosystem: Environmental > Terrestrial > Soil > Wetlands > Peat | place... | reverse complement strand
TGCGATTTTGACGAGAACGGCGAACTGGGCGGTAAAGGTCTTGGTGGCAGCCACCCCCCTCTCCGGGCCGGAGTTTTGGCCGAGATAAACGTCCGAGAGCCTGGTCAAGGTTGAGCCCATTACATTAGTAATCCCAAGGATCGTGGCGCCACGATCCTTTGCCCCCCTGACCGCGGTTAGAGTGTCCGCTGTCTCCCCAGATTGGCTAATGGTCAGGACGACAGTGTCTTGATCGATCAGCGCCCCATAGCCATCTATGAATTCTGAGGCGACGACCGGCGTGACCTCAGTTTTGGCGAGGTTTGCGAATACATACGTGGCGGCGACGCAGGCGTGGTACGAGGTTCCGCAAGCGAGCAAGAATATTCTCTTCGCCCGGTTAATTGCTGAGGCCATCAAATCCAGATAAATTGGATGCGTACGTAAGGCATTGCGAATTGAGAGTGGCTGTTCATGAATCTCCTTCAACATGAAGTGTGGAAAACCACCTTTGCTAGCCGTCTCCACGCTCCACTCCACGGTGAAAGGCTGCCGAGATACCGTCTCTCCGGTTTCAACCTTCAACAAGCGTACGCTTTTCGCCTCTAGAACAGCCATCTCATCATCTTCGAGGAGTATGGCCTGTTTCGTTCGTGAAAGGAAGGCTGGAATGTCTGAGGCGAGATAGTTTGCGTTTACTCCCGTTCCGATTACGAGCGGGCTCTCTCGTCTCACGCACACGATTTTGTCGGGTTCCTCGGTGCATATGAAGGCGAGGGCGTATGCGCCGGTGAGTTCGCGCGCAGACAATCGTACTGCTTCAACGAAACCCACTCCTGCTTTCAAGTGCTCTTCTACGAGGTGTGCAACTATTTCAGTGTCAGTTCTTGACTTGAACTTGTGCCCAGCCGCCTCTAACTTCTGCTTTAGTTCCATGAAGTTTTCAATTATGCCATTATGAACGACAGCTACCGTGTCCATGCAGTCTGTGTGTGGGTGCGCATTTTCTTGGGATGGTGCGCCGTGGGTCGCCCATCTAGTATGGCCAATTCCCACTACTCCGCCCAGATCACTAATTCGGAGTTCGCTTTCGACCTCGTCTATCTTTCCCTTGTCCTTCTTTACGACAATCCTTCCGTCGATTATTGCTGCTTCGCCCACCGAATCATAACCCCGATACTCCAGCCGTTTCAACGAGTCGTATAGAATTGGGCCGACGTCGCCAGAAATCTGTACCACGCCAGAAATTCCACACATGAGTTTCAGTTTCCTGATAGAATTGGCCGAGGTTGCAGGCTAGTTGTCATAAGGTTTCCTGAGGTTCGGTTTTGATGAATTGATCGTTTTCGAAACGGTCTGAGTTCAGGATGCGCACGGATTAATCAAAAACGTGTTTAATAGTCAAATCTATACTTTATTAATGCACTTCCGAGGCCAATTCCACATGTCATATCTCCTGCTGAAAGAGAGACGCATCAACCGACTCCTCCCCACCCGAATCATCTCTGACCCGAAAGTCGCTCAACTACTCCTACAACCCACACGTTGGAAAATCCTAAGCGAATTGTCCCATGGCGAAAAATGCGCCAAGGACCTAGCGGAGATATTTCACAGCAGCGAGCAAGTGATGTGTTATCACTTGCGGGAGCTCGAGAAGGCTGGTTTAGCTGTGTTAGAGAGAACGGAGAAGAAGAGGGGTGCGACGGCTAAGTACTATCGAGCAGAGGAGAAGGCGATCGCAATCATACCGCAACGAAGATCGCCAAGTACAACCTCACATGAACCCATAGAGGAGACTCTCTCGGAACCCGCCTCGAAAATGCTTGACCCGTTTATCTCAAATGGCCACTTCAATGGCCACATTGTCCTGGGAAGCCCCGATGCACACGGCATCTTTAGCAGCCGGGCACGATGCGGCGACAGAGCCACAGACTTAGCCCTATTCATAGGGTCCCTACTCCCCGTCACACGCGAAAGCGTTGTGCGCCTGGACACTGAATTATCCCAACAGGAGTCAGCACGAAATCTCATAGTTGTGGGAGGGCCCAGGGTAAACACGGTTACAATGACCGCGAACGAATTCCTCTCAATAACCTACGAGCTGACCGGCCGCAACATGATGATCTCCCGGCTCTCAGGGCGAAGCTATGCTGGCGAGGAGGAGGGTGCAGTGCAACTGATCAACAACCCCAACAATCAAGACTCGAAAATGTTCGTGATAGCAGGGAACAGCTACCTCGGTACAAGGGCCGCTGTTCTGGCTTTCATTAAATACACTGATGAAATCGCGCGAGGTAATACTATGAACAGGAAAGCTATCGCCCGCGTCGTTACGGGCATAGATGTAAATAGTGACGGCCTCGTGGACGACGTTCAATTCCTTGAATGAAACCCCCTGCCCAACAGCAGCCCTCACCAAGCCTCTGCCCAAGGACTGTTTAGTTTTCCAGGGTGTGGTCCACCCTCGACTATGGGTGTGGTCCACCCTCGACTATGGGTGTGGTCCACCCTGCCTCCGCTATGATCCTATTCGTACAGTGAAAGCGGGGCCGAACGGCAACAATGAATCTAGGCAGCGCTGGACAGTCTCTTCTTGAGCGTCTCCGTTACAAGCTTAGGGTCGGTTCGCCCTCGTACTTCGGACATGATGGATCCCATGATCGACGGAAACGCACCCTGGCCCTTCGTCTCGACTAGTTTCTTGTTCTTCTCTATGTGACGATCAACGACCTGCTCCAATTCTGTCTGTGACAGCATCCGTAATCCAAGATGTTGTATTCCTTCCGAAGGATCTGCGCTTGGGTTTGAAACCTGCCACTTCAACAAATCAGGTAAAGCTTCTTTGGCAAATGCACCTTTGTCCACTAGCTGGAACATCGCCTCAATTTTCGCATCTGGGACTGTATGAACGTGGATACCCTCTCGTTCAAGGCTCTTGCATGATCCTGTTAGAAAAGTTGCAACAAATGATGGTTGAGTCTTCCCATTGACGACGACCCGTTCGAATAGGCTTAGATAATCAGAATCCACCAACTGTTTTGCCAATGTCTGATTAAGTGAGAATTGATCCATGAATCGCTTCGCGAGTTTCTCTGGAGTCTCGGGTAAGTGCGCCCTGAGCGTGGAGATGTATTCTTCGGGAATGGAGGTCTCTGGAACATCGGTTTCAGGGTACATACGAGCTGCGCCGGGCCGAGGTCGCATGTACCTCGTGGTCCCATCAGGCATAGCCGTGCGAGTCTCTTCGGGAACACCCACCAGCGCTTCGTTAGCTCGGTCGACAACCGCGTCCAGCGCATCTGTGGCCTTGGCATTGTCGTCCGCGACTAGAACAAACGCATCTTCGACGGTAAGACCGAGCCGTTCCCTTATTGCGGTAACCTGGGCCTCAGATATGCCGTATGCAGGTAACTCGTCTGAATGAAATATTCCTCCAACTCCCGCCCAGAATGATGCGCGGTTGGATAGTTCGGTCCCGAGTCGTAGCCCAGGTGAAAGCTCTCTTCCTAGAAGGCCTTTGAAGTTGGGCAGTTTTACGGCCAAGACTACCCCCCCCTTGCTCATCGCTGCTTTGATGACTCGCGCCTCTGAATTCAAAAACAATTCAGACAGGTTGACGTACATTCTCTCCATCTCGTCAGGTTTCACGTTCCTTGAGAGTAATTCTTTACGAATGGCAAGTAAGTTCTGCTGGCGGTTCACTTCTAACTCGACGGCCGTGGCTATAATCTCCAATTCCTGAACCCCTTTGATTTCAATGAGGGCTCCTTCTGGAATTGAGACATTCAGGTCTTGCCTGATACTTCCCAGCCCTCTCTTCACCTTGCGAGTTGCTCTCAGAACGGTACCGATGGCGTACGCGACCTTCTCAACCTCGTCAGGCGATTCCAAAACGGGGCCGGTGGTAACTTCGATCAGTGGAACACCGAGCCGATCTATACGATAACCGGCCGCAGTTTGGGACTGCGATGCCCTTCGCGCCGCATCCTCTTCAAGTGAAATTTGTGTAATCGGAATCGTCTTGCCATCAACTTTCAACGCGCCATCCAACGCTACTACTGCAGTTCGTTGAAAGCCAGTCGTGTTTGACCCATCTATGACCACCTTACGCATTACATGGATCTCATCCACCGGTTTAGCGCCCATTAACAATGCCGCAGTCAGGCAGATCTCGACAGCTTCGTGGTTGAGTTTGGCCGGCGGTTCCTCGTCCATTTCGACGAGGCACGAGGTTTGGTGATCAGATTCGTAGAGAATGCTTCTACCACGATGGAACTCGAACAACGCGGCTTGGTCAATTTGGCCCAGCTCGCTTTGAGTAGGTCTAAGCCTTCGCAGAAATCTCGATTCTGGTTCCGATTCCGCGAATTCGGTTGGACAACCACAGAAGAGCTTATGCTCTGTGTCAAGCTGACGGTGAATCTCTAACCCTACTGTAAGCTTATGTTTCTGAACTTGTGTACCGCTCATTCGATTTGCGCCTCTAGTTCGCGCCTATCTGAGAGTTCGTTTGCGAGGTTTGTGGTCATGATTTTCTTGACGTTTTCAGGGTTCTTTTCTTGGCCGAAGGCCCACATCATCTTTACCAAGGCCGTTTCAGAGAGCATGTCTCCCAAGGGGATGACTCCGATCCTCAATAGGTCTCTTGCTGGTGCGTAGACGTTCATGTGAACCCGGCCCCAGATGCACTGCGAACACATTCCAACGACAACGCCGTCATTCACCGCGCGTTCCAGCGACGAGAACAACGCTTCGCTCACATGACCCAAGCCTGTTCCTTCCAGTACAATGCCTTTGAACCCAGTAGCCGTCGCCCAATCGATGATTCCTACGGAGATACCGGGATGGAATTTGATGAGAGCGACGTTGGGGTCGAATTGTGACTTGACGCTTAGGGTCGCGCCCTGCCGCCTCTTCCGATAGTGCGTCGCGTTGAGATTGAGGGTGCGATGAATGAGGTCGTAATGTGCGATTGGCTTTTGGTTTACGCTCCTGAAGGCATCTCTTCTGCTCGTATGACATTTCCTCACCTTCGTTCCTCTATGAACTGCAATCTTTTCATCCGATATCCAATCATGCATTGCAACCACGACCTCGGCAAATGGTGCTTGGCCCGCCACTGCAGTTGCGGCCACGAGATTAGAGGCGGCATCTGAACTTGGGCGATCTGATGAGCGTTGCGAGCCAACAAGTACCACTGGGATTGGCAAGTCGGGTAGCGCGAAGCTGAGGGCGGCTGCAGTGTATCCAAGCGTATCAGTCCCGTGGGCGATTACTACTCCATCGGCACCCTTTCGGGCCTGATCTGACACGAACTCTGCTATCTTCGGCCAATGCTGCGGACCTATGTTCTCACTGAATACAGAGAAAAGGACGCTAGCTTCGACATCAGCTAGGTCCGCTAGCTCTGGCACGACGCTGTAGAGATCCTCAGCGTCAAGGGCGGGTTTCACGGCTCCAGTCCTATAGTCAACTTTGCTTGCAATCGTGCCGCCAGTGCTCACGATCGAAACCTTGGGAAGACCAGGTGTCTGGGACGGGGGGGGTGGGCGCGTAAACTGGGGTTGTTGTCCCTTGCCAATGAGGGTGATCTTAGTTGATGAATCGATCCTGACTCCTACGTTATATCCGGTTTTGAGTTTAACAACGACGTAGTTCTCTTCGGTTTCAGTGCGGTATCGTGGCATAAGCAGCCCTTCAACTACTTCCTGCCCTGCAGCGCGTTTGAGTTCCAACCGTATTCGGTCGCCAATTCGGACTCCCGTCTTCGCGAGTGATTCGTGCGCGAGTCCGATGTAGCCACTCAGTTCTTCTTGCGACAATGTTCTCCCCAGTTCGTCTGAGGAAAGAAAACCTGTGAGCCTTAAGACGTTAGCTACTTCAAATCAGTTTATCGTTTTGCCCATGTACGGGCCGACGTGTGAGTATCCCAAGCGTTCATAGTACTGCATAGTTCCGAGAGCACTCAAAACAAGGACCCTACTCCTACCTGCCTCTCTCGCCTTTCTCTCAGCTTCTGCCAAGAGCTTTCGCCCGAAGCCGGCGTGCTGCCAAGCACCAGAGCGCCGCTGTCCCACAGGAACTTCCGTGCCGTAAACGTGAAGTTCACGCACTAAGGCTGTTGAGCCGTCTACTTCTTGCCTGGAAGCATGTTGTGATGGGATTCTGAGTCGGACATATCCAACGAGAATGTCGGCCTCTGAATCCTCCATTGAGATGAAGAATTCCTCTCCGTACGACGCGTCATATTCTGTGGCCACCATCTCAATCCGGTCAGGTTCAACGAGTGCCCCCTCCTTCAAAGTTCTATGCCCGATCTCTCGGCATCTTATACACCTGCACCTCTTTCCTCTCTCCCGAAGACGAGAAAGGGCCAGTTCCCGCAAGTTACCGCTTTTTACTCCTGCTTGAATCAGTTGTACTGGGAATTCCCGGTGAACTCGCATAATTCGTACCCATGGCGGAACGAATTCCTTTACCTGGGCGATCAGTTCCACCGCATGTTCTGTATCAAAAGCCTCGTAGTCACCTCGCTTCCACCAGTCATACAGCTCGGTACCCTCCATGACGAGGCAGGGGTAAATCTTGATCATGTCAGGACGGAAGCGCTGGTCTGAGAAGAGCACTTTGAACGACGCTAGATCTCTCTGGAAATCAGACCCAGGCAGGCCAGGCATCATATGTGCTACGATTTTGAACCCTGCGTCTCGTGCTATTTGGAACGCTTCCACAACATCTTGAACCGAGTGACCCCGGTTCGTGAGCTTGTAGACTGTGTCATCTATTATTTGCACGCCGATTTCTACGCGAGTGCAACCGAAACGTAACATTTGGTCGACGTGTGGTTGCTTGCACCAGTCTGGTTTTGTTTCAATTGTTAGGCCAACATTTCTGATCTCACTTGTTTCAGCATGAAACTTGGCATCGTTGAGAGTCAGGGAGTTGACCCCGTTAAGGGCGTCGAGGCAACGTTTCACGAATTCTTCCTGATAGTCGTATGGTGCAGCCAGAAAGGTTCCGCCTTGAATCACGAGTTCCACCTTAGACGGTTCATGCCCAATTGCCCTCAGCTGTTCCACGCGGCCTGTTATCTGGACGAATGGGTCGTAGTCGGATTGGAGGCCACGCATCGCAGCGGGTTCTCCTGACGTGTAGCTCATAGGGAAGCCCTTCTCCATTGGGCAAAACACGCAACGGCCATGAGGACAACCCCGGGGTGAACTCATAACGCCAATCACGTTCACCCCCGAAATACTTCGTACCTTCTTTAGCCGAAGATGTTCCGAAAACTCTCGTCGGATCTCGGGAGGAAGGGCGCTTAAGATGTCCGAATTTCTTGGCATCCAGCTCAGTTCATGTTCCCTACAGAATTCTAGCTTTGCTTTGTTCAGGCTGCCCTGATCGATAATGTGGCGTTCCGTTATCTTTGAAACGAGTTCAGAGAGCGGGAACTCTTGAAGTTGCGAATTTAGCCGCGCACACATTTTCGACATCACGGCAACGGAGAACCCAAGAGACGCCCCGGTTTAGTGCAGCGGTCTTGGACACGATTAGGCTGGTTGTTTGGTCGCGTCGACACAAATGTAGAGTATGTTACTTCCGCGCAGTATTACGTTCCCGTAGTTTGCCGTAGGCGAGTTACCGCGGTACTCGGTCGCCCCTTCCAGTATGATGTTCATGTGGCTATCGGCATCGATCATCTTGCCGCGGTATTCGACATCGTTCTTCAGCCGAATGTTAACATCGCCATTGAGTTTTTTCACGAGCAAGTTGAGAGGTTTTCTCGAAGGTTCCATCGCGTTCCACTGATTCTTCCGGAAGTCATGATCCTACGCTAAATAAGCTTGCCCCCTCCCCAGCCGTGAGAGCCCAACGTCAGTTCCGGAGAGTTATGAGAGGAATTGACTCAGCTTCGCATCCTTCCGACTCTTCAACACCGTGAAACATTTCTCCGGGGCTAGTCGGATAAACTCCAATTTCAGAGTGTTTAGGGAAGCTTGCGCGCTTTTTCGAAGCTCCGGTGCAACCACCATACCTCTGATTGGTCTGTCGATTCTCTTTCGTAATGTGTCCAGGTATCGTTGAAGCTGCATCACCGCATCCTTAGATGCTGTTACCCTCTTTATCTCGACCACCACCAGGTTACCGTCCTTATCCTCGGCAACGATGTCAGTAAACCCAGCCTCGCCGAGGCTCTTCTCCTGCTGAAGAGGTTTCAGACCCGCCTCCACAAGGTCAGGAGCGGTAAGGATAGCCTGTTTCATCTGCTCCTCTGTAACATGGAGTGCGAATTCGCCTGAATCCGCAAGATTTCCGGTAGCGACTAACGTGATTTCTTTGAATTCAATAGAAACGGTTTCCTTAGGCTGAGAACGGGAAGCGTTCACTACTAAAATGTCGTTATCAAACCTCACACTTACCATGCATTTCGGTGGTTGCCAGTTTACAGGTTCGTACCCGGTCGGCCGATGAACCAAGACAGACCCATCCTGTTTTACCATAGCAATTCTCTCACCCCACTCCAACGTAGACGAAGCCCGACCCTCATAATCGACCCTACAGTTACCAACAATAATGGCTAAGCTTCTCGCCCGGAACGCTTTCGTGAGAGTTTCGGCCGCATCCGAAAGCGTTGGATTAATCTTTATTGAAAGAGCCATTGGCAAACGTTTCCGATATCTCTTTGAGGTTGTTTCAAGGGTTTCGACGGTACTTTCATCCTCCTCTCTCCGTTATATCAAGCAACATCACTAAGAAATCTAGCCAATCTTGAAATAAGCAGGGTGTTACTGTTGTCAACGACTCAAGTCTTGAAAGAGAAAGCTAAGGGAAAGGAGACTAAGGAGAAAGAGGAGAAGGAGACCCGGGAGGAAATTCCCGAGGAAAAACGAGAGGAGCCCTTAGAGGGTGAAAAAGCTGAGGCGGTGGCTGTTGAGAAACCGCACAAGTATGAGTTCATAGAAGACATACCTGGCGTTGGCCCTGCAACAGCTGAAAAACTTAGAGAGATGGGTTTTCACACCGTTGAATCACTCGCCACAGCCACGATTAAGGAATTAACGGTAGCTGGCGTTGGCGAAAAACAGGCGGGTAAAGTAGTCGTAGAGGCGAGGGACAGCATTGCGCTCAGCTTCATCAGAGCCGACGAATTAATCAAGATGAGGCAGAACGTGCGACGCCTCACAACTATCAGTAAGCAAGTTGATGAACTTCTGGGCGGCGGATTAGAAACTCAAACCATAACCGAATTCTACGGCGAATACGGAGTCGGAAAGAGTATACTCTGCCATCAACTCGCAGTAAACGTCCAATTACCTGAAGAGAAAGGAGGCCTCAATGGCTCCGCTCTCTACATCGATACGGAAAACACATTCCGCCCCGAATGGATAGTCCGCATGGCCAAAGCACTTGGGCTTGACCCTACCGAGACCGCGAAGAGAATCATCTATTCGGAAGCGTTCAATTCAGATCACCAAATTCTACTTCTTGAGAAGGCGGATCAGATCATACAGGAAAACAATGTGAAGCTAATCATAGTGGATTCTCTGACTGCACATTTCCGTAGCGAGTACCTAGGCCGAGAGATGCTCGCCGAACGGCAGCAGAAACTCAACAGCCACCTGCACCGTTTGGTTAGGCTTTCACGCGCATTCAATGCATGTGCTGTGGTTACGAACCAGGTTATGTCTAAACCCGATGCGTTCTTCGCTATGGTGGTGGAGCCAGTCGGAGGACATATAGTATCCCACACGAGCCATACTAGGGTGTTCCTGAGGCGCACAGCAAGTGGCCCCGTTAGGATATGTCGGCTCATCTCGAGCCCCTACCTACCCGAAGGGGAACGCATATTCAAGATAACTGAGGAAGGTGTCAAAGATATCACCGAAGAAGACGAAGTCAAACGAAGACGCTGAGAAACCCAAACCCGAACCTACCCCGACCTTCAATACAGAAAGACTCTTCCAAGCACTCATCGAGAGAAGAATCGCTGACGCAGAGAAGGAACTAGATACTATACGAGCAACCCTTCCTTCCACCGAATCCGCGAAAGGTTACCTCAAGGCGCTCGAAGGCCTACTACTAACCTCAAAGTCCAACGAAGACAAGTACCTCTACCTTTCGAAGATCGAGAAAACGCCAAAGAACCTCAAGACTCTTCGCAGGGAATTCAGCCAACAGGCAAAGAATGAGCTACACGGCGACTTCGACCGGGGATACTTCCAAGCACTTGAAAGTTATATGAGAAAACTGGAACACGCCGGACCCGCTGAGGAGCCCGCCACCCCAAAGAAAGCAGATTAACTTCCTCTAAATCCTGAGTGTGTTGAAGAGCACGGTCACCATAATCCAGACGAAGATGAAAGTGCCGCCGCCCAGGGTTATGTCACGATTCTTGCCCCTAAGTTCAGCTTCACCGTAGTGAAGCATGTGCCGCACGATCATGACAGAGAGCAGATAGAATACCACACCGAGGCCGATCCCCAGATAAATTGCAAGATCACCGAAACTAGCTACATCGATATGAAGTACTTGGTTAGAGAGGCCTGCAACGATCGCTAGGACGAAACGCATCCAGTAGACGACCGACGAGGGCTTGAGGAATGGCTTAGGTTGAACTTGAGTAGGAGTAGGCGTAGGCTTAGTCAATTTTCTCCCGTTCCGATCCAACCTGGCCTTTGCAGCACCCTACAACACGTCTCTAGATAATACTTGCTTGTCCCCCCAGATGGCCCAGCAAAGTCCTTAAGGCCTCGCAAAAGATTCAAGTTGTGGCTCTCGTTGACAACACCCGCCAGTCCCCCAGACGTGAAAGTAGAAGACGTGATGTCAAGCCCAGTAGTAACTATCAACGACACGGATACGGTACTTGCGGCAACCAAACTAATGAAGAAAAACGCGACAGGCTGCGTAGTCGTAGTCGACAAAACAGGCAAACCACTAGGCCTCATGACAGAGCGCGATGTCGTAAGAAGAGTAGCTGCCCTCGACCTACTTCCAAGCAAGGTTAAGGCGGGGAAAGCAATGACCAAACCACCTTCGACCATCGATGCCACCGCGAACGTAACCGATGCTGCAAAAAAGATGCGACAACTAAAAATCAGGCGGTTAGTTGTTCTTCAAGGCGGCAAGCTAAAGGGCATCATAACCAGCAACGACATTGTCGATATCACGCCCGCGCTAATCGATGTTATGGCGGAAAAATCGCAAATCTCACCAGTCAAGAAAACCAAAGAAGCTGACACGCTAAGTGGATACTGCGACAAATGCGGTTCATGGGCCGACGAAATGAAGTCCCAAGACGGCCAGTTCCTCTGCGATGACTGCGCGGCAGAAGTCGAAGAATCCGACGAAGAAGAAGAAGACTGATCCGCGGCATTAATCTGCTGAATTAGCTGGTACGACAGCAGATGGTGCATAGAGACAGTTGGCATCTACCCTAATCGAATCAGCCCAAATCCCAATAGGGAACGAACTGACCCAAGCAAACATTCTGATCGAAGACGATAAGATCAGAAGAATCACAAAACTGAAACCAACATCACGAACAGACCTGACGATAAATGCGGAAGGCCTGTTGGCCTTACCGGGAATGATAGACGCTCATGTCCACCTCCGTGACATGGAGCTTTCGTATAAGGAGACATGCGAAACCGGCACACAAGCTGCAGCCGTCGGAGGATTCACAACAGTCCTAGACATGCCCAACACGAGGCCGCCTACCACTAGCGCTTTGAAGTTAGCGGAGAAGATGTCACGAGCGGAGGGGCGCATTTACTCAAACGTAGCCTTCCAAGGCTCTCTTGTCTCCGATTCAGCGGAATTGAGACGCATGGTTGAGACAGGAGCGATCGCGTTCAAACTTTACCTAAACAAATCTCTTGAGACATTTAATTCAAGTGACCAAATGAACTTGACGAACGCACTTCGAGCCGCGAAGGAAAACAGCGCTCTGGTAACCGTTCACGCGGAGGACGGGGATGCTATACGAAAAGTTCAACATGAGAGCCTAACACGCGGCAAGGACTCAGTTCGCGACTTTCTGAAAGCACACCCCGACAGAGTGGAGGTTTCGGCGGTGAGAAGAATCTTGGGTTTGAGCAGTCAGATTGGAGCGCGGGTTCACATCTGTCACATCACGATCCCTGAATCAGTGAAACTCGTCAAGAAGACGCCAAACGTGACATGCGAGGCAAGCGCGCACCATCTCCTTCTCAACCAATCGGTATTTCGGACGTTTGGAACACTGGCCATATGTGTACCGCCGATCAGAACCGAGAAAGAGAGGAGTGGACTTTGGAGGCTGTTCGGTCGGGGGGAGGTGGACATTCTTGCAAGCGACCACGCCCCTCACAGGTTAGAAGAGAAGATTACTGCTAACGCTTGGCAAGCTGCCTCGGGGATTCCAGGTTTAGAGACTTCGCTATCTCTCATGTTCACGCAATATGCGAAGGGCAGGCTTACTTTGAGAAGGCTTGTTGATGCCACCGCAACCCTACCAGCAAGAATCTTCCACCTCCACAGAAAAGGCGAGATCAAGGAAGGGTATGACGCCGACATTGTGCTCGTAGACCCTAAGGAAAGGTTTCGGGTTGATCCTGAGAGTTTCCTGAGCAAAGCAAAGTATCCGCCCTTCAAAGGGTTTCAGTGTGTTGGAAGAGCGGCTTACACGATCGTAAATGGGACGGTGGTAGCGGAGAGAGGAAAGATTGTGGGCCCGCCGGCAGGCCGGGTTACCAAGAGCGAATCCGCTTGAAGTTCCTTCTGGACGGTATGTTGGGGAAGCTCTCAAGATGGCTTCGCATGCTCGGATACGAGACTGTATATGAAAATGACCGGTCAGATAACGAACTCCTCGCCGCCACGAAACGAGATTCCCTTATCTTGTTAACCTCGGACGAAGAACTTTATCGCACCGCGTCCATCCGCGGTCTTGAATCATTCCTCATACAGGGACGCACTGAACCAGAACGACTGGCGAACCTCGCGAGACGCTACAACCTCGCGCTCAAAATCAATCCGAAAGATTCCAGGTGCCCAACTTGCGGCTCGCCGATCCGGGAAACATCGAAAGATGAAGTGGAAGGCGCGGTACCCCCAGCAACTTTTAAAGTGTACTCGACTTTTTGGGTCTGCACGAACCCCAACTGCGCCAAAGTCTACTGGCAAGGAAGCCACTGGAAGAAGATTGAGCAAACGCTCGAGACGGCGAAAAAAATTCTTGACTCCAAACCAAACACCCCAACTGGCGCAAAATAAGCTAAGCCTTGAAGAAGGCACACTCCTCGTCAGAACAGCACGAACGGCTATCACAAAATATCTAGAGTTGATGCAAATCATCAAAGCACCAAGTGATGCCACGGAGAAGTTACGAAGGAAATCGGGCGTATTCGTTACCCTGAATAAGATTGAACCCGTTCACGAGTTGCGCGGTTGTATCGGCTTCCCCTACCCTGAGGATACTCTCATCAACTCCACCATTAGAGCTGCGATATATGCCGCCACGGAAGACCCAAGATTCCCCCCTGTCTCGCTTAGAGAATTCGAAGCATCAGTGGTAACCGAAGTCACCGCACTCACCCAACCCCAAGTCTTGAAAGCAAAAGACAGAAAAACGCTCCCCGATATGATTGAGGTGGGACGGCACGGACTGATAGTTGAAGGGCTGGGAACCTCAGGTCTACTTTTACCGCAAGTCGCGACAGAATGGAACTGGGATGCTTCTGAGTTTCTCGTGAACTGTTGTCTGAAAGCGGGCCTTCCACCGGACTCATGGCTCCTTGATGGAGTTGAAGTGAAAGTGTTCGAAGGGGAAATTTTCGAAGAGCTCGAACCCGCCGGCAAGGTCAGGAGAAAGTTAACCGGTGGAAATTGAGAATGCGAGTTTACTTGGCGCCGTGCGGAATTGGCCTAGGCCACATAACGCGACTACGTCCAATCGCGGAAGAACTTAACAGACGTGGGATTGCGACCGTTTTCTCTACATACCTCGATGGCTTGGAGTATGCTAAACAGAATAAGCTGCCTACGTTCGAGGCGGTTCCGCTAAACTTCAGGGTTACAGCCGACGGAACAATAGATTTCAAGATGACGGCAGCAACTGCAGGTTTCTCTTTAGGTATCAGAACGTTTCTTCGGCAAGTCACGCGGGAAATACAGTTTCTGAAGCGATTTAGGCCGGACGTAGTGGTTTCTGATTCACGAGCCTCGTCCCTTGTTGCAGCGCGCCTACTCAGGATTCCAGTTGCGTTAGTCCTCAACCAATTTCGAGTCGAAATAATGAGACGACCCACAGGCCGGAGGCTAAGCTTGCATGACAGGTTATTCTTCTTCATCGCCAATATTGGTTGGCTTTTCATTCGCACCGCGATTCAACTGGTTTGGGGCACCAGCCAAGTCATACTGATTCCAGACTTGCCCGCGCCGTACACAATCTCACTCGGCAACCTGGCGATTCCGAACCGGTACAATGGAAAAGTGAAATTGATTGGGCCGACGATTGAGGATTATGACAACTCTGCAATCACGGAAAGAGCGACTAGACATGTTCTCGGTTTCGACCGGAATAGGCCTCTGATCTACGGAGCGGTCAGCGGGCCGAGAATTGAGCGTGAGGTATTGGCGCGAATGCTCTTGGAATCGTTTGAGCAGTTGCCTCGCGGATTCCAAGTAGGGCTCTCTCGTGGAAACCCCAACGGCTCACGCAAATGTCGGATGGAAGGAGGTGTGAAGGTTTTCGATTGGTTAGATAAGCAAGATGATTTCATTAGAGCCAGCGATATCGTCGTGAGTAGAGCGGGTCATGGAACCATTATGAAGTCCCTTCTCTACGGGAAACCCATGGTTCTCATACCTATTCCCGACCACACGGAGCAACTCGGCAACGCCCATCGCGCCCTCCAACTTCACGTTGCTAAAATAATTAACCAAAATGCGTTGAACGGAGAAACTTTGGAATTGACCATCGAAGAGATCCTGAATTCTAATGAGTATCGGACGAAAGCTGCTGACATCAGCCGAATAGCCGCGTCCATGCGCGCGATCCCAACAGCCTGCGACATTATCGAAAGACTAAGCAATCGAAACTAAAACTTCACTTCATGCACTAAGTCGCCGAATTCCGCAGTGAACCCAATATTTCTGCCTTGGAGGGGAGATAGACTGTACTCCAATTCTTCATTGGGCATCAAATCGCTGTTACTTACGCCGACTAGGTTAGACAACTCAACAAGATCCTCCACTTCTAGCCCCAACAACGGGTTGAAGACAGGTAGCTCAGCTTTTGCCACAGTCGACTCGTCTAGGTTTCCAGTTACGTCTCCTAGTACCAGTGCCCTGAACCTCTTTTCCTTTGCAAACCTGGCCGCAAGGAACCTAACGAACTGCTTCCAATCACCCGATCTCGCATGAACATTCTCGGGGTGTTTCTCAAGTAACTGGTCGATTTCCAAAGTGAACGCTTTGTAGTTTGGCCGTGTTACAAGACTATCTAGCCTCCGGGCTAGATTCAGCTGCGTTCGAGCCGATAGACCACTAATCATTGCTGACGTTGGGATGAATAGCTCCACTACACATCCCCGTCGCATCATCGCGTAAGCCGCTAGAATCGAAAGTGGCCCAGAATCGAGGACTGCGAGCATTTTCCATTGCGAAGACAGTGGCAGCCCTCCGGGCCCTTGCAGCCTTTCGCAGTAGACGTATGCATCTTCCCCTACCAGATCAACGTAGAAGGTTAGATCCGGATGATCTAGATCCACCGTAACGTCTTGCTGTTTCATAGCCTGCAGAACTTCCGCGCCGCCGTTTACCTCCACATCACGCCGCGAGACGCTCCCGGGGGTCGAGCGATGTGCGCGAACTGCGAACGACTGACCCGTTTGTAGGCGCTGTTGAGATAAACCTACAATTGTCCCTGTAACATCCTTGAGAGATACGTTCATTAGCAGTTCTGCAGGCGCCGCGTATGCGACGCCAAATACATTACTGCACGGAATCGCGGGATTCCCCTGCCCTTTTGCACCAAGTACGACTAGCCTCGCGGCTTCTTTCTCGATCCTGAAACCTTCGAAACTTGCGCGTGTGAGTGCGAACTTCAAGTCGTCGATTAGCCGTTGCTCCAGTGTCCGCCTTACCGGGGAGCTTTTCAAAGTGAACTCTGAAGACGCTACCAGTACGACTGGCTGTGCCTCGGCCTTGGACAAGAGAAACTTCCTTACGAATGGATTAGGGAGCGGCCTACATTAGGATAAATGAAATAAGAAAAAGAAAGAAAAGGAGGGTGTACGACACCCTAGGAGCATAGTGCTAGTCTAGTAGTCTTCTCCGCCTGGCATTCCGCCGGGCATGCCGCCGCCTGGAGGGCCTGGTGGGCCGCCTCCTTTGCCTCCCTTGGAGGCTACCACGTCGTCGATTCGTAGAATCATCGATGCGGCCTCAGTGGCAGACTTTACGACTTGCAGTTTTACTCGAAGTGGTTCTAGGACATTTAGGGTTCGGGTGTCCCTGACTTTTCCTGAGAACACGTCTACGCCGTACCACCGGTTCGCTGGGTCTTCATGCTTGGCTCGTAGTTCGACCATGATGTCGATTGGGTCGAGACCTGCATTTTCCGCGAGGGCGAGCGGAATACTCTCCATGGCTTCAGCGAAGGCCTCTATGGCCAACTGCTCGCGCCCGCCTACCTTGACAGCGTATGCTCTAAGTTGCTTCGCTGTCTCGGCTTCAGGTGCGCCCCCGCCAGCGACCATTTTGCCGTCCTCAATGGCATCACGGACAACACATAGGGCGTCGTGTAGTGACCTCTCGGCCTCGTCTACCACGTGTTCTGTTCCGCCCCGTATGACGACAGTGACGGCCATCGGGTTTTTGGCGTCACGAACGTAGGTTAGTTTGTCGTCGCCGATTTTTGTTTCCTCAATTACTTTGGCCTCTCCGAGAGATGCCGAATTTAGGTCTTTGACGCTGGCTACGATCTTGGCTCCTGTCGCTTTGGCGAGTTTCTCCATGTCGCCGCTGCTCATGTTCTTGACCGCGGAGATCCCCTTCTTGGATAGGTAGTGTAGGGCTATGTCGTCGATTGATTTCTCGCAGAAGACGAAGTTG
>Ga0181521_10003995_pt1 | contig 17084 bp, 15 predicted proteins | sample PEATcosm2014_Bin_32_FD_119764 | JGI IMG/M metagenome (GOLD analysis project Ga0181521, IMG submission 119764) | Peatland microbial communities from MTU Mesocosm Facility, Houghton, MI, USA - PEATcosm2014_Bin02_60_metaG | ecosystem: Environmental > Terrestrial > Soil > Wetlands > Peat | place... | reverse complement strand
GCTGATTCTCGGCGGAAATCTCGCTTACGACGCTCCTGCGGATCTTGAATTTTCCTCGGCACTGAAATCGAACGCGGTCAATCTGAAGGTCTATCTCGGCACGCATCGCAATGAGACTTCCGAGCTCTGCCAGTGGCATATCCCCGAAGCGCACTATCTAGAATCCTGGAGCGACGCCCGCGCCTACGACGGTACGGCGTCGATCATTCAACCGCTGATCGAGCCCCTTTATGGCGGCAAGAGCGCTCACGAGTTGATCACGATTCTCTCCGGGCAGTCGGGCCTTACTGGCCATGACCTAGTCCAGCAGTACTGGCAAAAACAGCACGGCGGCGCGGATTTCGACGCATTCTGGCGCAAGTCATTGCATGATGGCTGGATTGAAGGCACCACGTTTGGGCCAAAGTTGGTGCAGCCAAAAGGTGGGGGATTTGTTTCCGGGGTCCGCGAGGGTGATCCCAACGCCATCGAACTCAATTTCCGCCGCGACCCTTCCATCTACGATGGCCGCTTCTCGAATAACGGCTGGCTGCAGGAACTTCCGAAGCCGCTTACTAAGTTGACCTGGGACAATCCCATCATGATCGGCCCCGCAATGGCCGAGCGGCTGAAGCTGACTTTCAAAGACGTTGCCGAACTGGAATTTCAGGGAAAGAAAGTCAAAGGCCCAGTCTGGATTCAAGCCGGCCATCCCGATAACTCGATCACGGTCTTCCTCGGCTACGGACGCACGCGCGCCGGCCGCGTCGGCACCGGCACTGGGTTCGATGTTTACCCGCTGCGCACCAGTCAGGCTCCATGGTTTGCGAGCGGAGCGCAGCTTCGCCCCACCGGCGAGACTTACGACCTCGCCAGCACACAAGGTTATCAGACAATGGAAACTCCCGTCGGCGAGCGTCCGCTGGTGCAAGAGCGCAGTCTCGCGGAGTATAAGAAAGATCCGAACTTCGCGAAAGAAGGCGAGCCGCCGAAGGAGCTCACACTTTTCCCCAACTTCGACTACTCCAAAGAGACTTACTCCTGGGGAATGGCAATCGACCTGAATGCCTGCGTCGGATGCAATAACTGCATCGTCGCCTGCCAGTCGGAAAACAACGTCGCCGTGGTCGGCAAAGAACAGACACTTCGAGGCCGCCACATGCACTGGTTGCGGGTAGATGCTTACTACAACGGCCCGCGCGACAATCCCAAGGGCTTCTTCCAGCCCGTGCCCTGCATGCAGTGTGAGAATGCGCCCTGCGAGGTGGTCTGCCCCGTCCAAGCGACCACGCACAGCAGCGAAGGCCTGAACGACATGGTCTATAACCGCTGCGTCGGCACTCGTTACTGCTCCAATAACTGCCCCTACAAGGTGCGGCGGTTTAATTTCCTGCTGTTTCAGGATTGGGATACTCCCCAATTCAAGCTTATGCGCAATCCGGACGTGACCATACGCAGCCGTGGCGTCATGGAAAAGTGCACTTACTGCGTGCAGCGCATCAGCGAGAAACGCATCGACGCGGAAAACGCAGCGGTGCGCGAAGCTAAGGACATCCGAATCGGCGATGAGCTGCAGACCGCTTGCCAGCAGTCGTGTCCGGCAAACGCCATTGTTTTCGGCAACCTCAACGATCCGAACAGCCAAGTCAACAAGTGGAAAGCCCAGGCGAGGAATTACTCTTTGTTGGGTGAATTGAATACGCGGCCGCGCACAACGTATCTTGCGGAAGTCCGCAATCCGAACCCCGAGTTAGAGGCAAAATCAGAAGGACAGTCAAAGACATAAGTGGAGCGCAAGTAAGGCATGGCGACGAACACGCAAATACCCGTGGCAGACAGGCGAGTGCCGGTGATCGCGCCGGGACACACCTTCTCCACCATCGGCGAGAAGATCAGCAATATCGTGCTGAGCCGACCCGTCTCACTGGGTTGGATCCTCGGTTTCCTGATCGTGTTCTCGATGATGAACATGCTGATGATGGCCCTCGGGTATCTGTTCATCAAAGGCACCGGTATCTGGGGCATCAACATTCCCATTGGTTGGGGATTTGCCATCGTCAACTTTGTTTGGTGGATCGGCATTGGCCACGCCGGAACACTGATTTCTGCGATCCTTTGCCTGCTGCGCCAGACCTGGCGCAACTCCATCAACCGTTTCGCCGAAGCCATGACGCTGTTTGCCGTCGCCTGCGCCGGCATTTTCCCGCTCGCTCATACCGGACGTCCCTGGCTTGCCTACTGGCTCTTTCCCTATCCCAACACCATGCAGTACTGGCCGAATTTCCGCAGCCCGCTGGTGTGGGACGTGTTTGCGGTTTCGACTTACTTCACTATTTCGCTGGTCTTTTGGTTTGTAGGATTGATTCCCGATTTCGCCAGCTTGCGCGACCGCGCCGAAAGTACCTTCGTCCAACGTATCTACGGACTGCTCGCCATGGGATGGCGCGGCTCCGCCCGCCACTGGCACCGTTACGAGACGGCGTACTTACTTCTCGCCGGGCTCGCGACACCGCTGGTGCTTTCCGTTCACACAGTCGTCAGTTTCGATTTTGCCGTCGGCATCGTCCCCGGATGGCACACTACGATCTTTCCTCCGTACTTTGTCGCCGGCGCTATCTACTCTGGTTTTGCCATGGTACTTTGCCTGGCGATTCCGATCCGCAGGATTTACGGGCTTCAGGATTTCATCACCATGCGGCATCTCGAGAACGCGGCCAAGGTGATGCTCGCCACTGGCCTCATCGTCGCCTATGGCTATGGCATGGAAGCCTTCATGGGCTGGTATAGCGGCAGCCAACTCGATTCATTCCTGCTCTGGAACCGGCTGCACGGCCCGTACCGCTTGTCATATATGGCGTTGCTCGCTTGTAACATTCTCATCCCACAAGTTCTCTGGCTGAAGAAGTTTCGCATTTCGACCGGATGGCTTTGGCTTATCTCGTTCGTTGTGCTCGTCGGCATGTGGCTGGAGCGGTTCATCATTGTAGTAGTTAGTTTGAGCCGCGACTTCCTGACTTCTTCGTTTGGCATGTACTACCCCACTAAGTGGGATTGGATGACCTTCGCCGGCACCATTGGAATGTTCCTAACTGCCATGTGGCTTTTCGTACGCATTCTGCCCATGATCTCCATCTTCGAATTGCGCACCTTGCTTCCGGAGTCGCAGGTGCACGAGGCGGCGGAGGTGAAGCAATGAGTGAGAATCCCACTTATGGATTGATGGCCGAATTTGATTCTGCAAAAGAACTCCTGGCCGCCGCTCATAAGACGCATGAAGCTGGTTACCAGAAAGTCGACGCCTACAGTCCCTTCCCCATCGAAGGCCTGGCCGAAGCAATCGGCTTTCACAAGAACCACGTGGCGCTCGTCGTTCTTATCGGCGGCCTTATCGGCGGGATCTCGGCGTACGCGCTTCAGTATTGGGTGGCGGTAATCACCTATCCGGTCAATATCGGCGGTCGGCCCTTTCACTCCTGGCCCTCGTTCATCATCGTGACTTTCGAGCTGACAATTCTCTTCGCCGGACTTTCTGCCGCGATCGGCATGCTTGCGCTGAACGGCCTTCCCATGCCCTATCACCCGGTATTCAACGTGCCCGAGTTTGCTAGGGCCTCAGAGAACAAGTTTTTTCTGATTGTGTTTTCAAGCGACTCAAAGTATGACGCCGCGCGTACGCGTTCTTTTCTCGAGGGCCTAGCTCCACGGATGGTCGCGGAGGTGCCAAGCTAGTTATGGGCGATACTCGCAACCTCGGAAAGGTACTGCCCGCGCTTCTGGCGATGATTGCCATGACCGCCGGATGCCGCCTCGATATGCACGTGCAGCCGTATTACAGGCCGATGGCGAAAAGCGATTTCTTCAATGACGACCGCTCCGCCCGCTTGCCGGTAGAAGGCACAGTGGCGCGCGGCGATCTTCGCGAAGATTTTTACTTCTACACCGGGAAAATCGGCAATGAACCCGGAGCCTATCTGCCGTTTCCGGTTACGGCTGAAGTTCTCGCACGCGGACGCGAACGTTTCAACATTAACTGCACGCCTTGCCACGGACGCGTCGGCGATGGCAATGGCTTTATTCCGTCGCGCGGATTCCGTCGTCCGCCGTCCTATCACATAGACCGTCTGCGCAAAATGCCGATTGGATATTTCTTTGATGTTATGACCAATGGCTTCGGGGTTATGCCCGAATACGGAACGCAGGTTGCCCCACGCGATCGCTGGTGCATCGCCGCTTACATCCGCGCGCTGCAACTTAGCCAGAATGCAATGGCGAGCGATGTTCCCGCAGGACAAAAAGTTCCATCGCCCCCGCCGCAATTTCGCGACATTGGCAACGGAGCTACACTACCCGAAATAGCGCCCGCGCCCTCCACGACCGCCGCCGCTACAAAAGGGGAGCGCAAATGACGACGGCCACAGTGAAGATGACTAAGTCGGATCTTATTGCCCCGCCCTTAGCGCAAACCATGCAACTGCGGTCGCTTTCGATCGGCGCGATTGGCGGCATTGCTTCCATCGCCGGGGCTTTTCTTGCGCACGACAGTGCATCTCAGACTGACTTTTACTCGGCCTATCTCACGGGCTTCATGTTTTGGCTTGGACTTTCGCTCGGATGCATGGCCATCCTGATGCTCTACCACCTGGTCGGCGGCGCCTGGGGCACGGTAATTCGCCGCATTTTGGAATCGGGCATGATGACCCTGCCACTCATGTTCGTGCTGTTTATTCCGATTCTGCTGAACCTTCCCAAACTGTACTTTTGGGCACGGCCCGATCGGCTGACCGACCCAAAGATCGCGGAGATTGCTCACAGCTATCTCAATTTCCACGGTATTCTGGCGCGCTATATCCTGTACTTCGTCATCTGGATCGGCATGGCATACTTTTTGAATCGCTGGTCCACCGAGCAGGATACGATTGCGGGCCAAAGCACGATGCGTTTTCGCGCGCTGAGTTCCATCGGACTCGTTTTCTACTCGCTGACAATTTCTTTCGCGGTGATCGACTGGGTCATGTCGCTGCAGGCGCGCTGGATCTCGACCATTTTCGGTCTGCTCTTCATTGCGGGCGAAGCGCTTTCCGCCTTTTGCTTTTGCGTAGTGATCGAGAGCATTCTCGGCAAGCGCAAGCCTATGTCCGAGTACCTTACCGACACGGAAGTCCACGACCACGGCAAGTTCATATTAGCTTTCGTCATGGTGTGGGCTTACTTCAATTTCTCGCAATGGCTTATCATCTGGGCGGGCAATCTGCCCGAAGAAATTCCCTGGTATGTGCGCCGCATGAATGGCGGGTGGGAAACGGTCGGCCTGTTTCTGGTGGTGTTCCATTTCGCCGTGCCGTTTGCGCTTTTGCTCTCACGGCAGTTGAAGCGCAAGACGCGCACGTTGGTTTGGATTGCGTTGTGGCTCATCTTCATGCGCATCGTCGACATTTTCTGGCACGTCGAGCCGGCGTCGCATCCGGCGTTTCACATTAGTTGGCTGCATTTCGCAATCATTGCCGGCATCGGCGGTCTTTGGATGAGTTACTTCTTTCACAACCTGAGAGCCCGTCCGCTGCTGGTTGTGAATGCGCCGCAGACACTGAGACTTTTGGAGCCGTCGCATGAGTGACGAGATGAATCACAGCCAATCCGGCCGCGAGGCCGGTTTCGAACGCGAAGATCTGGGCGCGCGCGGCGTTTTCATTTTCATGATCGGCCTCGCGGTCGTTGCCGTCGTCATCTATTTCGTCATCATCGGGTTGTACTCGTTCCTCGACAAGTACGAGCGCTCGCGGATGGCAACTGCCAGTCCATTGGTCAGTTCGAATGGCGCGATGTCGAGGGTGGTCAAGCAGGAATACATGGAACAACGGTTCAAGGACAACGGTGTTCCCATGCTCGAAGTCAATGAGCGCGGCCAGTTTCGCGATTTCTTGATCAAGCAGGAAAGCCAACTGAACAGCTACGGCTGGGTTGATGAAAAGGCGGGCGTGGCCCACATTCCGATCGACCGCGCCATGGAATTGATTGCGCAGCGCGGATTGCCGGTGTACACGCCAGGGGCCGCGGAAACAAGTAAGAAGGTTGCAAGTAAAGTGCCCGCGCAGAAGTCGGCGGCGACGAAGCAGTAGGAACTTTGACTAACTTCCGTTTCTACATGACGGAATCCATATCCTAATTCGAAGTAACCGCTCCGGCCGGGATCGTCGGAAAAGGAATAACGCTGTGCACGGTAGAACTGTCATTTTCGCAACACTGCTGCTCGGACTGACCCATGTCTTGCTCTGGGCCCAGGTTTCAAGCGGCCCAATGATGGGCGGCGGCATTATGAGTCCGCCAGCGAATCAACGCCCGCCCGGACTCGAGTTCGTTGGCATCGAGCAACATCTGAACGGCGAAGTGCCCGGCAATCTCGAATTTCGCGACGAGCTCGGCAACCCCGTGAAGCTCTCCGACTACTTCGGCCACGGACGCCCCGTCATACTGAACCTGGGTTACTATCAGTGCCCCATGCTTTGCGGCGAACTCCTGGAAGGGTTAGTTGGTTCGATGAAGGCGCTCACATTCAATGTCGGCCAGGATTTTGATATTCTCACCGTAAGTTTCGACCCGCGCGAAACCACGGAGATGGCCGCCGAAAAAAAGCGCGACATGATGAAGCGTTACGGCCGCCCGAATGCCTACTTAGGCTGGCATTTCCTTACCGGGAAGGCCGACCAGATCGATGCGCTCACCAAATCGGTCGGCTTTCAATTTCATTTCGATGAGAAGACGGGGCAGTACGCGCACGCCACCGCCATCGTTATGCTGACTCCCGATCGGCGCATTTCGGGATACTTCTATGGCGTCGAGTTCTCCCCGAAAGATCTAAGGCTCGGACTCGTGCACGCCTCGCAAAACAAGATTGGCAACATCGGCGACCAGGTGCTGCTTTACTGCTATCATTACGATCCCAGGACCGGAAAATACGGCGCGGTCGTCAGCAACATGCTGAAACTCGGGGCGCTCGCGACCATGCTCTTCCTGGGAACATTTGTGTTCGTCATGTTTCGCGCTGATCGCCGTTCCGGCCATGGTTCCGGTATTAGTTCCGATCAAGGTGTAACCCGAAGTAAGTCGGGGTGAGTTATATAACTATGTCGAAATTTCTGCCATTGTGGCCCGATCAGGCCTCGAGCTCCGCAGGCCAGGTGGATATGCTCTATATCTATCTGCTGCTGGTCGCCGGCGCCATGACCGCGCTCATCTTTGTCGCCATTGCGGTGTTGGCGATCAAGTATCGTCGCGTGCCCGGCCGCGAAGCCCAACAGATCGAAGGCTCCACCTTACTCGAACTTACCTGGTCGGTCATTCCTTTCTTTGTCATGCTGTCTTTTTTTATCTGGGGCGCGGTCATTTATTTCAGAGAACGCACTCCTCCCGCCGACGCGAGCGAGATCTACGTCGTCGCCAAGCAATGGATGTGGAAGTTCGAGCACATGGAGGGACAGCGTGAGATCAACGAGTTGCACGTCCCCGCCGGACAGAACGTCAAACTCATCATGACCTCGCAGGACGTGATTCACAGCTTTTTCGTCCCGGCATTCCGCCTCAAACAGGACGTGCTGCCCGGCCGCTATACCACGCTCTGGTTCAAGGCCACCGTGCCCGGCCGCTATCATTTGTTTTGCGCCCAATATTGCGGCACCGGGCACTCCGGCATGGGCGGCGACATCGTCGTCATGACGCAGCAGGATTACGCGCAGTGGATGGCGGGTGGTCCGTCCGCGCCTTTGCAGGACACTGGCAAGCTCTTGTTCTCCACTCTCGGATGCTCAACCTGCCATCGTTTCGATGTGCAGGGCCGCGGCCCCAATCTGATCAATGTCTACAACAAGCCGGTCCTGCTCGAAGACGGGCGCACGGTGATTGCCGATGAGAACTATGTGCGTGAGTCCATCCTCAATCCCACCGCAAAGATCGTGAACGGTTTCAAACCGATCATGCCCACCTTCCAGGGCCTCGTCAGCGAAGAGCAGTTGGACGCGCTGGTGGCGTATGTGAAGTCGCTGTCTCAGCCACCTACGGGAACTATGGGGCTGCAAAGCCAGCCCTCCACTTCCCCAGCGCAAAAAGATAAGGGTCAGGTGCAATAGTTATGGCAAGCATGGTACCTCCGGCGAATCCGGCCCCAAGTCAGACTCCAGCTCCAGCTCCGGCTCCAACTCCGACGACGAACTATCTCAACAACGGGTACGGACTCAGGTCGTGGCTCTTAACGACCGACCACAAGCGGATCGCGGTCCTCTATCTGATTTCTGTGACCACGTTCTTTTTTCTCGGCGGATTCTTTGCCATGCTTATCCGGCTCGAGTTACTCACGCCGCAGGGCGACCTGATGCAGGCTGATACCTATAACAAGGTTTTCACCATGCACGGCATGATCATGGTGTTTTTCTTTCTGATTCCAGTGGTGCCTGCCGTGCTGGGAAATTTTCTCGTTCCCCTGATGGTCGGGGCGAAAGATCTCGCCTTTCCCCGGATCAACCTATTAAGCTGGTATCTCTACATCATCGGCGGCATCATGATGATGCACGTCATGTTGACAGGCGGCGTCGACACGGGCTGGACTTTCTATAGCCCATTTAGCACCGAGTACACCAATACTAAGATTGTCGAGGCCGGACTCGCGGTTTTTATCGCCGGGTTCTCCTCGATTCTCACCGGACTGAACTTTATCGTCACCATCCACCGCTTGCGCGCACCCGGCCTTACCTGGAGCCGCCTGCCCCTGTTCATCTGGGCCAACTACGCGACCAGCATCATCATGGTTCTCGGCACGCCGGTTATCGCCATCACCATCGTGCTTGTCGCCGTCGAACGCCTCTTCCATCTCGGCATCTTCGATCCCCGGCTCGGCGGAGATCCGCTCCTCTTTCAGCATCTCTTCTGGTTCTATTCCCATCCCGCGGTGTATATCATGATTCTGCCTTCGATGGGAGTGGTCAGCGAACTGATCGCCTGTTTTTCGCGCAAGCGTATTTTTGGCTATAAGTTCGTGGCGCTTTCGAGCATTGCCATTGCCGTGCTCGGCTTTCTTGTCTGGGCGCATCATATGTTCGTGGCCGGCATCTCTCTCTACGCCGCGTTGATGTTTTCGTTTCTCACTTTTTTCATCGGCGTGCCCTCAGCCGTCAAAGTCTTTAACTGGACGGCCACTCTCTACAAGGGTTCCATCTCGTACGCCACTCCGATGCTCTACGCCTTTGGGTTCATAGGTCTGTTCACCATCGGCGGATTGACCGGACTCTTTCTTGCCACGCTCGGCGTCGATGTGCATGTTCACGATACGTACTTCATCGTCGCCCACTTTCACTACGTCATGGTAGGTGGCGTCTTGATGGGGTATCTCGGAGGCATGCATTTCTGGTGGCCGAAGATCAGCGGACGCATGTATCCGGAAGGCTGGGCTAAGCTTTCGGCGCTGTTCATCTTCGCCGGTTTCAATCTGACGTTCTTCCCGCAATTCATCCTCGGTTATCTGGGGATGCCGCGGCGTTACTGGCAGTATCCGCCGGAGTTTCAGGTGCTGAACGTGCTCTCGACCGCAGGCGCCAGCATTCTCGCGGTTGGCTATCTCCTGCCAATGATCTATTTTCTCTGGTCATTGCGATACGGGCCAATCGCCGACGCCAATCCCTGGAACGCCGCCGGCCTGGAGTGGAAGACCTCATCGCCGCCTCCTACGTTCAATTTCGATGAGACACCGGTTGTAACCTGGGAAGCTTATAACTACGACGAGATTCCTCACAAGGATCTGGAGGCTCCCGTTGCACGATAACGAAGCGGCTACCGTCAAACACGAAGCCCACAATCCAGCGTTGCTCCACCACTTCTCCGACACTCAGCAACAGAAGAACGCCGCCTCGCTGGGCATGTGGTTATTTCTGGTGACGGAGATCATGTTTTTCGGCGGCATGTTCTGCGCATATCTGATCTACCGCCTGAAGTATTTCAACGCGTTTGCGGCGGGAAGCCAGCAGCTCAGCATCACGCTGGGAGCCGCTAACACCGCGGTTTTGATCATCAGTTCGGTCACGGTTGTGCTGGCGGTGAAAGCAGCGGAGGCAGGCAAACGCAAACTACTGGTCAGCTATCTCGTCGTGACCGTATTGCTCGGGATGACATTTCTGACGATCAAGGGGTTCGAGTATCGTGAAAAATTCGAGAGGCACCATGTGCCCGGGCCCACCTTTCAGTTCACAGAGCCATTTAACGACAACGGTACGATAATACCCCTGCAGCCGGACGAAGTGCCGCACGCACAGCTATTCTTTGCCCTCTATTTCGTGATGACCGGCATGCACGCCCTGCACATGGTCATCGGCTGCGGCCTGTTCAGTGTATTGATAGTTCTGGCATGGCGAGGGCATTACTCGCCCGGCTACTACACTCCCATAGAAAATGCGGGCTTATATTGGCACTTGGTCGATATCATCTGGATTTATTTGTTCCCGTTGTTGTATCTGATCAGCAGGCATTCGTAAGGATTACAATGTCCGACAAAACAGAACACACAACTCACTCGCAACTGTTTTACATAGCCATTGGCGTCGGTCTGCTGATTGGGACTATTACCACGGTCGGCGCCGCGTTCGTAAACCTCGGCCCGTTCAATCCTATTATCGCGTTACTCATCGCCAGCATCAAAGCTGTGGTCGTCGTGCTTTTTTTCATGCACGTCAAAGGCTCGAGCGAGAAGCTGACTGGCGCTGTGGTTGTCTCGGGCGTCTTTTTCTTTGCCATACTGGTATCTCTTTCACTGGCGGACTACCTGACGCGGTCCTGGCAGTAATGCGGCAGGTTAGAGGGCAGAGGTCAGATTTCAGAAGTAATGCCCATGCGATTTGCGTGCTCGCAAGCGAGAGCGCTGCAGGTTACGAAAAGCGATTCTAACCCCTTTAATCTGACCTCTGCCCTCTGACCTCCGCGATCCCCCTTGCGCCAATCGCCCGCATCCTCGAAGATGTTCTGTAAACTATGCCGCAAGACATCGTTCCATCTTCGATCCAGCCCGCGCCACTGGATGCCTTCGCACTTGAAGCCGCTCTCCGCCGCCATCTTCGCGGAGAGGTTCGCTTCGACACGGGCAGCCGCGCCCTCTACTCAACCGACGGCTCAAACTACCGCCAAGTCCCAATCGGCGTCGTAGTTCCTCGCGATAAAGAAGATGTTCTCGCCGCGGTTGCCCTCTGCCGCGAACACGGCGCTCCACTGCTGGCCCGCGGCGGCGGGACTTCGCTTGCCGGACAATGCTGCAACGCCGCCGTCGTTCTCGACTTTTCGAAGTACATGGCGGGCATTCTTGAAATCGATCCCGCGCGCCGCATCGCGCGCGTCGAGCCGGGAGTCGTCCTCGATCGCCTTCGCGCCGCAGCCGAGAAGCATCACCTCACCTTCGCGCCCGATCCCGCCACTCACGACCGCTGCACCCTCGGAGGCATGATCGGCAACAACTCCTGCGGCGTGCATTCGATCATGGCCGGCAAGACCGACGACAACATCGAGGGGCTCGAAATCCTAACCTACGACGGCCAGCGCCTGAGCGTGGGTGCGACCAGCGCAGACGATTGCGCCCACATCCTGAGCGAAGGCGGACGCCACGCCGAAATTTACGCTGGCCTCAAATCCATCGCCGACCGCTACGGCGAGCAGGTCCGCCGCCAGTTTCCGAACATTCCGCGCCGCGTCTCCGGATACAACCTCAACCACCTGCTCCCGGAAAATGGATTTCATGTGGCGCGCGCGCTAGTCGGCTCCGAAGGCACTTGCGTCACCGTGCTCGAAGCCACTTGCCGCCTGGTCGAGAGTCCCCCGGCGCGCGTCCTGCTCGTCATCGGATGGCCCGACATTTATCTCTGTGCCGACCACGTTCCCGAAATCATGCAGCACCGCCCTATCGGCCTTGAAGGTTTCGACGACATAATGGTCGCCGCGAGCCGCCGCAAGGCCGTGAATCTCGACGCTCTTGCGCTGCTGCCTGAAGGCGGCGGCTGGCTGATGGTCGAATTCGGCGCAGACACGGCCGCCGAAGCCGACGCCCAGGCGCAGCACTTGATGAATGCCCTCGATCGTTCCGCCGCTCCGCCCGATATGCGCCTGTTCACCGATCAAAAACAGGCTCGGCGCATCTGGGATGTCCGCGAGTCGAGCCTGGGAGTGACCGCGCACGTCCCCGGCGAACCGTTGCGCTGGGAAGGCTTCGAAGATTCCGCAGTCGCTTCCGAAAAGCTCGGAGCCTACCTGCGCGACCTGCGCCGCCTGATGCAGGCCCACCACTACGACGGTTCGTTCTATGGGCACTTCGGCCACGCCTGCGTTCACACGCGCATGGACTACGATCTCCAATCCGCCGAGGGCGTCGCCAAATTCCGCCAGTTTATGGAAGAGGCAGCCGACCTCGTCGTAAGCTACGGCGGCTCCCTCTCCGGCGAGCACGGAGACGGCCAGTCGCGCGGCGAACTTCTTCCGAAAATGTTTGGCCCCGAACTCATGCAGGCCTTTCGCGAGTTCAAAGCGCTCTGGGACCCGGATTGGAAGATGAATCCGGGCAAGCTCATCGAGCCTTATCGCCTCGACGAAAATCTCCGGCTGGGCGCGGACTACGCTCCCTGGCAGCCGCAGACGCGTTTCAAATTTCCCGACGATCACGGCAGTCTGGCTGCGGCCACGCTGCGCTGCGTCGGAGTCGGCAAGTGCCGCCGCGATGAAGGCGGAGTGATGTGTCCCAGTTTTCGCGCCACCCGCGAAGAAGCGCACTCCACTCGCGGACGCGCCCACCTGCTCTGGGAGATGACGAAACGGGACGTCATCAAAGATGGTTGGCAAAGCGAAGCGGTGAAAGAATCGCTTGACCTTTGCCTAGCCTGCAAAGGGTGCAAAAGTGATTGCCCCGTCGGCGTCGATGTCGCGACTTATAAGTCGGAATTTTTGTCCCATTACTACGAAACGAATTCCCGCCCGCTGAAGCATCTCGCACTCGCGAACCTCGATCTGTGGATGCGGGCCGCGTCCCATGCGCCGGGACTGGTGAATCTTGCGACCCAACTCCCCGGCCTGCGCGACTTGGCCAAGCTCGCCGCCGGAATCCCCGCTCAGCGCCGCATTCCGCCGCTGGCGCCGCAGACTTTCAAACAATGGTGGGAGGAAAAATGTAGCGCCGGCGTCTCGCCGGCTGTCGAGCGGGCGTCTCGCCCGCTCCCGCCGGATTCTCAACGAGATAAGAGCCGGCGACACGCCGGCGCTACCGTCCTCCTCTGGGCCGACACTTTCAATAACCACTTCCTCCCCTCGACCGCCAAAGCTGCCGCCGAAGTGCTGGAAGCCGCCGGCTTCGACGTGGTCGTTCCGCGCAATCACCTTTGCTGCGGGCGGCCGCTCTACGACATCGGCGCAATCGACCGCGCCAAAAGCTTACTCATGCAGATCATGGACGAACTGCTTCCCGAGATCGAAGCCGCAACGCCTATCGTCATCCTCGAACCGAGCTGCGCCTCCGTTTTCCGCGACGAACTTCCCAATCTTTTTCCCGAGGACGAACGCGCGCACGCGCTCTCGAAGCAGGTTTTCCTGCTCAGCGAGTTTCTCGAACAGCACGCCAGGAATTTTCCGCTTCCGAAGCTGCCGCGCCAGGCGCTCGTCCACGGGCATTGCCACCACAAGTCGATAATGAAGATGACCGCGGAAGAAGCGGTGCTCGAACGCATGGGCATACAGTTCACCGCGCCCGCTCCCGGATGCTGCGGCATGGCCGGAGCGTTCGGCTTCGAAAAAGAAAAGTACGAAATCTCGAAAAGCATTGGCGAACTGGAACTTCTGCCCGCCGTCCGCCAGGCTCCCACCGACTGGCTGATCGTGGCTGATGGTTTTAGTTGCCGCGAACAGATTGCCCAGGAGACCGACCGTCACGCCTTGCATCTTGCCGAAGTTCTGCAGATGGCCCTGCGCGAAGCCGCCGAGACGCCGGAAGGCTTCCCCATGTTCGACCCGGCACCGCAGCATTATCCTGAAGATGCGTGGGTGCGGCCGCATGAGGCCGCTATTCGCAAGTCGATGAAACGCACGGGGTTAGCGGTGGCTGGGATGGCAGCGGGAGCGGCGCTGCTGCTGGCGCTGGCCCGGAAGCGGTAGTGTTGGGAAGGACGTCTTCCATCGATTTCACTCCGGGTAGATCCAGCCTCAGTGGAACCTGAGAGGCAGTTCTTGGTTCTCCTTTTGTTCGCCTGAAAATAAATTTTTTGATGATGGGTTGGCGGGAACGGATTTTTGTGGGTTTCTGGCTTCGTGGGGTGTTTACTGGTTGGCAGTTGGGGATACCCCCTCTGCTACTCGTTCTATTGGAATCAAGACTTTAGCGGGATTTTTGGTAGTGGGCTAATTGTGTGTTGAAGCATTTGACTTCAAGAACTTCTCCAAGCCAGGGAACGGTTCTCTCGCCACTGACTTTCTTTCAAACATCTTTATTGTGTGGCGCAATCGTGCAGCCCTGATCTTTGTTTCAGAAAGCAGCCTAGTGGCGTATTGGATCGCCTCGTCCCATCCATCTTTACCTTTAGATGCGGGTAAATTATTTACTTGACAGACAGACCTTGATTTGATATAAACTTTAGACATGGCAAACACCAATCCTTTTGAAATCGCCTTGGATGCGGCCAGAAAAGCCCTCACAGCAGCGTTGGAAGAACGATCCGCGATAGAGCAGCGAATCGTTAGTTTGAAGCAAACGATAGATGGCCTTTCGGCCCTCTGTGAGCCGGAATCCGATGAAGACTTGGTACAAGTGCAGGAAGGCGATCAGCCTTATAGTTTCAAACTGACGGATGCGATTCGCCTGATTTTTTCGGCAACAAGCGAACCGATGCTGACCCCTACGGAAGTTAGAGATGCACTTGTGGCGAATGGACTCGATCTTTCCAAGTACAAACAACCCCTGGTTCCCATTCACAACACGTTGAAGAGACTGACATCGCAGGGAGAACTCGTGGAGTTTAGAGATGACAAGGGTGATCTTCGAGGCTATCGCTGGGTTTCTCCCCTTGCTCGCGCTGTCGCAGAAGTCAGTAATTCGCCCGAGCTGAAAACGAAGTGGGCGACGGCTGTAGGACAGCATCCGGTTCACAACTTGCGCAATCGTGCTCCGAAATGACCTTGGACGCAAATACGAAACGCCCTGCGATTCGAGCGCAGAGCGTTTCAGAAAGCGAGGTGAACGATCATGGGACGACCGCCACCAACTAGCTGAGTAGCAAACAAGCGCCCCGGCATCGGTTCGAGCCGCTGTCGGGGCTAATCCAAATCGCGGGGTTAGCCACGATCCAGACCCAAACTTATTGTGGCTCTTCTCCGCATAACAGTCAAGTGGAGAAAAGCCATGACCTGCATCAGATGCACACACGGAACCTGCCGGAAGTTCGGATACTACGGAAAACGCAAGATCCAACGCTGGCGCTGTACGTCCTGCCGCGCTACCTTTTCCACTCCCGCAACCAAGCTCGGGACGCACTACACCGACCCTGAGACTGCGGCAAGGGCTCTTGCGCTCATGCTTGAGGGTATGAGCGTCCGGGCGATCTCCCGGTTTACCGGGATGCACAAGCACACTATTCTTGCACTGATGTTGACGGCGGCAGAGAAAGCCCGCCAGGTGTCGAACGCCAAAGTCCAGAACATCTCCCCGCGATTTGTCCAACTGGATGAGATGTGGGGCTTCATTCACACGCGGGAGCCGAACTTGAACGAAGGCGATCCCGAGGAATGGGGCAACACGATGATCTGGCTGGCAATCGACTCCGAAACCAAGCTCCTCATCAGCCATCACGTCGGCACGCGCAACGGCGTGAACGCTCACGCCTTTGTCTGCGATCTTCGGAAACGCACGAATGGCCGCTATCAGGTCACGTCCGATCAATACAACGGCTATGTCGGGGCGATGCGCGAACACTTCGGGCAGAACGTCGATTTCGGCCAGCTTCACAAAATCTACGGTCGCCTTAGCACCGATGGATGGTACGGCGGCGGTCAGGTTGTCGGAGCGGTCCCACACGTCAAAATTGGACAGCCTGACTGGAGCCGGATTTCCACGTCGCATATTGAGAGAGCGAATTTGAGTGTTCGTATGCACCTTAGACGCCTTACTAGACTTACGAATGCGTTCAGTAAAAAACTGTCGAACCTTGAAGCTTCTGTGACTCTCTACGTCGCGTTCTACAACTTCTGCCGCGTCCATCAGACCTTGAAAGCTACTCCGGCGATGGCGGCAGGGTTGACCGATCATCCTTGGACGATTGCCGAACTGTTAGGCGCAGCGTAGGATTGCTGTGCCTCCGGGGTGTGCGATGAATTCTGTCCCGATTTACCGGATTGTCTGTCCAAGTGGGCATACCATCGATCTGCCTGAAACCATCCTTGAAGGAATAATTCAACATCTGCGAGGGTCATATACGGGCGAACCTGTTCTAAACTTTGTATGCTCCGACTGCAAAACTGCATTTCATTTCGACTATCAGAACAGGGTACGAGTGGGACAGACTGACGCACCGCGTCATCTCTCAGAGTTCCATGTATTGACTGTTCAAAGCGGATGCGATGGTAGCAACTGCATAGACCACGTAGTATTCGTCGCAGTAAGGAGCCGCGATATGAGCGAAGAATCCGTTCAGCAAGAGCCGAAAACGTGGAACGTTTCTGGCGTAACATGCAAAAGCGGATACCGGGCTCTCCCGATTGGGACGCCAAAACGTCCATACATTCAGTTTTTTTCGGGTGGCTTGTAGTAATAATCATAGCAACACCAATTTATGAGCCGCTCCTATTGGTTGAAAATCGGAGGCTGTGCTGCTTTCCTGCTACTCGTTTGTGTCGGGATCGTCACGAGGGATTCATTTGCCCTGCTTGGCTGGCCGTGGCAGGGATTGCTTGACCTCGCCTTAGCTACCGGAGAATTGCTCAGTCCCTTCGTTTTCATTTACTTCGTAACTCTCGTAGCGAAGCTAAAATAGGGCGTCAACACACAATTAGCCCAGTACCGGATTTTTCTGCCAAGGTATTGAAGTGGAACGACTTAGAGGCAAAGTGTTGATTGC
>Ga0181521_10003994_pt1 | contig 17087 bp, 17 predicted proteins | sample PEATcosm2014_Bin_32_FD_119764 | JGI IMG/M metagenome (GOLD analysis project Ga0181521, IMG submission 119764) | Peatland microbial communities from MTU Mesocosm Facility, Houghton, MI, USA - PEATcosm2014_Bin02_60_metaG | ecosystem: Environmental > Terrestrial > Soil > Wetlands > Peat | place... | reverse complement strand
CTGGCGGCGCTCGCCACCCGCGGGCTCGGCGGGCCGGGCACCGAGCGATTCGTCCACGCCATCGACCTGCTGCTCGGCAAACGGCAGATCTACTTTCAGCAGCCCAAGTATTTCTTTTTTCCCGAGTTACCGCAGATTCAGTTCTACGACCGCCGCCAGTTTCCATGGGCTGAGGCGCTCGAGCGAGAAACGGACGCCATCCGCGCCGAGGTCCGCGCGATTCTTGCCGCCGGTGCCGGGTTCGCGCCGTACATTCAGCGCGAGCCCAACCGGCCGGTGTTCGATAACAAGGGCCTGCTGAACAATACCGACTGGGGAGCGTGCTACCTGATCCAGGATGGGGCGGAAGTCCCTGAGAACGCTGCGCGCTGTCCGCGCACGATGGCCGCGCTGCGAGAGGTGCCGCTGTGCCGAATCGAGGGCCGTACGCCATCCGTCCTGTTCTCGCTGCTGCGGCCCGGCGCGCGTATTCCGCCCCATCACGGATTCATGAACACGCGGCTCATTTGCCACCTGCCGCTGATCGTGCCGCCGAAGTGCGGCCTGCGGGTAGGCAACGAGACCGGGGCCTGGCGCGAGGGAGAACTGATGGTGTTCGATGACAGCATCGAGCACGAAGCCTGGAACTCCAGCACGGAGCTGCGCGTGGTGCTGCTCTTCGACATCTGGCGTCCGGAGCTGCCGGACGCCGAACGAGCCCTGGTGGCCGGGATGCTCGAGGCGATCGACAGTTACGGCGGGCCGCGACAGAAGTGGAGCGAGTAACGGCCGCACCGCCGGGGCACCCGGCCGTGCCCGCGAAGGCATGCGACGCCAGGTGGCGTCCAACGCCCGGTGAAGCGCTTCGAGCGGCGATCCGGTGCGCGGGGTGCGCGGACTATCTCGACCACATGCGCTGTAGATTGGCGATCACGTGCTCGAGCTGGACGCGGTTCTGCCACTCCATCCTCAGCCCTTCCAGCGCGCGCACCTCGTCGAGCGTATAGATAAGGTCCCGCTGCAGCTGATCGGGAACCATGCTCTCGATGAACGTGATCATGACCAGCCGTTCGCCGGCGGTGACTGGCGCGACCTCGTGCAGCGTAGTCGACGGATACACGATCGCGCTCCCTGGTCCACCCTTGATGCGCACCACTTCCGTGCCCAGATTGATAACGAGCTCGCCACCCTGGTACGTCGCGGGATCGTTGATATAAATGGTGCACGATACGTCCGAGCGCAGGGGCTGCGGACCGGTCGGCAGGAATGCCGCGTCGGTGTGCGCGCCATACTTCATCCCCACACCGTAGCGACACAGCGACGGCACCGCGACGCGCCGCGGCATCGCGAAGGATTTGACCTGTTCACTGCGCTGCAGGGCGGCGAGCGCGATCTGCGCGGCCTTCTGGGCGAGGGGGTCGCCCGGGTCGCTGATGGTGTTGACCTTCGAGGTGTTGTGCGGGTTGGAACGTCGGCCGTCGATGAACTTGGCGTCGCGGGCCAGTTCGGTGACTGCCTGTACTTCCGCTGGCGTCAGGAGGTTCTCGATCTGCAAGAACACGGCGATTCCTGTTCGGTTTCGATCGGCGACGCCATTCTTCGAACCCGCGGTCACATCGCGCGGCCCCTGGCGCGAAGCTGGGCACAGCTGCCATGCGCGGCAATACGCCGCCACCGGGAGGCTCGGGCGCCACGATCACGCTTTCACGACTGGGTGTCAATCCGACGATCGACAGCGGGCGACCGGCGCGGACCTTGGTCCACCATCGGCGGCACCCGAAAACTTCCTCGCTGCTGGCGTGTTGCCATCCGGCCGCGTTCGCGGCCAGACGAACTCGATCGGCGCCGCGCGCTCGAGTCCCGATGCGTGTCGGTTGCGGTGCGCGGTTTGAGCGCTGTGCGCTGCTCGTTGCGCGCACCAGCCGGCCAGCGGAGCACTCCACCGCTCCGGGCGTCCCCTGGGTTTCACCGCGGCGCCGGAACTCGATTACCAGGGTCTGCCCGAGGCGGTCACCGGCGGCCGCACTGGTGTGGCCGCCCGGAAAGATAGGCCGGTCGTTGCGAGCACCGGGACGGGTGCCTACAATCGCCGGGCGATGCGGGTGTAGTTCAATGGTAGAACTGCAGCTTCCCAAGCTGCTAACGTGGGTTCGATTCCCATCACCCGCTCCAACCTTCTCAAGGTGTTCGACAGCCTCGTACCGGTCGCCGCGGCGCGTTGGCAAAACCGTTTCCGGATCGTCATGGCGGAGGGCGCGGACGATATTGGCCGCAAGGCGGCTCGCCCGAATCGCGGAACACATCATGTAACGAGCTCATTCAGAGGGTAGCCGCACGCGAATACTGAGCGTTCAATGCAGGAGCGGGGCCAAGTACAGACGCGTGCCTGAAGCTTTTGCCCGCAACGGCGGCCAGGCATAAAGTGTCGATCGGCCCGGAGGTCACAACCGAAGTTTGTGATCCATCCTCAGGCACCTAATAACTTCAAGAGCCCAGGGGGGAGAATCATGAAAGACAGAAGCACTGTGGGCCTGAGGCTGCTTGCAGTCGCGATCGTCGTGCTGCTGGGTTGGTCCGGCCTCGCTAGCGCGCAGTCGTTTCCCGTGCAAAAGCCCCTGCCGCCGAGGAAGAATGCGATCCCCGCGGCCGAATCACTTGTTGCCGCGTCGGTTCAGTCGTCCTCGCCGTGGCAACTGCTGACGAACCAGCCGCCGGTGCTTGATCCCGTCGATTGCGGGCCCGGCAACCCGCTGTTGCTCACCGATGGCACGGTCATGCTGGCAGATGCGGGCTGCGCGGATTGGTGGAAACTGACCCCCGACGAATTCGGCAGCTACGTGAACGGAACCTGGACCCAGTTGGCCTCAACTCCGGCCGGGTACACGCCGCTGTATCACTCGTCAGCCGTGCTCGCTGACGGCCGGGTCATCATCGAGGGTGGCGAATATAATGACCTTCAGCCCGCCTGGACCAATCTGGGTGCCATCTACGATCCGCGAACAAATACATGGACCCCGGTGAACCCTCCGGCTGGCTGGTCCACGATCGGTGATGCCCAAGGCGTCGTGCTGTTCGACGGAACGTTCATGCAGGCCAACTGCTGCACCACGCAAGCGGCTCTGCTCGATTTGAAAGCCCTGACCTGGACTCCCACCGGGAGGGGCAAGTACGACCCGAATGATGAAGAGGGATGGAATCTGCTGCCCAACGGCAATGTGTTGGCTGTGGATGCGTATGTCCCCATCTCTCCATTCCCGTACGAACCCACGGGCACGAATTCGGAGCTCTACAACCCGAGGACAGGGGCATGGACGAGCGCGGGCAGCACGATTGTGCAGTTGTGGGATTCTGCCGCTGCCTGCGGCGGGGAGGCCGTCGCCTCGTTTGAGCTAGGACCGGGAGTGCTGCGTCCCGACGGGACGGTCTTCTATGCGGGAGCGAACAGCTGCGGCGCGGCCCACACGGCAATCTACAACTCCTATACGGGGACCTGGACCCCGGGCCCGAATTTTCCGGGCTCACTGGACATGGCCGATGGTCCGGCGTCCATCGAACCGAACGGCAAGGTTCTGATGATGGCGAGCCCGCTGATTTACCAGACTCCATCGACCTTCCTCGAGTGGGACGGGAGGAACCTGACGGAGGTTGCGCCGGCTCCGAACGCAGCGAATGACTCATCGTACTACGGCAACTTCCTGGTGCTTCCAACCGGCCAGATTCTGCTTACCGACTTTTCCTACGTGTCGGTGTACAACCCTGCGGGAACTTACAACGAAGCCTGGGCGCCGCAGGTTCTTTTCGCCCCGGACCACGTCAGCCCCGGGGGCTCGTACGTCGTCGAGGGGTTCCTGTTCAACGGCGTATCGCAGGGGGCCTATTACGGGGACGATGTCCAGGCCGCGACCAACTATCCGCTCGTGCGCATCAAGAACAAGGCGACCGGCCACGTGTTCTATAGCCGGACGCACGACCACAGCAGCATGGGCGTCGGATTTTTCGTCGGGCCGGTCTCGACCCATTTTGATGTGCCGGCTACCCAGGAGCGGGGTCCGAGCGAACTGGTCGTCGTGGCTAACGGCATTCCCTCGAGTCCCATCGAGTTGAACGTGGACTGAAGGCCTCGGGGCAGCACGGATTCCCTGCCGCTCCTTTACCGCGCGGATTGCCACCAGCGCACGATGGGTACGCAATGCACCTGACCGGGACGATCAACGGACGAGGGACAGAGCACGGGCACTTGTCACGGACCGGCGATGGCAACTGCTGGTCCGCTCGAAGGCATGGATCGCGGCAACAGGGGCGACCTAAGCGGTCGGCGTGACAGATCTTGAACCTGCGACTCTCTGCGCCTCGAGGACAGGGGCAGCCCCTCCGGCGGGTTGCTCCTGCGTCGGGCCACGCCTTGCCCGCACGGACCACGGACGGGCTGGGTTGCACAGGCAGAGCGGCGGCGTCTGCCGCGCTCGCTGTCGCGGCGCTGGCCATGGCCGGCTGCAATCGCACGCCGCCACCACCCGCCTACGCGCCAGGGCTGGGGGAGATCATGACGTTCACCCAGTTTCGTCACGCCAAGCTGTGGGCGGCAGGCGAAGCGGGGAATTGGGCGCTCGCCGCCTACGAGGTCGACGAGCTCGACGAGGGATTCCAGGATGCGGTGACGTACCACCCGACACACAAGGAATCACAGGTTCCGCTCGCGAAGGTTCTCCCCGCCTTGGTGGAACCCGGGCTTCGGGCGCTGCGGTCGGCGATCGGTCGGCACGACCGGGCAGCCTTCGAAGGCGCATTCGACGAGCTCACCGCGGCTTGCAACGCCTGTCACCGTGCGATGAATTTCGGCTTCAACGTCGTGCGGCGCCCGGCGGCCGACGGGTTCTTCAACCAGGACTTTACCGCGCCGACGGCGAGCGGCACTCCGCCGTAAGCAGGCGTGCGGGCGGCGCATCGTTCGCCGCCGATCGATCACACGCGCATGCACGGGCCGCCCGAACGGCAGCAGCTGCCTCGTGGCGCTGTGCCCTTAGGTCCTGGTCACACCTCTACAGCGCTGCCGCGCCGTTCCGACCGGCCCGCCTCCGGCAAGACCAGCATTCGGCCGCGGAGCGAGGACGGCGTCGCGACGGTCCGGCACGCACACGACGGCCAATGGCAGCCCACCGCTCCCGGTACCCGCTGTGATGCGCCGCGTCAGGCGGCGCGCTGCGCGGCGGGCGGCATGGACTCGACAGGCTCGAGTGATTCGTTATGGGCCAACAGGCAGGCGCAGGCGAGTTCGAGCGCCAGCAGGCGTTCGATTTCATCATCTTGCAGCAGGTTGAGTTCGCTGCGGTCCGTCGGGATCGTGATATCCATCTCCGTTGCCCCCGTTGATCAGGATCTCTCGGCGGGTGGGTATAAACAATCAGGCAGCGGGTGGGCCGAAGAGTTCACAGCGCCCGGGCAAGTATCGCGATTGCGTGTGACGGACGCGTGATGGAGGCGTGCGGCGCGCGCCGAGGCGTGCCGCGTCATATCCGCCTCGGCACACTGTCGCCGATGGCCGACGTAATGCGCGTCAAGAAGCGACTGCGCGCTCTGCCGTCCGCGACGGCTTGATCATTGTCGCAGTGCCGCGATTTCGTGCTGCAGCGCGATCTTCTCCGGCCTGCCGCGTCACGGCCATTGATCAGCAATCGGCGGGCAGCGGCGCGCCATCGCCGATCCCAGCAGAGCCCGTCCAGCGGGCCACTATGACGCCACGAATCCGGCCGCTTTGTGGCTGCTGTCGCAGTAGGGTTTCGATTTCGAGTGGCCGCAGCGGCACAGGTAGAGCTCGGCCGCGCGATTAATCGTGTGCCCGGTGCCTGTGATCACCTCAATGGAACCCGCGCACTTCAACGGGCCGTTCGGGATTGGCGTCACCTCGAGCGTCCCGCCGCGGTCGGTAAGCGGTGTCGAGTCCTTCGCCCGTGGCTCGCCGCTCGCGCTGAATCCCGCGGCGACATGCGAGCCGTCGCAGTATGGTTTGTTGTTTGAGTGACCGCAGCGGCACAGCGTGGCGCGATATCCGATGAACTCCTTCCGGACGGACAGCGTGGCGCGCACGGCAAGCGGACCGTTCTCCAGCGTCCGCACTGTATTGACGAGCGGCGCGCCCTCGCCTTGCCCGCCATCGAGACGCCGGGCGAGGATCGCGCCGGAGGGGCAGTTGCGCGCCAGCGCCACCACCTCGTCCGGTGTCGCGGCGTCCGGATGGATCCACGCACCCTCGACATTCGGCACGAATACGTCGGGCCGGTCCAGCACGCAATGGCGCGAGTGGATGCACTTCTGGGCATCGAACTCGATGATGGCTGCCTGACCGCTGACGATTTCCTTGCCCATCGGGCGCCGCCCCTGTCGGTAGCCGGGTGCGTGTGCGTACGCGCCAAGCCTAGACGAGGCACCTGGCCGACGCGACAGGTATCGCAGCGTATCGCCCCGGCACGCCATATTGCTGCAGCGCGCACGCTGGCCCTGACGCCGTGACCGCGGCACCACGCATTCGACAGGTCGCCGACGGTAGCTGCGGCTTCGGTTTGTGCAATCGCTCAGAGCGCACAGCGATGCCCGATTCCCGGTCGAGGCGCCCGAGCTCGGCGGCGCTACTGCGAACGCTCGATGCATAGCCGGGACTCCCTCCATAGTCGGGCGGCAACAGGAGGCGTCGTGTGTCGACGAGAAGCTTGAGAGCCTGCAGGCGAGCCATGGCAAGCTGTAGGGCACGCTGACAGTCAAGGATGGGACGAACCCGGCCGTGCCGGCTCTCCGGTTCCGCGAGGCCGGCGAGCAACTGGCGCGCACGACTCTTGCCGGGCGCTGTATGGCGAGGGGCGCGACGCGCGAAGCGGGATCGAGGCCTTGGTGCCGAGCAACAGGGCGCAGTCGGGCGGGGTGGGCCGATGGGGTGGCGGTCGACGGCAACGACTTGGGGTGGCGTTATGCGCGTCTTCCACTGGGGGATGATGGCAGTGCTCGCGTCCACGATTCCGCTCGGCTGGTACATGGCCGGCCTGCCCCCGGACGTTCACAAGGTTCGCCTGTACGCATTGCACAAGTCGATCGGACTCACGCTCCTCGCGCTTGCGCTGCTGCGCCTTTGTTGGCGCGCCGCCGAGCGCCGGCCGGCGCTGCCGCAAATGCCGCCATGGCAGACGCGGGCGGCCCGTGCCGTGCATGCCGCGCTGTATGTGCTGATGTTCACGATCCCCCTGTCGGGATGGCTATACAACTCCGCCGCGGGGTTCCCGCTGCGCTGGTTCGGCCTCGTGAATCTGCCGGGCCTCGCCGCGTCGAATCCCGCGCTCAAGTCGCTGGCCCACGGGATCCATCAGGCGGCCGTCTGGGTGTTCCTCGCGCTGGTCGCGCTCCACGTGGCCGCGGCGCTCAAGCACCATTTCGGCGATCGCGACCGCACGCTCGCGATGATGGTGCCCGGGATCAGAGTGCCGGGCACCAGGAACGGCGCTTGAGCGCCGGCGGCGGCGGGTTGGCGCGGTCGGCCGCGACGCTGGTGCTGGCGCTCGGACTCGCGACGAGCGCGCCGGCTGACGCGCCGTCATTTGCTCCGCTACTGGCGCGGAGCTCTCTCAGTTTCACCGGGATTCAGCAGGGTGAGCAATTCACCGGAACCATTCGCGATTTCGATGCCCGCGTACTATATGCGCCCGATCAGCTGCCGAGCAGCCGGATCGACGCGACGATCCGCTTGAAGTCACTCGACACCGGAAACGAGGAACGCGATCAGGCGCTCGCCGGCGCCGACTGGTTCGATTTCGCGCAGTTCCCGACGGCAAGCTTCCGGGCAGCGACAATCCGCGCGACGCCGACCGGCTTGGTCGGCGAGGCCGAGCTGACGATCAAGGGGCACACGAAGCGTCTCGCGTTTCCGTTTAGCTGGAAGACCGAGGGCAGTGGCGCGACGCTGGATGCGCGCGTGACCCTCGACCGGCTCGATTTTGGGTTGGGTGCGGGCGAGTGGGCCGACGAGAGCATCGTCGGACGCCAGATCGAGGTGATCGTGCATCTCGAGCTCACCACCGCCGTCCCGTCGATACCCGCGGGTTCGTCTCCAGCGGCCAATCCCGCCGCGCCCGCGACTCAGCCGCGTTCCGCGAACAACTGAGTCATCGCGCTCGGCCGAACGTCGCCCGTTAAACCTTTGGCCGCGTCCTCGCCTCCAATACCGGTACGATTCGGGCAGAGGCAGGCATGCAGGCGGTGGCCGACGTCATCGAATTCCCGGATCCGGCGGCGCATGAGGCGGCCGAGGAGCTGCGGGCCATCACTGCGGCGGCCGGCGGGGATCGGCGCGCCTTCGAGGGACTGTACCGGCGCCACGTCGGGCAGGTGCACGGGTTGTGCCTGCGACTCACCGGCCACCGTCAAACCGCCGAGGATTGCGTGCAGGAAGCCTTCGTGAGCGCCTGGCGGGCCCTGCCAACATTCGAGACACGCAGCACGTTCTCGACCTGGCTGCACCGGATCGCCGTTAATACGGTGACGTCGCGACACCGCGGACTCGCGCGTGCGTTCGAGGCGACCGGTGAGACGGATGCGCGCGAGCTGGATCGCCGTACCGCCGAGGATGCGCCGCCGATCGATCTGGAGGCGGCGATTGCGGGTCTTCCCGACGGGGCCCGTCACGTGCTGGTCCTGGTCGGCCTCTATGGCTTCAGCCACGCGGAGGCCGCGCGCGAGCTCGGCATCGCCGTCGGCACCAGCAAGGCCCAGCTACACCGGGCGCGGCAGCTACTGGCTGCGCGCCTCGACCTCAACGCGGAGGCATCATGAGCCGCGAGCATCCCGCTGAAAATTCCGAGCTCGATACACGCCTGGCGGCGCTGCCGCGGGAGCTGGCTCCGGCGCGTGACCTGTGGCCCGGTATTGCCGCATCAATTGCGCAGCAGCGCGCGCGACCCGCGGCGCCGCAGCGTCGCTGGCCGCTGGCACTCGCGGCGGGCGTTGCCGTCGCTGCGGTGGCCGGCCTCATCGGCTGGCAGGCGCCGCGGGACGCATCGTTCGCGCCGGCGGTTACCGCATCTGAGGCACTGCGCCAGGCGAACTTTGCCATGCCGCAAGGCGACCAGTACCGGGCCACCCGCGCCGAGCTCGAGGAGACCTACCGCGAGCGGCTCCAACTGCTTGCGCCGGCGACGCGCGCCCGTGTCGAGCAGGATCTGGCGGCGATTCGTGCGGCGAACGCGGACATTCGCCGCGCGCTGGCCGCCAACCCGGAGAGCCCGGTGCTCAACCGGCTGCTCGAGAGCAGTTGGCAGCAGGAATTCGATCTTTTTACCACCGTAGCCGCCACCACCGAGCCGGCCGCCCTGAGGACCCGCACATGAGAATCGCAAGCACCCGGCTGATCACCAGGCTAACCGCGGCGCTCGCGGCCGCAGTTACGCTCGCGTTGCCCGCCGGCGCCGCTTTCGGCCGTAGCGTCGACGAGCACCGCGCCGCCGACCCGCAGGGCCAGGTCGAGATCATCGTCGTCACCGGGCGCGTCGACGTTGTTGGCTGGGACAAGCCGGAGATCGAGGTCGCGAGTACGCTCGGCGCCGACGTCGAGAAGCTTGACATTACGACGGCGGGTTCCCGGACGACAGTCCGGGCGGTGCTCAGCCATACGTCCGGGACGCACTCAAACAGTGGCGCGGGGGATTCCGGCGCGAATCTCATCGTGCACGTACCGCAGAAGAGCAGCCTGACAGCCGCGCTCATCACTGCCGACCTCACGGTCAAGGATTTGCAGGGCAACCAGAACGTCCACACGGTCAGCGGCGATATCACGACCGTCACCGTGGGCGAAGCGCGCGTGCGCACCGTGAGTGGCGATGTCCGGCTGACCGCCGGCCCCGGATCGCAACTGCTCGAGGTCGCTACAGTCAGCGGCGACGTACACATCGCGGGCGCAGGCGGTGAGGTCAGCGTCAATACCGTGAGCGGCGACGCCACCCTGGCGCTTGCTACGGTTAGTCGCGCGCACCTCAAGACCGTGTCGGGTGATTTCGCCGTGACGCTTGCGCTCGCCCCCGATGGGCGCTTCGAGGCGCAGTCCTATAGCGGAAACCTGACGGTGAATTTCCCGGACGGCCTGCCGCCGGCCGAGTTCGACGTGCAGTCGTTCAGCGGAGAACTGTCGACCTGCTTCGGAAGGAAACCCGCCAAGGAAAGTTACGGGCCTGGTTCACGGCTTTCGTTCCGCGAGGGCGCCGGCACCGGGCAAGTCCGGATCGACAGCAAGAGCGGTGACGTAAGCCTGTGCGCCAAGCGCTAGACACGCCCGACCGCGCATAACCTGCCGAGCGGGGGCTCATCGGCGCCCGGCCCGTCCTAGAATGGCGTCGAAGCCAGAAGGGAACGCGGATGCGCCTATTCCGGATCACTGCAAGGATAACCCTTGAACACACGCGGGACGTCCTCAGCGGCGGGCGCCGTGGGCGCGGCCTGCGGCGGATCGCGGAATGCGGATGAGCCCAGCGCCGAGGCCGGCCGGCTGCAGGTGGGCCACGCCCGACCGCCCGCGGATTTCCATGCCCACACGCGCGTCACGGAAATGATCGGCCGCGACCTGGCATTGCTCGCAGGACCGTCGGGGGGCAGGCCGTGAGCGCCGGGCGGCCTGATCCCACGCTGTTCGCGCCCCGGCTGGTCGCGTGGTTCGCAGGGCACGGCCGGCACGACCTGCCGTGGCAGCGACAGCGCACCCTCTACGGTGTCTGGGCCTCGGAAATCATGCTGCAGCAGACGCAGGTCGGAGTGGTTGTGCCGTACTACCAGCGGTTCATGCGGCACTTTCCGGACGTCCGCGCGCTGGCCGAGGCCCCGCTCGATGCGGTACTTCACGATTGGTCGGGGCTTGGCTACTACGCGCGGGCCCGCAACCTGCACCGCGCGGCACAAGTCGTGCGCGACACGCACGGTGGCGAAATCCCGCGCGCGTTTGCCGCGCTCGTGGCGCTACCCGGGGTCGGGCGATCAACCGCCGGCGCGATCCTCGCGCTCGCGCTCGATGAGCGACACCCGATACTCGACGGCAACGTCAAACGGGTGCTGGCGCGCTGGTTCGGTATCGAGGGATATCCGGGTGAAGCGCGCGTCGCGCGCGAGCTGTGGGAAGCGAGCGATGCCGTCACGCCCGCCGGGCAGGCAGCGGTCTTCACGCAGGCGATCATGGATCTGGGCGCGACCCTTTGTACGCGTGCGAAGCCCGCCTGCGAGCGCTGTCCGGTCAGCGCCGGATGCGTGGCGCGGCGCGACGCTCGCATCGCTGAACTCCCCGCGTCGCGTCCGGCCAAGGCGCGTCCGCGGCGGCACGTGTTCTGGCTGATACTGCGGTGCGGCGACTCTGTGCTGCTCGAGCAGCGACCGCCGGCCGGGATCTGGGGTGGGCTGTGGGGGTTCCCCGAATTCGCGACGCGCGAGCTGGCCGATACGGCCTTGCGGCGCGGGCTCGGCGCCGGAAGCAGCGTCACCGGCCTGTCGCCAGCTCCGGCGATCGCTCATTCCTTCACTCACTTCGATCTCGAGATCGTACCGTTGATCGGGGAACTCGCGGGTACTGCTGCCGGAGTGATGGAGGGGCTCGGGCAGACGTGGTACAACTCGCGCGCACCCGCGAAGCTCGGGCTCGCCGCGCCGGTAGCGACACTGCTGCGAGAGCTCGCCGCAACCGCGGGATCGGTTCCTTAGACGTTGTGCGGAGCGCCATGGCTCGGATCGTTCAGTGTGTCGTTCTGGGCCGGCCGGCCGAGGGACTCGACTACGTGCCGTATCCCGGCGAACTCGGCAAACGGATCTACCAGCAGGTCTCGAAGGAGGGCTGGCAGCGCTGGGTAGTGCACCAGACAACACTGATCAACGAGTACCGCCTGACACCGATCGAGCCCAAAGCGCGGGCACTGTTGGTCGCGGAGATGGAGAAATTCCTATTCGGCACAGGGGCTGAGAAGCCGGGCGGGTACGTCGACCCCGGCCAAGGCGCGCCGAATCCTTGACGCCCTTGGTTGCCGGCCGGTCTAATACGCGCCCGCTCAGGGGACGACCAATCATTTCCATCTTGTAGAATCAACGTCTTACCGGGGCCAGGTAGCTCAGTTGGTAGAGCAGCGGACTGAAAATCCGCGTGTCGGCAGTTCAATTCTGCCCCTGGCCACCATTAAATCAATAACTTACAAAAACGCACTGCAACAAATCAAGGCTCCAGGTACACTACAGGTACAGCGCCGAGTCGCGGAGAGCACCCGTGGCGACCCTCGTGAAGACCCCAAAAGGGGAGTGGAAATCGGTCATCCGGCGACACGGTTGGCCGACCGTGGCGAAGACCTTTCGGACCAAGCGGGACGCTGAGGACTGGGGGCGGGCGATCGAGGACGAAATGGTCCGCGGAGTCTTCGTCAACCGCGCCAACTCCCACCAGTTGAGCCTCGCGAGGGCCCTTGACCGATACCTCGCCGAGATCACGCCAACCAAGCGCGCTACGACCGCCTACAGAGAGCGTAGTCGTGTCAAGACGCTCAACAGCCACTTGGGGGAATACAGCCTCGTATCGCTGACGCCGGAGATCATCTCGCGATTCCGGGACGACCGACTCGAAGCTGGCAAGTCCGCCAACTCGGTCCGCCTCGAGCTGGCGCTTCTCTCGAGCCTCTACACGATCGCCATGCGTGAGTGGCGCCTTGGGCTGACGAACAATCCGGTCAACTTAGTGCGCAAGCCCTCGCCACCCAAGCGCGAGCGTCGACTGCAGCAAGGCGAAGAAGAGCGGTTGCTCGCTGAGTGCGACAAGCACTCGAATCCGATGCTCGGCTGGATCGCGCGTGTGGCGCTGCACACGGGCATGCGACTCGGGGAGATCGTGTCGCTAACCGTGCAGCAGGTCGACATCCCACGGCGCGTCGTGCGATTGACCGAGACCAAGAACGGCAGCATGCGGACTGTGCCGCTCAATCGGGTTGCGGCCTCAGTCCTCGCAGCAGCCATCGACAATCCACTGCGGGCGAGCGCGCGTACGGATCTTATCTTCTTCGGCGAACCCGGCAAGAACGGCAAGCGCAGTCCGTATGTCTTCCACAAGACATGGGAAGCGATCCGGGAGAAGCTGAACCTGCAGGACTTGCACTTTCACGATTTGCGCCACGAGGCCGTCAGCCGCCTGGTTGAAGCAGGGCTCAGCGATCAGGAGGTCTCGGCGATCAGCGGCCACAAGTCAATGCAGATGCTCAGGAGATATACGCACCTGCGTGCAGAAGATCTCGTCGCGAGACTCGATCAGGCCGCGAACAACAAAGCTTGATTGCCGAGTGTCCACCCTGTGCCAGGCGACACAGCGATCTGATACGAGCCACGGCGGTGCGTGAATCATAGCGATTCATCGCATTTTGCAGAGACTTCCGAGTTTCTGCGCGACGCGGGGACATTTCGAATCCCCAGTTGAGCTCTCCTACGGCTACTAATACGTTCGACAGCGTTGGGCTGTCGAGCACTACAGGTGGCCACATGAGTTCAACATACAAGGCGTTGGTGGAGAGGTTTGGCATCCTGCTCAATTACGCTCAGCTCGGCGAGGTGCTGCAGCGGCGACCGGACGGATTGCGCCTGTCACTGTGCAAGGCACGTGGCGAGTGGACACAACGAGTCGGCGCCGCGCGCGTGCGGATTGGCCGCCGGGTGCTGTTCGATACGGCCGAGATCGCCAAGCTCATCGACGAACAACGCGGACGGTGATCCGCAGGCTGCCTCATGGCCAGGCGATCGCCAGGCTCTCGTGAGCGTAAAGATCATGTCCCTGGTGTTCGACCACTATCCACGGGGCGGTGGCGAGCTTCTGACGGCTCTGGCGCTTGCCGACCATGCCGATCACGACGGCAACAACGTTCGGCCCGGTATCGCCGGCCTCGCGCGCAAGACGCGGCAGTCGGAGCGGACGGTCCAAAACCACCTGGCGCGAATGCGTCGTGATCGTTGGATGCTGCCGGTGCGTTACCCAAACGGCGGATTTGGGCGCGCGACCGAATACCGCGTGAATCCCGAGTGGCTGAAGAACCCCGTAGATTTTGCACCCTTCAGCAGGCAGATCCCTGGGGACTCTACGGTGCAACCGGAAGCAACTACGGTGCAAGCCAAAGCACGAAAGGGTGCAAGCGACGACAACCTACGGTGCAACGATGCTGCACCCCAACCGTCAGGAATCGTCAATGAACCTACTACTACCGCGCCGGCAGTCGGTTCCACCGGGCCCGTAGTAGTAGGTGACGGGCTGAAGCTGGTCGAGTTCCCACTGGCTCTTCGCGGGCCGTGGCTTGAGTCCGCCACACTGGTCGTCGAGTCCTGTCCAGCCAGTTTGCGTCAGCAGGTTGTCAACGAAGTGGCCGGGATCGTTGCACGCGGCAAGCTGCGCGGCAGCCCGATTGGCCTGCTTCACCGGCTCGTCGATCGGGCCGTGGCGGGAACGTTCGTGCCGAGTGTTGGGATCCCGTTCGCCGAGCGTCAACGGCTTCAGGCGGCTGCCCGGGCCAGAGGCCTCGAGGCACGGCTGCAGGCGTCTGTACCGCTTCCAGTGCCCGCTGGCGACATCGCCAGAGAGATGCTCGCCAAGATCCGGGCAACGTTGGCCAAGCGCGATTAGCGAGGGCGTAGGCGATTGTTCAATGCGGCCGGCTGCGTGATGCGCGAGGGGGCGGTGAGTCAGGTTGACAGTCCGGCGAGACACCGGTGCCTCCGGCTGCGTGCGCGCAAGATCACGCATCAGGCTGCTTTTGAACCCCAAGCGGCCGGCGGCGAGCGTCCGCTATCTGGCGGGCCATAGACGACGAAGAGCCTGCCGTTATCACGATAGATTCAACTTTTTCAGCAGCGCCTCAGAGCGCCGGTCGCCCTGCAGCATCTTGAAGCACGGATCGTTCTTGATGGACACCAGCGCGATGTCGCGCTGCTGGTACGCCCGGTCGAACCAGGCAAAAGACTTGTCCGGTTCCCTACGGCACGCGTACAGGGAAGCGATTTGCTCGGCGTGGCTGCCCGGGTAGCGGCTCTCGAGGACTGCAAGTGCCTGATCCGCATCTGCGCGGCGCCCGGCCGCTTGGTAGGCGAGCGCCAGTCCGTACTCGCGGAATCCTTCGTCCGTCTCCTTCTGCATGACCTCGAGCGCCGCGACCGGCTGCCCCTGCGCCAGCAGCGCAATCCCGAGCGAAAGGTGGCTTCCCGAACCGGCCGTGTTCACGTCAATCGCCTCGCGATACGCCGTCTCGGCATCCGCATACCGTCCGTCGGCGTAGGCGGCATCGCCCAAGTTCCCGAGCGCGTCGCGACTGAGCGGATCGATTTCAATGGCCTTCTGCGCTAGCCGCAACGCTTCGTCCCTTCGCCCCTGGGCGAGCGCATACCCAGAGGCAATTGCCAGTGCGAGGACGTTTGTGGGTTCAAGTGCGATCGCCGTCCGCAACTGCGTATCGGCCGCTCGCCAGTCCCAGTCGAGTTCGCCCAAGACCCGTCCCATGGCCACATGGGCGTCCGAAAGTCTTGGGTCGAGACTGAGCGCCATCTTCGCGGCCGAATAAGCTCGGGCGCGGATCTGCGCATACGATCCGCCGTAGCTGAATCCATAGACCAGACTATCCCCAAGCGCGGCCCAGGCGGGCGCGAACGAGGGATCGAGCTTCACTGCCTGCTCCGCATAGTCGATGGCTTTCTGGACGTCGGCGTACGTTTCCCTGTAGTGAAACGAGCGGGACAGCAGGAACAGCGCATACGCCTCCCGATTCGCCGTGGGCTTCGTCTTCGGCATCGTGTCTGCGAGCAGGGCTATCTTGAGAGCCTTGACCACCGCCGCGCTGATCTCATCCTGAACCTTAAATATGTCGTCGAGCTTGCGGTCATAAGTCTCCGACCACATGTCGTAGCCGTTGTCGGCACGGACGAGCTGCGCCGTGACGCGCAGCGTGTTGCCTGATCTTCGCACGCTACCCTCGAGGACATGTGCGACGCCGAGCGTCTTGGCAATTTCGGCAATCGTTGTCCGCTTGCCCTTGAAGTAGAACGAAGACGTGCGCCCAGGCACCTTGAGGTCCGGGACCTTTGACAGCAGGCCGATGAGTTCCTCAGACAAACCATCGGAGAAATATTCCTGGTCCTTCTTCTCGCTCATGTCGATGAACGGCAAGACCGCAACCGATTTCTCCAGGATGGCCGGCGTGGCGAGCGCCGGCGCAACTCCGGCAACGTGCTGCTCGGGCGCAGTCCGCACTGATGACTGGAACCGGTCAAGGGCAACATACGCGAGACTGACGACGACCACGGCGACCAAGACGATGAACGTGAAGCGGGCGCGCGGAGCAGGTTTTGCCGTTGGGGCGTGCGCTACGGCGCGCGGAGCCACTGGCTCGGTCGTCGCAAAGGAAACCGGGGCAGGCTCGCCAAGCAACGCGGCGATTTGCGCCACAAACGCGGGTGACGTGTCGCCGTCGGGCAAGCGTGTCCACTGCACGCGCTGGAAGGCCTCCGGCACGTCCGCACCCGACTCTGGCGTACGGTCAATGCATACCGGGACGATGAACGCCTTGTTACGCGCAATCATCTGCGAGCGTACTTCAGCTAGCGACCATTCAAGCCTGAAATAACCTTCGGGACGCGCGGCCGTGTTCGCCGATATCACGGGTATGAAGAGCGCGCAATCGCGGATCTCGCGACGGATCTTCTGGTCCCAGGCATCGCCGCCTCGTAGATGGCTCTGGTCAAACCAAACCTCGATGCCCGCGGCGCGCAACGCATCGCACAGCCGCTGTGCAGCAGCGGCGTCCTGCGACGCATAGCTGAGAAACACCGCCTTGCTCGGGCCGGTCATGGTGCCACCGTCACGGTGAGTTCCCGAAGATCTTCTGGCCCAGCGCCGGTCAGCCAGGGGGTCATCGATTGCGCCCGCATAGGCTACCTCAAGGCGTGACTGACGGCTTCCGGACTGTCATTTCGTCATGCCGACAGTCCGCGATTGGCCTATTCCGTTGAAAAACCCGTCATCAGGGTGCCGTCGGCGGGCCCGCATCAGGCGGGGTTCTCGTTGTTGCTGAGCTTTTTGGCATGCTGGCCGATGT
>Ga0181521_10003993_pt1 | contig 17088 bp, 11 predicted proteins | sample PEATcosm2014_Bin_32_FD_119764 | JGI IMG/M metagenome (GOLD analysis project Ga0181521, IMG submission 119764) | Peatland microbial communities from MTU Mesocosm Facility, Houghton, MI, USA - PEATcosm2014_Bin02_60_metaG | ecosystem: Environmental > Terrestrial > Soil > Wetlands > Peat | place... | reverse complement strand
TAGTCGCGAAAAGATGCGCTGCGCAGATTTTCGCGTCTTCTCACTGCGGGTGCAGGGGCTGCAGCCCCTGCCCAAGGAGGTGCGGAACCCAAGGTGGGTTCCGCATTCAATTAAGTGACTTCCTCTCTAGGCCTTCAGGTGCCTCGCCAGCCGCAAGCGGTGCCCGCGTCGTCACGAACGCGATCGCGCCGGTCAGACCGCCAACCATCGTCGCCGCAAACCACAATAGTCCAAGCGCGATCGCGTCCTCTTTTCGCATTCCCGCCATCCCGAACAGCACCAGGTAGGCCGATTCGCGAATCCCCAGCCCGTTCAACGTCAGCGGCAAACTCGCAAACACGTTCGCAATCGGAACGCAAAGGATAAACAGCGAGAGCGGCACCTCCCGGCCAAGGCCGGCCGCCAGAATGTACTGGCACACGGCCAGCCCGATCTGCAGCACGATCGACAATGCGATCGCCGGGATAAGCGCCGCGGGGTTATGCAGGTACGGCGCGACCAGGCCGCCCGCGCGGCGGACAGATCGCGGCATCAGATGAATCAGGCGCGCGACCAGCGGCGATGCGAGAAATCCCGCCATCGCGAGCGCACCGACCACGACCGTCGGCGTGACGACCGAGCGCGGGAGCGGCGCGAAGTTCAGGAACATCGCCGCGATCGCCGCCAGCCAGAACAAGCTGATCAATCCCACGGCGCGATCCGCAACCACCGACGCGATCGCCTCACCCATCCTGCTGTGCCGCCGTCCGAGATAGACGGATCGCGCCGCGTCGCCGCCGAGCAATCCCGGCACGAACAGATTCGTGAACATGCCGACGAATATGTAGGCGAAATACTCGCGATAGCGGCCGTGAACTTTCAGAATAGCGGCCAGCAGCTGCCATCGATACGCAGACAGCGCCTGACCTGCGAGGTAGAGTGCGACGGCTGCGGCAAAGCAGGCCGGACGCTCACGGCTGAGGATTCGAAAAATCGGCCGCGCGTCGTAATGCGCCAACAAGGCGGCGACCACCGCCACTCCCAGCCCCGCCCGTATCGCGAAAGCGCGATACGGATGCGCCGGGCGGGCGGCAGACGCCACCGCGGGCGTCGATGCGTCCGGCTCAGTTGAGGGTGATTGGTTCACGGTGCGAGATTCTTTCACGCCGGATAATTGCGCGCTTCTTTCCTTCGATTGCAATCACGTCGAAATCGCCCAAGCGCTCCTGCATTCGCGCGAGATCGCCGGCGTCGAGCACGATCACGACGCGGCCCGGCTGGTCCCATCGCCGAAACATCTGCTCGTCACTATTGAGGAACCACTCGCGCGCGTCCGGGTCCAGCCGCGCGCCGAAGTCGAGTTCCGTGCGCCCGCCGACCAGGACGACGCGGCGGCGATTGTAGAACGGCAGCGACTGAACGTAGCGATGGTAACAGATGATGGCCGCGTCGGGCGCCGTCTCGGCGATCGCGCGGCTGAGCCCGGCGTACGAACGCATCGGCTCGGTCTCCAGCCGGACCCATCCGCCTGCAATCAACGCCAGCGCGAGCGTGACGACGATCGCGCCGAGTCCCGCGGGATTGCGGCGCGCAACGAACATCGCCGTCGTCACCGCGCCGCCGGCCACCAGGATCGCGCCGATCGCGTACATCCCCGGCCGCGCCGCCATCACGTACGGAGTGCGAAATTGCGCCGCCGCGATCGCCGCGACGATCACGCCGGCGCCCAACAGCACAAGCATCGGGCCGCTCTCGATGAGTATCCGGGAATCCGGCGATCGAATCGCGGCGCGCGAGTCGGCGGCCGGCCATGCGCATGACACGAGTCCGTCGGCGATCAGCACCGCCAGGGGAGGGACGGCCGGCAGGATGTACGGAATCAGCTTCGCACTCGCGCACGAGAAAGCGACCACGGTGACCCCGGCCGCGACGATGCAGAAGCTTCGCGCCGGGTTACGCGGGGCCGCGCGCCAGGTGAGGAACGGCACGAGCAACGACCACGGAAGCAGTCCGACGGCCAGCACCGGAAGGTAGAAGTAGAACGCTTCGCTGTGGCTGTAATCGGTCTCGAACACGCGTCTGAGATGCTCGCCGACGAAGTAGAAGTCGGCGAAGCCCGGCTCGCGTATGGTCATCGCGACAAACCATGGCGCCGCGATCAGAATCGTGAGCGCAAGACCCGGTATCGCGCGGAATTTCGCGATCGCGCCATGCAGTTCACGATTTAATGTCAACCAAAGCAACATCGAGAGAATTGGGATCGCTGCACCCACGGGCCCCTTGGTCATCACGGCCAGCCCCATCGCGACGTACGCGATCCAGCACCAGCGGCCGCCTTCATCCCGCTGGAGATAAAGCGAAAAGGTCGCAATCGTCACGAGCGCCGTGAGCATCATGTCGGTCGTGAGCACCTGGGCCATCAATGCGTACAGCGGAGTCGTGGCAAGGATGGCGGCGGCCACAATCGCGTGGCGGCGCCCGAACGCGCGCAGCGCGAAGAGGTAGGTCGCGAGTATCCCGGCGATCGCGGACAGTGCGACGGGGATCCGCGCGGCAAACTCCGAAACACCGAAGATCCAGAAAGAGAGCGTAGTCAGCCAGTAGAGCAGCGGCGGTTTTTCGATATAGGCAACGTAGTTGAGATGCGGCACGAGCAGGTTGCCGCTGTGCAACATCTCGCGCGCAATCTCCGCGTAGCGTGCCTCGTCGGGCTCCCACAGACCGAATGAACCGAGATGAAACAGGCAGACCGCGAGCGAGAGCGCGACGATTGCGCCGACGTCGTATGCGATTGGCGTTGCAGGCCATCGCCGCACCGACGATGGGACGAAGGCCGGCGAAGAGTTATCGTTGCGAGCAGTCCCGGACACGAGGATTGAGTCTAACGTGCCGGGACGGTGGCTAATAGCCGAGGGCGCCGCCGCCTTTGCGCGGATCGAACGCGCCACGGAAATTTCCCGGCGCGATAGTGATCGCACCGACCGCTCCGAGCGCGGGCACGAGCTTGAGCTTGTAGCCCATCTGCTCGAGCGCGCTGCGGGTCGCCGCGGGCATCGCTTCTTCAACGATCACGACGTCGGGCGCGGCCTGCTCGTGAATTCGCGGCTCCGCGACGGCGCCGGCGGGATCGAGATGGAACGCGAGAATGTTGAGCGCGACCTGCAACACGCCGCTGACGATGGTTGGACCGCCGGACCCGCCGGTGGTCATGACGGGCAGGCCGTTCCTGGTGACGATTATCGGCGTCATCGACGAGAGCGGGCGCTTGCCGGGCCTTATCTCGTTGGCGCGCTCGCCTTCGAGGCGATACGCGTTGGGCACGCCGGGCGCGACGGCGAAATCGTCCATCTCATCGTTGAGGATGAGGCCGAGCGCCGGCACGCTCAGCTTGGCGCCGAATACGGTGTTGATAGTGTTGGTCAGCGCAACGACGTTGCCGTCCTTGTCGGCGACGAGCAGATTCGATGTGCCATGATCGTGCGCAGGGGCCGGCGGTGGCGTCGATGACTTTCCGTGCAGGGCACGCTCGCGCAATTCCTGAATGTGGGCGTCGGTCCACAGCCGCTCGATCCGGACGCTTGCGAAAGATGGGTCGGAGTATTGCTCGCGATCGATAAAACCCTGACGCATCACTTCGATCAGACGCGCCAGGTACGGTGGCGAGTCGATGCCGAGGCCGGGGAGATGCCCTGATTCGAGCGCGCCGAGCATCTCGAGGACCACGCCGCCCGACGACGGCGGCGGCATCGCATAGACTTCATAGCCCTCATAGCGGTGGTGAATGGGGTCGCGCCAGACGGGATGATAGTTGGCGAGGTCGGTGTCGCCGATCAGTCCGCCGTGCACCTTCATGAACGCGGCGAGCGCGGTTGCGATTTCGCCGTGGTAGAAATTAGCGACCGGATCGTCACCGAGGTTTCTGAGCGTCGCGGCGAGATTCTTTTCGACGATCGTGTCGCCGGCCTTGGGCGCGGAGCCGTCGGGCTTCAGGAAAGTCTGGTTCAGTCCGGGATCGTCTTTGAGCTTTGGGGCGAGCCGTGCGATTTCGTCCGCCAGATGCCCACTCGCGGCGAAACCGCCGTCGGCGAGTTTCTCGGCAGGCGCCGCGATTTGCTGAAACTTCATGGTGCCGAAGCGCCTGAGCGCGGCGTCGATGCCCGCGATCTCGCCGGGCACGCCGACCGCCAGGACGCCATCGCGCGCCAATTCCTCGTCGGGCTGGCCGTTGCGAAGGTACATGTCGGGACGGGCTCGCAGCGGCGCGGTTTCGCGATAATCGAGCGCATAGAAAGCGTGGGTCTTCGCGATGTAGATCAGCATGAAGCCGCCGCCGCCAATTCCGCACGCGGCAGGATTGGTGGCGCCCACTGCCAACGCGGTAGCCAGGGCGGAATCGACGGCGTTGCCGCCGTGTTCGAGTATCTCGACGCCGGCGCGCGCGGCGTCCTCGCTTTCCGACACGACCATTCCATGCACGCCGGCCGCGGAGGTATCGGGAGGCGCGGCGGCGCCGTAGGACGGCGCCGCAACGAACATCGCGATCGCGAGTGCGACCGAGACCGCCGTCGCGCACCGACGATCGGTCCAAAGTTGAATCCGGCATGTCATCGACATCACGGTTTTACTAACAGTCATCGCCGGCGGATGAAAGTACGCCGCTCGTGTCATTCTGAGTGAAAGCTGCTGCAGCGAAGAATCCCAGATCCGGGGTCCCTCGGCTTCGCAGACTTCGCTCGGGATGACACAAAGAACGGAGCGGCTTCGCGCGGCAGGGGCCGCGCGCGACAACGGAGCGCGGCCTTGACGGTGGGTGCAGGGGTCACCCCTGCAGCGGGCCGTTAGATTTAGCGATTGCGAAGTGCTTTGATCGCTGGGCCAGGTATTTTGGATATTGCCGCTGAATTAAATTTGCCGTCGCTTCGGGAACCGGAGGAAAAATGGACTTCGCTGAAATCATTTACGAGAAGAAGGATCGGATCGCCACGGTAACGATGAACCGGCCCGCGAAGCTCAACGCGTGGACGCCAAAGATGGGCGCGGAGATGCACACCGCGATGATGGATGCCGAGCGCGATCCGTCGGTCGGGGCGATAATCGTCACCGGTGCGGGACGCGCGTACTGCGCGGGCGCTGACATGGGCGGGCTGTCGGATGTCGCCGCGGGGACTGCGTCGGCGCGCGGGACCATGGCGCAGGATGAATGGCTGAGCGCGCAGCGCGCCGATTACCGGACGTCGTACTCGTGGCCGCTGGCGCTCAACACTCCGGTGATTGGCGCGATCAACGGCGCGTGCGTGGGCCTGGGCTTCACCACCTGTCTTTACCAGGACATCAGGATCGCGTCGGACAGCGCGCGGATGGGATTGATCTTCACGCAGCGCGGGCTTGCGATCGAGCACGGCAGCAGTTGGATGTTGCCGCGAATCGTCGGCCTGGCGCGGGCGATGGAACTGGCGGTTACGGGCAGGCTGGTGGATGCGAACGAGGCGCTCGAGATCGGGTTGGTCAGTCGCGTCGTGCCGAATGACAAGCTGATGGCGACGGCGCGCGAGATCGCGTCGGGGATCGCGAACAAATGCTCGCCGCTGGGAGTCGCGCAGGCGAAGAAGCTGATCTACCAGCATCTGTTCACCGATCTCGCCACGGCCGTACATGACGACGACGCATCGATGGTGATGATGACGCATTCGGAGGACTTCAAAGAGGGCGTGAAGGCGTTTCTGGAGAAGCGCGCGCCGAAGTTCACCGGCAAGTAGCTCTCAGGGAGAGGCCAGGAGCGCAGAACCCTCACCTACCGGCCTCACGCGGCCGGCCTCCTCTCCCGTAAAATAACGGGCGAGGCGGATAACAAGTCGCGCGGAACGCGGCACCCCAGCTTGGGCGAGGCATTCGGCCGAAGAACAAACGCGGGGTGGCTACTTGTCGAGCGGGTGCTTGAACTTGCGATCGGGATGACGAATCGTAAGCACCGGGCACGACGACTTCTGGACGACGCGTTCGGCCACGCTGCCCATCAGGACGTGCGCCAATCCGGTGCGCCCGTGAGTGCCGAGCACGATCAAATCGGCGTTCTCGGTCTGGGCCGTGCGCAGAATTTCCATGAACGGAGAACCAACCTTGAGCTGAACCTTGACCTTGAGTCCGCCCTCGCGCAGCTTGCCGGCAATCTTGTCGAGCTCCTTCTGCGCGAGCATCCGCTGCTCTTCGGCGATCCGGCCCATCGCGCCAACGTCCATCGCGGGGCCGAGTTCCGGTGTCATCATTACCGGCGCAAGCGGTTGATCGACATGCACCAGCACGATCTCGGCCGAGAACTTCAGAGCGAGCTCCTGGGCGAAGGTCAGCGCCAGGGTCGAGTCTTCGGAGAAATCGGTTGCAGCGACAATTTTTGAAAAGGTTGGCACAAGGCAACCATAACGCCCCGATGGCAATCGTGGCAAGGGACGAAAGCGGCCGCGCGCGGACTCGACCGGCGCGCCGGCGCTGCATTACAATTTGCCCAAGATCGTGGGAAACTGAAATTCTATGACCAGCAGCCGCCGATTCGGGATTGCAGACTTCGAGCGCGCCTTCGACGAGTTCTTCGACGAAATGCTGATCGATCGATGGAAACGCGCAACGCCGGCCCCTGAATTCGAACGCGCGCAGGTCATCGACCATCGCGACCGTTACGAAGTGCGAGTCGCGGCGGTCGGCGTCGATCCCGCAAAGATCCATGCCGAAGTTTCGGGCCAGCGGCTGGCGGTTCGCGTGCCGGACAAACTTGGCGGGATGCTCGAGAGTTCATTTGCGTTCTCCGACTCGATCGACGGCGAAGCCTCGACCGCCAAGTGGTCCGAAGGCACGCTGGTTATCACTCTGCCGAAGAAGAAAGGCCGGCGAATCGCGCTCATGGATTCGTGATCGCGCGCCGCGAATACCCGCTACCAATTATGGCTGACAAGGGCGACCTCATCGCTACCGCCGCCAGCGCCGCGCTGATTCACGTACCGGCGCCCGCGGAGCTTGACGCTTCCGAACTCAAGGGACAGGCGCCGCTCGATGCAGTTTCGCTGGAGCGCGCCGCGTCCAGCGATGGCGACCTCGAGCTGTTCGGGCAGAGCCGCGCGCTTGACGCGATACGGCTGGCGATCGGAATCGACGCGGCCGGCTACAACGTTTTCGTAAGCGGCCTGCGCTCGCGGCACGAGCGCGAATCGGTCCTGCGCCTGCTCAGCGAAAAGGCCGCGACGATGCCGACGCCCGGCGATTGGGTGTACGTAAACAATTTTCGAAATCCCGAATCTCCGGTCGCCATCTACCTGCAGCCGGGCCAGGGAGTCGAGCTTCGCGCGCGGATGACGGAGCTGATCGGCTTCGTGCTCGAGCAGTTGCCCAAAGCGTTTCGGCGCGAGGACTTCGATCAGGAGCGCGCGGCGCTGCGCGACAAGTACAACAAGCGCGGACAGGAACTGTTCGGAAATCTCGAGACGCGCGCGCGCGAGCGCGGCTTCGCGATCCAGAGCGCGCCGAGCGGGCAGGTGATCTTCATCCCGCTGATCGACGGCAAGATGCCCGAGTCGCCCGAGGCGCTCGGCAAGGCGATGGCCGAAAAGACTGACGCCGAGCGCGAGCGACTGGGGAAGGTGCAGGGCGAGCTGCAGGACGAGCTCGGCATGTTGATGCTCAAGCAGCAGGAAATGATGCGCGAGCTGCTCGATGACATCCGCGCAATCGAGCGCGCGTTCGCGGCGCGGCTGATCACCCCGTCAATCGAAGAGTTAAAGCATCACTTTAATAATCCCGCGGTCGACGCCTACCTCAATGAAGTCGCGGAGCACATGCTCGGCAATCTCGATCGCTTCCGCGAAGCGCCGGCTGAACCGGGGCCAAAGCCGGTTGGGGCAATCGAGGACGGCGCGCGATGGTCCGACTACCAGGTCAACGTGATGGTCGATAACTCGGCCAGGCGCGGAGCGCCGGTGGTGCTCGAGGATGCGCCCACGTATCGCAACCTGTTCGGGACGATCGAGCGGTGGATCGATCCGCTGGGGCGGTCGGGGACCAACTTCACGCGGATCATCGGCGGATCATTTCTGAAATCGCACGGCGGTTTCCTGATCTTCGATCTCGAAGATGCGGTGGTCGAGCCCGGCGTATGGAAAACGCTCAAGCGCAGCCTCAAGTCGGGGCGCATGACGCTGGAGACTTTCGAGCCGCTGCCGTTTTTCTCGATGAGCGGACTGAAGCCCGAAGCGATCGAGATTCACAACAAGGTCGTGGTGCTGGGCGGCGCGGATCTTTACAACCTGCTTTACTTCTACGAGCCGGACTTCGCGGACCTGTTCAAGGTCAAGGCCGAGATGCGGCCCTCGGTGGCGGCCGACGGCGCGGCGGCGGCACATTATGCCGCGCGCGTGGGGACGCTGGCGCGCAGGGAGAATCTGCCGCCGTTCGAGGCGGGCGCGCTGGCCAAGATCGTGGAATTCGGGATGCGGATGGCGGGCGACAGATCGCGAGTGCTCGCGATGCTGGAACCGATCGACGATCTCGCGCGCGAGGCGGCGTACTTCGCGCGGATTGAACAGGCTCAGCGGGTTACCGGCGCGCACGTCGAGCGGGCGCTGGGCGAGCGGATGCTGCGGCTCAATTTTATCGAGGAAGAAATCCGCAGGCTGATCGGGGAAGGCACGCTCGTCGTTCATATTCGCGGCACGAGCGTTGGACAGATCAACGGGCTGGCCGTGCTGGACGTCGGCGGGTACAGTTTCGGGCGGCCGGCGCGCGTAACCGCGACCGTGGCGCTTGGGCAAGCGGGCGTGATCAACATCGAGCGCGAGGCGCGGATGTCGGGATCGACGCATGACAAGGGAATCATGATCCTGAGCGGATTTATCCGCGCGCGGTTCGGACAGCACCGTCCGATCGCGATGACGGCGAGCATCTGCTTCGAGCAATCGTACTCGGGAATCGACGGCGACAGCGCCAGTTCCACCGAGCTGTATGCACTGCTGTCGGCGCTGTCGGGAGTGCCGCTTCGGCAGGACCTGGCGGTGACGGGGTCGGTCGATCAATACGGCACCGTGCAGGCGATTGGCGGCGTCAACCAGAAGGTCGAGGGCTTCTATCGCGTGTGCAAGGCGATCGGCCTGACGGGCACGCAGGGCGTGCTGGTGCCGCGCACCAACATCTCGAACCTGATGCTCGATCCGGAGACCACCGGCGCGATCGAGCGGGGTGAATTCCACATCTATCCGATCGATACGATCGATCGCGGAATCGAGACTTTGACCGGGGTGCGCGCGGGAATGATCGACGAGCCCGGAACGATCAACCATCTCGTCGATCAGCAGCTCAAGCGCATGGCTGATATCCTGCGCGAACGGCCGCTGGGCGAAACTCGCGTGGTGCAGGAGCCGGCGCCGAACCCATCCGCGCCCAAACCACCGGCGCCGCCAGAGCCTCCGCGCTAGCAGGGGCGGATCGCATTCCTGGCGGGTGAGAAGGAAACATCGCGGATGACGATAGATCTACGACTCGACCCCGCAGAGGCCGCGCTGCTCACCGATCTCTACGAGCTTACCGTCAGCGCGGCGTTCTTTGAGCACGGATTCAACGACACCGCGTCGTTCGAAGTCGCGATGCGCCGGATGCCGCCGGGCCGCGGATTCATGGTCGCCGCCGGCATCGAACGGCTGGCCGAGGCGCTGGAGGAATATCGCTTCGACGCCGATGCGATCGAGCATCTCGAGTCGCTGCAACTTTTCAAGCCGGATTTTCTTGAATTTCTTTCGAAGCTCCGCTTCACCGGTTCGATCCGGGCGCTTCCCGAAGGCACGATCTATTTCGCCGGCGAACCGATCATCGAGGTCCGTGCGCCGCTGATCGAAGCCCAGCTGATCGAGACGCTGGCGCTCAACCAACTCGGATTCGCCTCCGCCGTTGCGACCAAGGCCGCGCGATGCTTCGTCGTCGCGGGCGGCAGGCGATTGCTCGACTTCGGTCCGCGGCGCGCGCAGGGCGCGGATGCGGCGCTTATCGCGGCGCGCTCGAGCTACCTGGCGGGCTTTCACGGCACCGCCAACGTGCTCGCGGGCAAGCGCTACGGAATCCCCGTTTTCGGCACGATGAGCCACAGCTTCGTGATGGCGCACGAGCGCGAGCGCGACGCGTTCAGCGATTTTGTCTCGAGCTTCCCGGCCCTCAGCACGCTGCTTGTGGACACCTACGATACGGTGCGTGGCGTCGGGAATGCGGCCGCGGCCGGCGCGAAATTTCGCGAGGCGGGCGTGAAAATCCAGGGCGTGCGGCTGGACAGCGGCGACCTCAACGAGCTCAGCCGCAAGACGCGGCGGATTCTCGATCAGGCCGGCTTCGGCGACATCGCAATCGTTGCGAGCGGCAACCTCGACGAATACCGAATCGCGGAACTTGTCGACGCCGGTGCGCCGATCGATGCGTTCGGGGTCGGCGCCGCGCTCGCGGTCAGCGACGACGCTCCGGTGGCTGACTTCACCTACAAGCTCGTCGATTACAAGGATCGCGGCCGGCTCAAGACCTCGGCCGGAAAAATTTCAACGCCGGGCCGCAAGCAGTTGTTCCGCGCTTATGCGCCGAGCAGATCCTTCTTTGCGGACTTGATCGGAATTGTGGACGAGGGCGCGACGACCGTGGCACGCGAGTTTAAGCCGATTCCGGCGAAAACGGTTCAGCTGATGGAGACGGTTTTCGACAACGGGCGGCGGATCATGCCCCGTCCGACGATTGCCGAATCGCGCGAGCGCCTGATGAACGGACTGGCGGCCCTCGATGCGCGCTACAAGACGATCCGGCGGCCCGCGGAATTTCCGGTGCGGCAGACTGCGGCGCTCGGCGCGCTGGCGATCAGCGAAAAACTGCGCGCAGATAAACGCCAGGATTAGATCGCGGCTTCTCTACGGGTTCGACGGTCCCAAACCTGACAACACGCCGGCAACAAACGGCGTCGTCCGCTCGGGCGGCGGGGAATCCCGCAGAGTGTGCGCGGCTGCCGCCAGCTGGGCTGAGTCGAAAGTCACGAGCAACGGCTTGATGAGGTCCGGGCGCGGGTGGGAATCCGGCGTCCATCGCGTCGGCGCGGGATAATCGATTTCGGAGGCGGTCGCACGGTAGCGCTCTATCAGCGGTCTCACGCCCTCGTACGTGCCAATGATGATGATGGCGACTTGGCCGCCGGGTGCCGGTGCGACTTGCCAGTCGAAATAGGAGTGGGGCGCAGCATCGACCAGCCAGTCGCGCGGAATGAGATCGAGCCGTTTGAGTTCCAGTGCGGAAAGCTTCGAGAGATCATGTCCGTTGGCGAGATACTTTCCGGCTGCCTCGAGGATCGTATCGAATCGCAGCGCGTTGGCGCGCGCTTCGACCTGCGCGGATGGAAGTTTGGCGTACGATCCGAACGAATCGCGCGGGATTTTGTAAATCCACACGCCTTTTTCGTTCAGCGCCGCGACTCCGAGCGACGCCAGCGTCCGCTGCCAGATCGGAAAATTTGCTTCCTTCGGGTCCGCGATTACGGCCTGCACGCCGAAGCGCGCGATGTAGGCCTTCAACTGATCGGCAGGCTCGGGCAGATCGATACTGCCGTAAAAGTAGTTGACCACCGGCATTCGACGGAACTCGAACGGCGAGAATCCGGTCCATCCGCCGGCCATCCGGAAGTACATGTCGCTCTGCATTTGCCAGTACATGCTGTTGCCCTTCTGCCCCCATGGCAGCGGCAAAATGATCTCGCGCGGTTCAACTTCATTTGCGTATGTCCGGTCGGTAAAGAATGTGGGGATGTCGAGCCTGGTGACCCAGAACGATGCGTGCGGATTCGGCGCGATAGAAGCCAGGATGATCGCCGCCGCGGCGAGTTTGGAAACTCCGTGCGCCGACGACGACGCGAAGCACATCGCCGCCATTATTGCCACCACCAGAAACGCATACATCATGAACCGCACCGGAAGGATATTCTCGATGAGCGGAAGGTGTTGGAAGATGGCCCAGGGCATCGGAGGCCCCTGCACTCCAGCGATGTGCAGAGTTGGGCCGATGGCGCCGATGATGATCGCAAGAAACAAAATTGTGAGATACCTGCCGGCCGCAGTCGGCCAGAAGCGACGCCGGAATATCTCGACGAATACGATCAACACGACGCCAAGATAGTCGCCGTTCTCCATGATGGTGCCTGTGAAGCGGCCCGTGGTCGCGGTCGCAAAATCGGCGGAGCCCCACCAGATGGTTTGCCACGGCACGAAAAATCCAATCAAATCGGCGCTATACTTGCTCGGCGGCCAGATCGGCCCACTCGGATGACCGAGGGCGAGCAAGTAATAGAAGTAAGGTGAGAGCACGGATGTAGAGATCAAGTATCCACCGATGGTGGGAATGATTAGGCGTCGGAGCCGGATGCGTGCGTCGCCATCGAAAAGCACAAGCGCAAGCAACAATGAGAATCCGCCGACCAGTGTGGCGGTCGCGAAGAGATCAACCGAACACAAAAATTGAATGACCAGCAGCGCGGCTAAAAGAATCGCGAACCGTAGCGCGGAAATCTCGCCGTCGAAACGCTTGAGCGCGATCAGCGCTATCAGCGGCACCGGAAAAATCGCGATACAAACAAGGTGGCCGAGTACTTGGCCGAGCATGTAGGGAGAAAAACCGAAGATGTATCCGCCCAGAACGGACGGCCAGAATGCACCGGTCACGCGCCGGCATAACAGAAAGGCAGAAAATGCCGCGAGCGGCGGCATCAGCAGCACAATAATGTTGTAGGTTGCGGGCTCGCCCACCGTGACTTGCAAAGGGATCGAGACCCACGCGGGAAGCGGGACGAAGGTCGTCCACGCCAGGTTGATTCCGACCGGCGCCCAGACGAAATCGGTGAGGAAGGGGTTGAGACCGTGCGCGAGCGAAAACCGCCACCAGTTGAAGAACCACATCGTTTGCGGCGGATCGGTATCGCGCCCGATGTAGCAGCCCGGATGTCCGAGCAAACCGCGCGCGAACAAGATCAGCGCTATCGCGAGGTACAGGCCGAAGATCGTTAGGCCGGGCCATCGGTACGGATCGGCGTCCGTCACCGCCGCGCAATGACTTTGGCTCGTGAGATGATTTTGTGCCGCCGCGGTCATCTTGCAGCAGGCGAATTTGGCGAACTCGGGCGTTGATAGACGTCGAAAAACTTTCGCCTCATGCGCGGCTCGAGGCTCTTCAGCGCTGTTTCGAACTCGGGCGCGGCGGGGATCCCGCGACAGGCCTCGATCCCAATATTGGTGGGTACGACGACCATCTGAGACTCTGAAATTTGTTCGAGCTTGCGCTGCATATCGGCCGGTAGCATCCATCCAGGGTCCAGATACAAGCTGACCGGCTTTTCAAATCCAGGGACGATAAGCTCAATCGCTCCCTTGGTGTCCAGAATCACTGCGCGCTGCGAGTGCACAGTATCGAGGACTCTTTGCCATTCCTCGCGCTCATCTGAAGACGCCCATAGCCCCGCCGTCACCGCGTTGCGCTCACGCGTCTGCCACCATCGTCGTTCCCAGAAAGCAACGTCCGTCCACGCCATTATTCCCATCAAGCACAGACCGACCGTCACGCGCCGCTGGATTGCACTCGCGCCGGCCGCGGCCGCGACGCCGATAGTCAGAAAATACGCATAATAAATCCACGACCATTGATTGCCGAAGAACAGCGCGATGAATGCGACGTGGAGCGCGGCGCAGGTGGCGATTATCTCGTTGCGGCGCGCCTCTAACCCAGGATGGCCGGTCCCTGTCGTCAGATAAAATATCGCCGCCACTCCTGAACAGATCAGAAAGAGCGTGCCCGCTATCCAGAATCCCGAAAAATCAAGAAGGTAGAAAAGCCAGGGCAGGCCGCGTGGATCCCAGAACTGGCGCCCCGACTCGCTGAAAAAGCCAAAATGCAGTGCGCGATAGGCCGCCGCTCCTCCCAGCGGCAAGACGGTATGGATCAAGGCAGCCGGGCCGTAGGACGCCGCCAGAGTCGCCGCGATCGCGATCGACGTCACGGCAGCCGGCGCAATCACGCGCTGTACCCGTGTCACCACGCTCTCGCCGCGCAGATTCCTGCACGCGAGCGCGATCAGCAGGACTGAATATACGTATCCCATACTCGGCTTCGCAAAAACGGCCGCGCTCGTGAAGACCAGCGCCCGGCGGTGCTTTCCCGCCGATTGCTCCGCCAGCGCGCAGGACAGCAGTGCCGCCTCCAATCCGTGCGCTAGCGACGGGTAGCTCGCCCGCGCAGCAAACCCGAGCGTAATTACCGTCAGCGCGAAACTCGTCGCGCTGAATCGAAGGATGGCGGCGATTCTTGCTATGGCCGACGCGATCACGAGATCGCATGCGACCGTAAAGGCCTGATAGGCGATCGGCGTCCGGCCGGCGATTTCGAACCAGACCCTCCCGACCACGATCGGCAGCAGGCCGTAGTGATAACCGAAATCGACGGCTGGCCTTAAGCCGTGCGATACCAGGTATTGGAGTGTCAGGTTGGCGCCGTTGTCGCAGAAGGCGTAGCTGTCGAACGCCATGGTTTCGGGAAGCCTCAAGAAATCGATCGCGAGGATCTCGATCGCGAACAAAATGAAGATCAGGAGCGGCCGCAGCCGCGTGCTTCGGAAGCGGAGCACGTCCACATTGCTATTCGATTTTATGTTCAACTGACGTGCGACCATGCTGCGCTCGCCCTAAGGTCGCCAAATACTTGTCCTGGAACGAGAGCCAGGCTTCCACTCGCAAATGATCGCGAGCGACCAGACTGCGATTCTCAAGCGCTGAACTAAGATTGCGGACTTCCCCAGGATCGTGAACCAGGTCGTACAATTCATCACGATCGTGATCGAAGTCATGGATGTATTTGAAGTTTCCCTCTACTAATCCCAGAAAAGAATTCCCCGACGATGCGAACATATACGCGCGCTCGGGTGGATAATCTCCAAGCAGGTTTGTTCCTTGCCAGGATTCCGGCGCGTCGTAGCCTAACAATCCAAGCAGCGTTGGGGCTATATCGATTTGCCGGCCGATCGACTCGATCCGAGATTCGGCCGGAAATATTCTCGGATTCAGGAAGACCAGCGGTATGTGAACCTCCTCATCATAAACCGTAAAGCCGTGACCTATCTGGCCATGGTCGCCAAATGCTTCTCCGTGATCGCCAGTGATCACTACGATAGTATTATCAGCAGTCTTCATCTCATCCAGGCTGCGCACCAGTTGCGCGATCAAAGCGTCGGTCGAGTGCACGGCGTTCAGGTAGCTGTTCAGTTGACGATCGCCGGTGTGGTAGTCGTCGTCGGAAGTTGGAAGATACGGGTGATGGGTGTCCTGGGTCCAGATGGCCAGAAAAAAGGGCTTGTCAGGATCGGATTTGATCCATTTTTCTACGATTGGCAACAGCGCGGAATCTCTAGCAACATCCGGATCATGATCTCGAAAAAAAACCTCCTGGAACCCATGGCTTTCGACAAATGCTGACTGGTTGTCAAAGATTAGCTGCCCCTCGTGCATAAAAGCAGTCCGGTAGCCATGGCTGGCGAGAACATCCGCCAAACCGGGCACTCTGATATCGGGGAATAGTCGCAGAAGGTTTAGCCATCCGTGTTCTGGATAGAGCGAGCAGAAGAGACCGGGCATTGCCGCCGAAGTGTAAGCTTCCGCCGCATAGACACGGTCGAAAACCATGCCATGACGCGCGAGCCGAACTATTTCCGGGCTGTCCTGGTGTGGTGCTCCATAGAGCTGCAGGCGGCGAGCGCCAACGGACTCCATAACGATCAACAGGACGTTCATCGGGCGTTGCGGGGAGGAAGGTTGGAACGAAGTAGAAACTCGGGAAGGTGCCGGAGAATAGCCGGCGGCTTTTCTCCGGCCTTGCGGAAGAAAATCACTCGTATATCCCGCCGGAATGACATCGAGCACTCTTGGTGTGGACCGAAGTAGCGAGGAGACGAGTGCCCATTCGAAATTCGCGGCAACGGTCATATGCTGCCGATAGGTGACCGTCCATAAGTGTGCTCCCAGAACGTACAAGCAGATAGCAATAGCCACAGTTGGGGAATGGAATCCTGTTCGGATGCGCCTTACAGTCTTAGGCGCCAGCCTGGACAACGACTCCCCGACGATGATCATCGTGAAGACAGCCAGCGGTACCATGACCTCTCCAGCTGAAACCGCTCGCGAAACTGAGACCTCGATGCCGCGCCCTTGGTCGGCCGTCAGCCATAGCCCATATGTCAGAGGACTGCGGATGTTGGTATAGATGATGAAATCAAGTGTCGTAAAGACAGCCGTCAAAATACAAACGACCCATCCAACGAGCAGCACAAGCCGGCTTTCGGGCCAGAGCTTCAATAGCCCGTAAAAGCACCAGGCAAGAACAGACCAAAACGCGACATCCTGATAAATCGAAATAGGCAGATAGTATCGCCCTGTCGTCCAGCGAAGAACGAGAAAACGAGAAATAACGAGGATGACAAATAGACCGATGAAACCGGCGAACAGATCATTCGCCCTGGGCGTCTGCGGACTTGGATCAATGTTCGTATGCTGCGACATTCAAACAAATCTACCGAAGATGTCCGGCGCGATGCGGCGACTCGCGATACTATCAGCGCTGCCTCGCAGCTGCGATTGTGCCTGCGGCTCCCAGTGCGGCGGCGAACCGCCACGGCCCGATCCGCCGCTCAATGGATCGATCGCGCAAAATATCGAATCCCCGATCTCTCAAGCAGAGACTGCGGGAGCCGAGGCGAGTGCGGCCGCGGCGTCGAGGATGCATTGCTCGGTCGTCGGCCAATCGATGCACGGATCGGTGACCGAGACGCCGTACTTGAGCTTGGTGCGATCGGCGCTGAGCGATTGGTTGCCGGCTTCGATATTGCTCTCAAGCATCGCGCCCATGATTGCGCGGCTGCCGGCGCGCACCTGATCGATCAGCGTCCGCAGCACCGCGGGCTGTTTGGTGAAGTCCTTGCTCGTCTGCGCGTGCGAGCAATCCACCATCATGCGCGGCTCCAGCGCGGCGCTCGCGAGCATCCGGCGGCATTCCTCGATACTGGCGGCGTCGAAGTTCGGCTTGCGG
>Ga0181521_10003992_pt1 | contig 17093 bp, 18 predicted proteins | sample PEATcosm2014_Bin_32_FD_119764 | JGI IMG/M metagenome (GOLD analysis project Ga0181521, IMG submission 119764) | Peatland microbial communities from MTU Mesocosm Facility, Houghton, MI, USA - PEATcosm2014_Bin02_60_metaG | ecosystem: Environmental > Terrestrial > Soil > Wetlands > Peat | place... | reverse complement strand
GATCTCTTCGTGGTCTACATGGCGTGAAAGCTCCGTTCGACCCTCTCCTTCACTCACGATACTCTTTGGCGCGTCTTCGCCTACGAGAGCCTCGAACAGTTTCTGCCAAACTTGTGGAGACGCCCCTGGCATTGGCTGATCAACTAGAGAAGCTGCGACGAGAGTCCATGTTCTTGCCACGTTAGCGGGATTATACCCGCCTCCGCCAAACACAACCAACCGGCTATCGGCAACTTCTCGCGCTAGTTCACGGGCAACCTTAACGATTTCCACGTATGATTTCGTAGTTAGCTGCAGATGTGCGAGAAGATCGTTGGCGTGTGCATCTGCTCCGCATTGAAGAAGCAGGATCTCAGGGTTGTATTTTCGCACCGCAATCGGCACGATTTCCCTAAACAACGACAAATACGGCTCATCATCCGTGAAGGGTGGCAGAGGAACGTTAATCTTGTAACCCGCACCGGGTCCTTCTCCGATTTCTTCTGTGAAACCCGTTCCCGGGAAAAGATGATGCCCATCTTCGTGGAAATCGATATCCAAAACTCCACTGTCAGAATAGAAACTGTACATTACCCCGTCTCCATGATGTGCGTCCACGTCTAGGTATAGGATTCTCTTGAGTCCGTATTTCTTCTTGAGATAAGCGATTGAGATGGCTGGGTCGTTGAATATGCAGAAACCCGAAGCTCGACCGGGATAAGCGTGATGAAGACCTCCGGAAATGTTTATGGCATGAGTGACTTCACCTGACATCACCATTTCGACTGCTTTCAAAGAGGCACCTGTTGCGAGCGCCGACGCTTGGTAACATCCCTTGAATGCTGGTGTGTCACCGTTGTCAAGAAAGCCAGTGCCGGTTTTGTCGGCACCTTTCACGAGATCTAGGTAGTCTTGGTCGTGAAAGAGGCGAAGCTCTTCATGGCTCGCCAGGCGGGGCTCGACCACTTTGACCTTCGGAGACTTAAGTAGGCCAGTGGCTTGCATCAATTCGTAAGTTAACTTAAGCCTCGTAGGTTTGAGTGGATGCGTTGGACCGAAGTCGTACTGTTGGAATGCGTCGCTGTAAACAATGCCGAGCGTTTGCGTCAGAGAAAACGTCTCCATCTGGTAGATGGCTTCTGCTCCTGCCCTTTTGTTATGGGTTTGGGTCATCAGTTTTTGGTCACCCAAACTTAAATAATCCATACGTAATACCGAACGATGGTGGACAAGATTGCTTAACCCAGCAAGTACCCTGAGAGTGTCACTTACCGAGAAAGCCGCCGAGAAAGTCAAGAACGTGATCGAGAAGCAAGGCAAGCAGAATGCGGCATTACGCCTCTACGTTTCAGGTGGGGGATGTAGCGGCTTTCAATATGGCTTAGCCATTGATGAGAAGAACGATGGCGACCACGTTATAGAGTCACACGGGGTCACCTTACTCGTTGACGAGCAGAGCGCACAGTACATTGATGGGTCAGAGGTCGACTACGTTGAGACGGTCATGGGCGAAGGATTCAAAGTCAACAACCCAAACGCTACCGAAACCTGCGGCTGCGGGCACTCATTCAAGCCCAAGTAACCGATCAATTTTCTGACGCCGCTTCGTTTTCTACACGTTCTTTGTAACTTTCGGCGATCGCCTAGCAAGGCTCTATTGTTGAAGGCGGCTTGGAAGAGATTGCGTACGTCACCCACGTAACCCCCTGAACCTCGCCCGCAATCCGGTTACTAATCACTTCTAAGATATCGCAAGGGATTCGACATAGGCATTCGACGCGATCAAAGGCACGCGCCCCTCGAATTCATATATCGCTACGAAGATCACCTAATACCGTTTTTTACGCGATCAATGCAACATCCTACAAACCCTCTTAACTTTGGTCGATTTCACCTGCGTTAGGCGGCAGAGTCCTAAGTGAACGCAAAGGAGATCCCTCTCAGAGCCATGCAAATCTTCGGTCGCAAAGATGGGATTGAGAAACCTGACGGGGGTTTCAAATGCTGTCCGACGTGTGGGGGGCCCCTTTCAGAAACTCACACGGTGGACGAGTCAGTAACTCACAATGTCGAGACTTGCCGGCTTGTGAACCTTGTTTTGTCGGAGTTAGGAGTTAGCCTCGAGCAAACAGTTCGAGTAGACATCTACCCTGGTGCGGGACCGCTGAGAGGATTCTATTTCACAGCCGACCCGTATAGTATCCATGTCTCTGAAGAGGCCTATTCACAATTGCGCGAATACATCATATTCCACGAAACAAAACACTTAGTGGATTGTCTGACAATCGGCCGAAGCGAGGAAATAACACCAGATCAGTTTGCGCGGTCACTATGCGTTAAGTATGGATACAAGTGTCCGATTGGAGACCCAGCTACGCCGTGGTTTGCCTACGCGTAAGCGTTAACTTTCGCTTCCAACTGGTTCTTTGGAAGCACTCCTACGACGCGGTCCACTTCCTTTCCTTTCTTCATCACTAACAAGGTTGGAATCGCCATCACGCCGTATCGGTGGGCCGTCTCCGGATTCTCGTCGACGTTAAGCTTACCGAAAACGACTTTACCACTGTACTCTTTCGCTAGTTCTTCAACTATCGGAGCTATTGCTCGACAAGGGGCACACCACGCCGCCCAGCAATCAACCACTATCAATGGGTAGTTTTTCACGGTCTGATCGAAGTTTCGATCGCTCACCACAATTGGCTTCTCGATTTTAGGCGTTGACATTTGGTTTTTCAACTCGTGCATCTTTTTTTCTCGGATCTGCTCAAGCTCATCCAAGACTTGGGTCTCGTCCACGGGAGCCTGCGAAAAGTTCTCTTTCGTTATAAAGCTACCCCGCAACTCCCGCAACAGACCTCGTGAAATCTTCTTCCAAGTTTTCAGAAGTAAAAGGCCGTTCTCGTCAAGCTTAAGAAGTGATGAAAAGGTAAGACACCTTCGTGATGTGGCTCATTTGCCGTTGAACTTCGACTTTAGTGAAGAACAGGAACTTTTCCGCAGAACGGTCCGCGAGTTTGCGAAGAGAGAAATCGCACCGAAAATACGGAACTATGAAAGAAAAGGAGAATTTCCTTGGGATCTCTATAGAAAGATGGGTAGTGCCGGTCTTCTCGGCTTAAGATTTCCAAAAGAGTTCGGCGGACAAGAAAGCGACGCAGTGACGATGGGCATCCTAGTCGAGGAGGTTGCTCGCGCAGGATGGCAAATTCCACTCAGTGATATAATGGGGGAGATCCTTTCGCTCCACGGTCCGACGCCACTGAAGAAGGAATGGCTTCCAGCAATGGCGAAGGGAGAACGTATGCTGGGGGTAGCGAATACGGAGCCGTCGGCAGGGTCGGATGCTGCGGCGATAACAACCCGTGCAACGAGAAAGGGAGACAACTACGTTCTGAATGGAGAAAAACAATTCATCACGGGCGTTAACGAATGCGGCGCATATTGCCTCCTTGCCAAGACCGATGCCGAGAAAGGGTCTAAGGGGGTCAGCATGCTCTTCGTTGAGATGAATAGACCTGGGATCGAAAAGTATGATTTCGATGCACTGGGATGGAAACTGTTCTCGTTTGGAGGTATTGTGCTAAAGGACGTTACGATACCTGCATCAAATCTAATCGGCGAGGAGAACCGAGGCTTCCACTACGTGATGGAAACGTTCGATCTGATGAGGTCTCTTATCGCTGTGTGGTGCATCGGTTTGACAGAGAGTTCAATTGACGAAGGCATTGAATATGCGAAACAACGAACTGCATTTGGGCGCCCTATTGCAAAATACGAATCTGTTCAATCTCGCATAGTGGAGGGCTACACTAAGCTTGAAGCTGCCCGACTTCTTTGCTACAGAACATTGTGGCTCAAAGATAAAGGAAATAAGATCACAAAAGATTCAGCCATGATTAAGTGGTATGTTCCCCAGCTGTGCTTTGGAATTGTAAATGATTGCCTTCAGAACCGCGGCGCAATCGGGTACACAACAGAGTGTATGGACGAGTATCGTTTGAGGGAGATCCGCGGGGCAATGATTGGAGACGGAACAACCGACATCAACAAGATTGTCGTGGCACGAGAGCTGCTTGGCAGAGAGTTCCTACCATACAAGTGAGGGCTGTTAGTCAACGGAACAAGTGCTAATCAGCTAGTGCCGCCGAACTCATACGACTAGGTTGCTTAGTCGCAGGAGCAGTTCTGTGGAAGTTATTTTCCTTCGCTTACTATCGTTGTTAATGTTGAGCGGATCTTGTCGAGTCTACGCACTTTCCAGGTAATGACTTCCTTAAGGCGATCCATTGAGTCTGTTTCGATTTTTGCGACCACATCATACACCCCATAGACAAAATATGATTCCTTGACTTCGGGTACATCCCGAAGACTCTTCAGAATCTCGTTCTCTGAGCCGGCGTCAATATTCATAAAGACGAAAGCCTTTGGCATCGAAATTAACCCCACTAAGGTTAGGTGGGAGGACTATTATGAGATTATCCCTAACGCCTGGTCGAACATGCCGGGAGGCATAAAAGTGGCTTCCCGGATAGATTCGACCTTGCTACGAATAGAGGAGCTGGTCCGGAGGCGGTCTTCTACGGACCGCAGGATGGGCTACGTGTGGATGATAGTTCCCATCCTCCCTGCGTTAGCAGCTGTCGTTATCGGGGCATCACTGCTGGGTATTGTGGTTTCAGTTTTGCCTCGGATTAGCAGCTTCACTCAGCCACAAAACACACAAAACGCGGTAACGCCAATTGTCGGGGAGATCATCGCGCTTTACGGCCTAACAATCATCACATTCTGCGTTGTACTCTTTTTCGGCGCTCTAGCTTTCTACTACCTCATAGACCGTCGAAACCGCCATTTCGGTCGGCAGCAACTGTTGTTTTCTACTCTACACCGGTACCTCGCGGCGAAAGCACCTGCCTCAGAAAACATTTCACGGCTTGGCCAACTATCAGAGGATTCGGTTTACGGCGAGCGCGATAGGCCTGCCGGTCTTTGGGCTGTGCTCTTTCTATGTGTGGCTCCGATCGTTGGTCTACTAACAGCCTACAACCTAACCCAAGACCTGCGCAGACACGATGAACTTCAGTCCAGCTATCAAATCACACTTGTCAACGCCTTCAGTGATGCGGCCGTTCAGCCCCCATCTTTTTCTTCTTACAAGTTCCACAAGAGGGACCCGTTTCTGTTCATTATACTTTCAGCAATAACGGCTGGATTCTTTTGGATATATTGGTTTTACACGTTGCTTAAGGATTACAACGAGCACTTCTCAGATCAATCTAAGTTCGAGGATCAGATTCTCAATTCACTGATACCACAAGAAGCCACGAAACTATGCGGGGTATGCGGTGCTACTGTCCCCCGCAACGCCCGGTTTTGCCCGAGCTGCGGAAAGGCCCAAACAATCTAGGTGAAATCCATGCGCCCTGTGGACGTAGTAAGCCAAACATTTCAACGAAACCGCCTTTTGATCGCAGCGATCGCGATCGCTTTCTTTGCAATGATGATAGTCACGGCGCTGGTGACCTATGCGGTACTGCTTGCCTCTCCAGATCTGGTGAAGGGGTTGCAGGGGTTGTTGGAGTCAGCGGGAACTTACATAGCGATTCCGCCACCGTACACCAATAGCCTCTACCGTCTTATCTTTCTGAATAATATCGGTCACTTTTGGAACCCTATCCGACTATGGGTGTGGATACCATTCATCGGAGCGTTCGAGTTGGGATATGAACTCTTGCTCAACGCTGTATTGATTGGCGGCGTGGCAGCTTTCGTAGGAATGACAAAAGGCCCCGTCTATACAGCAGCAGGGTTACTCCCGCATGGGGTTATCGAAATACCTGCCTTCATACTTGAGTTCGCTGGGCTTGCAAGATGGCACGTCAGTACGACTCGTGCGTTGTATGCAAAGTTGAGCGGCCAGCCTGTTGACCGGCCGCTTCTGTTAGAGGGGGTTAGGGATACAGTCACGCTGTCTTTATTGTCGGTAGCTTTGTTCGCTGTTGCGGCGTACATTGAGACATTCATCACTCCTCATTTATTGGGCCGCTAGCGCTATTCTGCTCAAGTGAACGCGTAGGTCACTTGGGCCGTTGCCGTCACTTGTAACGTACCGGATTGTATTGGTGTCTGTGCGGTCGCGGCCGCCGCGAATCTGTTGTAATTCGTGGGCTGGAATTCATATCCCGGCGTAACCGAAATAGGGCCAACGATCGTAACTCCTAGCGATGTGGCCATCGTTTTGGCTTGGCTGTCCGCGTCGGTTAGGGCTAGCTGTAGCGCTTGATTCTGTATTGTGGCAAGGGTGGAACTTGAGAGTGTGAACGATACCCCCTGAACTTGGTTCGCTCCCGCGGAGATTGCTTGATCTAGGATTTTGCCTATAGCCCCTAAGTCGTTCACCGTTACCTGAATTGCGTTTACAGCGATGTAACCGATGATGGTGGCCGGCACACTTTGGTTGACTGGATTGGAGTAGGTCGGGGTCAAGGTGTATGAGACGGTCTGAATTGAATTCTTGTCTATACCAGCATTAGTAAGAGCAGTGATCACGTTTGCCATGGCTATCGCGTTGTCTGAGGTGGCCTGAGTGGCAGTGGTTGCCTGAGTTTGAACGCCGAGGTAAAGAATGGCTTGGTCAGGAGATGCGGAGACGGTTCCTGTCCCCGTGACCTGTATGGTCTTTTGTGCAGAGTTCGTTAGTGAAGTTGGTGGGGGCCGCGTTAGTGCAATTGCGCTCACGAACACCATTGCTATTATGGCTAGTGCGGTTAGGTAGTATATTCGTCGACCTGCAATTTCGCTCAAATAATCAAACCTCCTTTAGCCTTGCGAATGGCAAGGCAGCGAAATAACCCCATGGTTTTGAACAGACTGTTCAGAGATTAGAACGGGGCCGCTCCATCGATGGCGTATAATGAACAGGTATATGGTCAAAGCCCAGTGCCCTGGGACATTTTTCGTTCGGGTTTAAGGTTGAAATCTTATCTTGCAACCGACCCCGTATTGTTCGGACCCGTGATCGGTCGTGTTTAAGGTATTCATTACAAACCGCGTAATGGACCGCATTTCACGGGACGTCAACCGCCCGTTCGAGCGTATCGGGCTTCTTATGGGCACGTTGCAAGATTCGTCTCTCTGGGTCAACGATACTATTCCGGGCGGGACGGAGATGAACGAGGTTTCGTGCGCCTTCCCTCCCCAACTCCTTGCCCAGGTAGCGAGTGATATTGTTGAGGGGAGGATCGAGGGAAGAATCGTTGGTTGGTATCACTCTCATCCAGGTCACGGTTTGTTTCTCTCGCAAACCGATGTAGAAACTCACATGCAATTTTGTCAATTTTCCCCTTACGCAGTGTCGCTAGTAGCAGACCCCAAGTCAGAAGAGTTTGGAATTTGGATATTTGAGAATGGAGCCGGAGTTGTGCAGTTACCCTCCAGTTACATTCACATCATTTGACCGTTCAAGAAATGCTATTCCTGTAACGCCGAGCCGTCATATTGTACAATTTCTTTACTGATGAGAGCTTTGAGCCCTCTAGCTCTAGCTTTCGGCTCGTGCTCTTCCATAGATCTGCGAGAATCGCTCTTGGGTAGCCTCTTCGGCGGTAGTTCACAATCTGTAGAAGTAAGTCCAATCTATCAGCTGCATGAACGATCTTCGACTCTATGGTCTCTTCAGCGTTAAACTCTGATTGAAGTTGGGCATAGCGCTTCCTAATTGCGCCTTTCTCAATACCCTTGATCAAATGTCTCCAGGCAGCTTGTTCAAGTTCACTCTTGATGGCTTCACCTCTAATCCCCAGATATTCTAGGTAAGATTTGCTTATGTCGAATGTCAATGCTTCAGCAAGGTCATGAATCAAGGCTAACCGGAGTACACGTTCGACATTTATTCTGCGACCATTCCCCACTTCAAGATCGGCTAGGAACATCGCGAGGACGGTAGTTGAAAAAGAATGATCGGCGACAGACTCTACTTCTTGAGGGCTGATTCCATGACTGACCCATCCGCTCCTTGGAATCATCTTCACCCTGCTAAGGCTTGAAACAAAATCTAGAACCATTTTTCCCGCCACAATTCCGACTATACAGGAAAAGATCAAACATTATGGCTTTGACCCTTGCCCTCGCACACACGAAGCGACGCTTGGTAGTTGCAACGAAAGCAATAAGTAAGCACCTCTAGTATGACTCGCCCGCTCAATTCTGAGGAAACTATCTTTGTCGGAGTTCAAACCAGGAAGAATTGATCGAGTCGCGGGACCAGTCGTCGTGGCGTCAGGCATGCTCGGGGCACGCATGTATGAGCTGGTCAAAGTTGGCAATTCGGGCTTAATTGGCGAAATAATTCGAGTCCAATCGGACCGAGCCACGATTCAGGTTTATGAGGAGACCACCGGAATCAAACCCGGAGAAACAGTAGAACGAACGGGGCACCCACTGTCAGTCGAACTCGGGCCTGGTTTGATCAATCAGTTCTTCGACGGAACCCAAAGACCGCTCCCAGTATTAATGAAGCAACAGGGCGCATTCATTCACAGAGGGGTCACGGCACCTGCGCTTGATCGTAATAAGAAGTGGGAATTCACGCCGCTACTAACCAAAGGTGACAAAGTAACCGGCGGGGACGTACTCGGCGAGGTCCCGGAAACCGTCCTCGTCAAGCACCGTATCTTGGTTCCTCCCAACATCTCAGGAACACTGAAGTCAATTGTCTCAAAGGGTAATTACACGCTTGAAGATGCAATTGCTGAAGTTGAAACTGCTCGATCAACAAACAAGCTCTTTCTCATGCACACCTGGCCTGTTCGAAGCCCGCGTCCCAACCGCGAAAAGGTACCGTCCGACACACCTCTAATCACAGGACAACGCATCATCGACTTCTTCTTCCCGATTGCGAAAGGCGGAACAGCTGCGATTCCGGGCGATTTTGGCACTGGGAAAACCATCACGCAACACCAACTCGCGAAGTGGGCGGATGCTGATGTAATAGTGTACGTGGGCTGCGGAGAACGTGGAAATGAGATGCCTGAGGTTCTCGAAACTTTCCCCGAACTGAAAGACCCGCGGTCGGGGCATCCTTTGATGGAACGAACCCTTCTTGTAGCGAACACCTCGAACATGCCAATCGCCGCCCGGGAAGCCAGCATGTATACAGGCGTAACGCTTGCTGAATATTTCCGGGATATGGGCTACGATGTAGCCTTGATGGCTGATTCAACTTCAAGGTGGGCCGAAGCGTTGCGCGAAGTCTCAGGACGCTTGGAGGAAATGCCGGGAGAGGAAGGCTACCCAGCCTATTTGGCCTCACGGTTAGCAGCTATCTACGAAAGGGCCGGGAGGGTAAAGGTGATTGGTCGAGAAGAAAACAAGCTTGGCTCCGTCTCGATTGTGGGCGCCGTCTCTCCATCAGGGGGAGACTTCTCAGAGCCTGTAACACAGAACACGCTTAGAATTGTGAAAGTATTCTGGGCACTCAGTAAACCGCTAGCTGAGCGTAGACATTTTCCCGCCATTGACTGGCTGACGAGTTACTCCCTTTACCTAGAATCACTGGAGAACTGGTACCAAACCAAAATCGGCCCCGAATGGCCTAACCTTAGGAAGGAAGGGATGGCACTATTGCAGAGGGACGAAGAACTCCGCGAGATTGTCATGCTAGTCGGGCCCGACGCACTCTCAGAATCTCAGAGGGTAGTCCTGGAAGCGGCAAGAATGATCAAAGAAGACTTCCTCATACAGAGCGCACTTCACCCAGTCGACAGCTATTGCTCCCCCGAGAAAACGTCCCTCCTCATGTCACTCATAATGAAGTTCTACGAGAGCATGAAGAACTCCACAGAGAAAGGAGTCCCATTACAACGCGCCCTCGAACTTCCCGCAAAGAATGATATTGCACGGGCCAAGATCCAGCCCTCCGAAAACTTCAAAGAATTCGCAAAAGGGCTCTCAGCAGGAATCGACGAACAATTCCGAACGTTGACCAAGGAGATAGTGGAAACCGCTAGGTGAGGCATATCGATGTCGGTCGTCATTCGCGAATACTCGACTGTTAACGAGATCTCTGGCCCGCTCCTTTTCGTACAAAACGTAAAGGGCGTCGGCTTTGGCGAACTAGTGAGAATCCGAACTCCGGCAGGGCAGGAGCGACGAGGACAGGTCCTTGAAGTTCGAAGCGATTTGGCTGTGGTTCAGGTATTCGAGGGAACTTCAGGTCTTGACATAGCGTCAACTAGCGTTCGATTCATGGGAGAAACAGTAAAGCTACCGGTTTCGGGCGACTTGCTGGGCCGAATTCTAGATGGAAGTGGCAACCCAATCGATGGCGGACCGCGCATCATACCCGAAGACTACTGGGACGTCCACGGTGCACCCATCAACCCCTACGCTAGGGCGTATCCAAGAGAATTCATACAGACTGGAATCTCAGCCATCGACGGCATGAACACTCTCGTTAGAGGCCAGAAACTACCTCTATTTTCCGGCGCAGGCCTTCCACACAACAGGGTTGCGGCACAAGTCGCACGACAAGCACGAGTACGAGGAACCGGTGAACCATTCTCAACGGTCTTTGCGGCCATAGGGATCACCGCGGATGAGGCGCGGTTCTTCAGGGAAGATTTCGAGAGGCAAGGAGCGTTCGAGCACGTGACCATGTTCATCAATCTCGCCGATGACCCAGCCATTGAGAGAATTCTCACGCCTCGCATGGCGTTGACGGCCGCGGAATATTTCGCGTTCAAATTGGATATGCACGTTCTCGTAATCCTAACGGATATGACTAACTATGCTGAGGCGCTACGCGAAATCTCAGCTGCAAGAGAGGAGGTCCCAGGCCGCCGAGGGTACCCTGGTTACTTATACACCGACCTTTCCAGCATCTACGAACGCGCAGGCAGAATTAGGGATGCCAAGGGATCCATCACCCAGATGCCAATCCTAACAATGCCGCACGATGACATAACCCACCCAATTCCAAACCTAACCGGTTACATAACGGAGGGACAATTAATCGTCGACAGAGGACTACATAGAAAAGGCATCTACCCACCGATCGACGTCTCCCCCTCATTGTCCAGGCTAATGCGCGAAGGCATCGGTAAGGAGAGAACTCGACAAGACCATAGAGAAGTTTCAGATCAGCTCTATTACGCCTACGCCGAAGGGCGCGCATTCAGAGACCTCGTGGCAGTGGTCGGAGAAGAGGCATTGTCTGCCCGAGATAAGATATACTTGAAGTTCGCAGACGACTTTGAACGACGTTTCATTGGCCAAAGCGAATATGAGAATCGAGACATCGAGAAGACCCTCGATCTTGGATGGGATTTGCTATCGGCCCTCCCAGAAAGCGAACTTAAACGAATAGACCCCGCCACAATCAAACAATTCCATCCCAAATACAGAACCTCGTCGGCGAATTAGATGCCCGAACTGATTACCGGCGTTCACCCGACCCGAATGGAATTACTCACCCTAAGGAAAAGGCGCAAAATCGCGGAAAGGGGCCGCGACCTCTTAAGAGAAAAACTGGATGCGCTGATGATCGAGTTCTTTCAATTTGTCAGAGAAATCGCCACCCTGAGACAGAAAGCACAGCAATTGCTGGCTGAAGCATACGAAGAGTTCGTAGAAGCCCAAATGACTATGGGGTCCATGAAGCTCGAACAGACATCAGTAGGCGTTGAAGACAGGTTCTCAATAGAAACCAAGACGAGAAATGTGATCGGCGTTACAATTCCGTACATTCAGGTTATGTTGAAACCCGTTTCGGTCTTCCCATACAACCCTTACGACACTTCGATCAAACTTGACGAAGCCACTCTTAAGATGGCTGATGCGATAAAAGCAATCGCGGAACTCTCCAGCGCTGAAGCTGCGGTTAAGAAACTCGCTGAGGCGATAGCAGCTACCAAGCGACGAGTTAACTCTCTTGAGTACGTGATTATTCCTCGAATGCTCGCCACCATTCGCTATATCGAGATGCACCTAGAGGAAGCAGAACGCGAGGACTTCTTCAGGCTAAAGCGAATCAAAGGTAGAATGGCGAAAGAGAATCCCGTCGACTTAGACTTGCTCGACACACAAATTCAGACTTGAGAAGTGGGCTGATCCTTTAGGATCAGGATGGCTTTTGCGAGGTCGCCCCCAGCCTCTAGAAGCGCTTTCTTAGCATCGTCAAGAGGTCTGCCGGTCTGTTGAGCCACTAACTGAGCGTCCTCCTCTCCTGTGCCTGTTGCAACTGCCTGAGGTATGGCTTCCGAGACTCTACCCCCGGCAATTTGATACATAGCCTGTCCCTGGATCGTCACTAAGGTTACACTGGGTTCGTCGATTACGATGTCTTTTGATTCTGTCTTTATGATTACTTGACTAACGTTAGCGACTTCGTCGACTTTCATGCCCATCTTCTGCATCATTCGTGCGGCGTCGCGGCCACCGGGTTTCCCGCGAGCCGCCTTCATTGCTTTATACGCCAATAGCCTTCAACGCCCATTGATGTCTCGTCATGAACAATAAGATTATCGTGCATAGGATAGTGGGCCGGTGGAGGTGTCAGCTGCTTAGGCAGCGACCCATCAACGATCGTGGGCTGCGGGGAAATTTATATACACGCTGAGGCGTAGCGCGAGGAAAATCTTGAGTTTCACCAGGACGTTTAACCGTTGCTTTAGGAAGGCATAGGACTATTGGTCTCACTGCCGAGAACGCGCAAGCTCCTTTTGAGTCTCGTATTGACGATCACGTTATTCTCAGTTTTTGCTCAGTCAGTCGGCGCCCCGTTCTTTTTCGATGGTATGGTCACGTTAAGGTTCAAGGCGGATCCTCCACTTCGCGTATACTTGCAAAGCAAGGGAATACCGGAGTCCACACGCGTCAACGTGCTATTGGTTTTTTCTACAGTCCCCTCTCCCGACGATCTTGCGCTTCTCACATCTCTGTGTAGTTTGCAAACATTCACAGGTCATGTAGCTACTGTGAATTCGCTGATTAATTCACTACCCGAGTTAGCGAAGCTTCCTTTCGTTGCCCGGATTGCGATGCCAACAATGTTGAGGCAGGAGCTTGATGTTAGCGTCCCGGAGATTCTTGCAGATCAAGTTTGGAATACTGCAAAGTATCCAGGGGTCCGTGATTCAAGCGGCAGGGTGGTCAATGGGACCGGGGTTATAATTGGATTCGACGACGTGACAGGAATCGATTATTTGCATAAGGATTTCGACTACAAGAACGGGACGAGTAAGATTCTATATATTTGGGATCAATCGTCGAATGGGAATCCTCCGGCTGGATACACCTACGGCAATGAATGTACCACTGCCGAAATCCAGTCTCAAGTTTGTACAGAAGTGGATTCAAGCCCTGATCCTTCTGATACAACTGGTCATGGAACGGCGGTGGCGGCAGTTGCTGCAAGCACCGGACAAGCTTCCAACAATTACGTCGGGGTTGCACCGGGCGCTTCGATAATCGAAGTCAAATTGGAAGACGGTTCCGACAACTATGTGATAGACGCTATCAATTATATGATAACAAAGGCCCGCCAACTCAATCGTCCTCTTGTCATTGTACACAGCCTCGGTGACACGCTTGGATCGCATGACGGCACGGAGCCTCTGGAATTGGCATTCACCGATTTTGTCTCTGAAGGCATTCCGATTGTAGTGGCAAGCGGGAATGATGGCGGCTCGAATGTGCACGTAAGCGGAATTCTGACCCCCGGCGAATCGGTTCATGTACCGTGGGTTATGGAAGATTATGCAGACCAAATTGACTTATGGTACCCAGTTTCTGCGTTACTTTCTCTATCAGTAGTAACTCCATCCGGCGAGGTTGTGAGAGGACCCACGCCTGATATTGGCGAACAGACAGTTGACGGAAACGTGATTATACTCGCAAGTATGCGTCCCACCGGCAGAGAGTGGTGGATAAATGTCACCTCAACCGCAGAAGCATCTACTCCTAACCGTCTCTGGTATTTCGATTTAACCTCTGTATCTGGTTCGGGGGGGAAATGGGATGCTTGGACCGAACCAGGACAGTTCGTAGGAAGCAACGAGACCATGACTAAGAGATATTCGATTGATCTATCTGATACGATCGATTCACCTGGAACCGCAGTAGGCGTCATAACTGTTGGTGGGTACATGACGAAATACAGTTGGTGGGCTCGCTGTAGTAACTGCACTCAGTGGGCGGCGCAGAACGGTTACAAAGGATATTGGTGGACCCCAAGTTATGCTCCAGGGGAGGCCCAGTTACTCTACTTCAATACCTCCAATAATATTTCGCAGATGAACCTCGTCGGAGGTCCAGGGGTCGGCCAGTTACTCTACTTCAGCGGCGCTGGCCCAACTCGAGACGGCAGGATGAAACCTGAATTAACTGCGCCGGGAGCTAATATCGCCACTGCCAGAGCCTCTACTGCTCCTGAACTTCATTCTGACCCGGATAACTATCATCAAGTGTGGGTCGGCACGAGCTTCGCGGCCCCGCATGTCGGCGGGGTAATCGCCTTGATGCTTCAAATGAACCCGTACCTCAGCCCTCACGAAGTAACCACCATCCTGGAGGCTGATGCAAGACAGGACAGCTTCACAGGCCACATTGACCGATCAATCGGCTCACCGCTTTGGGGTTGGGGCAAGGTCAACGCATTGAACTCTACTCTCGACGCACCTAAACTCTATTCAGTTAGGATAGAAGTCACCGCGATCCACCAAGCCTTAAGCGCGGACTTAACTCTCGACGGTGCGCTTGTGGAGATGATTCCGCTCAACCAGACTACAACGGTACCTCTAGAGTTTACTCGCGGTGGAAGCCACACAGTCGAACTTACCCCCATCATTAACACTGAACCTGGTACCAGGTACTTGCTATTCGGAACCCCCTGGACCTTCACATCTGGCGGAACACGGAACTTCACCTACCAAGAACAGCATTACCTTCAGGTTAATTCGCAATATGGATACGCAAACGGAACTGGATGGTACAACGCTAATGCGACAGCAACAGCCAGCATTACACCAACTAGTCTTGCCGGCCACCAATTTCAAGGCTGGATCGGAGCGATCGTCTCCAGCTCTCCCACGGTCACACTGAGGATGGATTCGAGTAAGGAGCTATCAGCGACTTGGAGCCAGGGTGTGAATTTCCCTGCTCCAACGTTCTTAGGGGAGGCAATTGTGATGTTAGTCGTAGTCGTCGCGATATTGGCATTTATCAAACTTCGAAATCGGCGTGGTCGGCTTGCTTCACGCCCTTACGTAACTTAACAGCCACGCCTCTCTTGAAAGCGCACATCTCTAGACCACTCAAGACCGCCGCCCCGACACCTAACAGTGAGCTCTCTTCATCAGTCACAATAACCTCTTCCCCGGGCCTCAAAGTTGGGTTGGCGCGAAGAATATGTTTCGCGAAAATATCCCCCCCAGCCTTGACAGCGTCTGATACTTCGGTTTCTACGACAACCAGATTTGCTGGATGTTTGACGTTAGATAAGATGATGCTGGCGGCGTGTGGGGTAAGCGCAAGATATCCGTCTTTAGGCCTAAGGGTTGCAATTAACTGATCCTGATAGTAGATGTGCCGAATCCGCCCAGTTTTTCTTGAACATTCGATTTTCACTTTCCCATTGAACAGAACCGAACCCATACCCTGACCGAACTGATAGTTTCCTACCCCGATCAACTTGCGAAGTTGCGGGGACGAAGGCCGTTCCATAGGATCTCAGACTTTACCTTTCAAGAAACCAATTTAAGCTTCCAGTCGACCACAACCACGAAGGAGGATCGGGTTTGAACTGCGACATTTGCGGCAGAGAAATCGTAGGCCCGGCCTTCAAAGTTAAGGTTGAGGGTGCGAAAATGATCGTATGCCGAAACTGTCAGCGACTCGGCAAACCGTACCAAGAAGACCCAGTTCTCCAACAACCACGACCCGGAATCATCAGAGTGACAAGGGTTCCAATCAGAAGAGCCCCCGAGCTACCAAAAGAGATTCAGGAGTTAGATATTGCTGAGAACTTCGCAGATATAATACGAAAAAAACGTATGAAGCTAGGGATGTCCCAAGAGGAACTTGCCAAGCGAGTGAAGGAGAAACTTTCAGTTATTCAGAAGATTGAGATAGGCAGGATAGCCCCCGAAACTCAGCTGTGCAGGGAGCTTCAACATGAGCTGAAAATCAAGTTGTTAGTTCCTCGGAAGGAAACGCCTGCGCCAAAGACGGCTGCTCTAGGAGAGGTTACCCTAGGAGACATCGTCAAAATAAGGGGCCAACGTGACGAAGAAACCCCTAGTTGACCGTGACATTTTTCCCATGTTCAGATGGGATTATTCTAATTTGGCATTCTGAAAACTTGTGCTCGAGACTCTTATGTTTGAAAAGCCAATCGAGGAAAATGCCCAAGGCACTAACTTCGCTGATAGGCTGATTAGTTACGGCCACATTCCAATCCGCGAGCCCGTAAAGTTCCCCTGGTACCTTTTCGGCTCCAACGACCACTAATTTGTCTCCATCCGCACTCCTGATCACGTTAATGACTCTAGGCAACGGCATTCCATACGCCGTAAGATGGATTACTTTGCCGCCAGAGCGTTTCCAATCCATTAGCGTTGAACGCCAGGGTCTTCCCGCTTCTACCTCAAAGGCTCCGCCGAACCTTTCCGATACGCGCTTTACGGTTGCGACAAGTTCTCTGTCCTGGACGTCGGAAATGTAGACACCGCTAGCGCCGAGGGCACGGGCGGTTAAGCAAACGTGGGTAGTTATTCGCTCGTCCCTTGGAATTCTATGGCCGATTCGAAGCACCATGACCCTCATAGTCTCGATGACCTCGATGACCCTTAGGTTCGCCTTTGAATCAGGCTACCGAGTCTTAACTATGAGATACATTCCGACACAGAAAATAACAGTTCCAAGTAGTTCGATTATGCCTACTCTGAAGTAGGTCGCTGCGGGCGTTCCACCTTCAGTTACGGAGGTTGAGCCGGCTATGTCCATCATCGCCCCCATGAAGAATAAGAGAAACCCCAAGGTCCCGACAGTTTCCTTCATTTTCTGCGGCCCGCGAACGCTAAACCAAACTGGTTCGTATAAAAGAGTTACTTACTAAATCG
>Ga0181521_10003990_pt1 | contig 17099 bp, 16 predicted proteins | sample PEATcosm2014_Bin_32_FD_119764 | JGI IMG/M metagenome (GOLD analysis project Ga0181521, IMG submission 119764) | Peatland microbial communities from MTU Mesocosm Facility, Houghton, MI, USA - PEATcosm2014_Bin02_60_metaG | ecosystem: Environmental > Terrestrial > Soil > Wetlands > Peat | place... | reverse complement strand
ATACCGGTCGTCCCGCGCCGTAGGCGTCCCGGTCACGGCAGGGCTGTTCGCGGGCGGCCGATTACAACATCATTCCCGGATGACGGCCGCCGGTTTTCAGGCGTCGGTCTTGAGAAGTGGAAGGGGACTCCATATTGTCATTGGTTTCACGCCTGATTTCCGGTTCTCAACATGGCGCAGATTCTCGTCGAAGGTCTGTCGAAGTCCTATCGCGTCTCTGAGCGCCAATCCGGCGCGTGGGGCGCAGTCAAAGGACTCTTCCGCCGTCAGGTCCGCATAGTCGAGGCGCTCAAAGGCATCTCTTTCGAGTTGGAACGGGGCGAGCTGCTGGGTTTCATCGGTCCCAACGGCGCCGGCAAGTCAACGACTATCAAGGTCCTGTCCGGCATCCTGGAACCCTCGTCCGGGCGATGCGAAGTGGATGGATTGACGCCGTGGCGCAATCGGATGCGGCACGTGGCGCGGATCGGCGTGGTTTTCGGCCAGCGCACGCAACTGTGGTGGGACCTGCCGGTAATCGACGGCTTCGAGCTGCTGCGCGATATCTATGCCGTTCCCGATTCTGAATACCGGCGCACCAGAGACACGATGGTCGGTCTGATGCGGCTGGAGAAACTGCTCGATCAGCCCGTGCGCCAGCTTTCGCTCGGCCAGCGGATGCGATGTGAAATCGCCGCCACGATGCTCCATCGGCCGTCAATCCTGTTCCTCGACGAACCGACGATCGGCCTGGATGCGCCGTCGAAGCTGGCAGTGCGCGAGTTCGTAAAGACGCTGAATCGCGAGCAGCACGTGACCGTGATTCTGACCACCCACGACATGCACGATATCGAAGCACTTGCCGAGCGGGTGATCGTCATCGGCAACGGCGTCATCCTGGCCGACACTTCCTTCGAGTCGCTGCGCACCGAGGTGCTGACCGAGCGCCGCCTGTCGATCGACTTCGTCGGCGAAGCGCCGGCACTTTCGATTCCGGGGGTTGCGGTTTGCAGCCGCGAGGGAAATTCGCTCGAGCTGTCGTTCGATCCGCGCGCCGTCGCCGTGCCGCAATTGATCGGCCGGATCAGCGCCGAGTACGAGTTGGCCGACATCCGCCTCGAGCAACCGCGCATCGAGGAAGTGATCGCTCACTTCTACAGCCTTCACGGCGCGACCGAGGCGTGATGCGCGCGCAGGGGTATCTCTCGGTCTTCAGGATGCGGTTTCTCCTGATGCTCCAGTATCGCGCCGCGGCGTTGGCGGGCTTCGGCACCCAATGCTGGTGGGGATTTATCAAGGTGATGGTGTTCGCGGCGTTCTTCCACAGCAGCCTCGCTCACCAGCCGCTCAGCTTCGCGCAGGCCGTCACTTACACCTGGCTGGGGCAGGCATTTCTGGCGCTGCTGCCGTGGAGCGGCGACCCCGACATTGCGGAGCTGGTGCGAAGCGGAAACGTCTCGTACGAGCGCCTGCGTCCGCTCGACACCTACTTCTACTGGTACGTGCGCGCGATGGCCTTCATGTCCGCGCGGGCGGCGCCGCGCGCGGCGATGATGTTCGCGCTGGCAAGCCTGATCTTGCCGCTGATTGGGTTCGGCGCATGGCGCCTCCGAGCTCCCGCCACCACCGAGGCGGCGCTGCTCTTCATTCCCGCGATGGTCGCCGTGGTGCTGCTGTCGAGCGCATTCATGATGCTGATCAATATTGCGACCGTCGTGACGATGTCGGATCGCGGCGCCAACGCGCTCGCGGTGCCGCTGGTGATAGCGCTGTCCGGAAGTATCGTTCCGCTGCCGTTCTTTCCCGAGGTAATGCAGCGCTTCCTGTTTCTCCAGCCGTTCGCCGGACTGGTCGACATCCCCTATCGCATCTACTTCGCGAATCTTTCCGGCGCGGTCGCGCTGGCGGGCCTGCTGCAAATGCTGACGTGGACCGCGGTGCTGGTGTTCGCCGGCCATCGCGCGATGAATTCGGCGATGACCCGCCTGCAGGTGCAAGGCGGCTGACGATGGGCGCGTTTCGGCTTTACTGGCGCTACGCCGCCGCCTCGATTCGCGCGCAAATTCAATACCCGGGGTCGTTCCTGATGGTCGCCGGCGCGCAGTTCGGGGTCACGCTGCTGGAGTTCGCGGGCATCTGGGTGCTGTTCCGGCGCTTCGGCCAGGTGCGGGGATGGACCTTCGGCGAAGTCGCAGTATTTTATGGCACCATCAACGTCAGCTTTGCGGTTGCGGAGGCGGTCTCGCATGGCTTCGATGTGTTCGGAACCGAGTTCGTCAAGACCGGAAACTTCGATCGCGTACTGTTGCGGCCACGACCGCCGACGCTTCAGCTCCTCGGCCACGAACTGCGGCTGAATCGGGTCGGGCGGCTGGCGCAAGGTCTGGTCGTACTGGCGATCGCAACCCGACTGATCGGCCTTCGATGGAGCCCGGCCCGGGTCCTCCTGATGCTCGCGACGATCGCCGGCGCAATCGCGCTGTTTGTCGGCATCCTGGTGTTGCAGGCCACGCTCGCTTTCTGGACCGTGGAGAGCCTGGAAATCGCCAACACTCTGACCTACGGCGGAGTAGAAGCTGCGCAGTATCCGCTGGATATCTACTCGCGATGGTTTCGCGAGTTCCTGACCTTCGTGGTACCGCTCGGATGCATTTCGTACTTTCCGGTGGCGGTGGTGCTGGGACACGCCGGCCGGCTGGGTGCGCCGGCCTGGTTCTCCGCTACGAGCCCGATCTTTGGTTTCGTTTTCCTGTGCGGCGCGCTCGGTGTCTGGTGCCTGGGCGTGCGCCACTACACCTCGACCGGAAGTTAGCTTCCGATCTCGAATTTCGCGGTCTATTTCGCCCACCAATCCACGGATTGGTGCGCAGCAGCTTTGTGCCGCCGGCGCCGATTCGCGAGTTGCGCGACCTCACCCGTTATCGCAAGAGTTTAACCGGCGGAGTTAAAATCGTGAAACGAGTCAGGGCGCGGAGCCTCGGACGGAAAAGGAACTGAATTAAGCGCAGAGTTTTCGTGAAGCAATCAACTTCAGGCCGTCCGCCGCTCACCCTGTCCGCCAATATCTTTTACGGCCTAGGCTCGATCGCCTTTGGAGTGCATCAGGCCACGCTCACTTCCCCCCTCCTGCTGTTCTTCAATCAGGTGGTGGGGCTGCCCGCGGCGTGGGTCGGCGGGGCGATGATGGTAACGCTGATCTTCGATGCGATCTGCGATCCGTTGATTGGCGAATGGTCGGATCACACGCGGTCGCGATGGGGCCGGCGCCATCCGTTCATGTACGCCTCTGCGGTTCCGGCCGCGATCGCATTCTACTTCCTGTTTGATCCCCCGCTCGGATGGCCGCAGAGCCATCTGCTCGTTTACATGGTCGCGATGCTGGTGACGGTGCGATTGCTGCTGAGCTTATATGAAATCCCCAGCTCAGCGCTGGGACCGGAACTCACTCTCGACTACGACCAGCGCACGAGCTTGATGAGCTCGCGCTTCTTTTTCGGAACCCTCGGCGGGGCGGCGATCTCGGTACTCGCTCTCCAGGTCTTCCTGCGCAAGGACGCGACTCATCCACTGGGCCTGCTGTACCGCGCCGGGTACCGCGAAGCGGCGGTGGCCGCGGGCATCGCGATTTTCTTCTCGATCATGATCTCATGCGTGGGCACGCATAGCTTCATCGGGACCCTCGTCCATAAACCGGGAGTACGGGGCTCGTGGCGGGAGAAGCTCGGAGAGGTCCGCGGCACGCTGACGAATCGATCTTTTCTCGCGCTGACGGTTGCGGGAATAGTTGGCGCCATCTCAGGTGGCCTGAGGCAGGGACTCGACTTCTACCTCTCGGCGTATTTCTGGGCGCTCACGCCCGCCCAAATGTCGTATCTTGCCGCAGTCGGGCTCGTCGCCGCCTTTGCGGGCGTTGGTCTGGCGCCGGCAATCGCGAAGCGGTTCGGAAAGAAGCCGGCGATGATCGGGGTCTTTTTCGCCTCGCTGTTCGCGTCAGTCACGCCCATCGCGATGCGCCTGCTCGGGCTCCTCCCGTCCAACGGCACCGGCGCGTTGTTCGCGATCGTGTTCGTTTTTCAATTCATCTCCTCGACCCTCGGGCTTAGCGGATACATCATTGTAAGCTCGATGATGGCCGACGTGGTCGAAGATGCGGCGCTGGCGACCGGACAACGCTCGGAAGGCCTGCTGTTTGCCGCCAACGGCCTCATATCGAAATGCGTCACGGGAGTTGGTACCTTTCTTTCCGGACTCATCCTCGCCTGGGTGAGCTTTCCGCAACATGCGATACCGGGCCAGGTGGACCCGGCGATCCTGCGTCACCTCGGCCTGGTCTTCCTTCCGATCGTCGCGACGTTCAGCGCGATTGCGATCGCGGTCCTGACGTTTTATGACATCGACCGCTCCACGCATCAGAGGAACATCGAGCGGCTGGAAAGCGCGGTTGAGCCCGATTCAGACGCCGCCGCCAACAGCGATTTCACGCGGAAATCCGTCGATCGCGCGCGGTGACTGGCGCTCGATCTATCGCGAGCATATTCAGCGTGACAACTAGTCTACTTTAAGTTAATGAACAGAAGGGCATTTCTGAAAGCGATCGGATCGGTGGCGGCGCTCCTGCCGATTTTGCCGCGCGGCCTGTCGGCGAGTACGAATTTCCGCCGTCGCCGTCCTTCCGATGCCGCATGGCCATCGCAGTCCGCGTGGAAGCGACTCAATGATGCAGTCGGCGGAAATTTGATTCCTGTCGACTTTCCCCTTTCGCTACTGAAAACCGATCCGACAGGCGCCGCAGCCAAGCGTCTCTCGAAGGACCTGAGAAATCCATACTACGTCGGCGATCAGCCGGGGCTGACGCAGACCTTGGGATGGGTCGATGCGTGGGCTACCAAACCAAGCGTATACGCGGTGGCGGCAAGAAATGCCCATGACATCGCTGAGGCCGTGAATTTTGCCCGCGAAAATAACTTGCGCCTGGCGGTCAAGGGTGGCGGCCACAGCTATCAGGGCACGTCCAATGCGCCTGATTCGCTTCTGGTTTGGACCCGGCACATGAACGATATCGCGATGCATACCGCATTCGTTCCGCAGGGATGCGAGCATACTCTGCAACCGCAACCGGCGGTGACGCTCGGCGCTGGAACGATCGGGATGCAGGCCTACGACGCGGTTACAACCAGCGGCGGGAAATATGTTCAGGGCGGCGGATGCACGACAGTAGGTCTCGCGGGCCTGGTTCAAAGCGGTGGCTTTGGAAGTTTCTCGAAGCACTACGGCACTGCCGCCGGAGGTCTGCTCGAAGCCGAAGTAGTCACTGCCGACGGCCAGATTCGCGTCGCGAATGCATGCACTAACCCCGATCTGTTCTGGGCGCTGAAAGGCGGCGGAGGCGGCAGCTTCGGCGCGGTAAGTAAGTTGACACTGCGCGTTCACGATCTTCCCGAGTTCTTCGGCACCGCCAACTTCACGGTCAAAGCGGCGTCAGATGATGCCTATCGGAGCCTGATCCGCGAGTTCGTGAGCTTCTACCGCGAGCATCTCTTCAACGACCATTGGGGAGAGCAGGCCCACGTGAACCCCGACAACAGGCTCGTCATCAGCATGACCTCCTACGGGTTGGATACTGAGCAGGCGAAAAAAGTCTGGCAGCCGTTTCTCGACTGGGTAGCGCATTCGCCGCACGCATATTCGATTGAAGGACGGGTGACTATTGGCAGCATTCCGGCGCAACACTGGTGGGACGTGCAATGGTGGAAAGAGCATTGGCCTGAAATCGCTTTCCCCCGAAATGGCAATCCCCTGATCGCATTGTTTGACTATGGCCTCGTACACTTGCTTCACCAGCCTGTTTTGGAATTCGACAAGCGGCCTGGCGCGGGACCCAATAACGCGTGGTGGAAGGGCGACGCGGGGCAGGTTTCCTGGTTCATTTGGGGTTTCGAGTCGCTGTGGTTGCCCGCGTCGCTGCTCGAGAGTGACGCGCAGGATCGTCTCGCCGACGCGTTGTTTGCAAGCTCGCGGTATTCAGGTGTCGAACTGCACTTCAACAAGGGACTCGCCGGAGCGCCACCCGACGCGATCGCCGCGGCGACGGATACCGCAACGAATCCGGCGGTCCTCAACGCCTTTGCACTTGCCATCACTGCCGACGGCCAGGGGCCTGCATATCCGGGAATTCCCGGGCATGAGCCTTCGGTTGCGAAAGGCCGTGAAGCTGCAGAGCGCGTTGACCAATGCATGAATCAACTTCGAGCCGTCGCTGGGGAAACGGGAGCGTACGTGAGCGAGAGCAATTACTTCGAGAAGGGATGGCAGCAATCGTACTGGGGCAGCAACCACCCTCGCCTCGCTGAAATCAAAAGAAAATACGATCCGGACGGGCTGTTCTTCGTCCACAATGGAGTTGGCTCGGAACAGTGGAGCGCGGACGGCTTTACGAAGCTGTGAGTTTGACGCAGTTGAGCCTGGAAGCGCCGTCGCGGCTATGCCGTCTGGCGCGCGGCCACGCGCGATTCGAAACTTCGCAGCCGCTTGAACCATACGAGCTTGTCGGCAAAGCCGGGGAAGGCGGCATTGAGCCCACTCGGATTCGGCAGCACGAACACGCGCGCGCCGTGGATCGTCTCGGGCTTCGCGCCGGCCCCGCCGCTGGCCGTCAGGCCGAAAAAATATTGGTAGAGCGTGATTCCGACGAAGGCGACGACCGTCGGGCGGATCCGCCGGATCCTCGCGTCGAGGATGCGCAGTCCGGCCTTCATCTCATCGGGGCGCAGTTCGGAAGCGGCACGCGTCGCGCGCGGGCACAAATTGGTCAGCGCCATCCCGAACTCGGTGAGCCGCTGGTCCTCGGCAAAGCTGAGCGGTTCGGGTATCAACCGGGCAGCATACAGAAGCCGCCAGAACGGATTTCCCGGACCCGCAAAATGATGCCCGAGCGCTTCGGAGCGGAGACTCGGATTGATTCCCACGAACAGGATGCGCGGGTTGGGCCCGATCACGTTGCGGAGCGGCATCGATTCATATGCTCCCGTCCGCGCTTCACGGCAGCGGGACCGCGTCGACGCGGTCGCCTTCCGTAACGGCCAGCGCTTTCAGGATCTCAGGCGGGGCGGCCAGGTGCCCCTGTTCGGCGATCGCAGTGGCCTTCACCGCGCGAAAGCCCTGCCGATCTTCGCGCGCCACCAGGAAGTTCTCCGCGTCGCCGGCCGATTCGCCGCCGCTCACGATCCGATAACTGCGGCAGTTCTTTACCGGCTCCAGGTGGTCAACCACGCCGCCGTAGTAAGGACCGCCGTCGAATGGATCGATTTGATCCAGAAATCGCATCCCGGCCTGTTCGAGCAATCTCACCGCGCCGCGAGTCTGTTCGCCGGCCGCGCCGAGCGAGTTACGAACGTCCTCGGGCAGCAGGAAGGTGTAGAGCGGCGACTCGGGAAAAAGCTCCCGGATGAATTGCTTGTCGCGGCTCGAAAGCCGGTCCGCCTCGCGAAACGTGAGCCCGGTGACCAGCCCGCCCCAATGGTCCCAGAAAGCGTTGCGATAGCCGGGCGTCATCGGCGGCAGCATCTCGGCGATCAGCTCGCGCTCGAAGCGCGCGCGATGCTTCGCGATGTAGAGAAATCTGACCCACGAGAGCTGCCGGCCCACGCGCTCCGGGTTGCGGCGCATCGCGCGCTTTACGATCAGGCCGCCCAGCTCGCTCGGCCCGTCCATCGAATAACGCAGGCGCAGATAGGTATGCCGGAACATCTTGCGCAGCGCGTGAGAGTAGCGCTCGTCGCTGTCGACTTGCAGGTAGTAGTGCGGCGCGCGCGGCGTGCCGTGCTTGCCGATTATCATCGAGGCTCCAGCAAGCGCCCCGGTGCGGGCGTCCTCGGCGCAGAACAGGTAGACCGCGCGCGAGCGCTGGCGGATCCGGCCGGCGAACGAACGCTCTGAACGCTCCAGAAGCGCGCGCAGTTCGGAAGATTCCGCCGGAAGATTGATCGAATCGAGCTCGTGCGCGAGCTTCAGGAGCTGGCGCAAATCGCCCGGCCGTGCATTCCGAATCAGAAACATCGAACCCCGCTCCCATTCCTGCAAAGCAGCATAACACCGCGAACTACAAGGAGAAATTCGAGGCGCGGCGGGACTTCGGTATCCGCCTGGCGCGGCCCGGAACCGCTCGTTGATTTAAAAATGGCCCTCGGATAGCTTGAAGATTGGGCCGGCAGTATGGCCGGCGGTTAAGGAGGCGTGGAGATGGAGTTGCCCAAGTGCCAGAAATGTAACAATGGCACCTTAATCCCACTATCGGACTACGGACAGGAAGGCGCCTCGGTCATTTTCAAGGCCTGGGTATGCGCCAATCCTGACTGCGGTTTCAGCCTGCGCGTGGACAAGGGCGAAGTCTCCTACGGCAAGCGGATCGAGACCAAGCACTAATCGACGCGAAATCCGACAAAAAGGCGGTCCCGGTTCGGGCCGCCTTTTTTTGCTTTCCGGAAGACCTTTCCGGAAGACAATGATGGCAGGCGGCTGGCGGTGAATTCGGCCTGCGCCGGATGGGGGTCGCTTCACTGGAGACGCCGCTCCGCAACGGCTATTCTCCGTCCATCGAGCTTGCGCTCTCGAGCGGAGGCGTCCCCGATGCGAACTGTAATCGTGCTCCTGATCGACGGACTGTCGCGGAAGATGATCGACTCGGTCCCGACTCCGAACTTTGCGAGAATTCGGAGCGAGGGCGCCTCGACCGACCATCTGGAGCCGGTTTTTCCGTCGATATCCGAGCCCAACTGGGTATCAGCTTCGACCGGATGCTGGCCCGAAAATCACGGCCTGGTCAGCGCGCAGTTCATCGATCCTGAAATGGGGCTCTTCAATCACGACGTGGACGCCGACTGGCTCAGCGGCGGCGAGCTGCTGCATCAGGTCGCCGAGCGCCAGGGCGTAAGGACCGCGGCGCTGGGATGGTACGGGCGATACTCGAAGAGCCGCGGCGCGCTCGCCACTTACGTGTCGGATGAACGCAAGGTGCCGTGGACGCTCTCGGAGTATGCGAGCGAGCGCAAGCGCACCGACGACATAATCGAGTACCTGCGGATGCCCGACGAGCGGCGCCCGCGCCTCATCCTGGGATACTTCGCCCAGCCGGACGAAGTCGTTCATGCCCACGGGATCGATTCGCAGCAGGCGCGCGACGCGATCGTCGGCGCCGACGCCGAAGTTGGCCGCCTGCTCGATACGATCGCGCGGTTGCCATACGGCGGCGAGGTCACATTGCTCGCGATGTCCGACCACGGCCATCTTCCGGTCACGCACCTGATCAATGTGCGGCGCGTTCTGACCCGCCACAGTATTCGCGCGCGCGACGTGACCACCGGCACCACGAGCTTCCTCCACTTCGACGACCGGTCGCAGATCGATCGCGCGTGCGAAGCGCTCGCGGGGTATCGCGAGTTCAGGGTGATAGAGCGCGCCCGCCCGCCGCAATTCGCGCACCTTGGAACGGGCGAGCGCGTGGGCGATCTGATTCTCTCGGCGCATCAGGGCTATTACATGGTCGATCCGGTGATGGCGCCCTGGTACCTGAAACCGCTGGCCACGATGGGCCGCGATATCTATCCGAGCCCGTTCATGGGCGTGGGACTGGTCTCGGCGCACGGCTATCCTCCAGACACGCCGGGGATTCAGGGAATTCTTTACGCATGGGGCAGCGGAGTCGCGCGCAGCCGCGAGATCAAAGGTGCGCGCATGATCGATATCCATCCGACCGTGACGCGTCTGCTGGAAATCGAGCCGGGCCGCCCGATCGACGGCGCCGCGATCGAGTCGCTGGCGGCTTGACCGAGGTAAATTGCGCTGCGCACGCGGCGCTCGAGGAGAGACGAAGATGCCTTTCATCGACACCAGCGAATTGAAAGTCGTGGAGCGGCTGCCTGGCTGGAAGGGGCGCTATTTCGATTCGGACAGCATGACCTTCGGCCACTACGCGTTTGAGGCGGGTTCGTCGATTCATGAACACTCGCATCCGAACGAGGAAGTCTGGAACGTGATCGAAGGGAAGCTCGAAGTGACAATCGATGGGAATACGCAGGTAGCGGGGCCCGGATGCGTCGCGATGGTGCCCCCGAATACGCTTCACTCGGTGAGAGCAATCAGCAACGGCCGGGCGATTGTCGTAGACTATCCGTTGCGCTCAGATATGGCCGGGTCTAAATCGACATAGCCGAACCGTCAGGGATGGCGGAGCGGGACCGCGAGATAGCATCCGAACTCTCGTGGAAAGTCGACCGAGGGAGATCGGACTCGATGGCCAAGGCGAATATGGCGCCGCCAAGTCCTACGGCGAGATCAACGTCTTCAAGCGATTCCAGTGGGCTGACTAGCAGGGTGCGCCTCGGAGCTAGGAAGTGACCGCGGAGCATCTTTCAAACAAAAGGAAGGGTCACTCCCGTGCCCTCCGCAACGCGGAATGCATTATCCGCTGGAGGTTAAGCTCAAAACCCGGACTGCGCCAGATGGCGCTTGTCGAGAGGATTCCAGGATTCGCGTTCGCTTCAATGATCGCAATGCGTCCCAGATCGTCCATGCGCAGATCTATCTTGGCATAGCCGCGAAGCTCCAGCACATTGGCGGCGGCGCGGGCGATCTCGGCCATTTCGGTCATCGTCCGACGCGAGAGCACGGCGCGGCGTATCGCTATCTCGTGGACGCGCCGAGTCCTGCCTCCCCTCGTAACTACTGCTTCACTCTTGAATCCTCTGCCGGGCTTGGCCGAGGCAAAGTGCACTTCGACAATCGCCGTGATGCTGAAAGCCCCGCGCCGCACCTCGATCATGCCAACCTGGAATTCCCGGCCGATGATGAACTCGTCGCAGACCGCGGGCACTTGGAACCGCCTCCAGATTCGATCTGCGCGCTCCAATGCCCGCCCGAACGAATCGACTACGCTGTCGGCGCCGATGCCTGCCGAATTACCCAATGACACGGGCTTCACGATAAAGGGCGGTGCGAAGTCAACCTTCGTGGGCCAACGCGTGTGCCCAAGCTCGACAAACTGCGGGACCCTTAGGCCGGCGGTCCTGAGGAGCTGACGCGATCGCACCTTGTCGTTCGCAAGGGATATGCCCAGAGGGCCAGATCCGGTGTAGGGAATTCCCAGCACTTCCAGAGCGCCGGCGAAGGATGCTTCCAATGGCGTTGCGGAAAACGCGAGGTTGAACACGAGCATGGGCTGCAGCCGCGCCAGCTCCTCGATGGTGTGTGCGCTCTGTTCCACAGCCGCCACGAGGTCGACGCGTGGGGCGAGACGACGAAGTACACGAACGACGGAGATGTCGTAAATCGCCCGCCGAGTCGATCCTGCGCCGCGTCTGACCGCTCCGATGATGTCGTCGTCGATGACGCATACGATCGAAAGTGGTTTCATTCGTGGTCCCTGAATTCGGCGGGACCGCCCGTCGGAAGCTGGCGCGGGTGTGATTCAATCAATTCAACAATCCGAACCGCCTAGCTTCGTTGCAAGCAGGCATAGAGCTGTAGGGGAACAAACCCCTGTTTCTTCTTGATTCGACCATTCCCCCGACCGCCCTCGAGCATTCTGATGCTGTGCGTGATTGCGAATCGGATCGCCTCGGCCATCCCAATCGCATACGGGCTGAAGGCGGTCTTGTCGTAGCGCATCCCTGCTGCCCAAACGTGCAGCCGCGGAGGGTCGAGAAAACACACCAGCACGCCGATCCGTTCTCCGCCAATTCGAACGGAGACCAGGCGAACGACGTCGCCCAGGTTGGTGAGAAGCGTCCTCGTTTCGTCTTCGGGATAGTAGAATGCCGCGTCGTATCGCGCGGCGGTCCGTCGACAGAGCCGCACTACCTCGTCCAGATCCTGAAAGGGCGATTTCTCGACCGCCAATTCCGCGGTGGAGTCCTGATAGCGGCGGAACTGCCGCCGCAACTCGCGTCGCGAATCCGGATGGAGCGCGCCAATATAATCGTCGAAGCTGGCGAAGCTGGTGAGATCCATCACGTATCGATCGACCATAGGGCGCGGTGTCACGCCTGCAGACACCATTGCCTCCAAGGTGCGGCCATCCGCAACGTTGACCAGACCGGAATAGTCCACATGGCAGGTCCCGGCGAAAGCCCGAAGCGAATCGATCAGCAGTCGCAGGCTTCCGGTCTCGCACTCCGCGGCAACGATTTGACTGTCGTAGCAATGCCAGCAATGGCCTAGAAGCCCCGACTTTGCGGGCAGATCCGGAAATTCCGAATCCAGCGGTGCCAGGAAACGAAGCGGATCGATGCCATTTTGACGGAAGACCGGAAGGGCAGCGACGATATTATTCTCGTTGTGCAACAACAGCAGAATGGCCGAATCGGCAGGGAGCAGTGGGGCAGATGCAACGGAATTCAGGAACCGTGAAGAATAGAACACGGGGGCTCCTGACGCTGTCACGAACTGGTCCCATTCTGCGAGGCTTCCAATTGCAACGAGAGGAAGGACGTCGATCTGGAGACTCATGCTCGTGAAAGGCAAGGCGCCTTCATCCAACGGAGCAGGTACGTTGGCAGCACACGGCCAATCTATCCGTGACCTTGCGCCGCGTCAGGCTGATCCTTTGACTAATAACAGTCTGAAGATGTCGCATCATTGTCGACTCCGTGCAACACAGCGAGGCAACCATCGCGACCGCGCCGGCCGGTTCGGCGCGCCCGCGCCTCGTCTAGACGAATTGTCTCCTCGAAGTCCGCCGCGACTGAGAACCCGAATCTCACGGGGAATTGGCGAAACGCCTAGAGCCACGGTTGTGCAGGTTTTGCACTTCATATGGTGGTCAATAACACAAGTACCAGACCAGAGGGCAAGATTCCTCAGATAAAGGGGTTGCCGAGGTTAAACTGCTTACCGATTTTGCGATAGTCGAGGCTGGCCAACCGCTGATCTTCGGGCGGGAACAGTTTCTTCTTTGTCTCATAATAGGCAGCGCGCCGATCGCCGTCCTTCTTGGCATTGAACGTAAGGAAAACAGCCCGTCTTGGTGAATCCGAGTCGTTACAGGCGGAACGATGAGGCAGAAGACCATCGAAGAAAACTACGTCTCCAGACTTGAGCGGTAGGGACCGAAACTCTATTCCTTTCAGTTCGGACGCAATTATCTGACCTTGATCATCCAACTGAAGCTCGCGCATCGTCCTCGATCCAGTGGCGACTTCCAGACAACCGTTGCTCTCAGTCGCATCATCGACAGCAACCATAGCGGTGATAAAAGATGAAATACCGAAACCCTGATAAGCTGGACCGTCTTGATGAACTGCATACGCGCCGCTTCCCGGCGGCTTCAAATTGATCTTGTCCTTAAAGAGCAGCGGTTCGTCCCCGAGAAGCATAGACACCAAACCAACCAGCGCCGACGAAGATCGAATGGGAAATTCCAGGGGGTACTTCAGTTCAATGAAATTCTCAACTCGTGATAGAATTTTCTCCCCGCCAGCAGAGATTTCGTGGTACTTCAGGCACTCTTCAGCTGGCGACGCTTGGATTTCATCTGCCCAAGACCGTAGCAACCGGCGTTCCTTCAAACTCAGTAAGCCCCTCAAGCAAACCCATCCCGACCGTACGAACGCCGCGTAACTGTCGCTGTTTAGCTTCATCAGGGAAAAGACCTTGATCGGGTCGCCAGGACTAATCTGGGTGGGCACGCGAGAGAGACTCATTTTCCGGCCAGGCACGCCGGTCAAGCCGAGATCTTGACCATTTTCTACAATCTCCGCCAGGCAACCGCCTCCGGACGGTCTGGACTTGCAGCGCAACCTGGAAGTCAGTACCAACCCCTTGTCAAAGTAATAACGAACTGCTAGATAGCATACCGATCGCTCACTTTCAAGGGGCCTCTTTGGCGTTCCGCTTCGTTTGACGGGCTGAGAAATGTGCTCCGAGCGGCGCGTAAGATAGCCGGTCCGTCGTTCATTGAGGTAGACGCGTGCCCGGATCGAACAACACCTTGCCCTGCCACGGATTCCGGACTCCTCGCCCGATCTGGCTACGCGACTGCGAACGCACATCATGAATGGCGCTCAGATTTGCAGCGATCAAACGTAGACCTGATGACGACGGACGAGGAGTTGGATCGAGCATCAGGAGGAGTGATCTCATGAACAGGACTCTAGAGGCAATCGCACCTTACGCAACTAAACGGATTAGCCAGTTGGCGAGATCCGACCAGGAATTTGTCAATCTCAGTATAGGTGAACCATGGTTCGGACCACTTCCGGCCGCGGTTAGAGTTCTGTCTGAGTTGCCGGAGCCCGACCTTCGCTCCCTTCGTCATTCACTGAGTCACTATGCGGATGGCAAGGGTGAGATCCGGCTGCGAGAGGCCGTGGTCAAGCGATATCGAAAGCAATATGGGCTTGAGATTAATCCCGAGAAGAACGTTATCATAACGCACGGCGGAGCGCAGGCGTTCTCACTCGCGGTGCTTGCGGCGACGGAGGAAGGTGACGAGGTCATTATACCAGATCCTACATACATGTTGTACGCAAATGCATGTGCGCTTTTAGGAAGAGTGCCGGTGAGGCCTCCGAAGACCGAAGATGAGGGTTTCGTTCTCACCGTCCCTCTCCTGAAGAAGTCGATCTCACAGCGGAGTCGGCTTCTCGTGCTCAACTCTCCGGAGAATCCGACCGGTGTGGTCTATTCTCAGGCGGAGCTAAAGCAACTGTACGAAGCTTGCGTACAGGCCAAAATAGTCCTGCTACAGGATGAGGTCTACGACAGCTTCGTCTTGGATGGCGAACACTGGTCGTGCACTGCCTTCGATCCGTCCCTTTCCAATGCCATGCAGCTGAACAGCATGTCCAAACGCTACGGTCTCCCTGGTCTCCGTATTGGCTGGCTCATAGCCGATGAAAGAACAATTTCAGCTGCCGCTAAGGCTCTCGAATACCTGTCCTTGTCTGTGTCGGCACTCTCGCACTACTTTGCGGAGAAGATTCTGTCAGATCCAGAAGTCGAGACATGGATCGACGAGACGAGAGAGCAGGTCCGGGCGAGGCGTGACATGCTGCGCGATGCCCTTCGTCCGCTGGGATTTATCTTCCCGCCACGAGGTGGTTGTGGGGCATTCTTCCTGTTTCCCAATATCAGCGCCTTCGCCCAAAAGATTGGCGCCGGCGAGAATGTGGCGCTAGGAGACCTGTTTACCGATTGGATAGCGCGGAATGCCAAAATTGCCGTTGTTCCGGGGAGTGTCTATGGAGCTCAAGGCCGTAATAATGTTCGCCTAGTCACGACGGGCGATTCCGGCGATCTGCAGTTGGCTATCACCCGCTTCAAGGCTGCGTTGGGTGAATCGTCCATCAATTCCAGTGGGCTGACTAGAGTGTGCGCACGAGCGAGTTCGCCAAGCTGAGTGCCTGCGATGGTTGCTGATCGAGCAATGACCGCCAGCGAAAATCGAGCTGCCAAGCTTGCCGAGAGCCGGGGGCGGGTCGCGCCGGCGAAGCTCGCGCATATCGTGCGGCGCACGGCGCGCTTCGACGAAATGATCGAGTGGTACAAAACCGTGCTCGGCGCCGAGGTCGCGCACGCCGACGGGATGCTCGCCTTCCTCACCTACGACGACGAGCATCACCGGATTGCAATCGTGAAGATCCCCGGCCTTCCGGACCGGCCCGCTCTTGCCGCCGGAACCGATCACGTCGCGTTCACCCATCGCGATTTGGGCGACCTGCTCTATACGTACATGCGCCTCAAAGTTCGCGGCATCGAGCCCTACTGGTGCATCAATCACGGCCCGACCACCTCGATGTATTACAAGGATCCCGACGGCAACAAGATCGAGCTTCAAGTCGACAACTTTCCGACCGCCGACGAATGCAATCGCTGGATGCGCAGCGGCGATTTCGCCGCCAACCCGATCGGCGTGCTGTTCGATCCTGAAGACCTGCTCGCCCGCTATCGGGCCGGCGAGCCGATCGAAAAGCTCACGACCCGCCCGCCGCTGCCCGAGGGCAAGACCGCGTTCGAGATGCTGCGCTTCTAGCCACCTGGACCGTCTCTATAGCCTCGCTCTGGCAGGGTGTTGAGAAATGCTCAGGTTTGGAAAAGGAACACGACACGTCGCAACACCCTGCGTGAAAATTGGCTTCCTTCCTTAGTCTTCTCCCCCTGTCCAGGGGGAGAGGAGAGAGAGGGAGCAGGCTGTGAAAATCCTTTTTCAACAGCCTGCTGGAGCTCGCGGGCCGCCTGCGAGCTTCGTTCATCTCATATTCGACGCGACAAATTCCCAGTTGACTATATTCCAGAACGCTTCGATATAGTTGGCGCGCGCGTTCCGATAGTCAATGTAGTAAGCGTGCTCCCACAGGTCGCAGGTGAGAAGAGGTTTCTCGCCGCGCGGCAGCGGGTTCTCAGCGTCGGGCGTATGCTCGATAGCGAGCGAGCCGTCGCGCCTCAGCACCAGCCAGGCCCATCCGCTCCCGAATACCGAGTTGGCGACCTCGGTGAACTCTTTGCGGAACTCGTCGAACCCGCCGAAGGCGAGCTTTAGGTCGTCGGCGAGCGAGCCGGCCGGCTTGCCGCCCTTGGGCTTAAGACACATCCAGTAGAAACTGTGGTTCCAGTGCTGAGCAGCGTTGTTGAAAATGGCGCCCGCACCGGCCGTCCTGACGATCTCCTCCAGCGGCATTTCCGCAAGGCGGCTCCCGGCGATCAATTCATTGAGCTTTCTCACGTACCCGGCATGATGCTTGCCGTGATGAAACTCCAGCGTCTCCTGGGATAGAAAGGGCGCGAGGGCGCTCTTCGGATAGGGTAATTCGGGCAATTTGAAAGCCATAGCGTCAACTCCTCTGCATTTACCTTCGATCGGATCTGAGGCACACCTCCGGCGACCCCGCGAACCAACCGCGAGCAAGCCGTGTACCAGAGCGCATATCGCAGGCGGACAAAGGCTGATCGTGGCGACGGGCCGGCCTTTCGCTGTGCAAGTATTTCACGCTTCCCAAAGTCTGACTCGCGAGGGACCTCTCGCTCCGCGCGCGGCCCGCGTGCGCAGGAGGTCTGCAACCTTTGCGCGAATCCGGCTGACAATGCGGGTACTCTGAATCTCAGTACGCCATAACTGCGAGGTGACCGCT
>Ga0181521_10003988_pt1 | contig 17107 bp, 9 predicted proteins | sample PEATcosm2014_Bin_32_FD_119764 | JGI IMG/M metagenome (GOLD analysis project Ga0181521, IMG submission 119764) | Peatland microbial communities from MTU Mesocosm Facility, Houghton, MI, USA - PEATcosm2014_Bin02_60_metaG | ecosystem: Environmental > Terrestrial > Soil > Wetlands > Peat | place... | reverse complement strand
CTTGCGCGTACCGTCGACAACGGCCTCGGCCAGATCATCCAGCAGCAAGTGCGTTTCGCGGTATATCACGCGATAGCCCTGTTGGATGGCGCTCTGACCGATGGCCTGAGCCAGGTGGCTTTTTCAGATGACCCTCACTGGCCGGTTTTGGGTGACCCCCGAGGCACTCGGCGACCGGTTCGGATGCTGGTGCGCCGAAGGCCTCTCATGAATGCGAAGAACGTCGCCCCGTTGAACTGGTCCGTTTCCCTACGATACTGGAACCTTCCGTCCGCAACCGCAGCGCGGAAAAGTATCCGACGCTATGTCGCGTGGGAGCATGCTGCTAGACCGGGTCTTTGGTTTCCGGCGGAATCCACGTCTGACACCGCGAACCATGTTGCTGGAAGTGCACTTCGTCGGTGGCCCAGAGGTCCACCGTTTCGTCTGCCATCAGCGCTTGGAGTTTTTTTTATGCGCCTTCTGCCGTGCGGGGTCTGCTTGCGCGATGCTGGGCCGTGGCTCGGGCAACCGAAAGCCCAACTGCCGGAACAGACGCTGGCACTGCCGTATGCCAAGGTCAATCTCATATTCTCTGGCGATCCAGGCCGCCAGTGTTTGGCCATCCCACAGATTCCCGCCCAGTCCCACATCTCGCGGCATCTGGCGCAGAGCAACGTTGATGCCCCGGAGGTTCTTCTCGTTGAGGCGCCCGGGCCGGCCGGATCGCTCACCTTCCCGCAACCCGGCCAAGCCACTTTCTTCGAAGCCCCGCACCCAATACTCGACTGACCGCGGAGCATCCCCCAGCAGCTTCGCGACTTCCGGGCACCTCATGCCTTGCGCAACCAATAGCACACCGTGAAGTCGGTGGTCGTAGCGGGATTCTTCTGATCGTCGGATCTCATCCTGTAATCCAAGAATGATTGTTGCCGAATCGGCAATCGTCAGCGCTCGCATGCTTTCCATGACAGCACACTTCGCGATCATGCTGCAATTACTTATGACGCTGTGTTAAGCTGCGGCGAGTTAGCCGCGACGCTGAACTTCTCCGCGCGCACCTTCCGGCTGAAGGGCAGGAACGCTACGGGCCAGTTCAACCCGGGTTACCTCCAGCGCCTGGCGAGGCCTCTGCCGCAACCGAGCAAGACGAGCCCCAGCAGAAACATGCTCGCCGGTTCAGGCGTAACGATAGGCGGCGAGTACGTCAGGAATTCCTGCATCACATACCCTGGAGCGGGCGTGACGACAGACCATCCGGAGCCGATCGCGGAGTTCGGGTCGAGTGGCGTTCCGGCCTCATGCGCGGCCCAGCGTAAGTCCAGGGCCACATCGGATGCGAAGGTCGAACCGCTATTATTAATAGCGTTCGTGAGCTGAGTGTAGTTGTTGCTGTTGACGAACAGGGTCCATGCGGCGGCGCTAAGTTCCTGCTCCTTAACGAGTCTTGTCTGGGTTTGGGTTTGGCCCTCCAGGTCGGAAACCACGTCGAACAGAAATGCCACCTGCAAATACAGATAGTAAGGATCCGAGACAGGGACCAGCGACGCCGAAATCTGGTCGGTGACGGAGGAATACGTGAAATCGTACGCGGTGTTGATGTTGCCGTATATGAAACTCCCTGCGTTGGAGGGATTCAGAGGATTGATTGCCGCCTCCCAAGTCGGGTTCCCGGAGAATTCGGTGTTATAGTCGTCGCAAAACAGCGTCAATGTCGTCTCCGGGGTCTGGGACAAATCCACCCCAACATACGGATTAACATAGACGCCCTGCCAGACGTTGTTACCCGGGGAGCTGAAATAAATTGTGTCATCGGCAAATGCGCCGGGCGCAAAGATCAAGAGCACGGTAAACGCAATTAGAAACAAATATCGCATCGTTGAGGTTCCTTTCAGCCTCTAATTCGATATTGCGCCGGAATTGCAGCGCCAGAAAGTCCCAGCGGTACGGCGAGAGGTCCAGTACCGTCCTCAGCCAGAATTCGCAGCAGGCTTTGCCCTACAAGGCCGCCATCGGCCGTGAAGCCCACGTTCTTAATTTAATTCGATTGGCGCAGCGCCCACATTCGCAGCGCAATGAAAGCCTTCGATGGGAACAGTGTTGTGCCGTCCGTGTACGCCATCATAGGTTGCACGATCGGGGTGAACTGCGCGAACGCGGGTACCGAGGTCTGGCAACCGATCAACAAGAGAATCCACAGAAGTCGATTCAGCGTCACTACTACTTCACCGGTTCCGGCGGCGCGGGTGCGGCGTTCTTCTTCTGGTTGTTGCGGAACCGTGGGTTCTGCCGAGGAACCGGCTTGGCGCTGGCCAGTTCGGCGTAGGTCTGAATGACTCTTTCCTTTTGCGCCGCGTCGATCACCAGGTACCTGTGTGGCCCGTCCGCCGCCGGTGTGAAGCGCGTGCGGCCATCTTCCAGAACGCCGATGATGCCCGGCGCGGACAGCTTGAAGTAACCATCCGGGCGGACCGCGTAGAGCACCGCTGCCATGGCCGGAGCCGGGGCATCGTAGGGCATGCTCTGAAACGCGCGATACGCGTCGACAATGGGATGGGCAGGCGCCCAGGCGAAATCCTTCTCGATGCTCGACCCGGGAAACGGGAGGCCATCGCCCACTTCCGTGCCCACGGCCACAATCGGAGTGGGCCACTCAGCCAGCAGGCGTTTGGCCGCGGCCACGTCAGCTTTTACGCGGGGATCGGCGCGCCCATCCGGGTACGAACCAGCCGCCAAGGCCAGCAGCTTCACCTTGCGCCCGATCAACTCAAGGCCACCCGGCAGGTCCATCACCTTCACCAGGTTAGTGGCCGGCCCGGCCAGCACCACCATGCAGTTTTCGTCATATTGCGCGGTCATAGCATTGCGGATCAGAGGTACGGGGTCGGCCGTGTCGTTCAGCCTGTTGATTCCGTGCGAATAGGCCGGCATGCCGTCGGCCGTGGTCTTATCCAGCACGGCCTTCAGAACCGCAGTGTCGCCGGACAGGTTGCCGTTGCCGGCCATGCCGATGGGAGGCAGCGGGCGCTGAAAACCGCCAAACGCGCCTGCGGCCGGCGGAGGGCCGGCGTAGAACCTCGCCAGCACATCGGCGAACGCCGCCGATTTTAGATTCGAGATGGTTGTGCTGTTCGAGACCAGCCGCGCTTCGCCCTTGCCTTCGAGGCCATAGAGCAGTGCCAATGCCAGCGCCGCATCCACTCCGTTGCCCAAATCGGAATCGAACACAATTCCGACCGACGGCTTGCCTTGTCCCGGAAACTGCATAGCCGCTAAGTGAGATCCGCGAAACTGAGTTGTCCGGTGGAGTCGCCGAAGTGCTCCATGTGGACGCCCATTCGCTCCATCATCGCCAGGTGCAGGTTGCACATCGGCGTTTCCTTGCGATACACGACACGCCGGCCGGTCTTGATTGCGCCGCCGGCATTGCCGATCATCAGCGTCGGCAAATCCTCGTGGAGGTGCATGTTGCCGTCGGAAAGCCCGGCGCCGTAAACCAGCATCATGTTATCCAGCAATCGGCGGTCGCCCTCCCGAACCGACTTCAACTTCTCCACCCATCCCGCCATCTGGGTGGCGTGGTAAGTATTAATCTGCGTGACCTTCTCGATAAGCTCCGGCTTGCCCTGGTGGTGGGTGCAAGGGTGGTGGCCATCGGAGATGCCTATCTCGCGATAGGGCCGCGACGTTCCTTCGCGCGTCATCATGAAGGTGACCACGCGCGTCAGGTCCGCCTGGAACGCGATGGTGATCATGTCGGTCATCAACTTAAAGTGCTCGGCGAAATCGGCCGGCACGCCGTAGGGCTTTTCCATGTGCGGGTCGATCTGGGCATTGGTCTTCTCGGCGCGCTCGATCTGCCCCTCCACCTCGCGGATGGAGGAAAGATACTCGTCCAGCTTGCGGCGGTCCGTGGGACCGAGGGTGGCCTCGAGCTTCCGGGTGTCCTCGCTGACAAAATCGAGAATGCTGCGGCGATAGTCCGCCTGCCGCGCCCGAGTCTCGGGGCTGAGTATCACGCCGTTGCCAAACAGCCGTTCAAACAGCGCCCGCGGATCGAGAATGGGCGGCAGCGGTTCGGTTTCGCTCTTCCAGGCCAGGTTGTTGGTGTAGGCGCAGGAGTAGCCGGAATCGCAGTCGCCGGCCTGCCGCGCATCTTCCAGGCCCACCTCGAGCGAGGGGAACCGCGTCTTGTCGGCCAGATGTTTCGCGACAATCTGGTCGCAGGAAACGCCGGCCTTGATATCCACCGTGGTCTTCTTGACCTGAATGCCGGTGAGGTACGACCCCGAGCAGCGGCCATGATCGCCCGCGCCATCGAGCAATGCGCGCCCCGTGTTGTGGGTCAGGTTGCCCAGCATGAGGATGTCGTCGCGGTGCGGCTCCATGGCCTTCAAAATACGCGGCAACTCACCCAGCTTGCCCTCGCATTCCGGGTTCCACTGGTTCATGATGATGCCGTTGGGCACATAGGCGAATGCCATGCGCAGCGGCGCCCGGGCGGCCCGCGCCTGGCCGATGGCCATTGCCGGAACCATCGCCTCCAGGAAAGGAAGTCCCACCACCGCGCCCATGCCGCGCAAAAACGACCTTCGATGAAGCGCCTTTCGCGTGATCGTCATTTCTGAGCTACCTCCTTGGTCTTTACCGGCGTTTGTGTTTGGATGAGTTCGCCGCGCCGCATCTGGAAGGGCGCGCTGCGCACGATTTCGTAAATGGCCGTCTGGAACGGATATCCTTCGTCCGCCAGCTTGCCGGTGATTTGATCGATCGCGCGCCGGTCGTAGGGCGCGATGCCCCGCCCGAGCGCGTACATCATGAGCTTCTCGACCACTGCACGCGCAAACTGCGGCAGCATCGAGACCAGCGCCGCTCGCATTTCCGAGGGCGTGGCGAAGGTCTGGCCGTTAGGCAGCGTGCCGCTGGCATCCACCGGGAACTTGCCGTCCAGGGTCCGCCATTTGCCCACGGCGTCGTAATTCTCCAGGCCAAAGCCGAGCGGGTCCATCTTGGAGTGGCACGACGCGCACACCGCGTTGGAGCGGTGCTTTTCCATTTGCTGGCGCAGGGAAAGCGAGGTTCCCACGGCGGCCTCGTCCAGCGGCGGAACGTCGGGCGGCGGCGGGTCCGGCGGCGTTCCCAGAATCTCCTGCAAAATGTACTTCCCGCGAATCACCACCGAGGTACGCGTGGCGTAGCTCGAAACCGTGAGAACGCCCGCCTGCCCCAGCACGCCGCCGCGCTGGTCTGTGGCCAGGTCAACCTTGCGGAACTCGGGGCCCTTCACGCCCTCTATCCCGTAATGGCTCGCCAGGCGTTCATTTAGAAACGTGTAGCGGGCGTCCAGAAAATCCGCCATCGGCCGGTTCTGGCGCAGGACGTAGGCGAAGAACAGGCTGGTCTCGGTGCGCATCGCGTCACGCAACTCGGCGTCCCATTCGGGAAACTTCTGCGGATCGGGTTTCACTACGTCGAGGTTGCGGGTTTCCAGCCACTGGGCGGCAAAGTTGCCGGCCAGCGCCGACGAGCGCTCGTCCGCCAGCATGCGCTTCACCTGGGCATCGAGCACGCCGGGGACGTGGAGCTTGCCGGCCTCGCCCAAGTCCAGCAGTTCGTCGTCCGGCATGGAGCTCCACAGGAAGTAGCTCAGCCGCGAGGCCAGCTCCACGTCGGAGATTCTATGGACTGCGGTGGGGTCGGTCGGGTTGGGGTCGTGCTCGATACGGAACAAAAAGTCCGGCGAGACCAGCATGGCCTGGAGCGCCAGTTGAATCCCCTGCTCCGCCGATTGGCCGTGAGCTTTGGCAATGCCGACGAATTTCACGAGCGAGCCCACCTCGGCCCTGGACACCGGGCGGCGATAGGCGTGCCGCGCCAGGTTGCCAACGATCCTCTCCAGGCAGGCCGGGCCGGAATCGGGGTTGCAGACCAGGATGCGGGCGCGGCTGGCCGGTTCGGCCTTGGGTTTGTAGGGCCCCACGAACACGATGCCGTCGACGAACTTGTTGGTCTTGGAGTTGTGGAGGTCGCGTGGCGCCAGGCCCTTCACAGAATCGTCGTCGATGAAGCCCGCCCGGAAAACGTGGTCGCCTTCGGGCAGCACCAGCCGCAACTCCTCTTCCGAGTAGGGTTGGAAAAAGACCAGCCCGGAAGGTTTGGTCTCCACCATTTTGCTGCCGATCAGCTTGCCATCCATCCAGAAGCCGAGCTTTACCGGCTTGGCATCCGCCGGGCGCTCGCCCGGCAGTTGGAAGTGGACGGCGTACTCGCCATCGAAATCGATGCGGTGGCTGCATTCGATGGAGCTGGCATCCACGCGCCGGATGCGCTTATCTTTGCTGGCGTATTCCACCGAGAACGGCTTGGGCAGCGGATCGGCCGCCACGGCGCGCGAGGCGATCCGCTCAGCCGCCGCCAGGTACTTTTCCATGAGCACGGGCGAGATGGTCAGGATGTCGCCGATGTTGTCGAAACCCTCGCCGGAATCGTCGGTGGGGAAGTCTTTTTGCGCCCGGTACTCCACGCCCAGCAGGTCGCGAATGGTGTTGGCGTACTCGTTCCGGTTCAGGCGGTGGGCCGTGACCCGGCCCGGGTCGGGCGGCGTGTTGCGGTCCGCCCTGGCGAATTCACCCTGGACGAATTTGACCAGGGTGTCGATCTCCGCCTGATCCCGTGGTACGCCTTTGGGCGGCATCTCCCCAGCCCGGAGCTTTTGCAGAATCCGCTCCCAGCCTTCCCGCTTACTGACCAGCGATCCCGGCTCCAGGAACGCCGCGGCATCGAAACCGCCCGACGCAAACTGGCCGTTGTGACACTGGGAGCAGGTGTTTTCCAGCAGGGGAGAGACGGCTTTCTCGAAAGAATCGGCTCCAAACGCAGGAATAGCGGCCAGGATTCCAGCCACGGAAACGGCGAAAACCCAGTTGCCACGTCGACGCATACCCTCTCTCCGGTGAACCGCGATATTTAGATGCTGTCACAGCAAGAAAGGGTCCGGGCAATGCTTGAGCCGGAAAGCGCAATCCTGGGGAAAGTTATGTTATCTTAACGCCCAGGGGCAATTCCCAGGAGGGTTTGCAGTATGAAACGAGCGCTCACAGGGGTGGTGGCCGTGTGGATTGCGGCGTGCGCGCATGCGTTCGCCCAGGGTGGCGGGCCGGCGCAGAATCAGGGTCCCGACCCCGGACTTCTCTATCACGTGGGACCGGATTCGCTTCCGCAGGACGGCGTGCCAAAGGGCGAAATCCGAGGGCCCTTCACGCTGCCCAGCCAGGCGTATCCCGGCACGCAGCACACTTATTGGGTGTACGTCCCAGCGCAGTACGAACCCGCGGTTCCCGCCTGCCTCATGATCTTTAACGATGGGCAGGCCTTCAAGTATCCGGAAGGCGACATCCGCGCGCCGAACGTAATGGACAACCTGATTTACCGGCGGGAAATTCCGGTGATGATCGGCGTCTTCATCAATCCCGGCCGCCGGCCCGATCAGCCCGAACCAAACCCCAGCGAATGGGGTGACCGGACCACCAACCGGCCCACGGAGTACAACTCGCTGGACGATAAGTATGCGCGCGTGATCACCGAAGAGTTGATGCCGGTACTGTACAAGGAGTACAACATCTCGAAGGACCCGGAGCAGCACGGCATTGGCGGCGCCAGTTCGGGCGCCATCGCGGCCTTCACGGTGGCGTGGGAGCGGCCCGACCAATTCCACAAGGTGCTGAGCATCGTCGGCAGCTTCGTCAACCTGCGCGGCGGGAACGCATATCCCGACATCGTACGCAAGAGCGAAAAGAAGCCCCTCCGCGTCTTTCTGCAAGACGGCCGCAACGACAATCGCGGCCAGGGACGGGGCGGCAGCGCCTACGATGAAACGCGCGACTGGTTTTTGCAGAACGTGCGACTGATGCAGGCGCTGACCGGGAAGGGCTACGACGTAAACTACACCTGGGGCATGAACCGCCACGGCCAGAAAATGGGCGGCCCGATCTTGCCCGAAATGATGCGCTGGCTCTGGCGCGACCATGCCGTCTCCATGGACCCCAATGACATGGTGGAGCGTTCGCCGAACCCGCCGGCTAAGAAGCCCTAGGCCGGGCATACGCTACGCGGCCGTCAGGAAGCCGCGTCTTCTTCGCGGAGCTGCGACTGAAGTGGACCGTCGATCCCCGCATCCAGCGGCTGGCCGGCGATGGCGTTGGCGGCTTGTATCCCCGACATCACGGCCGCCTCGACGCAGCCGGCGTTGAAGCCGTTTCGAATCCAGTCTCCCGCCAGAATGACGTTGCTCAAACCGGACTCGTTGGCGCGCAGCCGGTACCGCGTCGAGCCGGGGACCGACAGCACGTAACGCTCGGAGGGATCTATATTGGCCCGGTAATAATCCGAGACGATCTGGAACTCCGGGCCTGTCATCTTAGGCCAAAGCGCGGGCAACCGGCTCTCGATGAAGTCCTTGCCGGCCGCTTTGACCTGATCGAGGGCCTGCTGGGGCGCGTCCGTATCGGTCTGCGGCGGGATTCCCCCTTCCATTTGGCCGCAGAAGTAGTGGATGCCCTTTACCACATCCGCCGGCCAGTTTTCCCTCACCAGCAACTGGTCCATCACTGCCCAGGTATTCATGGGGTCCGCATACGCATCCAGCACGACGCTTCCCAGTTGCCAACCGAGCCGTTCGAGCGGCTGGTTCACCCAAAGCTGCATCGCCTGGGTGCGGACGGTCTCCACATTCTGAATCATCAACCGGAACGCCTCGGGCAATTGCGCGGGGTCGGCGAACAGGTAAGGAAAGCTTCCTATGGAGATCGCCAGGACGGCCTGATCGAAATCCTGGCCGGCCTTCAGGGTCTTGGAAGCGACGCATGGCCGAGTGGTCCAGAACGATTCCAGATTGTCCCCCGAGCGCTTCAGTTCGTCGCCGTCCACAAGCTGGTCGTACAGCGGGGCGGCCGGCCAGGATGGCAGACCGTCGCAATCGACCAGGGGATTGTAGCCGGCGGCCGGGTCCTTCAGGGCGGCCTGCACGCCAAGGCGTATGGAATCGACGGCGCCGCCGCCGGCCGAGAGCGCCAGTTCCTCGACCCGATGGAAGAACTCGAATTTGACTCCGCGCCTCTTGAGCGCCTGGTACATGGGCCCGAAGACCACGTCTCCCATGCCCGCCTGCATCTTCCAGAAAATCGCGCCTTTGTAAGCTCCGACAATCAGCAGCATGGAGCGCAGCGCAACCCCGGCTTCAAACGACGGCCTGGCCGTCTCTCCATTTCGGTACGCGAATACAAGGTCGTAGAGTCCGCGGATGACGGCCGATGTGCGGACCTCGCAGTGCACCGGATCTGCGCCTTGTGCTTTCAGCCAATCCTGGAGATCGGTCTCCAGGTTGTCGAGCAGCGCGTGATCGAACATGTAGCCATCGAGCAGTAGCCCCATCGCGATCGTGGCTCCCAGGTCGATCAGCTCGTACAAACGGCGCGCTTCGACGTCGCCCGCGGCGAGATCTTCCTGAATATGCTCCCGAAAGGACTGGCGGAAACGTCTCAGAAGCCCGCCCAACAGGTCGTGCTCGAACTTGTGGTGGTGGCTGGCGTCGTGATGCAGGGCTTCAGCGGCCACGCGGATCGCCGTGAGTTGGGCGCCCAGCAGGAGATCCCCCGCCAGGTCCAGTTCGTGTCTCACCCCGCCCAAAAGGCGCTTGACATCAGCCACGAATCCGGGGTCATTCACCGGCTGGGCATGCCGCTGGTGAAACCCGGAGTCGTGATACAAGCTGTGAAGCCAGCGGATACCCTGCACCAGCGAATCCCAAAACGTAAGCGGCCGGCCGTCGCCGGGAAGTCCGTCGGCTGGGGGAAAGCGGATCGGCCAAACCATCCACTCCGAGTCTGTTGGTGGGTCGCGGTCCATCAACGCGATGAAATCGTGGGTATGAAAGGCTTCCGTCCAGTCGCGCAGAGGCGAACCCTCCGGACGGTTCACCTTATTCTCTTCGTAGACTTGCCGCATCACCCGGAAAGCGTTCTCGTAGAATCCGAGCCAGATATGGAGTCCGTGCTCCTCGATTCGGTTGCACTCGCCGCGTCCGCTGGCGCCCTTGCCGCCGAGGCGCCATCCCATCTGATAGACGGTGATGTCGTAGCGCGACTGCCAGCCGTCCTCCGCGGTAAGCTGAATGGCCGTCGCCATGGCGCCCACGCCCCCGCCCAGGATGGCGATCTTCTGCGGTTTGGCCGGCGCGCGGCTCGTGGCCGTGTAGATGTTCTTTCCGAACCCGACCACCATGTCGAAGTTGATATAGAAGGGCGCTGAGACTTCCAGCGTGTTGTCCGCCAGTCCCAGGTCCTTAGCGATGGGGTGGCTGTCGGCGGGCGTAATGTCGATGCGCCACGTGCCGCTGAGCACGCAGGCGCCGTGGAGTGCGGTAGCGTTGTTTTCGGACTCGACGATGGCCTGATAGCAGGCAACGCCGGGCTTGTCGGGGGCGGCGAACTGTTTCAGGAAGACGAACGGTTCGGAGCGATGCACCAAGTCGACGAAAGCGCTCTTGAGCTCCTCCAGCTTATCCAGGAAGCTGTCGTCCTTTCCCAGCAGGTTCATCACCTCGGCCAGGAAGGCCGCGTCGTCGAGAAGAGCTCGAGCCGGGTCGCCGCCACCGGAGACGCGCGCCGCGCGCACCAGCGTCCGGCGCACCCCTTGTTCGGCCGGATCGAAGTGCGGCAGCATCAAGGTCTCGATGGAGAATGCGGAGGCGGTGGAGGGATTTGCGGGGATATCCATCCATCCCCACGCCTTCGGGAAACCGTACACCTCGCGGCCGAGCACCAGCGCGTAGGAGTCGTCCACGAACATGTAGGGGTGGAACCAGAAGGCGCGTTTGCGGTCGCGGTCGATCACCCGCACCCAGACGGCGAACTCATGCTCGCCGAGCCAGCCCTTATCGCGATCGGGCGGATTCTGGCTGTACATCTTGCCGAGCGCGACGAAGACGAACAGGACGAATGGCCCGGCCGGTTCGAAGTGAACCGCGCCGCCCGACGGCCGGTTGAGGCGCTCGTCAAGGAGGGCTTGCAGCGCCTCCATGTCCGCATGCACGAGAAAGCCGTAAAAGCCGACGTTCTCCGCCACATAGGGCGGGCGTAACATCTGCGTCCCGCCGTAGTCGATGTACGGTATGTCCATTAAGTTCCCCTATTCGATTCGAGAATTCCGCGGGCCTCCGCCAGCACCGGAGGAGACATTCCACCCGAGGGAAACGAGCCGCAACACCGGGCCAGGGGCTCGAAGTCTCCGGCGAGCCGCGCCAGGTCCGCGGCCGCCCGCAGCTCCACCAAGCGGCACTTACGGGCGCGCGATTCGTCGATCGCCTGGCGCACCGACGCCGCGGCCTCGGCCGCGCGGCCGAGTTGGGCCAGCGCCAGCCCGCGCACTCTCAGGATGTCGAGACGCGACAATCCGATTCCCAGGCTGTCCGCCTGGGCGAGCGCGCCCTCGGATTCGGCCAGCGCCGCGGCGGCAGGGCTCGATTCCCCGGGCGCCGGCGAAACCGCGGCCAACAGAAGCGCCTCGGAAAGCTGTCCCCGGTAGAGCGGCTGAATGACCAGCGAGCCGATGACCTCCGTCAGCGCGATGCTTTCGCGCAGAAGCCCGGCGCCGGACTGCGGGTCTCCCAGATGCGCCGCGGCGGCGCCGCAAGCGGCCATGGCGGCTGAGATCCAGAACGGGTAGGCCTGCTCCTGGCAATAGCGGATGGCCTGCTCCCCGAATTCCCGCGCCGAGGAATGATAGCCGAGAAACCCATCGAGCGTCGCCCGGAAATTCAGCGCCCACCCTATGCTGAAGGGGTGCCGGATGGCCCGGGCGTGCTCGATGCTCCGCTCGGAGGCCGCCATGGCGCGCTCGAAGTCGCCCAGGAAACAATGCGTGAACGACAGGTAGCAGAGGGTCGCGACCAGCGTATCCTGCCCGAACAGGTGCGCGTGGTGCCCAAACCGCGAGGCGTCGTAGAGCGACTCGGCTGCCTCGAGACACGCGCGCGACTCCTCCAGTTCTCCCATCCAGAACAGGGTGTCGCCCGCCGTGAATAAGCCTTCCAGCCGCATGGCGTCGTCGCCGGCCGCGGCCATCCGCCGGGCGATTTCGAGCGCGTGCGCCAAGTCTCCGCGGACCAGGTTATAGACCCATACGCCCCACAGCGTCGGCAGCGTCAGCGCTGAGTTGCCCGCCGATGAAAGCAGTTGTTCGGCTCTACGGTATGCGCCCCCGACTTCGACCGCGCCGAACCCGCGCGTTGCCACCAGGGCCGGACCCAGGCTGGCGACCAGCAGCAGCTCCTGAGCGCGATCCCGGCGTTCGGGAGGAAGCGCGCCGTACACTCCCAGGCCGCGCTCCAGGTGCGCCAGGGCCTCCCGGTGCGCCGAACGTTCCAGCGCCGCCATTCCCGCCCGGTGCCAGAACGGGATGGCGCGCTCACCCAGGCCCGCCTCCGTAAAATGACGCGCCACCGCCTCCGGTTCCCGTGCCGCCACGGCCGGGAAACGGGTCGCGATCAGTTCTCCGATCTGCTGGTGCAGATGAGCGCGCGTCTTGGTAAGTAGCGAGTCGTAGGCCGCTTCTTGAAGCAACGCGTGCTTGAACGCGCAGGTGCGGCGCTGGCCCGCTCCGCGCAGGTGGAGAACGTCGGCTTCCACCAGCCTTTCCAGGCACGCGCGCAGTTCGGCGGGGTCGAGCTCGGCGGCCGCCTCCAGCAGCCATTGGGGGAATTCGCGGCCCAGAACCGAAGCCAGGCGCGCGAGATTGCGGGCGGGTCCGAGCTGATCGAGACGCGCCAGGAACGACTCGCGCAAGCTGGAAGGCACTGCCAGCTTTCCGGGGCGCGCGCCTGTGGCATTCCCTGACTCGGTGACCGTGCGGACCATTTCCTCGAGGAACAGCGGCACGCCGTCGCAGTTCTCGACGATCTGGGCCATCGCGGCCGAGTCCAGCGCCCGGCCGCGCGTGGCCGCCGCGGCGATCGCCAGGGATTCCTCCCGAGGCAGCCGGTCGATGGCCATCGGGAACACGTGGCTGCGCGACGGCCATGGGGGTATGAACTCCGGCCTGTGGGTGTACACGGCCAGCATCGAAACGCCGGGAGCCTGAGTGGCAAGCTGGCCGAGCAGTTGCACCGTCGTGGGATCCGCCCAATGCAGATCCTCGATCAGGAACAACAACGGCTGCCGGGATGCGCGTTCGAGCACGATATCGGCGAGCGCATCCAGGGTGAGGGAGCGCTGGCGCTCGGGGGTCGCCTCGAGGGGAGGGTACTCGGGCGCTGGCACTCCCAGAAGCTTGGCGAACAGCGGCACGGTCTCGGGCAGCGGGAAGTTGAGCCCCGCCAGCATGCCTTCTATGGCGCGCAGCTTCTTCTCGTCGGACATCGGGACTGCATCCGTCTCGAATAGGATCCGCTCGATGCACTCGATCACCGGATAGAGAGCGGTGTTCGAGTAGTGCGGCGCGCAGAAGCATTCAATCAGGGCCGCGGAAGGGTCCTCGGCCACCCGGCGTTTGAGCTCGTACGCGAGGCGCGATTTTCCCAGGCCCGGCGGAGCGCTGAGCAGCAGAACTTGTCCGCGCCCTTCGCGGGCCTGTTTCCACCGCTCGACGAGCGTCGCCAGCTCCCTCTCGCGCCCGGTCAGCGGCGTCATGGCCGCCTCGCGGACCGCCTGGAAACGGCTTCGCGCCGAGCTGCGCTGAAGGACGCTGGCAAAACCGAGACGGCGGCCGCCGGCCACCGGTATGGAGCCTTCCCGGCCGAAGGCGAATAGCCCTTCGACAAGGCTTCGGGCCCCATCGCCGATCAGGACTTCGTTGGACTCCGAGTGTTCGCGCAGGCTGCGGGCCAGTGACGATCCTTCGCCCGTTATGACGCGCGACGAGGCCGCGTTGAAATCCGCTACCGCGAGCGAAGTCTCCACCGCCAGGCGCGCCGAAAAACCCGCGCTGGAGCGGCGGAACGTCTGCGCAATGGCTAGCGCGGCTTCCACGGCGCTGCACGCCGTATCCTCGCGCGCGCGAGGGTAGCCGAAATACGCCGACCCCGAACTTCCGTCCCACCCCTTGATGAAACCCTCGTGGCTGACGATGATCCGGGAGCAGATATCGCGCATCCCGCCGAGCGCCGACTCCCAAACCTCGGGATCCTCCGAGTTGGCCGCCACCTGTAGCTCGATGTTCAGAAACGTGATGGGACGGCGATCCGAGGATCCCAGCGACGAGCCCAGCGCGGCTTGCGAGGCCTGTAGCGCCGGCAGATCGAGCGTCGCGGTCGAATCGGCCGCGCTTCCGGGCGAAACCAGCGGCCGAAGGTCCGCGATCAGCGCATCCGCCGAGGGGTAACGCCGGCCGAGGTCCCGTTCGATCAGTTTCTCGAAGATGCCGGCCAGGGCCGGGGGCGCATCGGGCCTGTACCGGCGGATGGACTCCGGTTCGCGATGCAGCAAGGCGTACATGAGAGCGCCCAGGTTGTCGGCCTGGAAGGGCAGGTGTCCGGTCAGAATCTCGAAGAACGCCACCCCCAGCGACCAAAGGTCGGTGCGTGCATCCACGGCGGCGCCCGCGGCCTGTTCGGGGGAAAGGTATGCAGGCGTTCCGACGACGGTTCCATCCTGGGTGAGCAGTTGGGCATCCGTAAACTTGGCAAGGCCGAAGTCGAGGATCTTCACGCGGCCGTCCGCCGTGAGCATGAGGTTGGAGGACTTGATGTCGCGGTGTACGATCCCGGCTCTGTGTGCCGCCTTGAGCGCTTCCGCCGCCTGCAACATGTATCCGGCGGCCTCCGCCGGCGATGGCGGCCAGTTTTCCGGCGGGTGGTTCATGAGATCGCGGAAGGTTTTGCCGGGAATGTATTCGAGCACGAGAAAGGGAATGTTCTCGTACTCCTCAATCGAGTAAATCGCGCAGATGGCCGGATGGTTGAGCGCCGCCGCAGCCCGCGCTTCGCGCAGGAAACGGTCGATAGCGCCTTGCTCTCCGGCTGAGGATTGGGGCAGAAACTTCACCGCCACCTGTCGGCCGAGCCGCGTGTCGAAGGCCAGATAGACGTGTCCCATCCCACCCTTGCCTAGCAGCGAGTTCACGCGATAATGCCCTATGGCCGCGGGAATCGCCGGCTCCAGCGCCGGAGTCAACCTTCGGCCGGAGTTCGGGTCAATAATCGTGCGGGTAGCGTCGCTGGCCAGAGGAGCGTCGCGCTCCTGGCCGGGAACATCTATCATGGGGCACCCAGGTGAAACTAGTATACAACACGCCTCTGTGGGTAACCGAGGCGGCTCCTGCGCATTCGCGTAGTAACATTTCCGGATCTTACGACGCCAAATCTCGCCTGGAGCACCCTTATGCGATACGAGATCATCTTCGCCTCGGCGGCATTTTCGATGCTGGCGTGGGCGCAGGAACCGCAGGTAATTCCCATTTGGCCGGCCGGCAATCTGGCCGCCGATGCCGCCTCCCAACATGAAGTGATCACGGAGAACGCCGCCCACGAGCATAGCGTCACCAATATTCACAATCCCACCATCACGGCGTACCTGCCGCCGCAAGAGAAGGCTACCGGTGTGGCCATCGTGGTCGCTCCCGGCGGAGGCCATCGCTTCCTCTCCATCGATCACGAAGGGTACGACGTCGGCAAGTGGCTGGCCAGTATCGGGGTGGCTGGTTTTGTTTTGAAGTACCGGCTGGCCCGCGCGGAGAATTCGCACTACACGGTCGAAGACGCCGATCAGGACGCGCAGCGCGCCATCCGTCTGATCCGCAGCCGTGCGGAGGAGTGGCGCATCAATCCGGCCAAGGTGGGAATTCTCGGATTCTCCGCGGGCGGTGAAGTCGCTGTGCTCGCCGCCACGAAGTTCGATCGCGGTAAGCCGGACGCTTCCGACGCCATCGAACATCAAAGCTCCCGCCCGGATTTCCAGGTGTTGATTTACCCCGGCGTGCAACCCGCCAACATCGTGGTGACCAAAGACACGCCGCCGGCATTCATGCTCTGTGCGAACGACGATGCGGGACCTTCCAACGCGATTCCCGCCCTGGCGCAGGCGCTGAAAAAAGTAGGAGTGCCGGTGGAGATTCACATATACCATAGCGGCGGCCACGGTTTTGGCATCCGTCCCCGGCCGCTTCCGATTTCGAGCTGGCCCCTGCGTTTGCAGGAATGGATGATGGACAGCGCCATTCTGCCCAAGAATTAGATCGCGGCCGTCGGGGAGCGGGGTAGTTCAGGTCATGGTAGCATGGACGTTCCAACTACCTTGATCAGAGCCGTCAAAGGAACCAGGGATCTACTGCCTCCAGCCACCGAGGTGTGGAACAGCGTGGAAGCCGCCGCGCGCGCGGTTTTTCGCGCCTATAATTACCACGAAATCCGCACCCCCATCTTCGAGGAGACGCAATTGTTCGCGCGCGGCGTGGGCGAGGAAACCGACATCGTCACCAAGGAAATGTACACCTTCGAGGACCGCGACGGCAGCTCCCTCGCGCTGCGGCCCGAGTGCACCGCTTCGGTGATCCGCGCCTACATCGAGCACCGCCTGGACCAGCGCCCCGGCGTGCAGAAGCTCTACTACCTTGGCCCCATGTTCCGCCGCGAGCGCCCGCAAAAGGGCCGCTACCGCCAGTTCTACCAGATCGGCGCCGAGGCCATCGGCTCGGAATCCCCCATGGTGGATGCCGAGGTGATCGAGATGGTGGTCGAGATTCTCAAGCGCGCCGGCTTGGCCGGTTTCGAGCTTCTGATCAATTCCGTGGGCGACCGCAACTGCCGTCCGCAGTACGTCGAGCGCTTGCGGCAAGAGTTGAAATCGGTGGCGCAGGGGATGTGCGGCGATTGCCAGCGCCGCGCCGATACCAACCCGCTGCGCGTGCTGGATTGCAAAGTGGAAGCGGACCAGCCCATCATCGAGAAGCTGCCCAGCATCGTCGATCACCTTTGCGACGCGTGCCACGCGCACTTTGAGGCCGTGAAGCAGTCGCTGGCCGATCGCGGCCTTCCATACCAGGTGCATCCCCGGCTGGTCCGGGGCCTGGATTACTACATGCGCACCACATTCGAAGTAGTCCATGGATCGCTGGGCGCGCAGAATTCGGTGCTGGGCGG
>Ga0181521_10003983_pt1 | contig 17113 bp, 18 predicted proteins | sample PEATcosm2014_Bin_32_FD_119764 | JGI IMG/M metagenome (GOLD analysis project Ga0181521, IMG submission 119764) | Peatland microbial communities from MTU Mesocosm Facility, Houghton, MI, USA - PEATcosm2014_Bin02_60_metaG | ecosystem: Environmental > Terrestrial > Soil > Wetlands > Peat | place... | reverse complement strand
TGCGCGTGGAAACGCCGATTGGCGGGATCGTGATACTCTGCGGCGCAGTATTCATCCAGGGGCCAGCGCTTCATGGTGGTGAGCGGCCGGTCGTAGGGCAGGCCCAGAATTACGGTGTAGCGCGGCCCGCAGTTTGTGCAGTTGATGTAAGGGTAGAAGTATCGGCGGTCGTGAGGGTTGAAGAGTTCGGTAAGACAGGCTTCGCAGACCGGCAAGTCCGGCGAGATGCGGACGGTCGGACGATCGCGCCGCAGGCTCTCCCGAATCGTGAATTCGCTCAGGCCCTGCGGCTCTTCCACCTGCACAGCAAGCGAAGTAATCTGCGCCGCGGGCGGAGGCTTGGTCTCGAGTTCGTGAACGAATGCCTGTAGCTTTGCCTGCGTTCCTTCGACGCGGATCTCGACGCCTGCTTCGGCGTTGATCACCCAGCCGGAAAGGCCGTGGGCGCGCGCCAGCCGGTAGACGAACGGCCGAAAGCCAACACCCTGCACTACGCCGCGAATGTGAATGGAGTAGGCCGTTTTCATATCGCCAGATTGTAGGGGGACGGCTTGCCGTCCCCTGACCAACGGGGTAGGGCAAGCCCTACCCCTACACGTTTTCAGAATGGCAGTTTGCGGCGCACGGATGCAATCGAAAACGTCCTCATTGATCGCCGATCGACAGTCGTCAAATCGCGGAAAAAGAGAAAGCCCACGGCCATCTGCCTTTTGCCGTGGGCTGAAAGGGAGTCAGGAACAATCCTGTTATCGAAGCTAGCTCAGGTCTTACCTTCGAAAATGGCTCCAACCGCCGCCATAGCCTCCGTAACCGCGATAACCGCCGCGGTACCCTCCGTAGCCGCGATAGCCACCGCCATAGAACCCCAAGCCGAACCCGGGTCCATAATACGGGTAATACCCGTAGGGATAGGAGTAAGGGTAGTAGTAGGGGTTGTACCCGGGGCCATAGCCGTAAGATGGATAGTACGGATAATCGTAGCCGTAGCCACCCCAGTAAGGCCAAGAGAAACCGAATCCCCAACCGCCCCAGCCCCAGCCGCCATAGCCCCATCCGCGCCCGTAGCCGTATCCGCCGTAGCCATAGCCGCGGCCGCCGTAGCCATAGCCTCCGTAACCGCGATAACCGCCGCCGTAGCCTCCGTAACCGCGATAACCGCCGCCATAACTTCCGCCGCCGCGATAACTGCCCCCATAACCTCCGCCGCCGTGGCTTGAACCTCCCCCGCTGAAACTGTGTCCGCCCCCGCCTCCGCCGCCGTGTCCCCCGCCACCTCGCTGGGCAAAGCCGGTCGTGGCCAGAGCCATAGCGATCACCAACGTCATAATCAAGCTTTTCACGTCACGCCTCCTGCCCGAACCTGTGCTGCTCCTCTTGAAGGAAGCCGCCAAGTGATGTTTGGGCAATTGGCGTGCCAACTCGAATCGCCCGAAGTCCTTGATTTATAAAGGTAATCAAGTTTCGACCCCTGACCGAAATGCACCGCCGGGTGGTGCTTTTGGGCCACTGCACGAAATTGGTCATTGCGTCGCCTCGAAGCTCTCGTCAACCCGCATGGGACATTTCGTACCGGTAGGATCGCGAACGGACTCTCTGTTAAGCTTATTGGGCAGGGAGGTGAGAAAACGTGGCGCGTGTGTTTATTACCGGTTCTTCCGATGGACTTGGCCGAATGGCTGCCCAGCTACTTATCGAGCAGGGGCACAGAGTGGTTTTGCACGCTCGCAATGAAGCGCGTGGGAAGGAGGCGCTCGCGGCCGTGCCTGGGGCGGAAACCGTTGTCATCGGCGAGCTGTCCAGCATGGCCCAGGCCCGCAGCGTGGCGGATCAGGTCAATCGGCTCGGGTTATTCGACGGCATAATTCACAATGCCGCCGTCGGCTATCAGGAGCCCAGGCGAATCGCAACCGAAGACGGATTGCCGCATGTGTTCGCCGTCAACACGCTGGCGCCCTACATACTTACCGCGCTGATTCAAAAACCGCAGCGACTCGTTTACCTGAGTTCCGGGCTTCATCAGAGGGGTGATGCAACGCTGAAGGATCTTGCCTGGGAGCGGCGTCCCTGGCAGGGACAGCAGGCGTACTCCGATTCCAAATTCCATGACACGCTCTTGGCTTTCGCAGTCGCGCGCCGCTGGCCGGATGTTCTTTCAAACGCCGTTGAGCCGGGCTGGGTAGCGACCAAGATGGGAGGCCCGGGAGCGCCGGACGACCTTCAGGCCGGACACGTCACTCAAGTATGGCTTATAACAAGTGAAGAGCCTGCGGCGATGGTCACGGGCGGGTATTTCTACCACCAGCGTCCGCGCACACCAAACCCTGCATGTCGCGATTTGGGGACGCAGGAAAAACTACTCGAGGCCTGCCGGCATTTTTCCGGAGTTGAGTTGCCCGCCGGTCCAGCAGAAGCTGAATGAGCGGTTCCCGCGCCGTGCCACCAAAGTTGATCCCATGGTGGCGCTACGAGTGAGTCGTTGATCCATTGGCTGGCGCAGAGATCCGCTCTGCGCCAGCCTCGAAAAAACCCGGCGCGCTCAGGATGTCAGCCGGTTTGTTATCTTATTCCCACAGGTCGGTGGTCAGGTATTTCAGGCCGGAGTCGCAGACGATGATCACGATGGTCTGGCCCCGGTGCGGCCCCGCGAGAAGCTGCAGGGCAGCGGCCAGGTTTGCGCCCGAGGAGAAGCCGGCGAAGATTCCCTCTTCTTTCGCCAAGCGCCGCGCTGCCTGAATCGCCTCGTCGTCGCTCACTTGCAGGTAGCCATCCACAATGTCACGTTTAACGAACTTGAGAGCGGCCATCGAATATCCGCCGCCCTGGATGCGGTGGTTGGGACGGCGAGAGGGTTCGCCTGCAAGCACCGCCGCGCCTCGGGGCTCCACAACATAGCACTTGATCTGCGGAACCGCTTCCTTGAAGGCTGCCGCGCACCCTCCGAACGAACCGCCCGATCCCACAAAATCGCAAAAAGCGTGAATCCGGTTCTTGGCCTGGCGCAGAATCTCAGGTCCTGTGTGAAGATGGTGAGCGCGGAAGTTTCCTTCGAGATTGAATTGGTCGGCGCGGAAAGCGTGGCGCTCCCGGACGATGCGCTGCGTTTCCAATTCGACTTGTTCCAGATCTCCTCCCGAGACCTGGCCCGGCACTGAGCTTGGTAGTTGGTCAACCAGTACCACCTCCGCGCCCAGCGCGGCCATCATCCGCGCGCGCTCCGCAGAATTGCCCTTGGACATCACCGCCACAAACGGATATCCGCGGACTCCGCACACGATGGCGAGTCCCGTCCCGGTGTTTCCGCTGGTGAGCTCGACCACCGTCTGCCCCGGCGCCAGCACGCCGGCTGCTTCGGCGTCTTCGATGATCTGCCGCGCAATCCGGTCTTTCTTTGAATACCCGGGATTCAGGTTTTCGAGCTTGGCGAGAATCCTGCCATCCAGGTCTCGAGTGACGCGGGCGAGTTCGACGAGCGGGGTTTCGCCGATCGCCTGGATTACAGAAGGGCACAATTCAGCGCGCACGCGTCACCTCAGCGGAAGCGGTTTCATGCATGGCGGTCGATGGCTCACTCAGGGACGCTCGTCGGTCTTCGGTGGTCCCGAGCTCACGACGAAGATATGGTACGTCGCGGCGTCCCAGGCGTTATGGATGCCGGCGAAGAGCAGCAGCAGAGCCGCCGCAGCCACGCCAAACAGGGCCTGGCGCGCATGGGAGAACGCGGCGTAAGCCGATACGGCCAACACGAAGTATGCCGCGAAGGGCAGCACAACGTGAAATAGCCAGTCTTCAAACTCCGGCAGGTAGGCGGTTTGTGTTCGCATACGCCGAGCCACGATGATTTCGTACGCGACCCCATGGAGGCCGAGCAATCCCAAGAAAATCGCGGGCCCGCCGATGCCGTGCCATGGCGCGCACAGAACTGCCGACAGCAGCAGCGCGCATCCGAAATGAACGATGTTCGGCGTGGCAAACGCGGCGCCCGCCTGAGCGGAACCGGGCGGGCGGGGCAGGCTGGCGACGAGGGCCATGACGACGAACTGCAATCCGATCAGAGCGCCGGCGGACGAGCCCACGATGACGTAAAAGTTCTCCCATCCCGCGAGGGCTGTCATGCAAACAACTCCTGCGCGCGGCGGAGCCTGGCCGCGACTTGGACGCCGTAGTGGCACTCGACCGTGCAGCGCTCGCAATCGGCGCAGCGCACCGCAGCGACTTCGGGCCCGAGCTGCAAGAAGTTCTCACGGCCCAGGGCAAACTGGCCGTAACCTTCGGCGTAAGTCAGGAAGCGAAGCACGTCCGCCACCGGCACGCCGCGCTCGCAAGCACCGCCGCAGGCGCCGCACATGCGGCAGTACAGCGGGCCGATGTCCTTGAGCCGCGCCGTGAGCAACTGCTCGTCCTTCTGGGTGTAGGTTTCCGCCATGGCGCGCAGGTTTTCTTCGAACTCATCGTGACTGGTCATGCAGACGATCGCGCTGTCGACCGACGGGTTCTGGAGAGCCCATTTGATCGCCGCAACCGCGGCGCCCTCCTGGCTGAGCCGCTTGCTCAACGCCTGCGGATTGGCTCCGTAGAGCCGGTCGCCCCGCTCGACGCGGCCGACGCCGCCCGCCAGCACCTTCATCACCACGATCCCGAGACCGGCCTTCCGCGCCGCCTGGATGGCCGCCGTCATGTCGGTCTTCGGCGCGACCGGATTGGCGTTGGCGCCAGCATCCACCGAGCGCATGGCGAAATTGTAGGTCGTCAACACCACATCCGTCTGGCCAAGCTTCGCCAGGTGCGCCAGCATCTTATCCATGTTGAAATGCGTGCTCACGCCCGCAAAGCGGATTTTGCCGTTTTGCTTGGCAAGCCGCTGCGCCTCCAGCAGATCGTCGGTCACCTGCTCCGGCCGGTTCTTCATGTGGAGATACCAGATATCCAGATAGTCGGTGCCCAGTTCGTGCAGGCTGGTGTCCAGGTCGGCAAGAACTTGCTGTTTAGTCGGGGCTGGGCTCTTGCTGGAGATGATAACCTTCGGCCGCATTTTCTTGAGCGCCGCCCCGACCATCCGCTCGTTGTTTCCGCCCTGGTAGCCGCGGGCCGTGTCAAAGTGATTGATGCCGAAATCCGCGGCGCGCTCGATCACGGACGGATCGGAGGTTGTCATGCAGCCGAAAGCAAGCGACGTCACTTTCAAGCCGGTCTTGCCCAACATGCGGTAGTCCAGCCGGGCGGGTTCGGGCTTGGCCTGACTGACCGCAAAGGGAAGAGAAGACGTGCGAACGCCGGCGGCGGGAATGGCGAGGCCCGCAGCCAGGAAATCGCGACGAGAGAAATTAGGCTTCATTCCATCCTCCTGGGTCTAGCTTGCGCGACCCATCATACCTAGAAATCGGGGCTTCTGGTTTGAAAATAACCGGGAGCGCGGGCATCCTGCCCGCCCGTCGCGCCGCAATTCCATTCCCACTGCGGGCAGGATGCCCGCGCTCCTGAGTGTTTTCAGAGCAGCGAGCCGGCGTTCCCGGCCGGTAGAGGGTGGAATAGCCCGTGAATTAGCCTGCGGATAGACAACCCGGAGTCACGCAAAGGCGCAAAGTACGCAAAGCTCGCCAAGAAAAGCAAGGAATTCCCGTCGGCGCTTCTTTGCGGCGCAGGGTCTGAATCAGGCTTGGTATTGTTCGTCCGTGACCTGTTCCAGCCAGTCGACAGTCTTGCCGTCGAGCTTTTCCTGAATGGCGATATGTGTCACGGCGGTGGTTGGAGACGCTCCATGCCAATGCTTCTCGCCGGGCGGGAACCAGACCACATCGCCGGGCCGGATTTGCTCCACCGGGCCGCCCCAGCGTTGCGCGAGGCCGCAGCCAGCCGTGACGATGAGGGTCTGACCGAGCGGATGGGTATGCCATGCCGTTCGCGCTCCGGGCTCGAATGTGACGCTGGCCCCTACCGCGCGAGCGGGCTCGGGCGCGGTAAACAGCGGGTCGATGCGCACCGTGCCCGTGAAATAGTCCGCCGATCCTTTGCCGGAAGGCTGCGAGCCGCTTCTTCTGTTCTCCATATCCTGAATCCCCTCACTGGGAGGTCGCAATCGTTTTATCCCGCCATTATACCCTGCCGGGCGGTAAATCGGCCAAAAAGTCCGAGTTTGCTGTATAATCAGATACCTCAGGGCTGAGGTAACATCTTGCGGGCTGAGTTTTTGCTATCTCTCGCGGTGCAGGTTGCGGGCGAGCACCCTTGGTTTCTCTAGCAGTTTAATCCTCTCCGCGGCGAACCATGGCGTGGGATCCGCTGATGCAGAACGGGAATCGACATCGTAACACTCGTCTAACCTCGGGAAGTTGAATGTTTGATTAGAGAGGTGAATATGCTTAAACGGTTATTTGCAGTTCTGGTCATGACAGGTCTATGCTTGCCGGCCCTCGCAGTCGAGCGGCGGCACGGCATTCTGGTTGGGGAAGTCATCAAGCTCGACTCCGCGACGAAGACAGCCGTAGTCAAGGTTGCGGATGGAACCGAACATACCTTTCACTTCGCGGAGCGAACTACCGTTCATGGCACGAGCGAGGCCGCCGAGGACACATTCCATGGGTTGAAGGAAGGAAGCAAGGTGGCCGTTCACTACACCGCCAAGGGATCCGAAGAGACCGCCGAGGAGGTCGACCATATTGGAGAGGGTGGACTGAAGGCCACGCGGGCCACCGTTGTCCATCTCGATCGGGGCGCGAAGACGCTCGCCGTCCAGACCGAAGACGGCACCAAGGAGACCTATCGTCTGACCGATAGCGCCGCCAGCGATGCGGGAAAGGATATTGCCAGGGGGAGCGAAAAATCAGCTAAAGTCACCGTCTACTACACCGAGGAAGCCGGCCATAAGGTCGCCCATTTCTTCGAAAAGGCAATCTAATGTTGGGTTCGGAAATTGCGTTTGTCCGTAGTGCTGACCTTCAGGTCAGCAGGTGCCGACCCCGCGCTCCCGGGTTCTTCTCCAGCGATCCCACGACGCGTTATCCAGGGACGCGACCCGGGAAAGGCGGGAGTTGGCCTCCGCAGATTCCGGCGGAAATGACGTAGTGGGTAACGGGATCGAATGCCACGACAAATCGGGAACCGTCTGCAAGCGGGATGATGGCCGAGTACCAAGAATAGCCCAAGGCAGAAAGACCATGGGGCTGGGGGTTTTGGCCGCAGCCGAATGGGCCGTGATGAGGAGACTCATCGAGAGCGAGCGCGATGTGAGAATCGCCCAGCAAGCGCCGCGTGCTTTTCGAGAGCGTGGAAGCCCTGGCCAGATCTTCCACCGTGAGTTGCAACGGATGCGCCGCATCCAGCTTCGCACCGCCGGATTGGATTTTCTGAATTGCTTCGATGGTATCAAAGAGCGCTGTCCATCTTGGGTCCTGGGCAGCTCTTCCTACGAAGGTGTAGAAGGCCAGCGAACAAAAGCTGCACAGAAACGCCGTCATGGCCAAAGGCAGCAGACTCCTGACCACAGACAAAGCTCGGTCCTGGAGTTGCGCCCGAAACAACCGGTAACTCTGGAAGACCGCGTAGAGCAGCGTCGGAACCAATATTAGTGTCGTTAGCACAAGTGCCGATTGTAGGCTGTCGGTCATGTTGGTTGACGCAGCATCGGTGAGTTTGAAAAATGCGTTGGATCTGAAGTGCGAAACGGCGGCGGCGAATTTCACATTTGCGAAGGGATCGAACCTTGAAAAAAAGAGGTTCGTGAGTGCGGGTCCCGCCCACTTGCCGAGCTCAACGGCAAAATAGAGGGCGATCATCACCGGAAGAGCCCAGAGCACAGCAGGCACCGTCCCTTTGACCGCACACGCGCACCAGAAGGCGGCAAAAGTCAGAAGGACCGCCCCCACCAGCAAATCACGCCCCACATGCACATCTGCAAGCATGTTGGACGATCCCAATAATCTGCCGGCGAAAAAAAGCGGCACAAGCCCCGCACCTACGAGTCCGGCAAACAGCGCCGTGCACAGCTTGATCAACCACTGCCGGCGGGCCGACACCGGCAAGGTCAGTTGCCACAAGTGCGTCCCCGACGTTCTTTCTTCCCCCAGAGACAGGCTTCCGGCGAGAATAGCTATCAACGTAGTGATCACACCTGCACTGACCATTGTGGTTCCGAAATTCCTGGTTAGTCCTCGCGGATGCAGCAACCCCAACAGGGTCAGGCATGCCCAGCCCAGAGCAGCCAACAAGCTGATCAGCCAGACTGGCCGGAGCAATCGAAATTCCTTGCGGAACAAGTTGAGAACCGCTCCGGTGGGTTGGCAGCGAAACCAGCCAGCCAACGCTCGCGGCATCACGCTGGGACCAGCCATCAACAGATCGTCGCCGGCCATGCCTCCCGTCGCCTGAAACCGCGCCAGCGTGCGCCGGCCAAGCCATAGCATGACGCCCGCGTAGCACATGAGGACGAAAGTGATAGCCGAGACAGTTATGGTTGAGGGCGAGAGAGGCACGCTCACCAGCTTCTCGTGGTACAGCACCAACCAAGGCATTTCAATGAGCAGGGCGTTGACCGAAATGTTCAGGGCCAGACCACCCAACGTTGATCTTGCGAGAAGCGTCCAAAATGTGGCCGAACTGACAGTAGCGATTATCCAGGCTCCAAAGAAGGCTGCATCGTGAGGGTCAAGCTGAACCGCGGAAACCCGCCAGGCCAGAAGCAAAACCAGAGCCGCCGAGAGGACGGCCGCAACCATGACGCTCAGCTTCTCGCTCCAGATTTCCATCCGCCCAATGGGTTGGGCGAGAAGGAGGGAAAGCGTTTGGTGCTGGAATTCGTTGCCGAACGGGAGAGCACCAAGCAGTAAGAAGCCTAATAGGAACCCCACCACAATGAGGTCTACGGTCCAATCCGGCGGATGAGCAAGCGACAACGCGCCCGCCAGGACCACCACGCACCAGGGCCAGAACAGCGGCCGAGCTTCCTTATACATTCTGTGGGCGTTCATGATCATCTCCCTCGCCGATTTGGACGTCTAATGGCACAGGCACTCCTAACCGAACGGCACAGCCAAGAGTGGCTGTGCTACGACTTCAACGTCGCAACAAATATCTCTTCCAGCGTCAGCGACTCGGTCGTGAGCGACTCGGGGTTATGCTCTCGCAGGCGCTCCATCAATTCGGGGCCGGAGCCATTAGCAATCAATTCCAGTTCACGACCGTCGCGGCGCACCCGCAGTGCCGTTCGCAGGTCGATTTCCGGCGGCGATTGCGCAAAGCGGGCGCGAATCTTCTGATAACGCTCGCGGGCCTGGTCGGCGTCGAGGGTCAGCACCGTGCGGCCGTGATCGATGAGCGTGAACTCGTCAATCAATCCCTCGAATTCGCTGATGAGGTGGGTGGAAACCAGGATCGTGCGCTTGCCTGGAACGCCCTGTTGGTACGCGCCGATTACCGCCGCGATGAACTCGCGGCGAACGATGGGGTCAAGGCCCGAGGTCGGCTCGTCGAGCACCAGCAGGTCCGTCTCCGGGCAGACCGCGGCGACGAGCGCCACCTGCGTCCGTTGGCCCTTCGACAGATTTCCGGTGCGCTGCGCCGGATCGAGCTGGAAACGCTCAAGCAACTCTTGCTCCGTCTGCCGGTTCCAATGGGCGCGAAATGAAGCGAGGTAATCCAGCGTCTCGCGCACGCTCATCCACGGATAGAATGCCACCTGGTCCGGCACGTAAGAGAGAAGGCGTTTCACCTCCACTTCGTGTTTTGCCGGATCGAGACCGAAGACGCGCACCTGGCCGCTCTGCGGACGGAGCAGATTGAGCAGACACTTTATGGTGGTCGTCTTGCCCGCACCGTTGCGGCCGAAGATTCCGTAACAGCGCCCGGGCTCGACCGTCAGGCTCAAGTCATGCACGGCTTCCGCGCGCCCATAGGCGTAGCTGAGATTCTCGATTTGGATGACAGGAGTTGGAGATTTCATAGCTGGTCAATCCTCCTTATGGTTTTCATGGGCGCGTCGTTTGTCGTCGAGCACATCCAGCCGCCCACGGATCAATTCCAGGAATTCATCGTGGGGCACCTGCAAATGGTGCGCTTGCACAACGACCTGGTCGATGTGCTCGATCAGCAGCTCGCGCCGGGCCTTCTTCCGCAATGCCGATTGATTCTCTTTCAGGAAACAACCGCGCCCCGGCAGCGTTTCAATGACGCCCTGACTTTCGAGCTCCGTATAGGCTTTGGCAATCGTGTTGCGGTTGACGCGCAGTTCCTCAGCCAGAGGACGGATCGAGGGGAGCGCCTCGCCGGGCCGCAGCGCCCCTGAGGCGGCGGCGGCCCTGACCTGATCCACGATCTGGAGGTAGATGGGCATGCCTGACTTGAAGTTGATTTGAAGTATCATGTTCGGCTCACTGTCATAGGACTCTATGACAGTCGGCCGAGGATGTCAAGAGAAATCTTTTGGGGCTCGTGGTTGGTTGAATTACCGTGACAGATTGTCTTTTTGCATTTTTCACTTGACAAATCCAGGGCTGTGTGCTAGCCTATAATAGTGGTCATTTTGTCGACACATTGTCGCAGGCAGGCGCGGAGACCGGCCAGATGCGAGGTTTGGCCGGAAAGTCCCGGCATTCGCGACAACCGGGAATTGGAAACAAATCAAAAATGATACGATCGAAGCCAATATGTCATTGAAAACAAACGGTGGAACTTCGAAAACGAACCCAAATTGAGCGTGAAATGCGCGCCTTAGACACACAATTCGAACTTTTTGACACCTTACACCTTCCGACCGGGGACTGGAACCGGGGAAAGCAGCAGGGTTCGAAATTGCTGGGCCAGGGAAGCGCGCGGAAATACAAAAATAGTGGGAACGAAGCTAAGAAGTACTTGAAAACAAACGACATAACTTTTTTTATGCTGCAAATTGCGCGCATTTTACATGCAAATTTGCACAAATCGAGCGCTGAAACGAGCAAAACCGCGCGTTTTGCTCAAATCGCAGCGAAGACCTCGGAGGGGACAGGCGAGGAATGGAAGTGACAGAAAGTCGGCTACATGGCCGACGGATTTGACTGCCAGCTTGCCAAACCGCCGCCGGAGAGTGCGCGCAGCGCCAGTTGCCGCCTCTCGTCTTGGATTGGAGGCCGGCAGGCTTGCTCCCGCACTCCACGGCCCCGACAGCGCGCTTGAATCCGAAAGATGCGGAGGTTGGAGAATTGAAATCTGGGGTGGGTGACGGGATTCGAACCCGCGACGTCCAGATCCACAGTCTGGCGCTCTACCAGCTGAGCTACACCCACCGCAACTGCCGGGCATGCCGGCCAATGGCCTTAACACCTTTGTAGCATTCAGCGGGGAATGGTGTCAATGCGATCAGAAACCCAAGTCTTCTCCCTCGTGAATCGCCAAGCCGATTTGCTCCACATTTCCATGCCGGCCGTTATACCAGAGAAGCCAGCGCCGGCCATCGAAGATCGCGTAGGGCTTATAGCAGGCGTCGTGATCCCACTGGTTGATGCCGGGGCTGATGATGGGGTTGGCGGCGAGGCGCTGCCAGCCTGTAATGCCGTCGCGCGACCGCGCCACACCGATCTGTGCGTGATCGATATCCCGGAAGCCGATGTAGAACATGTAATGCCACTTTCCCCGTTGCAGCACCTGGCAGCCCGTGACCTTGTAACGCTCCCAGGCGATTTCGGGAGCGGCCTTGAAGATTGGATTGGCCGCCAGCTTCTTCCAGCGGCGCCCGTCTGCGCTAGTTGTATAGCCGATGGCGTCCGGCTCATACTGTTCGCCGCCTGAATACCACATTCGAAAGGTCCGAAGGGTTTCGTCCCACACGACGCATGGACACATGACGGCGACTTTCTCCCACGGCTGCTCGGGTGACAGCACCGGAACGGATGCGGCACGTTCCCAATGCGTTCCGTCGTTGCTGGTCGCCAGGCCGATCCAGGAATGTTCGCGGGCCTGGCCTGTGTACCACATGAAGTAACTATTGCCTTTTCGGATGACAACTGGACGGTTGATATCCTCCTCCCATTGAGTGGCGGGGCTCGGGCCGAGGACGATCTCCGGAGAACCCCAGTGAATTCCGTCCGGGCTTTCTACTAACGCGATACTCTTTTTGTTTCTCCATGAAAACCACATCCGGTACTTGCCGTGTTCGTTTAACAAGGACACGTCGAAGCAGACGCCGAGGCTGCCGCCCAGGACGGGATTGTGCGCATATTTGCGCCAGCCGCCGCTGGTGTCGCCGAGCGGGGCCGGTTCGAGAAAGCGGGCAGAAGCGATGTTCACAGCCGAAGCGAGGGAGCCGAGGAATGCGCGTCTCAACATGCTGGTCCGCCTGGGGGTGGGTCAAAGCCGCGATTCACGAGTCCGGACTCAAGAATAACCAACTCGAGCGGGTGCGGCAGAGCCGCAACGATCTCAGCTCGGTTACGATAATTGCGGGTGGGGATTCCGTCAAGCGGCGGGCTACTTGGTGTCTCCGTTTACGGGGATCTCCTGAAGCTCCGTGGGTTGCTGGCAGCAGACGCAATTCCCGGGCTCAAGCGCTTCGATATTGCAGACTTTGCAGAAATAGCGCACTCGATAGAGCTTTCCGTCCTTGACAGTGTAGAGGCGTTCGACCTCGAATGTTCCATCGCCCGTCATCATCCCCTCGAGCCGCACTTCCCGGTTGGCCAGGCGCTTGTCCTGCAGGGTATGGTAGAGGTATGTGGTGTAGGCGGTGAGGGGTTGGTCCTTGCCGTGGACTCGCACGACAGGACAATCCGCTGAAGTGGCCAGGAGTTGCCCTTCCAGGACCGCCAAGTGGGGCGGCTCGCCTTGGGCGAAGCTCCATGGGGAGGTGGCCAGAACCATGAACACGAACAGACCGGCCGCCGTGCCTCGCAGTGAACAACGCTCTGCGGTTCCGCGTAGTTTGGTTTCTGCGAGATGCATTCAGCCAGCCTCACAGCCAGAACGATTCAAAATCCCAAATTCAAGATTCCAAATTGCACCGGCATAGCCAGAACGATTCAAAACCCCAAATTCAAGATTCCAATCTGCACTGGAATCAATGAATCAATCTCTCACCCCTGCCACTTACCGACGACTGCAAACGCGAACGGAAGCTCACCGTTGGAACCGTGGAGTTTCACTTGCAGATTCCAGTGGTCTTGATCATCTTTGGCCACGGCGGGAAAAGTGCTTCCGTTCACGGGCGCACCCACAAGGAAAGCTGGGTGCGGCGTCCCGGCCGCTTGGCGGCTCAGCTTCACAAGGTCATCGAATTTCAGGTTGGCGCTGAGGTCGGTGTCCGCAGCGACGGGGCAGAGAACTAGTACGTCACGGGTGGGATTCACCCCCATATGGTTGCCGTCCTGGGGAATGAGCCCGTAGCGCAACGTATAAAAACCCGGTTTGATGGCCTGACCGCGAAAATCCGCACCGGCGCTGGAAAAGTGCAGCACGCCGACGAATTCCCCATCGGTCAGAGAGGGATAGAGGAAGTCTTGGGACGGGCTGGCGCTGGAATTTGTAGCCACGGTTTTTGCGAACCATGCTTCGAGCAACGTGGCGCCCTGGTCGTTAACCACTTTCGCTCCCTGGGATTCGAGCGCATTCTGAAGAGGTTGTGGAAGTTGACCAGCGGCAGGCGCTCCGGCAGTTTCGACTTTGTAGGTTTGCCCGAACGCCAGGCTCGCCAAGAGAAGTTGTGCGGCAAGTAATATCAGATGTGCGCGATGCAGTCTCATAAGTGGCCCTCATCCGTTGGATGCCCTGCAAGAGGAAAAGAGCGCCAGGGCAGCCAACGCGTAATTTGGTTTAGGAAACGCTAGCAAGTGAAAAGCTTCCCACAAATGCGCTGCGTTTGCCAATATGATTCCACACCACATCCAGGCCCTGGCCGTGGAAGGAATCCTCGATCGTGAAGGCGGGCATGGCGTGAGCCAGGTGAACGAGGGGAGGATAATACACAATTTCATTCCCGCACTTATCGTCGCCTTGGCACAGGCTGCGCGTCTTGATGCTCGCCAGGTCTCCCGCCACCAACTGGGCCGCGCCGTGCATTTCTCCTGTAGCCAGCGTCAACTCAATGGGGGCCGCTTCCACGCGCACCACGTGGCTTAAGAGCTTGCCGGCCATCGAGGCCGCGAATTCCTGAAGCGCCAAACGCTGCCGGGCACTGGCCTTTTGGTCAACGATCAGCACGGATTCGGCGGGATAAGGGCTATGGTAAGGGTCACCCAACGTAGCATGGGCTTTCACCACCGCAACAACCGCCAGGCCGTTCAAACTGATTCCCTCCCAGTTGCCTTGGTCGATCTTCCAAGCCAGGATGGCTTCGTCCCCCACCAGTCCGACTTCGCCGTTGGCGAAGCACGGCCCCGTGTAAACGTCCGCACTGCGAGCCTCGATATACTCTCCCTTAATTGCTGCCTTGCCGGGAACGGCCAGCAATGCAGCCAGACCTAACCCTACGATTGCCGAAACAATCAATCTTCCTTTCATGTGTCCTCCGATTAACAAATTACTGCTTAAGCCCCCATATAGTTTGATGTCACAGGAGGTCGGAAGTTACCGGTTTGAAAGGTGAGATGGCGAAGGCATTCACCGCAGAGTCGCGGAGACGCAGAGCGAAGGCCCTTTGTTCTCAGGCCTCAGCACCTCTGCGCCTCTGCGGGAGAAGAAGCGGATAGAATAATGAAGACACGACGAACTGCCCGCCTACAACGAGCGGAAGCAGGCGCGGCCCGGTCTACAGCTTTCCATATTGACGATTCCCCCATCCGGGCCCAAGCAATTCTGGGTGTGGACACACCAGCAAATGCCGCTGTCGGACCGGGGAACCGTCGGGTCAGGCTCCGACTCGATGAACATCCACTTGGAGCGCAACAACCGGCAGCGCTCAGGGGAATACTCAGGCTGGGGAGTGGGTTCAGGCATGATCAGACCTCTCCTTTCACGGCGCGCAACAAGGCGCGCTTCACCGCCACTCGGGCCAGTTGGACTTTGTAGGTGTTCTTTGACAGCGGCGTAGCCTTACTCACCGCGGCCTTTCCGGCCTCGTCGGCTAGATCCTCAACAAACGTCTTTCCCGCCAAAACTTGTTCCGCCTCCGCAGACGGCCAGGGCACTGGAGCGACATGGCCGAGGACCACGCGCGCCCTGCGAATCGAATCGCCCGGCATCTCAAGAGCCACGGCGGCGGCGGCCAGGGGCCAATCCAGCGCCTCTCTCTGCCGGACTTCGTACACCGCCATCTTCATTCCTTCGGCAGGCGGCAGAACGATCTCCGTAACGATTTCGTGCGGTTTGAGCGCATGTTCGCTTTCACCCTCGCTTGCGGGAGTAACGAAGAATTTCTCGATTTCAAGCTCCCGCGCTCCCTCGGGACCGTGCAATTGAACTTTTGCCCCCAGCGCAAAGAGCGCCGGCGCTAAGCTCGAAGGGCTCACGAAATAAGAGGGGCCGGAATTGCCCAGGATGGCGTGGTAGCGATTGTCGCCTTCGGGCACCATGGCTTTTCCATTGTAAATTGCCAAGAGGCCGTATCCCAAGCGATAGTACCAGCAGCGCGGACGCTGGCAAAGGTCGCCGCCCACAGTTCCCATGCTGCGGACCTGGGGGCTCGAGACGCCTCGGGCAGCCTGAACCAGGGCGGGATAATTCTTCTGCACCTCCGCATTCTCGATCAGTTCGTCGAAGGTCACCAAGGTGCCCAGGCGCAGGCCGGTTCCGGATCTCGACTCAATGTGTTTCAGTTCCTTTACTTTCTGCAGATCGACAACCCGCACCGGCTTGGCAACGCCTTCCTTCAGCAAGCTCAGCAGATCGGTTCCCCCCGCCAGGACTGCTGAATCGCCCTTGGCCTCGGCCAACAAATGGATCGCTGCTTGCAAAGTCGTAGGACTTGCGTATTCGAAGTTTTGCATCAGGATATCTCTCCTTTCTCCAGTGCAGCGAGGACCTTTTCCGGAGTGATGGGTATTGTGGACACTCGCACGCCGATGGCGTTGGCGACGGCGTTGGAGATGGCGGCGCCCGGCGAAATAACTGGCGGCTCACCCAGGCCGATGGTGCCGCGTTCGTCGTAGCCCGGCCCGGTCATCATGTGGACGACCAGTTCGCCAATATCGCCGATGCCCGCCAGTTTGTAAAACTCCATGTCCGGGTTCAGCATCCGGCCCGTGACGTCGTCCATAATCTTCTGTTCGAAGAGCGCGTAGGTGATGCCCATGATCAGCGCGCCGTAGCACTGGCTTTCCGCCGTCTTCAAATCGATGATCAGCCCGCAGTCCTGCGCGCACACCATCTTGTTGATCTTCACGATTCCCGTCTCGGTATCGACGTTAACATCCGCGATCTCCACGCCGCCCACACCGCTCGAGCCGAGCGAGCAGGGGCCGGGATTCTTTCCGGTTACCTGAATCGTCTTTACGCCCAGCTTGGAGCAGGCCTGTTTCCAAGTGAGGCTCTTGGAAGAATCGCCCTGCACCTGGATTTTCCCGTCGGCGGCGACGAGTTGCTCAACAGGAACCCCCAGACTGGGAGCCACAGCCGCGAAAAGTTGATCGCGGGCATCCACGGATGCCCGGCGAGTGGAGGCGCTAACCCCGCCGACGGTGGTGCTTCCGCCGGAAGCGCCGCTGGCCGGATACTTCGTGTCTCCGATGTTAAGTTCGATCGCCTCGATGGGAAGGCCCAGAGTTTCCGCCGCCACGATCTTGATCACCGTGCGTGTCCCGGTGCCCAGATCCTGGCTTGCCAGGTCGACCTCAACGGAGCCGTCGGGGTGGATGTTCACATTGCAATTACTGTTGTGCCCTCGGCCGCCCCAGGTGTGCATGCTGATTCCCAGGCCGCGCTTAATCGGGCCGGGAGTCAGGTGGCCGCGCGGGTGCCAGTTCTTTTGCCAATCAATTAATTCCGCTGCCTTCTGAAGCTCTTCCTTATACACTTTTCCGCGGTCGCCGGCCAGGTCGGCGTTCTTCATGAAGAATTCCAGCGGATCCATGTTCAGCTTGGCCGCAAGGTCCTCGAGAGCGCACATGGTGAGGACCGCCGCCTGAGGATGGTTAGGGGCACGCCATGCACGCGCCGGACCTGTATTCGTGCCTACCGAGGTGTGCCGAGTGACTTTGTTCGGAATGCCGGTGAGGACGTA
>Ga0181521_10003979_pt1 | contig 17118 bp, 21 predicted proteins | sample PEATcosm2014_Bin_32_FD_119764 | JGI IMG/M metagenome (GOLD analysis project Ga0181521, IMG submission 119764) | Peatland microbial communities from MTU Mesocosm Facility, Houghton, MI, USA - PEATcosm2014_Bin02_60_metaG | ecosystem: Environmental > Terrestrial > Soil > Wetlands > Peat | place... | reverse complement strand
GCGACGCACCATCGGGATGGCTTGCAGTTTGCAAAGACGCTGACGTGATCTTCTATATGATGACTATCAGGGATCTATCCGGCTCAAGGTACCTCAAAGGTCGAAGAATTCGACAAGACCTCGATTGGCTCCTCACCGCAATGCCACATCTCAAGCAGGGCGTGCTCATTCACATCCTGATCAACAAGATCGACGAGGAGATCGAGAGTCATACCGACTATCGAGCTCTGGCCGAGGAGCTGGCAAAGAAGCTCGCTACGCTCGACCAAACGGTCAAAAACGTCCTGCATCCGTACGAGGCAGGATATACCGGCGCGACCTTGATCTCGATGAAGAACAAGCAGATTTACACGCGCGCGATCAATATTGTCCTGCGGTCTGTCTACTCTGCGTTCCACGGGACCGCGAAGCGAAAGAAGGCGAGGTGAATCGCGATGCGTGCCTACTGGATTCTTCCCAATCGCGATCAGAGCGATGCCACTCTGGCGAGCGACGGAGAGACGATCCGACCCTTGAGACAGATTCTCGACCCGAAGCTCCGCCCCGAAGGGTTTTCGCATGGTGTACCGACGGAGCTCCTGGAGAAATGTGGGCCAAAGGACCTAGCGAAGATTCTGTTTGCGCAACGGTTCCCCGGCTGGAATGGAGATAAGCAGATCCTTTCCGTATCGACCACTGCCGGTCTCGACTCTTCGGGACGCCTGGTTCACCTCGGACTCCTGTTCATTCTCGAACCCCATGAACGCCCGAGATTCGAACTACCATATACCGGTCTATCTAAAGAAGATCAGGCCTATGCAAGGGCTTTGATTCATCGATTAAAGTCATCCGGGCGTGACGATTCTTGGGCGCAGAGTGTGCGCGACCTCATCGAACTTCCGTCCGACAGCCGACCGGCAACGAATGTCGCGCTCGATCGTTCCGTGGTCCGGTTCTATTCGCTCTATGTGGCCGGTTCCGGCGGTTTGATCAAGAAGGCAGTGAATTGGCGGAAGTCGCGCAAGACCGCGATCATTTTGCTGATTCTCTTCACAGTCGCCGGCATGTGCCTGTCTGTGCGTGCGTGCGAACAATTCTCGCGGACCGCAGTCCAGACGGGAGTGGTGACATGGCATTTCAACTGAGCGCGACAGAGTCGCTGAGCGACGGGATCACGCGCAACGTGAAGCGCCAGATCGAAAAGGCGCTCAAGCATCTGAGCGCGAAGGGGAAGCCACACCGACGCGGCACGTCGCAGAGCGAGGCCGTCCGCGAGGTCCGCAAGTGCTTCAAGAGAGTGCGGGCCGCTCTCCGTCTGGTGCGCGAGGATCTCGGCGATGATGTTTACCAAGAGGAGAACTGGTCTTTTCGCGATGCCGCTCGGCCACTCACCGACGTCCGCGATGCAGAGGTGCTCGTCGAGATTGTGGAAAAGCTCGCTCAGCAGTTCACGGAAGCGATCGAGCCGGGAGCATTTGCAAAGATTCATGAGGCTTTGCTTGCAAATCAGCAGGAAGTGACCCGCCGCTTACTCGACGAGGGCAAAGCGTTCGCTGCCGTGAAAGAGATCGCCGTCCGCGCCCTTGCGAGAGTTGCGAATTGGAGGTTCGAGCGCACTGGTTGGGCCGCGCTGGAGAGTGGCCTCAGGCGTGTATACCGGACAGGTCATCGCGCACTTGCTTTGGCGTCGGAAAACTCGAGCGTGGAGAATCTCCATGAGTGGCGTAAGCAAGCCATGTATCTGTGGCATCAACTGCAACTTCTCGAGGGCGCGTGGACGGGCAGCGAGAAGGAACTCGTCGATCAGACTCACAAACTGTCGACCCTACTCGGTGAAGATCATGATCTGGCCGTTCTTCGCGAAACGCTCGCCGCCGATCCACTCGCTTACGGCGGCCATCGCATACTGAAAGGCGTATTCGCTGTCATCGATCGGCGGCGCGAGGAACTCGAGCGGCAGGCGTTCGATCTTGGCCAAGAACTCTACAAAGACTCGCCAAAGGTCTTTACGAGTCGAATCGAGTCGTGGATGAATTATCGGGAGGTCAATTGAAGAATGACAGGAAGTTGAAGGGTCTACTAAGCGAATTGGGTCGCGATCCGCGGGTGAAGCGAGTCATTGCCAAACGCCAATCCCGTAAGAAGGGCGGGGGCAAGATCGAGCGCGTGACTGATGTTCTCTTGGTCCTATTGGCGATTGCTTCCCGCTTTGCGACGAAAAAGAAGGCCCGAGCCCTCGACGAGCTGATGGATAGCATTTATTTGCTGGTTCAAGTCAGCTTGTTGTTAAAGGAAAATATCTTTGATCGGCCTGAAGTAAAGGAATTCTTTAGTCAAAGCTCCAAAGAAATTTACGTGTTGGCCCAAAAATTCGTCGCTATGATTTTGCCAAAGACAAAAACGCTTCGCCCCATGCGTAAGTCGCGGTCGGCAAAATGGAATTAAACATGTGAAGTCAATGAGCAGCAGCAGGCTTTGTGGGGTAGCAGCACCCCGGGCGGCCGGGGACTTTCAGAAACCACACCACATATGGAGTTAGAGATCTTCCTGGTAGTGTCCTTAGGACACTACCATCTTCCTTGAGAACTTCTATATTATGTGCGATCTTGTAAAACTAGGGGGCGCCTCATGAAATCAAAGAAAGCAGTCACGCTGTTGACGAGGATCGAGACGTTACTGTCCGATGCTCTCAACGAATATTCAGCCATTGAAAAGCACGTCGAGAAAAACGTCCGAGCGGTACTTCTTTCCGCGCAGGCATCAGTCGTCAGCGCGATAAAATTTATTAGTGCTCTTCCATCTTCTGAAGTTCGGCAGAAGGCTGCGACGAGTCGGAAGGGCGGGCGACGGCATCTTAAAGCTAAGAGCAAGGCGAAACCTTCCGTAAGAGCTAGGAAGCGTTCCGCAGCCCCCGCCGCCAAGAAACGCCGCTGATAATGTAAGAGGCCTCTCACTCACGGCACGTGATTCCACGCTCGCGGCCGAATGGCAAGGAGAGGCATCGTCGGGGCAAACCTGTCGACATACCGTTCGGCTCGGTCGGATCTCCCGTCCCGGGACGCATCGTTATGTTAGACTGATAGGCAGCGCGGTGGTCGGACGCGCTCCCCACAAGAACTACCAAACGTAATCGTTGCGGGGCTGCGAGTCGCCGAATGGCTACCAACACATGCGGAAGTTCGAGGTCGAACAAGTGACCGCCGATTTTGTGGCGGACAGGAGATGATGCGATATGAGCATAAAGTGGGTTCTCGCGATCGGTGTCGGACTTGCGGGCGGCTGGGCTGCTAGAAGTCTCGCCGATTCGCCTCAAGGTGCTGGCGTGAAGCTTCTGGAGATCGCCCTGAAGACCAAGGAGCGGGTGGGCCGCTGGGCGGCACTCGAGGCCGAACGTTTGGACGATATGTTGGCGGAGGCACGCTCGACGGCTGAACCGAACGTCTCGCGTCCGAATGGGGCCGCGCACAAATCTCGACCGAAAGGCCAGTCTGGGAATGGGCGTCGACGCACCCGACCGGTGACGCGCGCGGAGCAAGCATAGCGGATTGGCGTAACCGGCGAGCATCGAACGCAGCTTAGGATGCGTCGGCGGATGACAGACGCTGAGCGGGGGAAGCTTGAGTCACTCCGAACATGAAGTCACGCTCGCGGGCTCCCGCTCCGAGAGTCGGGAGCAGCCCAAGCATATCGATGAACCATTGCGCCTGGTGCACCATCATCCGGGGTATCTGCGTATTCGAGCGGGCGCATTCATCCAGCCGGAAGACAACAGCTCCGTAGTGACCGCTGCGCAGACCGCAGCCGAGACTGTTCCTGGGTTTCGCTCGTGGTCTCTTAACCCAAAAACCGGCAGCGTCGTAGTCGAATATAAACCCGGCGCGCTCGATGCCGACGATCTGCTCAAGCACATCGCGAAGAGCGCGGGATTTCGAGGCGTGGAGAACTTGGCCGGCAGCAAAATGAATCGCCAGGAATTGGTCAGCGCATTCCTCGATACCGTGCAGGACGTCAACCAGGTCGTTAGTCAGCTGACAGGCGAAAGAGCAGATCTGCGAGAGTTGGTACCGGTCGCACTCGCTGCAATCTCCGTCCTGTCCTTCGTGCTCAATGAGGATCGCGGCCGCCTGCCACAGTGGAGCAGCGCTCTGTATCGTAGCTATCGTGTCTTCATGCACTGGCATCGACCAGAAGTTCGAACCCGCGAAAGAGTCGCCCGGCAAGAGGAAAAGCGCGGTGGCTCTGGCAACAAGAGACGATCCTAGCCTCCTTCCTGTATACTCTGCCAAACATGAGCGGCATAGCCAACCGCGATGCCTAGAGGTGGCGAGACATCTTCGATCCGTCTTTATGCCTTTTCCATGGCTTTCGCCCAATAGCCAATAGGAGAGCGACATGATCAAGGAAACAACCAGGAAGAGGAAGCGCGCGAAGTCGGGCAAATTGCACAAATCGGCGAGTAACGGTTCAGACATATCCGCGAAAGTCGAATCCTTGTTGCCGACCGGCTCGCCGCAGCGGACTGCGGTCGGCGTCGCAGCGGCAGCCGGTGGTGCCCTGCTTGCTGCTGCAGCGCTCGGTGTGGGCCCGACAGCGCTCGCTGGGGCAGTTGGTTACCTCGTGTACCGCGAGACTCGTCGAGAGTGAAGAAACGACTTGCCGGGCGGTGCAACACATCCTCGGCGACGCGCAATTGCCGCGGATGAAGCGCGGCTCAATGCCTGTCAACATCGCATTGCCCGTAGTGGTGAACGACGCGGCGTTGGCCTGATCAAGCACTATAGTCACGCGTGGCGTAATAGCATTGCGGGCGATCACCAAAGTGTGCCCGTATAGGCCGGCTCGTCCCCCGTCGCTGCTGAAACCGGAATTGCTAGACAACCGACTCTAACTTTCCTGCACGGAGAGGAGACCGCATGTCCGACATCGAGCTTGTCAAACCCCATTCGCTGACGATCGCGAAGGCAAAAGCACTGGTACAGAAGGCGGCCGATGCGCTTGCTGCCGAGTATGACCTCACTAGCGAATGGCGCGGCAATACGCTGCACTTTCGTCGCTCAGGTGTCGATGGCCAAATGCACGTGACCGGTTCGGAAGTCAGGCTCCATGTCACTCTCGGTTTTTTGCTGAGGGCGTTCAAAAAAACGTTTGTCGATCATATCGAGCGCAACTTCGACAGATTGTTGGCTGAACAAGAACCACGGCCAAAAAAGACCAACCGGAAAGGCAGCGGTGCCGCGGGATGAGTGGAGATCGAGAACACCGAGATCGGAGTCCTGATTCTATCGGACCCTCTCGAATGTCCCCGAATCGTGTCAACAGAGAATGGAGATGGTCGCTACGATTCTATCGAGTCCTTCGGACACTCGTCCCTCACGAAAGATCGGGTTGGCCCTTGGCAGCGGTGCCGCAAGGGGCTTGGCCCATATCGGGGTTCTTCGAGCTATCGAGGAAGCAGGTATCCACGTGGATGTCGTGGCCGGAAGCAGTATCGGGGCCTTGATTGGCGCCGTTTTCGTCGCCGGCAATCTGGAGCGCTTGGCAGCCGACTTCCTGGCCTTTGACTGGAAACGCGTTGCATTATTGCTTGACCCGGTGTTCCCGAGAACCGGGCTAATTGACGGCAAAAAGGTCGCCAACTTCCTGCGTACGTATGCACCATGTGCAAACATCGAGAATTTGTCGATTCCTTTCCGGGCAGTAGCCACAGACCTCGCGAACGGCGAAGAAGTTACGATTGGTACGGGCGACTTGGTCGAGGCCGTGCGCGCGAGTATCGCAGTGCCGGGGCTTCTCACGCCGGCGCGCAGCGACGGTCGGATCCTGGTCGATGGCGGCCTGGTCAATCCTGTGCCGGTCAGCGTGGCACGCGAAATGGGCGCCAATCTGATCATCGCGGTTGATCTTAGCAACGAGGTCCTGGCGCACCGGTTGTCACGCGTAAAGCCCGCAGCGAACGAGAAGCGCCATGCTGATGCAGTGACCCACTTGTTGCAACACCTGCAAGCAACCGAAAACCCCATGTTGGCAAAATTCCGCGCGTGGCTAGAAGCGAAACCGCTGCCAGGGATTCTTGATGTACTTCTGGCTTCACTCTTCATCACGCAGGCCCGCATCACAGAGACCACTTTGCGGCGTGACCAGCCGGACATCCTCATCCAACCGCCTTTGGGGAAAGTTCGATTTATGGATTTCGACTGTGCGGAGGAGATCATCGACATTGGTTATCGAAGTGCGGTTCGACAGCTGGCTACCGCTCAACAATTGTAGAGCGGTGCTGCTGCCAATACGGCGATGCCAAAGCGCGTCGAGCAGATTCCCTAGGCACATACACTGACCCGATATGCCTTGCGCTGCCGCGCAGATCAACGGCCGCTGATCTGCAGCGTCCTCGGGAAAGCGCACGCGCGACCCGGTCGACAGAATCTCACAGGCAAGTTCATTGTGTAGTACTCCCTACGTGTCCTGGCGAGAAGCAGCCTTGTAGCTTCGATTCCAGTGGTTCCTCCCACATTTGGAGCGCGCCAATGCATCCGATAGGCGGCCTCAAACGTATGTCCTGCGTGTTGTGAAACTCGCTCAACGTACGACCCAACAAACGAAGGGGATCCCAATGAATACGAAGGTCTTAAGTCATTTTGCTCTACTGGCAGCAACGTCGCTGCCATTGTGCGCCCTAGCATCCAGTCACCGAGAGGCTCCATCAATTGCCGGGCAGCCGCGGGTGGATGGCACAGATTTGTACATGTTTCGCAGCTACGAGCCCGGGCGTAGCGCGTATGTCACGCTCATTGCAAATTACATCCCGCTGCAGGATCCCTGGGGGGGTCCGAATTATTTCAATCTCGATGAAAACGCGGTCTACGAGATAAAGGTCGACAATGACGGCGACGCCGTCAGCGATCTGAGTTTCGAGTTCAGATTTACAAATACCTACAAGGACTTGACGGTCAACGCCGGCGGCGAGAAGACCCCGATACCGCTGATCAACAGCGGTCCGATCGGTCCGAACGGCGCGCATCTCAATGTGATACAGACCTATTCGATCGGGCTCGTGCGCCATGGTTACAGGGAGGCGGTCGGCAACGCAACGTTGGGCGGCGACACGTTTTTCAAGCCCGTCGACAACATCGGCAACAAATCCATCTCCGACTATGCAGCCTATGCCGGACACTTTATATACGACATTAGTCTTCCCGGCTGTTCGGCGCCGGGCCGTGTGTTCGTCGGGCAGCGCAAAGACGGCTTCGTGGTCAATATCGGTGAGGTGTTCGATCTGGTCAATACCAACCCAGTTGGCCCGCGCGACGGCGAGCGGAATGCATTGTCCTACAAGAACGTGACATCGCTCGCACTGGAAGTGCCGATTAATTGTCTAACGCATGGTAAGGACCCGGTGATCGGGGCGTGGACCACCGCCAGCCTGCGCGTCAAGGGTGATCGGGAGGACGGCGATCATTGGCAGCAAGTCTCGCGACTCGGTATGCCGCTCGTGAACGAGCTCGTGATTGGCCTACCCGACAAAGACAAATTCAACGCCAGTGAACCGAGTCGCGATGCGCAGTTCTTGCACTATGTGACCAATCCAGTCGTGCCGGTGCTGCTGAACAACTTGTTCGGCGATGCGGCATTGATTCCCGGGACGCCGCGCGACGACCTGGTCGCGATATTTCTGACTGGAGTGAAGGGAATAAACCAACCGCTGAAGGTCACTCCCGGCGAAATGCTGAGATTGAATACCTCCACACCGCCGACACCGGTGGCGACACAAAACGACTTAGGTGTGCTGGGCGGCGATTTGGCCGGCTTTCCGAATGGCCGTCGCCCCTACGACGATGTGGTGGACATCACACTGCGCGCTGCGGAGGGTGCACTCTGCGGGGCGATCGGCGATTGCGGCACGCAGACCAGTGATCCCAATGACGGCGCACCGTACACGGACGGCGCGCGTGCCGCAGGTCCGGACGCTGCTAACGAGCACGTTACCGGAGCTATCAATGCGGGCGATACCTACTTGGCGGTCTTCCCGTACCTGAACACGCCGCTTCCCGGGTCGCCAAACGGACCCAACGGAATCGTCAAATAGGAGCAGCAACGGTTGTGAACGATAGCAAACCAAAGTGGGCGCCACGGTTCGAAAGAGCCGTGGCGCCGCGGAATGCATGCTCTTCATTCGCTCCGAGATCACGGCGCATCCCTAACCGACCTCGATCAGCTTTTTCTCGCACCCACTTTGAAGCTCAGCGCATCCGACGCGGTGTTCGGCGCGTATATACATTCGGATAGTCAAACGCAATTGGGCCCGCGCCCACGCGTGCGGCTCTCACCACACTTATTTGATTTCCGTCATCTATACAACTTGGAGATAAAATCATGTCTGCAAATCGTTTCGTTGGCGCCGCGTGCGCCCTAGCCCTGGGTTTCGCGACCTTTTCCGCGTCCGCCGACGTCGTCGTGGGCGGCAGCGCGATGTTCCCCCAGAAGAATATCGTCTAGAACGCCGTGAACTCGAAAGATCACACGACCCTCGTCGCGGCCGTCAAGGCCGCTGGTCTCGTCGACACACTCGAGAGCAAGGGCCCGTTCACGGTGTTCGCGCCGGTGAATGCGGCGTTTGCGGCGCTGCCGCCCGGCACCGTCGGCACGCTGCTGAAGCCAGAGAACAAGGCAGAGCTCACGAAGGTTCTGACCTATCACGTCGTACCGGGCCGTTACACGTCCGTTGATCTTGACAGGCTGATCCGCAAGGGCAACGGGACCGCTATGCTCAAGACGGCGAGCGGCGGCATGTTAACTTTCACCAGGAATGGGGAGCGCAATATCACCGTTCAGGATGAGACCGGCGCTGTCGCTGATATCACCATCTATGACGTGCTGCAGTCGAATGGCGTCATCTTTTCTGTCGACCGCGTTCTGATGCCTCAGTAAAGGAGGCCGCAAGAGGGCAGGGTGGTGCCGTTCCTCCCCGCGGCATCACCCCCTCGCATCGCCGCAATGACCGTTCCTATGATTCATCCTCTTGCAGTTCGCGTGATGCATTGGACAAACGCCGTCGCGGCGATAGTGATGGTGTTGTCAGGGTGGCGGATCTACAACGCGTCTCCAATCTTGCCGTTCCGGTTCCCGTCGACGGCCACGCTCGGCGGTTGGCTGGGCGGGGCGCTGTTGTGGCATTTTGCGGCTATGTGGTTGCTGTCGCTCAGCGGCCTCTGATGCCCTATTAGCTAAATCTCCTAGCCTGTCTGTTTTTGGGCGCATCCGCAGCGGTAAATAGACCGTATATGTCGTTATGGTTAAATGTCGCTCAAGTCAACCCCACATATTCATGAATCATCCGGTTCTGGCAGCGGCATTGCGACCGACTCCCCGCTCACGCATCGCCGTCCGCCTGACCCTTGTCATGCGGTTGAGTCTGTACGCTTTCGGCGTGGCTGTACCCGGACTCAACGCATGGCAAGGCGCAGCCTGCGCCGCCGCATCGGCCGACGTGACCTTTGCGACCCCGGCCGCACCGTTCAAGTCACCTTACCTTCCGTCAAGCGACTTCGAAGATCTGCAGGATGTCCCATCGACTACCGATCCTGCATTCCGGCAGATGAAAACGCTACGCGCTAAGCTCGATGCGGCGCCCCATAGCCTGCCGGCGGCGATACAGTTGGCCGGCGCCTACGTGGATTATGGTCGGCAGGTGGGCGACGCACATTACGCCGGTTACGCCGAAGCGGTCATTGCACCGTGGATGGCGGCCGCGCAACCCGCGGCCAACGTGTTGGTCACTCAGGCCACCATAATGCAGTACCGGCATCAATTCACCGATGCGCGCGACTTGTTGCAGAAGACGCTGACGCTAGACCCCGGCAATCCGCAAGCATGGCTCACCCTGGCGACGCTCGATATGGTCCAAGGCGACTACAAGTCCGCGGGCAAGGATTGCGCCGAAGTGACGACCAGTGCCAGCTTCGAGTTGGGTTTGGCCTGCTCCGGCAATTTGCGTTCGTATACAGGTCACGCGCGGCAAAGTCTCGCATTGCTGCATCAGGCCGAAGTCGGGGGCGATTACGTTACGGCGAGCTACCAGGCGTGGGTGCAAGGTCTACTGGCCGAAACTGCCGAGCGTTTGGGCGACTGGCCGTTCGCGGAGACCCACTACCTCAATGCGTTGAGATTACTTCCGCAAGACAACTTTCTGCTAGTTGCCTATGCGGATTTTTTGCTCGACCGCGCACGCCCGCAGGAAGTGCTGAAACTTCTTGCCGAGCATACGCAATCGGATACAGCATTCTTGCGACTCGCTTTGGCGCAGTCTGCGCTTCACAGCGAGCAGGCCCAGCGGTACATCTGGATCATGGCAGCGCGTTTTGAGGCGCTAAGGCTTCGTGGCAGCAATTTCTTCGGGCGCGAGCAGGCACGATTTGCATTGGAGCTACAACATGACCCGCAAACGGCATTGGATTTGGCGCGACGCAATTGGCAAGTCCAGCGCGAGCCTTGGGATACCCGCCTACTGTTGGAGGCCACGTTAGCGGCTCAGCAGCCACAAGCAGCCAAAGAAGTGCTGGAATTCTTGCAGAAAACCAAACTGGAAGATCCTATCATCGAGCCGCTGGCACAAGAGTTACGCGTCGAATTGAAGCGTCCACTCGGAGCGAACAATTGAAGCGCCGCACCGGAAAATTGCAGCTCGGCCGGGCTATGCAAACGGTCACGGTGTGCGATGGGTTGTCATTGGTTCTATTGGCGTTGGTCCTTCGATCCACAGCCGTGCAAGCGCATTCGGCCAGCGACGCCTACCTCAATTTGAAGGCGGACAAGGCCAACGAGGGCGGCAAGCTCGTGATACATGGTCAATGGGATATCGCACTGCGAGATCTGGATTTTGTATTAAAGCTGGATGAGGACGGCGATGGTCGATTGACCTGGGGCGAGGTTCGGCGTCATCACGCTGCAATCGAACACTACGCCTACGGCTACCTGCACTTCGATGGGGGTCCCGGCAACGCCTGCGCGGTCAAGCCCAGTCGACAAATGGTCGACAATCACGCGGACGGTGCGTACGCAGCCTTATTTTTCGATGTGGAATGCGCGCTCGTGCCCACGACTCTCACGCTGGTCTACAACATGTTCTTTGCGATTGACCCATCGCACCGGGGCATCTGCGTGATGCGTAGTGGCGCCAATACGGCTACCGCAGTACTTTCGCCCCAAAATGCCAAGATCGAGCTGAGTCTCTAGCAATACATCTCACGGTTTCGCCGCGTAGAACGACGACGAGATCACTGTTAGCGAGGCGATGGCCATTGGAATCGAAGCCGATGCCTGCAAGCCAAACCCGCGCCATGCAACGTTAGAACCGCGTCTACTCGGAGTTGCAACGCATGAACGCATCGGCATTGAAGCGCGCGATCGCAAGCACACTATTGTTGGGTGTCGCCTGCTCTGCGGCGCAAGCCGAGCAGACGCCGGCCACGGATATGGATTCGAACGCGGCGGCCGCGACGCAATCCGCATCGACGTCTCTCCAAGAGATCACGGTCACGACCGAACGCTTGGGGCTGCTGGATACGGCTTCCACAGCCAGCGAAGGGTTCGTCGCGGACCAGGAGCTGCAGCTAGCACCGGTGTACCGCCCAGGTCAGTTGCTGGAAACCGTGCCGGGCTTGATCGTGACCTTGCATAGCGGTGAGGGTAAAGCGAATCAATATCTGATGCGCGGCTACAATCTGGATCACGGCACGGACCTTGCGACCTACGTTGACGACATGCCGATCAACCAACCGACCCATGCCCACGGTCAGGGTTATACCGATCTGAATTTCTTGATCCCTGAGCTCGCGGATGAGCTCACTTACACCAAGGGGCCATACTACGCCAACGTAGGCGACTTCGGCGCAACAGGTTCCGTGAAAGTCAGCTACCGAGACGTGATCCCAGATCAGGTATCCGCGACCGCCGGCACACTGGGGTTTCAGCGCATCTTCACGGCAGGCGCGCAGCCGCTTGGCGATGGACGGCTGTTGGCCGCCGCGGAAGTGCAGCATTACGATGGTCCGTTCGTGACGCCCGATGACGCGCGCAAGGAGAACTTGGTGCTGCGCTATAGTGAAGGCGACGAGCATGACGGTTACTCAGTGACCGGCATGTACTATCACCAGATTTGGACCAACACGACGGACATTCCGATCCGTGCCATTTCCGAGGGTTTGGTTCCCAATCAATTCGGCACGCTCGATCCGACCGACGGGGGCCACGCGCAGCGGACGAGCCTGTCGATTAACTATCACGCAACCTTAGCCAATGGACAATTCTCGGCGAGCGGGTTCTTCATTTACAATCAACTACATTTGTTCAACGACTTCACGCACTTTCTGGTCGATCCGAGTCACGGCGACCAGGAAGACCAGTTTGAGAATCGCCGTGCGAGCGGCGGTGCGGCGAATTACACGCTGCGTGTACCTTTGGGATCGATCAACAACGAGATTTCGGTCGGTGCCCTCACGCGTTACGACTTGCTGGGCGTCGGGCGCCTGCCGAGCGAGGATCAAGTGCCGCTGTCGCCGCAGGATGATCCCCCGTCTTTTTCCAACAATGATCAGGTGTATCTGTTCGCGGGCGCGTCGTATCTGCAGGTGACTACCCGCTGGACCTCCACGTTTCGGAGCGTGCTCGGAATCCGCGACGACTATCAGCATGGCACCGACGTCGACTATCTGGCGACATTGCACGAGACCGCCGGGTATACCAATGGGGGCACGGCCGCCCAGTCATTGGCCCAGCCCAAGGGCAGCCTGATTTATACACCGACTGACACGCTCGAGTTCTACCTGGCCGCCGGTAGGGGTTTTCACAGCGCCGATCTTCGCGGGGTGAATCAGGACACGAGCGTGGACTTGGGGCTCCCTCATACACCGCTGCTCGCGCGGCAGGAAGGTCAAGAAGTGGGAATGCGCGCCGCAGTTGAGAGCAATCTCGCCTTTACAATTGCGCTCTATAATCTTTGGCAGCAATCCGAGACCATCATTGACCCGGACGTCGGCCAGGACACGGCGGGCCCCCCGAGCCGTCGCTACGGCTTTGAAATTAACGTGACGTATCAGATAAATCGCCGGCTCGAGTTCTACGGCAGCTACTCAGGCAACCACACGCGCTTCACGCATCCCTTCGACGATGGCACCGGACATTTGGGCGACTACATCACGGATGCGCCGGTTGCGACCGGTTCACTGGCACTGTATCTCACGAATCTCGGTCGCTGGAGCGGCGGCCTGGACTATCGCTATCTTGGGAGCTATCCGCTCTCCTCCGGACCCTGCGTCAATTCGGCTGCCGTGCATGATTTCCCAGACGTGGCGACCTCGTGTGCCAATGCCCCGACCGCGCTCGGTCAGATAAATGCCAAAGGCTTCGGACAACTGAACCTCGACGCTCACTATGTCTTGCCATTGGGCTGGAATGCCTCCCTAGGCATCTACAATCTGCTCAACACGCACGCGGCAGCTGCTGAGTTTTGGTACGTCGATCGGTTGCGAAATGAGATTAGCACCTACCCGGACGGGTTGGCCGATGTCCACGAACACCCGCTCGAGCCCATCATGGCGCGTTTCACAATTTCCAAACAATTCGGGCCGTGACAGCGCTTGGTCATCGCACCTCACTTACTGATGCTTGCACCGGGATCGGACCGGGAGTAAAAGGCCGCCATGGCAACATGAGCGATATGTCGAGTGACCGGTTTTGCATAACCAGGGATGTCACAATCCAGCAGCCAGGGACGTAATGTATGAATCTGGATATCCTTCAGCGGCGGGGCGCAACAGCATGCAGAGCGCTTGCTGTCTTAGCGACATTTGCATTGATAGCTCCTTCGTCAGCGGCGTCGGTACTGTCGCTGGGACCTCGTATCGTGCAAACTCTGATTGCAGAGCAGCTGTTTAACCGCGCAGGCCGCTGGTATCTAATCGATGACGGTGGAGTCTGTTACACCTATCTTGAATCGCCTCGTACACGTATTGAGAGCGATCGCCTTGTGCTAAGTGCGCATTTGTCCTCAAGGCTGGGTCAACGCATTGGAAGCAATTGCGTCGGAGCGGACTTCGCCTCCCATGTCACGTTATCCGGGAAACTGCATGCAAGTGAGCATACACTGGTACTCGATGACATACGTATCGATCGCGTTGACGATGAAGCAACCCGCAATGCCCTGAATCTTGCTCTCCAGCTCGCCCCGCAAGCCATGTCGCGGGCGGCGAGCATTGATGTACTTGAGTTCGTACGGAAGCAAGTGTTGGCGACCGGAGGATCACCGGTGCATCTTGACCAGCTGCATATTGTGAACATCTCCACGCGAGCCGACGCAGTCGTCATTCAATTTGACTTGAGCCTAAGCGCGCCCTGAGCGCCGCAAGCCATCAACACGCTTCCGACAATTTCGATGCCTCCTACGCTCTTTTGTATGCCCACCAGCCCCAATCCCGGGGATAAGCCCATACATAACCGGAGTTTGAAGGCAAAACGTCGCGGTCTTTCAGCCGCTTATCTGCTGCATTTTTGACCATCCCCAGTCCGGAGGTACAAACTGGAGTCACAAAGAGAGCACATTCGGATCTCATTCGCTTCAACGAATAGGCAGTCAACGGACTCTAGCCAAGAGGTCGGGAGGATTTATGAGTTATGTGGAAAGCAATCTTTTGCCAAATGAGCAAATAACCTATCGGGCGAGACTCCACCGGATCATCTATCTATTCCCGGCGGTTATGTTTGTGATCGCGATTCTTGTGGCACTCGGCGGCGGTAACTGGATCGCCGGCAGTGCGTTGGGCATCATCGGCCTGGTCCTGATGCTGCCGCCTTGGATTAAATCAAGCAGCTCCGAATTTGCAATTACCAATAAGCGCGTTTTGATCAAGGTCGGACTGATCCGTCGACACTCCCTTGAATTGCTGCTGCAAAAAGTCGAGGGCATAGGCGTCGACCAGGGCTTTCTCGGTCGAGTCCTCGGATACGGAACGATTACCGTATCGGGAGTTGGCGGCACAAAGGAGGCATTTCGCATGATCTCGAATCCTTTGGAATTTCGGCGACAGGTCCAGGCCAGTCTCGCTTCGTGATGTGCCAACTGATGAAATTTGTGCCACGGCCGGTAACAGTGGGCGAACTGCACTAACGACGAAGTCGCTCAGAGGGGTCTTCACTATGGTAGCCGACTACATGCGACTGATCGCGTTCGCCGTCGGCTTGCTGGTCGGGGTTCAAGTGCCCAATTTTGTGGACCAATACGCGAAGCGTGTCAGTGCCCATCAAATCGAGGTGACCAGGAACTTCAGCGGCTTTCAGGAAACGGCGGACCGATTCTTTGGCGGCAGTGTAGAGGCGCTTATCGCCCACCACGCCGCGAGTGCCGACCGGGTCTTCAAGAATGAAGCGAAAAGCATTCGCGAGATGTACGATCGGTTGACGTCCCTGACTGCCGAACTGGCAGCATTGAAAGGCCCGCTGATAAAACAGATCATTCACGTCGTCTTTCGTCCGAACAATGAAATCCTGAACGAGACGCGATCCGCCTACACTTATACAGTGCCCTTGAACGCACCGGGCATTGTTTCTGGCATTACGCTGGGAGCTTTTTTGGCGATAGGGGTGGAGACTTTGTTACTTGCCGGCGTTCGCCTAGTTCGTCGAGGGCGGCGCGGTCGGCAATCGGCGAGAATCGGTCGGGCCACTTCTAGCCGCGAGCGATAGCCGCACGATCAACTCGTTCCGCAACCTACTGAATCTTTTGACCGCCCCACCAATTCGGGAGCAAACTCGGATCAGCACGGAGGCCTGACCCTTAGTGAGGAGACGTGATGCTGAGAGGTGCTGTTTTGGGAGTTGCAATAACTCTCGCCGTTACCCTTATCGGCGCTTACATTCTGCTGAAAAGCGGCCTTATGCCCGTCAATGCTGATGCAAGGCCTGGTTGGCTAGAAACCTGGATGGCGGACGCGTCGCTCGATGCAGCACTTCGTCGCAACGCCCCATTGAGCAATAATCCTGTGGAACTTACCGATCAGAATCTCATCACCGGAGTTCGTCTTTTCGCGCAGAATTGCGCGGTTTGTCATGGCTCCGCGCAGGGGACCGCTTCGCCATCACCCATTGCGAAGGGCCTTTACCAAAAGCCACCGCAATTGGCCACCGATGGAGTAGAGGACGACCCAGAAGGTACTTCCTTCTGGAAGATTAAGCACGGCATTCGTCTGACGGGCATGCCATCGTTCGGGTACTCCCTGAGCGACCGGCAAATCTGGACGCTGGCGCTTTTCTTGAAGCACATGGACAAGCTGCCGCCCGCGGTTCAGCAGACGTGGCGGCAAGTCCAGAATTGGCCGGTGACGTCCGTGGATCAGTCGGATCAGAAATAGCTGATTCGACGTTCGCTGGTAGCTAAATCATAAATTGCAATCCGAATGTCGCTCGCCGCGTACTAGGAGTGCTGCCTCAATAAACGGATTTTCACGTAAGCCAAAGTGAGTTATCCGCAGATGCGGCACCTCTTTACGTGAGTCTTCTTCCCAGCAACACTTCGCTAACAAGCGAATTTATTGAACCCGCGCCGCTTTCGCCCCAAGTAAGCCCTCAGCGTCCGAGCGTTGACCAGGCAGGGCTCTCGCCAACCGCCGCGACACCGCGCCTTTCGAGCAAACGGTTGGTTAAGAGCCCGAAGTTCAAGGCTAAGTGCGGTAGCGTCCAGACAACCTCCGCCGCTCATGCTCCAATTGCGACGCTCAGCATCGCTCGGCCAGGAAGGAACAGTCTGATGAAAAACGATATGCAAATTCAGCAAGATGTCCTCGCGGAGCTTGATCGTGAACAGAATGTCATTACCCGCACAATTGGTGTCGAGGTGCATCACGGCGTCGTTAAACTCGCGGGCCGTCTTTGTGACGATGCAACCAAGAAAAATGCCGAACTCGCTGCACGCCGCGTTGACGGTGTTACAACCGTCGTTATGGATATTGATGTTGTGAATTCCCGTTAATTGTTTCCTAAACTGGAACATCAGGTGCGTGGGTTGGTGACTGTCGTCAATCTTGCGTCTCGATTTTCCTTACTGCGGTCCTCGGAGTAGAAAACCATGTTAAAGAACTTGCGGCGCTCGGTACT
>Ga0181521_10003976_pt1 | contig 17131 bp, 19 predicted proteins | sample PEATcosm2014_Bin_32_FD_119764 | JGI IMG/M metagenome (GOLD analysis project Ga0181521, IMG submission 119764) | Peatland microbial communities from MTU Mesocosm Facility, Houghton, MI, USA - PEATcosm2014_Bin02_60_metaG | ecosystem: Environmental > Terrestrial > Soil > Wetlands > Peat | place... | reverse complement strand
GTCGCGCTGTTCGCCAGCATCGTCGAACGCAAGCTGGCGAAATAGATAATACTCCCCCTCCCCTTTGTGGGAGGGGGGAGACTCGTCCCGTGTCCCCGGCCACTCCCATGACGTGTGATGTTCAATCGCCCTGACACCGCAACCCTCACGATCTACCTGGACGGCGCGCCACTCGGCGCCCGCGAAGGCGACAGCGTCGCCGCGGCACTGTTGTCGCATGGCATCCACACAACGCGGCACACGCCGATCTCCGGCGCGCCGCGTGGCCCCTACTGCATGATGGGCGCCTGTTTCGAATGTCTCGCCGTGGTGGACGGAACCCCCGGCGTGCAGACCTGCCTGGCCCCGGTGCGTGACGGCATGCGCATCGAGCACCAGCACGGCGCGCGTTCCCTCTCGGACCCGCCATGACCCCCGATCTGCTCATCGTCGGCGCGGGCCCCGCCGGCGTCTCCGCCGCAACCGAAGCGTGCGCCCACGGACTGTCCGTGCTGCTGCTCGACGAAAACGCGGCACCCGGGGGACGCATCTGGCAAGCGTTGGAATCGCGCAGCGCCAAAGACGCGGACGATATCGACGGCCTGCTGGCCTTGCATAAATTCCGCGCGTGCGGTGCCGATGCACGCTGGCGCGCCAGCGTCTGGGCCATCGAACCCGACGGCACCGTTTTCTGGAGCGAGGACGCCGTCGCACGCTCCGCGCAAGCTGCGTTCGTCATGCTTTGCACCGGCACCACCGAGCGGCCGATGCCCATCCCCGGCTGGACATTGCCTGGCGTGATGACCGTCGGCGCCGCGCAGATTGCGCTGAAGACCAGCGGACTGCTGCCCACCGGCGCCACCTGGATCGCCGGCCAGGGACCGCTGCTATTGCTCTATGCGGTGCAGGCGCTGCGCGCCGGCGGCCGCATCGCCGGCATACTCGATCTGTCCGACGGCACCGCGCCGCTGCGTGCATTGCATCATCTGCCAATGGCGCTCCGCGCGTTCGACGATATTACCAAGGGCCTGGCTTGGCGCCGCGAGATCGCCCGCGCCAACCTGCCGTGGCTGAGCGCCACGGCACTGCGCGCGGAAGGCGACGGCACGCTGCAACGCATCGCCTTCCGCGCCGGCGGTCGCGACCGGGCAGAGAATGCCGATCTCCTGCTGCTGCATGACGGTGTCATCCCATCGGTGCAGGTGACCCGGGCGCTCGGCTGCGCCCATGAATGGGACGGCGGGCAACACTGCTGGAAGCCGACCGTGGATGCGTGGGGCGTCACGTCGTTGCCGAATATCGTGGTGGCGGGCGATGGTGCCGGCATCGGCGGTGCGCGGGTCGCCGCGCTGTCGGGACGCATCGCCGCGCTGGGTGTCGCACAAGCCCTCGGGCGCATCGACATGGCGATGCGCGATGCTGCCGCCGCCCCGTTGCGTGCCGCGCAAGCCCGGCAACGCGCGGTGCGGCCATTGCTCGATAGCTTGTACGCGCCGCGCCCGCGCGTGTTGGATGCCGCAACGATCGTCTGCCGTTGCGAGGAAGTCACCGCGGGTCAGATCCGTGACGCGGCATCGCTCGGTTGCCTCGGGCTGAATCAGTTGAAGTCCTTCACGCGTTGCGGCATGGGGCCGTGTCAGGGCCGCATGTGCGGCAGCACCGCCGCGGAGGTGTTGGCCGCCGCGCGTGGCGTGCCGGTTGCGGCGATCGAGCCATACCGCACGCGGTTTCCTACCAAGCCCGTGACGGTTGGCGAACTTGCCGCGATGGCGACGGAATAAGGCAACCAGGCGATGGGCATGCGCATCTGGCATCAAAGCTTCACCGTGCTGGGTGACCTGCCCGGCTACGCCGACGCGATCCGTACGCACCTCGCGGCGACGCTGCGCCCCGATACCGAGGTGGTGCTGCATGGCCAGGCCGATGGCACCTATCCCGGCAACTATCCCGGCGACGACATCGGCTACGCCTACACCTATTGGATTCACGGCAATCAATGGGTGGCGGCCGCGCGTGCCGCCGAACGCGACGGCTTCGACGCCTTCGCCATGTGCACGCTGCCCAATCCGATGCTGCGCGAGGTGCGCTCGCTGGTCGAGATTCCGGTGATCGGCATGGGTGAGACGTGTTTCCACCTCGCCACCATGTTCGGCCAGCGTTTCGCCGTGATGCTGTTCATCGACCGCATGATCCCGCTCTACCAAGAGCAGATGCGCAATTATGGACTGACGGAGCGCTGCGCCGGGGTGGTCGCGTCGGGATTGGGGTTTCAGGAAGTGCTGGCCGGGTTCGAGAATCCCGGGCCGGTGATTGCGAGATTCCGCGAGGCCGCGCGGCGGATCATCCGCGAGACCGGCGCCGACGTCATCGTGCCTGGCGAAGTGCCGCTGAACCTGCTGCTGGCGATGAACGGCATGAACCGCGTGGACGACGTGCCCGTGCTGGACGGGCTGACCGCGACGCTGAAGATGGCAGAGCAGATGGTCGACCTGTATCGCACGACCGGCATCCGCCATAGCCGGCACGGCTGGTTCAATTCGGTGTCGCGCCAGGAACGTGTCGCCCAGGTGGCAGAATTCTACGGCGTCGATCGGTTGAAGTTCTAAGCATGGGTTTCGAGATCGGCATCGATGTCGGCGGCACCTTCACCGACGTGGTGTGTCGCGGCGACGATGGTTCGGTGCGCATCGCCAAGCTGCCGACCACGCGCGACGATCCCAGCAAAGCCGTACTCGCGGCGTTGGCGATGGCGCGCCGCGACTGGCGCGTGCCGCCGGCGGCGATCAGCCGTTTCGCTCATGGCACCACGGCGGCAACCAATGCGGTACTTGAACGCAAGGGCGCGCGCATCGGCCTGATGACCACCGAGGGCTTCCGCGACGTGCTGGAAATCGGCCGCCAGATGCGCCACCAGATGTATGACCTGGTGCTGCTGCCGGAGACGCCGGTGTTCCTGGCGCCCGCGCGGTATCGCAAGGAAGTGCGTGAACGGCTCGATGCGCAGGGCCGCGTGCTGATCCCGCTGGATGCGGACAGTGTGCGTCGCGCGGTGGCCGCGTTGGTCGAAGCGGGCGTGCAGGCCATCGCGGTCTGCCTGTTGTTCTCGTTTCTCGACCCGGCGCACGAGCATCGCATTCGCGCCATCATTGCTGAAGCGCATCCTACGCTGCCGGTGTCGCTGTCGAGCGAGGTCGATCCGGCGTTCCGCGAATACGAACGCACCTGTGTCACCGCATTCGACGCCTACATCAAGCCGGTGATTGCCGACTATCTCGCCAACATGGAGCGCGGTCTGGCGGCGGCGGGCGTGACCGTGCCGTTGCAGGTGATGCAGTCGCGCGGCGGCCTGATGTCGTCTTCCATCGCGCGGCAACGTCCGGTGCGTTTGTTCCTGTCGGGACCGGCAGCGGGTGTGATCGGCGGCGTCGAAGCCGGCCGCGCCGCGGGGCTCCACGAGCTGATCACGGTCGATATCGGCGGCACGTCCTGCGACATCGCGTTGGTCACGGGTGGTGCGCCGCTGATCCGCGGCGAAGGCGTGATCGACGGCTACACCGTGCGCGTGCCGATGGTCGATGTCAGCGCGATTGGTGCGGGCGGCGGCAGCATCGCCTGGCTGGACGGCGCCGGTTCGCTGCGGGTCGGCCCGCATTCCGCCGGTTCCGAGCCGGGACCCGCATGCTATGGCCGCGGTGGAACACAGCCGACGGTGACCGATGCATCGGTCGTGCTGCACTACATCGACCCCGCGCGGTTCGCCGGCGGTACGCTGACATTGCAGCCGGCACTCGCCCGTGCCGCGATCGATCAGGTGATCGCAACGCCGCTCGGCATGAGCGTCGAACAGGCGGCATTGGGCATCCATCGCGTGCTGAATGCGCAGATGGCGGAAGCGATCCGGCTGGTTTCCATCGGCCGTGGCATCGATCCGCGCGGTTATGCGCTGTTGCCGCTGGGCGGTGGTGGACCGATGCATGCGTGCGCCTTGGCGGAGGAACTCGGTATCGCGTCGATCCTCATCCCGGCGCACCCGGGCGTGTTGTCGGCCGCCGGGTTGCTCGGCGCGGCGGTGGAACATGAGGTCGCCGCAGCGTTTCCTTGCGCGCTGGCCGAACTGCGTGCGGACAGGTTGCTGGCAGCGCTGCGCGATCTCGATGCGCGCTGCGGCGCGTTGATGCGGGCCGAGCGCGTTGCCGATGCGGACATCCGCCACTTTGCCGATGTGTGCTATATCGGCCAGTCCTATCACCTCGAAGTGCCGTTGCTGTCGCACGACGCCGAGGCGATCTACGACGCTTTCCTTGCGGCGCATGACCGTGTCTACGGCCACAGCACACGGGTTCCGGCAAAGCTGGTCAATGTGCGTGCGGTGCATCGTTCGCGCGCCGGGACGGTGGCGGTCGGTACTGCCGAATCCCCGACGCCGGCCATCCCCGGCACGCGCGACATTCATATCCGCGACCGTGCCGAGCCGGTGCCGGCCGCGATCTGGTCGCGCGCCGCGCTGACGCCGGATGCCCGGGTGGCGGGTCCCGCGATCATCGAACAGAGCGACACCACGATTCTGCTGGAACCCGGCTGGACCGCTCGCCTCGCCGGCGGCGGTGCGCTGTTGCTGGAGCGGTCGGCATGAACGCCGCAGAACATCGGTCTGCCTCGCAGCAGCGCTCTGCTTCCCAGCATCGATCTGCTTCGCAGCTCGATCCGATCACCATCGAAGTGACGCGGCACAAACTCGAAGGCATTGCCAACGAAATGCAATCGACGCTGCTGCGCAGCTCGTTCTCGCCGATCGTCAAGGAGGGGTTGGATGCCTCGGCCGGGCTGTTCACTGTCGACGGACAGACCCTCGCGCAAGCCTGCGCCATCCCGATCCATCTGGCGACGCTGATCCCGGTGCTGCGCAAGATTATCGAGACTTTCCCCCCGGACCGCATGCATCCGGACGACACGTTCCTGCTGAACGATCCCTATACCGGCGGCACGCATCTGCCGGACATCGCTGTTGTACAGCCGATCCTGCACCAAGGCCGGCTGATCGCCTTCAGCGCCGCGATGACGCACCACCAGGACATGGGTGGCATGTCGGCCGGCTCGGTGCCGACCAACGCGACGGAGATCTACCAGGAGGGGCTGCGCCTGCCGCCGCTGAAGCTGCGCGATGCGGGCGTGATGAACGACACGCTGGTGGCGATCATCCGGCAGAACGTGCGCATCCCCGACACGGTGATGGGCGACATCAACGCGCAGCTCGCGGCCTGCCGCATCGGCGCGCGGCGCGTCGGCGAACTGGCCGAGCGCCACGGCCACAACGCGTTGAACGCGATCTTCGCCGAGCTGTTGCAGCGGTCGGAGACGATGACGCGCCAGGCGCTGGCGCGCATTCCGCCCGGCACCTATCGCTACGTCGATTGGCTGGACAATGACGGCATCGAACTGGACAAGCCGATTCGGATCGAGGTCGCGGTGACGCTGCGCGATGCGTCCATCCATATCGATTTCACCGGCACCAGTCCGCAAGTGCGCGGGCCGATGAATTGCGTGCCGTCCGGCTCGCTGGCAGCGGCGTGCTTTGCCATTCGCGCGCTGACCGATCCGGCGATCCCCACCAATGCCGGCTGCTTCCGGCCGATCTCGCTGCACCTCCCCGAAGGCAGCCTGGTGAATCCGCGCGAGCCGGCGCCGGTGAACGCGCGCACCTCGACGATCAAGCGCATCGCCGGCGCGATCATTGCCGCGCTGGCGGAGGTGCTGCCGGACAAGGTGCCCGCGCCATCGGCGGGCGAGATGCTGATGGTGGCGTTCGGCGGGCGGCAGCCTGCCGGGGGAAATTTCGTCACCGGCGACCTGATCGCCAGCGGCAGCGGCGCGTCGGCGCATGCGGACGGTGTCGACGTGATCGAAACCGATGCGACCAACTGCATGAACCTGCCGGCCGAGGCGATGGAAATGGAGACACCGCTGCGCCTGCATCGCGTCGCGTTGCGGCCCGGGTCCGGTGGCGGCGGCAAACATCGCGGCGGCCAGGGCACGATCCGCGAATACGAGGCGCTGGTGGACGACGTGACCTTCACCCATCGCGGCGAACGGCATTTCAGCGAGGCGCGCGGTGTGTTCGGCGGCGGCGATGGCGCCCGCGCGCAGTCGGTGATCGTGCGGCGTGACGGGACGATCGAGGAAATCCCGTCGAAGGTGGTGACGCGGCTGATGGCGGGCGATCGGGTGATCGTGCAGACCGCCGGTGGCGCCGGCTATGGGGATCCGCGGGCGCGCGATCCGGACGCGATGGCGGCGGACATTGCGGATGGGAAGACTGCTTAGTACACCTCTTCCGCTTCGCGGGAGAGGTCGAGATGCGCCAGCATCGAGGGTGAGGGTGATCGGGTCGGCACGCAGGAGATAAGGCGTGCCGACCCGATCACCCTCACCCTCGGTGCTTCGCACCATCGACCTCTCCCGCTCCCGCGGGAGAGGTTAAGTAAAAAAGGAAACGCGCATGAGCGCCACAACCACACCAGCCCAGAGCCCCTATCTGCCGGTCCGCGATGACTGGCTGGCACGGCGCACCGAAACGATCCTGGAGCCGGCGCTGCCGATCGTCGATCCGCACCACCATCTGTGGGAACGGCCTGGCTGGCGCTACATGCTCGACGATCTGCTGGCCGACACCAACAGCGGCCACAACATCGTCGCCACGGTGTTCGTGCAGTGCCGCTCGATGCATCGCGCCGGCGGGCCTGAGGAGATGAAGCCGGTCGGCGAGACCGAGTTCGTCAACGGCGTCGCGGCGATGAGCGCGTCGGGTCAGTATGGCGGGGCAAAAATCTGTGCCGGCATCGTCGGCCATGCCGATCTGCGCCTGGGCGGCGCCGTGCGTCCGGTGCTGGAGGCACATATCCGCGCCGGCGGTGGACGGTTCCGCGGCATTCGCCACATCACCGCCTGGGACGGCGACAAGACGCTGATGAACCCGGCCTACGCGCCGCCTCCGGGACTGCTGGCCGACCGTACGTTCCGCGCAGGTTTTGCCGCCCTCGCGCCGTTGAACCTGAGCTTCGATGCGTGGCTGTATCACCCGCAGATCGACGAACTCACCGCGCTGGCGCGGGCATTTCCGGGCACGCCGATCTGCCTGAACCATGTTGGCGGACCGCTCGGCATCGGCGTCTATGCGGACAAGCGCGACGCGGTGTTCGCGGCCTGGTCGCAGTCGATCCGCGCGCTGGCGCAGTGCCCGAACGTGGTGGTGAAGCTTGGTGGCATGGCGATGCGGATCAACGGCTTCGATTTTCATGAACAGGCCGATCCGCCGGCGTCGGAAGCGCTGGCAGCGGCGTGGAAACCTTACGTCGAGACCTGCATCGACGCGTTCGGCGCGGCGCGCTGCATGTTCGAGAGCAACTTCCCGGTGGACAAAGGCTCGTACGCCTACGCGCCGTTCTGGAACGCCTGCAAGATCCTGGCGCGCGGTGCGAGCGCGGGGGAAAAGACCGGCCTGTTCAGCGGCACCGCCGCGCGGTTCTACCGGCTGGACCTTTGAAGGACACTGCCAATGCAGACCCTGAAAATCGGCGACGTCACCATCACCAGCATCATCGAGCGCGACGGCCCGTGGCGCCGGCCGGAGGACATGTTTCCCGCCTACGATCCGGAACGCGGCAAACGCTATCTGGCGGAACTCGACCCGGTGGTGTTCGACCCGGCATCCGGCCGCATGGTGATCACCTACCAGACCTTCGTCGTGCGCACGCCGAAGCACACCATCCTGGTGGACACCTGCACCGGCGAGGACAAGGGCTATCCCGCGCCGATGGATTTTCCGAAGCAGCCCTGGCTCGATGGATTCCACGCCGCCGGCCTGGCGTTCGACAAGATCGATTACGTGTTCTGCACGCATCTGCACATCGACCATTGCGGCTGGAACACCGTGCTGCGCGACGGGCGCTGGGTGCCGACCTTCCCGCGCGCGAAATACGTGTTCCACAAGCGCGAATACGCGGCGTGGGAGGCGGCGACGGCGCGGGGGGAAAATCCGCCGGGCAATGTCTGGCGCTACAATTGCGAACCGATCGTCGCAGCCGGCCAGGCGCTGCTGGTGGATGACGACTATTCGCTGGACGACACGGTATGGCTGACGCCAACGCCCGGCCACGCGCCGTGCCATTGCTGCGTCAACATCAAGTCGGGCGGCCAGCGCGCGGTGGTGACCGGCGACCTGATGCATCACGCGCTGCAATGTCGCGAGCCGGACTGGTCCACGATCTTCGACTGGGACGCGAAGCAGGCGGCCGTGTCGCGGCGCAAGTTCCTCGGCGAGGTGGCGGGGACGGGGACCTTCGTGCTGCCGATCCATTTCCCGTCGCCCACGACCGGGCGGGTGGAGGTGGACGGCGACCGGTTCCACTACAATTTCGTGCGGTGATCAGAAAATCGCTTGCGCCTGCGGCGGGAGGGGTTTTCGGTTGAACTGACTTTGGGCTGCGGTAACTTGGAAACTCGGTTATCCTGCCGCCACTGGAGGGCCGGATGGGCGTCGTGCAAGTTCAGCTATCGGACGACCTGAAGCGGGTCATCGACCGGCAGATCGCCGAGGGCCATGCCCTGAGCGAGGCTGATTTTCTCGTTCAAGCCGCTCAGCTCTACGCCGACCACCTGGATGCCGCGGACGAGATCGCCGCAATGGTCGAGCGCGCCGACGCTGACATTGCGGCCGGACGCTATGCGATGGTCGCCACGCCGGAGGATAGCCGGGCACTCCACGAAGCCGCCATGGCCCGCCTTCGCGCGCGGGTGGCGAGCGACGCCGCCGGGCGTTGAGTTACCGGCTCCTCGCCGGTGCCGAAGCCGACATCGACCGCATCCTGCTCCAAAGTGCCCGCGAGTGCGGCGTCGAAGCCGCCGGACGCTATGACCTGTTGATGCGGTCCGTGTTTGCGGTCGTGGGCGAATCCCCCGCTCGGCCCGGCTCCCGGGAAGTGTCGACAGTCACCGGCGTCCGTGTTTACCCGCTCCGTCTGGGGCGGCGTCTGGTCGCGCAGGAGCAGCGGGTGGGACGCCCGCGGCACGTCGTGGTCTACCGCTTGGGGCGAGATGGCGTGGTCGAAATCATCGGCCTCGCGCATGACCGGATGCTGCTCGCTCGTGCGGTGCGCCGGATGCAACGTGAGGCTGGTGCCTGATTGTTGTCGCGGCAGGAGACCTATTGCCACCCCGTGCGGCACGCCCAGGTTCAACGGACCGAGCGTGAAGTCGCCGAGCTTGCGTGGCCGGCCGGTAGGTTCGATTGCAACGGCACGCATTGAGTCAACGCCAGCCCGGCCGCCGCCTGGCACGGTTCGATGACCGGCACGCCGGCGGCGTCCTCGACCGCTGCCCGATGGTGCGCCATGCCGGTGCAGCCGAGGATGATCGTCTCCGCGCCGGTCGTAACCAGCTCGCGCGCCGCCGCTGCCAGTCGGGCACGCGCGGTATCGGGCTCCAGCAGCGCTTCCATTGTGACGTTCAGCGCCACCTCGGCGGCCAGCCGCGCCTCCAGCCCCATCGCCCGCAACGCCGCCCGATGCCGAGCCTTCGACGCCTCGACGATGGCGATCACCCCGAAGTGCTCTGCCCGCGCCACCGCCGCCGCCACCGCCGACCGGAACACCCCCAGGACCGGCCGCCGTGTCGTGGCGCGCGCCGCTTCGATGCCGGGGTCCGACGCGCAGGCGATCACGTAGCAATCGGCCGCCTCGCGCTCGATCAGCCGGCACAGCGGCCCCACCACCGCATGCCAGTCGCGCCAGTCGTAGATGGCGGGCGGACCCTCGGCCAGCGTCGCCACCTCGAAGGCCGGGCCGCCGGGAAAACGGAACGGCGCCAACGCGGCGTCGATCCCCGCCGAGCAATCGCGGGAGCAGTTGGGGTTGATGACGAGGATACGAGGCATGCGCGGAGTGTCGGCCCCCCGGCACGCGGGATCAAGCGACCCGATTTGGTGTTGCGGTGCAGCATGGCCTATCGTGCCGCACCGCGCCTGTTCGTCGCGCAAGGACCCACGCATGCCCCCGATCCGCTGGCAGCCCGACCGTACGCCGAAGCTGCCGCCCTGGCCGCTGCCGCCGCTCGGCATCGCGATCGGCCGAGGCTTGCTCGGCCGCTGCCCCGCCTGCGGCAAGAGCCACCTGTTCAACGGCTTCCTGCGCGTGGTGCCGGAGTGCAAGAACTGCGGTGCGCCACTGGGCTTGGCGCGCGCCGACGACGCGCCGCCCTACTTCACCATCCTGATCGTCGGCCACATCGTCGTCCCGGCCATGCTGATCCTGCAACGTGAACAGGCCCCGCCGACCTGGGTGATGTCGGCCATCTTCCTGCCCCTCACGCTGTTCCTGGCGCTGGGTTTGCTCAGGCCGATCAAGGGCGGCACCGTCGGCCTGATGCTGCGGCTGAATATGCTGAAATCAGACGCCGACGAGACATGAGCGGCGCGGCGCGGCTGTCTCGGGTCGTCCTGGAGGAGGACGCGGGGGCAAACCTGCCGCCGCTGATCGAGGCGGATCGCGCCCAGGCGGTGGCCGATCTGGCGACGGCCAACCGGTTCGCGCCACTGGCGGTAAAGCGCGCCGACAACGCCGAGGGGCCCTACGCCCTGCACCTGGCGATCCGCGACGGGCGGCTGCTGTTCGACATCCGCCACGACGACGACGTGCCGCTGGCGGCGATCGGCCTGGCGCTGGGACCGTTCCGCTCCTTGATCAAGGACTACCAGATGCTGGTGGACAGCCATATCACGGCGGTGCAGGAGGGCCGCATGGAACGCGTGCAGGCGATCGACATGGGACGGCGCGGATTGCACAACGAAGGTGCCGAGCTGATGCGGCAGCGGCTGGACGGCAAGATCGACATCGACTTCGAAACCGCCCGCCGCCTGTTCACCTTGCTCTGCGTGCTGCATCAAAGGGTGTCGGCGCGATGAAGATCGACGGTGTGGCGTATCGCAGCGTGTGGGTGGACCGTGCCGACGGCTGGTCGGTGCGCATCATCGACCAGACGAAGCTGCCCTGGGCGCTGGAGATCCTCCGCCTGACCGACCTCGACCAGGTGGCGCACGCCATTCGCGCCATGCAGGCGCGCGGTGCGCCGTTGATCGGTGCGCTGGCGGCGTACGGCCTGTGCCTGGCGCTGCGGGCGGACGCCTCCACCGAGGCGATGGAACGCGACGCCACCCTGCTGGCCGGCACGCGTCCGACCGCGGTGAACCTGCGTTGGGCGCTGGAGCGCATGCTGACACGGCTGCGCAACACGCGGCCGAACGAACGCGTGGCGGCCGCCTATGCCGAGGCCGCCGCCATCGCCGATGAAGACGTGGCGCAGAACGAGGCGATCGGCCGGCATGGCCTTCCCCTGATCGAGGCCGCGGCGGCGCGCAAGCGAGGCGGCCGGGTGAACGTGCTGACGCATTGCAACGCCGGCTGGCTGGCGACGGTGGATTGGGGCACCGCGCTGGCGCCGATCTACATCGCGCATAATGCGGGCCTCGATCTGCATGTCTGGGTGGACGAGACGCGGCCGCGCAACCAGGGCGCGGCGCTGACCGCCTGGGAACTGGGCAAGCATGGCGTGCCGCATACCGTGGTGGCGGACAATGCCGGCGGTCACCTGATGCAGCATGGCGAGGTCGATCTGGCCATCGTCGGCGCGGACCGGGTGACCCGAGCGGGCGACGTGGCCAACAAGATCGGCACCTATCTCAAGGCCCTGGCGGCGCGCGACAACGATGTGCCGTTCTGGGCGGCGGTGCCCTCGTCCACCATCGACTGGACGCTGTCGGACGGGTTTTCCGACATTCCGATCGAGCAACGCAGCGGCGCGGAGGTCACCGACGTGACCGGGCGCATGGCGGACGGGCGCATCGCCACGGTGCGGGTAACGCCGCTGGACAGCCCCGCCGCGAACCCTGCGTTCGACGTTACGCCGGCGCGGCTGGTGACCGGGCTGATCACCGAGCGTGGGCGCTGCGACGCGAATGTCGAGGGGTTGCGCGGGCTGTTCCCTAAGTTTGGGGCGTAGGCCGGTCGCATTTGGCCGCCCTGTTGCGAGCCGGTAGCTTCCTCCCCAGGCATCAGGTCGAAGACCCGGGGCGATAGACCGGCCTATTCGTCCAAGTCAGCCAACCTCCGGCGCTGTACCGATGACGATAGGGCCGGCCGCCCCTGAACCGTCTGGCAAGGTAGCCGCCAAGCTCGTTAGTGATGGTGCTATTGGGCAGGAGCCGCAGCATATGGTCCAGACGATGCACAAGACGTAAGCGCTGCACCCGAGGCGAGATGAGCGACGAGGTGCGACGCAATTAAACTGTGCGCCAGATCGTGTCCTCGAAGGTATCGGGAACGCAGGTCTCCGCGAATTTCCCGATCAATTCGCGGTAGGTCGAATCCTGGCGAAGCTCCAGCAACCTGGCGAGGTATGATTCCAGGTCCGCGAGGGAGTCGTATCGCGCTGTCCAGGCGATCCGCGCGGGGTTTCCGGCGACCGGAACAGTGGTTTCCAGTTCGACACCCAGCTTCTCCTTGATCGCGACGGCAATCTTTTTTGCGAGATCGATCGCCTGCGTGGCGGCCAGCATGCGAACGTGCATCGTTCTGGTGAATACGATCATGACTGTTTCCTCCGGAAGGTTTCGTTACATAGGAAAGAGATGCCTGGAATGCGCCTCGCGCCTGAATGGCACTCTCTTGCCAACCCATGCTTTGATTCAAATCAAGGACGGTGCGCAGTCTGCCTGATCCACTGCCTTGGCGTCCCGATATGAGCGTTGCGGGACAAAGGCATGTGCCATGAAAATCGCTGGTTCCTGCGCTGCAATCCTGTTGGCTACGGCTCTCTCACTTCACGGCCCCATCGCGCACGCCGACGAAATCGTTGTCGTGGCGCCGGAACGCGCCGTGATGCCTGCCGCTGCCGGCGAGGAGGTGACGAAGCAACCGCTGTTCGGCTACCTTTCCCGCCCGGACGCGTCCGGCAAGCTGCCTGCTGTCGTGCTGCTGCACGGCTGTCCAGGGCTTGGTCCGCACGAGATCGAGGCAGCGGCAGCACTGAAATCGTGGGGGTATGTTGCACTTGCGCTCGACAGCCTCGGTGGCTCCGGTGCCTGTACTGCCATCGCGCCGGGCGTGGCGGCCGAAGTGGCCGATTCGTACGCCGCGTTGCGCTATCTCGCGGGCCAAGATTTCGTCGATTCGGGCAGGATCGCCGTGTTGGGCTTCTCAATGGGCGGCATCGCGGTGTTGGCTGATGTTGAGCGCGGCAAGGTCGAGAGGACGCAAGCCATGCACTTCGCCGCCGCCGCCGCGTACTATCCGTGGTGCGGCGCCAACCTCGGTGACATGACGGTTCGGACGCTGATCCTGATTGGCGAGCGTGACGATTGGACACCAGCTGAATCCTGTCGGAAAATGGTCGCGCACGAGAGCGACGGCGCGCTGGTCCGCGGGCCCGTTGCCGGCAAGCCTGTGTCGCTGACGGTCTATCCCGGCGCGACACACGCTTTCGACAGTCGCTACATGCCGCCGACCTTCATGGGGCACACACTTGAATACAACCCGTCCGTTGCCCACGATGCAGAGACTCGGTTGCGCGCTTTCCTGGCCGAGGCACTCGGCGAGCCAAGTACGACAAATTGAGCCATAACGCTCGCCGTTGGCGCACTTCGCATCACCGGTCGATCGCCACCCCAGCATCCCGGTCGAGGATGGGGGGGTCTATTGCAAGCCACCACATCCAATGAGTGTGACAGGCCACAATGATCTAACCGATGGCAGCCCGAATCTCACCTTGATAGCGTCTTGTTTCGTTCGTGAAGTGGCGGGCTATACGCCGCGCTTGGACGCGTCCACGGCGCATTGCGATCGCCCCCAATCCGTCACACCCCGTTTACCTCGCGTCCCGCTCCAGGCATCTTGTGCGCCGCAACACTCCGCCAGGACCCCGCCCATGCCACACCGTAGCCTCTTGCTCGCCGCCACCTTCCTCCTGCTGGCCGGCACCGCGTTCGCACAACCGGCCCAGCCCCCGCTGCGCACCGCCGTGGACGGCACCTTCGCCCCGCACGCCATGCCGAAGCTCGGCGGCGGGCTGGAGGGCTTCCAGATCGACCTGTTCAACGAAGTCGCGCGGCGCATGCACCGTGGCATCACTATCGACTCGGCCAGCTTCTCCGGCCTGATCCCGGCGTTGGAATCCGGCCGCTACGACTTCCTCGCGGCACCCACCACGGTGACGCCGGAGCGCGCGCAGAACCTGCTGTTCACCCAGGGCTATATCTGGACCGACTTCCAGTTCGGCATCCGCAAGGGCAGCGCGCCGATCAAGGATTGGAGCGACCTGAAGGGCAAGACGGTCGCGGTGAACAAGGGCACGCCGTACGAAACCCTGTCGAAGAAGATGGGCGAGCAATACGGCTTCACCGTGCAGGTGTACGACACCCAGCCCGACGCGGTGCAGGCGGTGGTGTCCGGCCACGCCTACGCCTCGCTCGCCGGCAACACCGTCATCAAATATGCCGCCAGCAAGAACCCGCAATTCGTCGCCGACCTGGTGCTGAACGACACCAAGGCGCATTGGGCCGCGCCGTTCCGCAAGGACGAGGCCGCCCTGCGCGGCCAGATCGACGACGTGCTGAAATGCATGAAGCGGGACGGCACGGTGGCGAAACTGTCGCAGAAATGGTTCGGCGCGAAGCCGGCCCCCGACGACCTGGAAAACGTCAGCTTTCCGGGCCACGGCGTGCCCGGCCTGCCGGGGTACGAGCCCAACGCGCCCGATCCGGATTGCAGCCAGTACCGTTGAGCAATCCCATCCTGGAAGCACCCATTCTTGCAGCGCCCATTCTTGAAGCGCGGGGACTGCACAAGCATTTCGGTCCGCTGCATGTCCTGAGGGGCGTCGATCTTGCCGTCGCCGAGCGCGAGCTGGTGTTCATCATCGGCCCGTCAGGTTCCGGAAAGTCCACGTTCCTGCGCTGCCTGAACCGGTTGGAGGAACCCACCGCCGGCTCGGTCGTCATCGACGGCATCGACCTGCTGGACCGGCGCACCGACATCAACCACGCGCGCCAGCGCATCGGCATGGTGTTCCAGTCGTTCAACCTGTACCCGCACATGACGGCGCTCGGCAACGTGACGCTGGCGCTGCGCAAGGTGGCGCGGCGGCGGCGCTCCGAGGCGGATGAAATCGGCCGCGCCGCCCTGGCGCGCGTCGGGCTGGCGGATCGCGCGGGCCATTATCCGGGCCAACTCTCCGGCGGCCAGCAGCAGCGGGTGGCGATCGCCCGCGCCATCGCGCTGGAACCGCGGGTGATGCTGTTCGACGAGCCGACCAGTGCGCTGGATCCCGAACTGGTCGGCAGCGTGCTCGCGGTGATGCGCGCATTGCGCGAGAGCGGCATGACCATGGTGGTGGTGTCGCACGAAATGGGTTTTGCCCGGGCTGCCGCGGATCGTGTGCTGTTCATGGACGAGGGGCTGGTCGTCGAGGCCGGGCCGCCGGCGCAGATCTTCGGCGCGCCGCAGGAAGCCCGGACGCGTGCCTTCATCGGCCAGATCCAGCGGCACTCATCTTGACCAATTGGCAGCATTTCGTCGCCACCTTCTTCAACGCCGCGGTGATGGCGAAATACCTGCCCGACATCATCGACGGCTTCTGCCTGACCGTCGGCCTTGCCATCCTGGTGGTGATCTCCGGCATCGCCGCCGGCCTGTTGCTCGCGGTGCTGCGCGCATTCGGCGTCCGGCCGTTGAACTGGCTGCTGATCTTCGTGGTGGACCTGTTCCGCGCGCTGCCGCCGCTGGTGGTGATCGTGCTGTTGTATTTCGGCCTGCCCTCGCTGGGCTTCGAGCCGAGCGCGTTCGGCACCACCTGGGCCAGCCTCAGCCTGGTGCTGATGGCCTTCGCCGAGGAGATCTTCTGGGCCGGCATCACCGCGGTGCCGAAAGGCCAGTGGGAAGCGGCGCGCTCCACCGGCCTGTCCTTCCTGCAAACGCTCGGCGCGGTGGTGCTGCCGCAGGCGATCCGCCTGACCGTTCCGCCGCTGACCAACCGCACCATCGCGATCACCAAGGGCACCGCGCTGGGCTCGGTGATCGGACTGTCGGAAATCCTGTCGCAGGCGTCGTCCGGCGTGTCGTTCAGCTTCAACCCGTCGCCGCTGACCCTGGGCGCGGCGGCCTACCTGATCCTGTTTCTGCCGGTGGTGATCGCCGGGCGCTGGATCGAGACGCGTTTCGCCTGGAAGCGGTGAACGCGGGATGCTCGACACATTCTTCAATTTCGGCATCATCGCCGCCGCCTGGCCGATCCTGCTGGACGGCTTGCTGACCACGCTCTGGCTGTCGGCCGTGGTGGTGCCGCTCGGTGCCGTCTGCGGCGTGGTGCTGGCGGTGCTGTCCACGGCGCGGCATCGCTGGGTGCGTTGGCCGCTGATCGCCTGGGTGGATTTCTTCCGCGCCTTCCCGCCGCTGGTGCTGCTGATCTTCCTGTATGCCGCGCTGCCCTTCGCCGGCATCCAACTCGGCGGCTTCGGCTGCGTGGCGATCGGCTTCTGCCTCAACACCGGCGCCTATTACGGCGAAATCCTGCGCGCCGGCATCGAGAGCGTGCCGGCCGGCCAGATGGAGGCCGCGCGCGGCACCGGGCTGACCCGACTCCAGGCGATGGCGTATGTCGTGCTGCCGCAGGCGGTGCGCAACGTTCTGCCCGACCTGGTGTCCAATACGCTGGAGGTGGTGAAGCTGACCTCGATCGCGAGTGTTGTTGCGTTACCGGAACTGCTGTTCCAGGCGCGCCAGGCGCAGAGCGTCACCTACAACCCGACGCCGATCGTTGCGGCGGCGGTGGCATATTTCCTGTTGCTCTGGCCGCTGGTGCGGCTGGTCAGCCGGCTGGAAAACCGCGCCATCGCGGGGCGGCGGTGATGCGTGCGTTGCGGTGCCGTGCAATGCCGGCGGCTGTCCGGTCGTCCGCAAGAAAGCAGATTCACCACACAGGCACGAAGGCACGAAGATTATCGGGAAACTTCGTGCCTTCGTGCCTGTGTGGTGAATCTGCTTTCTTGCGGACGACCGGACAGCCGCCGGCATTGCACGGCACCGCAACGCACGCATCACCGCCGCCCCGC
>Ga0181521_10003975_pt1 | contig 17134 bp, 16 predicted proteins | sample PEATcosm2014_Bin_32_FD_119764 | JGI IMG/M metagenome (GOLD analysis project Ga0181521, IMG submission 119764) | Peatland microbial communities from MTU Mesocosm Facility, Houghton, MI, USA - PEATcosm2014_Bin02_60_metaG | ecosystem: Environmental > Terrestrial > Soil > Wetlands > Peat | place... | reverse complement strand
ATGCGGTATTAGCACCAGTTTCCCGGCGTTATCCCCCACCCATGGACAGATACCTACGCGTTACTCACCCGTCCGCCACTGCCAGGGTTGCCCCCAACCGTGCGACTTGCATGTGTTAAGCATGCCGCCAGCGTTCGCTCTGAGCCAGGATCAAACTCTCAGGTTCATCTCCGCCGCCACCCGAAAGTGACGGCTTCAACGAACAGACCCGTAACTCATTAGTCTGCCCCGCTCATCCATGTGTAAATGAGCAGAACAGCCCTCATTAAGCGTTCTGTAACGCATAAAGAATACATTGCAGCACGCCCAGTCGGGCGGCGAACCAACAAGTCCAGGTTCCATAGCAAGAAACCAGGACCAGCCAATCCGGCCAGCCAACCAGGTGCCCGCTTGCGCAGGCACCCCGATGCGTCGATTGCTCGACGCGGGCGCCGCCAACGTATCCCTTCCTAGCCTATTCACCAGTCAAAGAGCGGAGCGAAGACGCCCAGTCCCCCGTTACCCACGGGCCGACCGGCCGACTTGCTCTATGAGTTGCACCTAACCCGGCGCAGACCGGAGAAGGTAGCTGAACCGCGCGACCGATGCAAGCGTTTAGTGCGTCGCGGCGGGCCGGGATGTAGGCCAGTCCCTCGGGGCGGTCAACCGGGTTTTTGCAGTTTTTTTGCCGCGCCGGTCAGACCCCATGAAAACCGCGGAACCAGGCGGCAAAACGCGCGATCCCCTCGGCCAGCGGCGTCCGCGGGGCAAACCCGGTCAGCGCGCCGATCGCCGCCACCGAGGCATAGGTCTCCGCCACGTCCGCCGCCGGCCGCGGCGCGCTCCGCACCACCGCCTTGCGCCCCAGTTCATGCTCCAGCAGCGCCACCAGGGTGCGCACGTCCTCGGTCCGGTGGTTGCCGATGTTCAGCACCCGCGCCGGCGGGGTGTCCGCCGGCGGGTGCTCCAGGCAGGACACCAGCCCGGCGACGATGTCGTCGATATAGGTGAAATCCCGTTTCAGCCGGCCGCCGTCGTACAGCGTGATCGGCTCGCCGGCGGCGATCGCCCGGGCGAAGCTGTAGTACGCCATGTCCGGCCGGCCCCAGGGGCCGTACACCGTGAAGAACCGCAACCCGGTCTGCGGGATCCCGAACAAGTGGGCATAGGCGTGGCCCATCAGCTCGTCGGCCAGCTTGGTGGCGGCGTAGAGCGACAGCGGCGTGTCCACCCGGTCGGTTTCGCGGAACGGCAGCACCTGGTTGGCGCCGTACACCGACGAGGTGCTGGCATAGACCAGGTGGCGCAGCGCCGGCAGCCGGCGGGCGATCTCCAGCACAACCAGGTGACCCATCACATTCGTCTGCACATAGGCGTGCGGGTCGGTCAGCGAGTGCCGCACCCCGGCCTGCGCCGCCAGATGCACGATCACGTCGATATCCGCGTGCGCCGCCGCCAGCGCCTCCATCGCCGCGCGGTCCGCGATGTCGATGCGGTGGAAGGCGAATCCGCGTTGCGGCTGCAATTTCTCCAGCCGCGCCTGTTTCAGCCGCACGTCGTAATACGGGTTGAGGTTATCGACGCCGATCACCGGCGCGCCCCGCGCCAGCAGCGCCTCGGCCACGTGATAGCCGATGAACCCCGCCGCGCCGGTGAGCAAGACGGTCACGCGATGGGACGCGCGACCAGGCGGTCTTCGAGCAATTCCAGCACCGCGTGACCGAGGGCGATGTGGCATTCCTGGATGCGCGCCGTCTCGGCGTCGGGCACCAGCAAGGCGAGGTCGCAGTGGCCCAGCGCCGGCTCCCCTGCCCCGCCGAGCATCCCGACGGTGACGATGCCCATCTCGCGCGCTGCCACCAGGGCGCGCACCACGTTGGCCGAGCGGCCGGAGGTGGTGATGCCGAACAGCACGTCGCCGCGCCGGCCCAGGCCGCGCAGCGGGCGCTCGAACACCCGGTCGTAGCCATAGTCGTTGCCGCAGGCGGTCAGCATGGCCGGATCCAGGGTCAACGCCAGGGCCGGCCAGGAATCGCGCTCCACCGAGCCGCGCAGGCGGATCAGCAGCTCGGTCGCCAGATGCTGGCTGTCCGCCGCCGAGCCGCCATTGCCGCAGAACATCAGCTTGCCGCCGGAGCGCAGGCTGGCCTCGCAGGCATCGACGACGGCGATCACCGCGCCTGCCAATTCGGTGGCGATCCGCCGCTTGAGATCGGCCGATTTGCTCATCATGGCGGCGAAGCGGTCGGTTTCGGTCATGCCCAGCGGTCGGTTTTCGGTGGCCAGCGGTCAGTCGGCACGTTCTACACGGACCACCGGTCGAACGCGAGGACCGCCCCACCTGTCATTGCGCGTTGGCCACCGGCCGGCGGCGGCCGACCCGCCCTGAATGAAACTGCGGAGGTCGCCGGAGAGAATGAGGCTCCCCCTCCCGTTGTGGGAGGGGGTTGGGGAGAGGGGTCGTGCGGCGCGGGACCCCTCCCCCCAACCCCCTCCCACAAGCGGAGGGGGAGTTGGTTTCTTGCCAGGGAGCGCAGCGACGAAGCAATCCCCCGCCTGACGAGCAACAGAACAAGGCAGCTTGTCTCTTCGGGATATTTTGTTGCCACAAAAATCCTTGGATGGCTCCGTTTTTGTGACGACGTTAAACCATGCGGTTCGGCTACGACCCACGGAAGAACACCTGGAACATCCGTGAGCGTGGCCTGCCGTTCGACGGCGTGGCAATGCTCGACTGGGAAGGCGCCATCATCCGGCGAGACACGGGAAGGGACTACGGCGAAGACGGATATCAGGCGCCGGCTGATGGGTTCGCCGGCAAACCCTACGTCGTCGTCTTCACCATGCGTGAGAACACGATAGGGATCATCAGCTTTCGCCGCGCCCACGCCAAGGAGAGGCAAACCTATGGCAAAACAGCCTGACCCCGGCATGATCGACAACGCGAACCCCGCCTGGACGGCCCGGGAAACCGCCGAGGCCAGACCATGCAGCGAGGTTTTCCCCGATCAGTTCGCAACCTGGAAGAAGCGCGGCCGCCCGCCTGTCCAGACACCCAAGGTGCATATCGGTTTCCGTCTGTCGATCACCTTCAGATGGCCGAGGTCATGATGCCGCACGAGTTGTTCGGCGAGATGCTTGAGCGGATTGCCCGATTGCCGGCGCCGCCCGTGCCGGCATGAGGGGCGAGAAGCCCAGGATCGGCTGGGACATGCGGGAGAGCCGTGCCGTGTTGGCGCCTCTGGGCAGACGAACGGGGCCACAACGCCGGAGACCAGCGCCGCCGGGTCGGGTTTCAGACATCGGGCATGCCAAAGCCGTTGACGGAGGGGCTGAAGTGGTCAAACGTGCCGAAAGAAGGCATTCATATGGGAAATGTCGGATAAGAGCCTTTACGGCAAGGTGCCGAACTTCACCGCACAACTCGGCTACACCGCCGCGCGGCTCGTGGTGGTGGCGCTGCGGAGTGCGGGCAAGCAGCCGGCCACCGACAGCTTCGGGTCCGGCATGGAGGGAATCAGGGATGCGACGCAGCACGAGACTTGGATATTTCGGACTCTTTCTGCTTCTGGTAAGTTGCTCGCAAGCGCCCAATAATGCACCGCCTCCTCGTACGGTCGCGAATCCCCCAGCGAGTGTTGCCGTTCCCCAGACCCGCGGTTCCACGGCTCCAGCCCCGGCCAATGGCGAAGCCGAGGAGCGGAGGCAGTTAGGGGAGAAGTATCCCGACGCCGACATGGCAATTCGAGAAATCCAACCGAATATCTATGAATTCACAATACTCAAGGGCGGTGTTCAGATCGGTTCGATTGGGATGGGCCCAGGTGGTCCGTCCTTGAACATGAGCGCAAGCTATATGGGCAAGAACGTCGTATTTCTCGGGTCTACAACCTCATTTGTCGGTGCGATTACGCGCGACCGCCGCTCGATGACCGTCAATGTTGCTTCGCTGCACTACGAATCCGCCAAAAGCGACAACCTGCCATTGGCCACTTTAGGTGTGATCGGGCTCGATAACAACGGCATCGTCGCATCGGACAAGGCGAAGACAGGTTGGATCAATTGGGCTGCGTTGGCCGAGTTCACCGACAACGGCCAACATCATAGCGTGAAGCTTACCGATGTGACTTTTTGGGTAAATCGCGGCGGCCAAAATTGGCTTTCGTTCTCGGTTGGCGACGCTCACGAACAAACCGACGGCGGTGGCCCGGGCCGGGCCGTGCCAGTGACCGTAAGCCTGCGCCGCAATGGGCCGAACCAGACGGCGACAATCCAAATCGGTAGCCACCATTTCCATCCGGTGATCAAGGATTCCACTACCCTGGTCCTCGTATCGGATGATCGGGCGTCACATTGATCATATCGTCAACCAATGTTCCTGTGCATTGGTTGGCATCAAATGCCGTTCAAAGCGTTCTTGACTGGCGGCTGACAACGCACAAGGGGTACCTCGCGGTGCCCCGTGGATCGCTCAGCCCTTCCGTTGCCCGGCCCCCCTCCGGGGGCGGATTGGCAAATCCGGCGGCTCAGGCCAGCGACTCGGGTACCGCTACGCGTTGGGCCGGCACCCGACAGCCAAACTGACCGACAATCGACCCGTGCAGTTCCAGCTTGGTTGGAAACCTGCGGCACTTGGACCCCAAGCTGTCCTGGTCAGGGTCACGCCCGTCATCCCGCCGGCGATGCCACGCGCGGCGCTGTGCCCCGCCTTTCGGCAGATGGCGCGACAGGCCCGGCGGTACGGGTCGTGGCGGCAAGCGCAGCCGATTGACGCGACGGCAAGGACAGGGAACATCCACCGCAATCGCGCAAGGGAGGAAACCAATGCCGGCCAAGCCGTTCGTCATCGCGCTCGAAGAGCATTTCCAGGACCCGGAGGTGAGCGCGACCTACGGACCGCTCGACGCCAACCGCGCACCGCCGCTGGTGCAGCGGCTGGAAGACCTCGGCGCCCTGCGCATCAAGGAGATGGATGCGGGCGGCATCGACCTCCAGGTGATCTCCCACGGCGCCCCGGCGATGCAGAAGATGACCGACGCGGAAGCCGCGGTGCGCCTCGCCCGCCGCGCCAACGACCGGCTGGCCGAGGCGGTGCGCGCGCATCCCACCCGCTTCGCCGGCTTCGCCGCGCTGCCGACACCTGACCCGAAAGCCGCCGCCGACGAACTGGAACGCGCGGTGACCAGGCTCGGCTTCAAGGGCGCGATGATCCACGGCCTGACCAACGGCCGCTTCCACGACGAGCGCGAGTTCTGGCCGATCTTCGAACGCGCCCAGGCGCTGGACGTGCCGATCTATTTCCACCCGTCGGTGCCGGCGCAGCCGGTGATCGACACCTACTACCAGACCTACCTCCAGGAGGTGCCCGGCATCCTGCGCGCCGCCTGGGGCTTCACCGTGGAGACCGCGACGCAGGGCGTCCGCCTGGTGCTGTCGGGCGTATTCGACGCCTATCCCGGGCTGAAGGTGATCTTCGGCCATCTCGGCGAGGGCCTGCCGTTCTACGCCTGGCGCATCAACATGGCGCTGGAGCGCGACTGGAAGCCAAGCCGCAGCTTCCGCGAGGTGTTCGCGCAGCATTTCTACGTCACCACCAGCGGCTTCTGGTCCGACCCGGCGCTGTTGTGCACCATCCAGGAGCTGGGGCTGGACCGCATCATGTTCTCGGTGGACTGGCCATTCGCACCGAACCAGCCGGCGACGGAATGGCTGCACAGCGTGCCGCTCTGCACGGAGGACCGTGCGAAGCTGGCCGGGGGCAATGCAAAGAAGCTGCTGAAGCTCTAAATCCTACCCTCTCCCGCGCCTTGCGCGGGAGAGGGTAGAGCGAGGGTGATCGGGTCGGCACGCGCCACCCTCGCCTGCCACGCTTCGCCTCGCGACCTCTCCCGCAAGCGGGAGAGAGTGTGGTGCTGGCGCTTCAGCAAATCCCGTCCGCCGCCCGACGCCAAGCCCTCGACCCACGCCCGCTGGACGCCAACAAGCTGGTCGCGGGTATGTGGGAACTGCTGCACCGCACCCTGGGCGAGGCGGTGGCGATCGAGACCGTGCTGGCCGGCGGCTTGTGGCGCACCCTGGCGGATCCGAACCACCTGGAGAGCGCCTTGCTCAATCTGGCGGTGAACGCCCGCGACGCCATGCCGAACGGCGGCCGCCTGACAATCGAAACCGCGAACGTGATGCTGGACGAAGCCTAAGCGGCGCAACACCGGGAGGCGTCACCCGGGCACTACATCCTGATCGCAGTCTCCGACACCGGCCTCGGCATGCCGCAGAGCATCCTGGAGCATGTGTTCGAGCCGTTCTTCACCACCAAGGACGTAGGCCAGGGCACCAGCCTGGGGTTGAGCCAGATCTATGGGTTCATCAAGCAGTCCAACGGCCACATCGCCATCTACAGCGAACCGGACCACGGCACGGCGGTGAAGCTGTACCTGCCGCGGTTGCCAGACAGCTCCTCGCACGCGCCGGAGCCCGAGGCCGCCCGGGAGGCGCCGCCCCGCGGCAATGGCGAATTGATCATGGTGGTGGAAGACGACGACGCGGTGCGGACCTACACCACCGAAACGTTGCGCGAGCTGGGGTATCGCCTGCTGGTAGCGACGGACGGTCAGGCAGGACTGGAGATGCTCGCGCAGAATGCTGCCATTCGCCTGCTGGTCACCGATATTGGCCTGCCCGGCGGCATGACCGGGCGGCAACTCGCGGATGCGGCGCGCCGAGTGAAGCCGGACCTGCCGGTGCTGTTCACCACCGGTTACTCACGCAACGCCATCGTGCACGGCAGCATCCTGGTGCCAGGCACGCAGATGCTGCCGAAGCCCTTCACCTACGTCGCCCTGGCCGCGAAGATCCGCTCCATGCTGGACGGATGAGCGCCAAAACACCGCTGCCTTGACGCATCGCGCCACCCCACGCACATGCCCCCCATGCCCGATCCGTTCGTCGCCCCACAGGAACCCACCGCCGCCGACGCCATCGCCGCGATCGGCGAGGAACTCGACGTGTTCGACGACTGGATGGACCGCTACCAGTTCATCATCGAGCTTGGCCGCAAGCTGCCCCCCTTCCCCGCCGCATGGTCGGACGACGCACACCGCGTCCCCGGCTGCCAGAGCAAGGTCTGGATGGAAGCCGCGTTGCGCGACGGTGACCTTTACCTCGCGGGCGTATCGGACGCGGCCATCGTGTCCGGCCTGATCGCCCTGCTGCTGCGGGTCTATTCCGGCCGCCCGCCGGCGGAAATCGTCGCCACCGATCCGGTCTTCCTCAAGGATCTCGGCCTGCTGGAGGCGCTGTCCACCAACCGGGGCAACGGCATCGCCGCCATGGCGCGCAAGATCCGCGAGCTCGCCGCGCTGCAACGCGCCGGCTGACCGCGCACACGGCCCGGCGGGCAGCAAATGTCGGCCGGCACCCGCGTCGCCCTGTTCTTCGCCGCGATCTTCGCCGGCGGCGCGGTGAATGGCGGCTTCCTCCCGCTGTTCTTCGCCGACCGCGGCCTGTCGCCCGAGGCAATCGGCCGCATCCTCGGCCTCGCCGCGTTGCTGCGCGTGCTGGCCGGACCGGGCTGGGGCAACGTCGCCGACCGCATCGGCAAGCGCCGCCCCGTGCTGTGCGCCGCCGGCACCGTTGCGGCCCTGGCCGCGCTGGCGTACCTGCCGGTGACCGGCTTCCTGGGCTTCCTGGCGGTCGCCTCCGTGCAGGGGGTGGCCGCGGCCGCACTCAGCCCGCTGGTCGATTCGCTCGCTTTGGCGCTGGCCCGCGAGCAGCGGCTGGAGTACGGCCCGGTGCGATCGATCGGGTCGGTCGCCTACATGCTGGCCAGCGCCGCCACCGGCCGCTTGCTCTCCGCCGCCGGCACCGCCCTGGTGCCCTGGCTCCTCGCACTCGGCTACGCCGCCGCTGCCGCCCTCGCCCCGCTGCTCCCCGAGGCCGTCGTGCCGCGCGCCACCGCCCGCCCCCTTGCAGGGCTGCGGCTGTTCGCCCTCCCCTCGTTCCGTCTGACCGTCGCCGCCAGCGCGCTGATCCAGGGCGGGCACGCCGCCTATTACGGTTTCGCCCCACTGTTCTGGCGCGCCCAGGGCTACAGCGACACCCTGATCGGATTGCTCATCGCCGAGGGCATCGTCGCCGAAATTCTGCTGTTCGCGCGTGGCCGCAAGCTGGTCGAACGGCTCGGCCCGGCCGGCCTCACCGCCGCTGCCGCCGCCGCCTCGCTGCTGCGCTGGAGCGTCACCGCCCTGGCGCCGCCCTTGCCCGTGCTGGCCGCCGTGCAGTTGCTGCATGCCGCCACCTTCGCCATGCAGCACCTCTCGGCCATGCTGGTGCTGAGCCGCAGCGTACCGCCCGAACGCGCCGCCACGGCGCAAGCGCTGCACGCCGCGCTGGGCATGGGCGCACCGACCGGCTTGATGATGCTGCTCTGCGGCTGGCTCTATATGCGCGGCGGCGGCGGGTTGGCGTTCCTCGCCACGGCCGCCTGCGGCGGTGCGGCACTGCTGCTGGTCGGCCCGCTGGCGCGCGCCATCCGGGTCACGCGGTAACTATCTCTGGCCCACTGGCGCCCGACGTCCGCGTCACGCGGTAACTATCGTTGGCCCGCTGGCGCCCGACGTCCGCGTCACGCGGTGACGGTCTCCGGCAACGCACTCAGCTTCTGGCCGCTGTTTTCCAGCTCCAGCACGCGGTTGCTGATCTTCACCCGCATCACCGCATCGCGGCGGACACCGTGCCGCGCCAGATCGACGAAAAACCCGTGGCAGCCGTTGCCCATCCCTACCGCCGCAAGGTCGTCGCGGAAAGCATCGGCGACCAGCGTCTCGATGCGCCGGTCATCGGCATAGACTTCCAGCCGTATCGGCTCCAGCCGGTCGGTCTGCCGGCACCAGCCGTAGAGCTGTCCGTTCAGCACGCCGTCGATCCGGCCCTCGAAGTTGGCGGTCGCCGCCGCCAGGTACTCCGCCCGGTTCGGCTGCACATGCAGCAGCAGGCGCGATCGGGCCGCATCGTCCAGCCGCATGCCGCAGAACTCCAGCACCCGGTCGATCACCATGTTCGGCATCGACAATGCCTTCTCGTAGCTCAGCAGCAGCACCGGGCAGTCCGCCCGCTGCACGAACTGGGCCAGCCCGTACATCGCGTTGGCCGTCTTCACCATGGTGTCCAGCTCGCCGAAATACTCCGACAGCGCGTTGCGTACCGCGACCGCCACCGGATCGCGGTAGATCACGATCAGATGCGGATTGCGGAACAGCGCCAGTTCGGCACTCGTCAGATAGACGTGCAGATTGGGGATCTTGAAACCCCACCGTGCATGCGTCGCGTTGCGCGCCCTAATCAACTCCTGCAGCATGTTGATGTCACGATGACGCAACAATTCGAGGATCTGCGCGTCCTCGTTGACCACGTCGTGCAGGAACTCGCCCATGAACGCGCCGGCCTCCTTCAGCAGGGTGGCGACCAGGCTGGTGCCGGAACGGGCGATACCGGTGACGATGATGGTGCGCTTGCCCGCGTCCTTGCGGGTCCGCGGCGCTGGCGGACGGGTGGCGATGACGCCAATGTTCAGGAGTGTCTCGTGGTCCACCGATGCTCAACCCCGCTCGGTTGCTGTTCGCGCTGCCGCACGCTTGTATCGGTTATTTCGATCCAAAACTCAACCGGTTCGGGTTGGAATTTTTCCCGTGCTTATCTATGCGGGCGGAGCGAATCCAAAAATACAACCGAATATGACTTGCCGGCCGCCTCAATCCAGCCGCGGGTCAGGCACCCGGGCCGCGACAAGCACATCCACGCGACGCACGCCGCCGGCCAGCAACGCGGCGGTGCAGGCGTTCGCCGTGGCACCGGAGGTCATCACGTCGTCGATCAGCACGACAGACCGGCCGGCCAGCAGCGCTGCCCGTTTCGGCCGGAGGGCGAAGGCATCGCGCACCGCCGCGGCGCGCTCGGCGGGGGATTTTGTGTCGAGCGAGACCGTGGCGCGACGCCGGAGCAGCCCGTCGAGCAACGCCGGGACGCCGGCGATGCGGGCGATGCCGGCGGCAAGCAGGGCCGCTTGGTTGTAGCGGCGCTGGAACAGGCGCAGCCGGTGCAACGGCACCGGCACCAGCAGGTCGGCCTGGCGCAACAAGGCCGCCCCTGCACGCGCCATGTGCGGCGCCAGCATCGCGGCAAGCTCCGGCCGGTCGGCATGCTTCAGCGGCAGGATCAGTTGCCGGGCCTGCGCGTCATAACGCAACGCCGCGCGCGCCCGCCCGAACAGCGGCGGCGAGGCCAGACAGGACGGGCAAAGCGCGGCGGCATCGCCCTGGGCGACCGCGGCGAACGGCACGCCGCAACGCGCACAGCATGGCTCGGTGAGGAAATCGGTCCGGCAGAAACAGACGCCGCATAATTGGCCCTGCACGTCCACCGGCGCGTCGCAGCAGATGCATTGTGGCGGCAGCAGCAGGTCCAGCAGGCTACGGGGGACGCGAAGCAGCAGGGAATGGGTGAGGATCATGATGAGCAACTGCGCAATGGAGCAGGAACCTGGCCCGCGCCTGCCGGAAGCGGCGCGGTCGTCGGTCAATGGCGTTCCGGCGACAAGTGCGATGTTCCGTTCGCCTGAGATTTCAGGTGCTCCGGGCTTTCAGCATCGCCATCGCGGCGTCGGGCCCGCGCAGGATCTCCACCAATCGGATGCGCCCGATGCACGCCGGAGCGTCCTCGCCCGCGGCTGGACGCAGCGCCTCCGCGGCACGCTGCAATTGGCGGTCGTAATGCTCGGCGCTGCCGATCTGCCGCGCAGTTGTCTCGAAACGGCGCAGATCCCGCGCGGTCGCCTCCAACGCGGTGATCGTGTCGTCCCCGCCTGCCGCGATGCCGGCTGACGGCGCGATCAGTCGTACCTCGAGTTCGCTGGCGAAGCGTTCGCGGCACGCCGCATCCACGCCGCGACGGACTTGCTCCATGCGACCCCGTTTGGTCGGGTGCCATTCCGACCATAGATCGAGATTCTTGAGCATGATCGCAACCCGCCGAACGTCCCGCGTCGCACCCGCCACGTCGAGGGAGGGAAGCAGAGATCGCTCGATACCGTCGAGCACGAAGTCCACAGCCCGGTCGGCGGTCGCGCGCAATGCCGGATCGTCCTGACGCGCCACGAACTCGTCGGCCACGCGAATCAGCAGTTCGGACCGCGGCAGCCACTCCATCGCCATGGCGATCATCATGGTCAGCGGCAGGGAACCAGCCGGCGCCACACTTGCCAGGATTGCGCTCAGCGCCGCGGGCTCGGGGTCGATGCCCGCCCTCGCTTGGACCACGATACGCAACAGCGACGGCGCCTGCGCGAGCAGCGCGGCTATGCTACCCGCCAGCGCAGTATGATCGCATGTTCGCAGACCGCTTGCCGTCGTCCAACCAGGTGGCACCGGAGCGGTAGCGAGGATTTTGGCTGCTCGCAGCCAGAGATCCTCACCGGTTTCGACGATCCGTTCCAGATCGTCGTAGCGCGCGAGCTGAGAGGACGCGGCGCTGATTGCCTCAGCGGGGGCACCGAGCTCAAGCGTCACCTGCTGAATCAGTGGCGACAAGGCGGTGCGCGGTATCGATGGCGCCCCTGCACTCCAGTCGGCCCCGTCGACAATCAGCGGCTCGAGCGGGATGACCAGCAGCCGGGATAGGTTCAGTTGCCGCCTCGGCCGCAGGTCGGCCAGCCGTCCACGCAACGGCGCTATCAGCTTGTCGGCCTCCCCACGGTCCGCGAGATTGTCGACAATCGCGAGCACGCGCACGATCCGTTCGTCTTGCGCGGCGACCAGCTCGCGCTGAAGCGCGCGCAGCGCCGGCCCGTGCAGCGGGGTCGATGCAGCGATACCAGTCATGGCCGCCTCCTGCAAAATGCGCGCATCACAGAGTCTTCGCCAGCAGCGCCTCGTTCCGCGCGATCAGGTCACACACCGTTGCCCCGGTGCGCCAGTCCTCGAACTGCTGGACAATCTTGCCTCGATGGGCGGGCAACTGGCTCGCGATGCGGACGGACTGGCTGATCCACTCGTACGCCTCGCGCGGCACCACCGGCACCAGCGCGGCCATTTCCGCAATCGTTCGGCCCGCCGCAGGACCGAGTTCCCACAGCGCACAGATACGATCCCAGCCGTCGAGCAGCCAGTCGGGCCTGGCCAGCAACCGCAACAGCCCATCCGGGTCGGCCGCCCAGCGCTGCAGCAGCCCGACGATGTCGCTGGGTAGCTCCTGGGCATCGGCGAGAGTGGCTTTTGCCATCTGAATTGTCAGATCGGCGCTGCTGACGACCAAGCCGGCCTCGGCCGCGTTGTCGTCCGGCTTTTGCTCGGCGAATTCGGCGACCTCGCGGCGCAGCCGGACAAGGCGGGCGATGGAGATGGAGATGTGGGCGGTACGGCCGACCCCGATGCTACCGAAGCACGTGGCGAGTTGCTCCAGCATCAAGACGACCGTCTCAGGCAAGCAGTGCAGCCTCGGCGCGAGGCGCGATACCGCGCGCTTTGCGCGCCATTCCAACGCGGCCGGATGGTCCTGCTCCGGCGGAATCGGATTTTCACCTTCCAGTTCAACCTGGCGCACCACCTCCAGCAACAGATCGAAATTCGCCTGGAGACACGCATGGCTCTCTGCCTCGCGCGCGCGGCGCGCCGCTGCCTGCGCCCCGCGGCCGGCCAGTCCCTCGGCGGCAACGTCGCGCGCCGTGTGGCGGATCGCCTCAGGCGTAACGCCCCGTAGCAGCAGCACTGCTTCGTTGAGGCGGCGGTCGTGCAGGGTAGGATTGCACAGGCTGTCGATGCTGCCCCAAGGCAGGATATAGACGCCCTGCCCTCCCGTCGGATTGGGCACGATGACCTCCAGCGAACTGCGCTCGCCGGGCCGGGCGCGTGCGCCGGCCAACTGCGGGGTGGTGAACGGGGTCGCGACGCCACGCTCCAGGAAAGTGGTCGGCACGAAGCGCGTGACCAGATGGAACTCTTGCCGGATTGCCGCTATTTGCGACTTGCTCACGCTCGCGTGTCCACGGGTTGCCCGCCTCAGTTATCGCGACGATCTGAAGAAATCGTTCATAGTCCCGCAGACATGCTGAGTCGGCTTGGGTCGGACGTGCCGGGTTTCCGGTTCGGGCCACCAACGCCGGGCGGCAAAGGTTGGGCAAGGAACGCTGCGTGCAGCGTCGGAACGCGGCCGCGTGCAGCAGCGCTGACGGTCCGGGCTTCCCGGCCGGCAACCCCGACGCCAGGCTTGGTCGGCACCTCGAAGGACATCGCTGTCGGGTCCCCACACACGGCGCACTGTCGGCCGGCAGTGGTAAAGGACGGATGAAGAGGGCGTGGAAAGCTGTGGCGATCGTTCAGTCCGCGCCGGTCGTTCGAACGAAGGTTGCCCCTGGCGAACCCGCTGCGCCGATTGCATGCGATAGGGTGACTAACGGCGCCGCATCCTGCATGGGCCGGTCAGGCGATGGCTGTATGGGTTCGCCGAGGAATAAACGAATCAAACATGCGGCGCAGCATCGTCCGTCCCGTCATGGCGGGCAGCGAAGCACGCAGAATCCATCCGCTTCGTGCACGTCGGCTGGTCCTTGATGCCGCGACAACCCGGCTCCGCGGCACGCGGATTTCCGCGGGTTGAACGCTTGCCTGCTGGCAGGACGGACATCCGCGATCCGGCTTGTCCCCGCTAACGCGCGACGATCTTCTGACCCCGGATAACCGGCGACCAATCCGCCAACAGACGAAACACCTCGCCGGCGGGTTGCGGCGGACTGAACAGGAAACCCTGCGCCTCGCGACAGCCATTGGCAGCGAGTTGCTCAAGCTGTGCCGGCGTTTCGACCCCTTCGGCCGTCGTGGCGATGTTGAGACCGGTCGCGAGTTGCAGGATGGCTCGCACGATGACGCCACCCTCGTGCGACTCCATCATGCCGGCGACGAAGGACTGATCGATCTTGATCCGGTCGAACGGGAAGCTGCGAAGATGGCTCAGCGACGAATAGCCGGTGCCGAAATCGTCCATGGCAATGCGCACACCCAGCGCGCGGATCCGCCGCAGCGTCTCCTGCCCTGCTGAGTATTGCTGGAGCAGGGCATTCTCGGTGACTTCCAGTTCGAGCCGTTCGCCGGTCTGGCCGGATGCGGCGAGTGCCGCCTCGACGGTTTCCGTCAGGTCGTCGCGCACCAACTGGTAGGGCGACAGATTGACGGAGACGCGGACACCCTCCGGCCAATGCGCGGCCTCGCTGAGCGCGGTACGCAGCACCCAGGTCCCGATCGGCACGATCAGCCCGGTTTCCTCGGCGCATCGAATGAAATCGCCGGGCAGCATGACGCTGCGGTTCGGATGGTGCCACCGCAGCAGCGCCTCGAAGCCACGCACACGGCCGTCGGCCATGCTGACCTGCGGCTGGTAGTAGAGTTCGAAGTCGCCGTGTTGCAAGGCGTGGCGCAGATCCATCTCCAGCCCCCGCCAGGCCTGGGCGTCGCGATCCATCGCCGGCTCGAAACAGCGGCAGATGCCGCGGCCGTCGCGTTTGGCGGCGTAGAGCGCGATGTCGGCCCGCCGCAGCAGTTGATCCACATCCAGATCGTCGCGACCGGCGAGCGTAATGCCGATCGAGGCACCGACCACCACGTGATGGCCGCTGAGATCGTACGGCCTGCTCAAAGCGTCGATCAGCCGGCGCGCCATCGTTTCGGCGATCGCCGGTTGCTCGACGCCGAATTGGGCGATGGCGAACTCGTCGCCACCGAGCCGCGTGATCGTGTCCACCTCGCGCACGCCGTCGCGCAGCCGTCGGGCGACTTCACACAGGAGTTGGTCGCCGACGGGGTGGCCGAGCGTGTCGTTGACCGCCTTGAACCGGTCGAGATCCAGATACATCACCGCCAGCCCCTGGCCGCGGCGCACCCGGCGCAGGCCGTCGGCGACCGCCTCGCGAAATGCGACGCGGTTCGGCAGCCCGGTCAGGGCATCATGCCGCGCCATATGATCGAGCTTCGCGCCGTTGCGGCGCAGTTCCGCGGTGGTTTCGTGCAGGCTGGTCGTCAAACGTTCCAGTTGCTGGGTCTGGCGGAGCGAGAACCACAAATAGCCGACGATCGAGGCGGTGAAGATCAGCCCGCCGGCCAGCACCGCAAGGGCGCCCCAGTGCCCGACGCCTGCTGTGAACGCCGCCGCGGGGACAAAGATCGCGTCCCACCGCTGGTCAACCAGTTCGAGTGTGCCCTGCCAATGCCGGCCCGCCAGCAGCGACGCCTCGCTCGGGGCCGGCGTCGCATCCGCGGCGTGCCAGTAGATCAGACGGTTGCCGGGCGACGCGGCGGGATCGAACACGAACATGTCCAGCCCGGCCAGGCGCACCTTCGCGGCCAGGATGTTCTCGATCATCGTTGCTGTCTCGAAGGCGCCGAGCACCACCCCGTCCACCGGTTGCGGCCCGTCGCCGGGCGCCTCCTCCTTCGGGTTGACGGTGATGAAGCTCATCACGCCGCCATTCGGCCGCTGCATGTTGACCAGCTTGAGCGGCGGGGTCGCGGCGGGCCGTTCGGTGGTGCGCGCCCGTGCGAGGACGCTGTTCCGCATGCTCTCGGAGGCGAGGTCGAACCCAAGGATCGGACGGTTGATCTCGCTGGGGTCGGAATAGAGGATCGGGAAATACTCGTCGCGGTCCTGCGCGCGCACCAGCTTCCCCGCGGCATTGCGTTCGACGATCTGGAAGTCCGGCAGGCCGGTGGCCCGGATGTCCCGCTCGAACCGGTCGCGCTCGGCGGCGGTGACGCGCGGCGCCCAGCCGGTATCGCGCAAGCCCACCACCCGCTCGCGCAGGCTTTTCGAGAAGGCGAGATACTCGGCGCGGCTGGCGCGATGGTCCAGCGATTCGAAATAGGCGCGCATGGAATACAGCAGGTCGGTGGCGTCTTTCAGGCCGGCATTGATCGTCTGCAAATTGTCGTGGGCCAGGCTGGTGAAGCGCAGCTCGGCGAGATGGGCCTGCCAGCCGCCGATGGCCACGAACATGCCGGTCGAGGTCAAGACGCCAATGATCCCGGTCAGGACGATGATGACATAGCGCCAGGGATGCCGTTTGGCGTCGCCGGCGCGCGCTTTCGCCATCGCCCCATGAACGACGAAACCGTGGCCGGCCGATGCGGCTGCGTCGGCAACTGTCAAAGTCATCGGCTTCCCGGGCGTTGCGGCGGCTGCGGTCACGACGCTCCGGCGCTGGCCGCGGGCATCGGCCACACCTTCCCCGGCAATGGTTAAAATCCGGCTAACGCCACCGGGAGAGGCGCCGCTCAGGCTGGGGTTGGCCGGGTTTCGCCCGGCGATGCCAAGAGAAACGTCTCGCGGCGACCGTGCCGCACGCGGCAAGGCAAGCTTGCAACACGGAGAAGGCCCAGGGCCATCGCGGCGGCTCCTGTCGCGCTTCGCGCACAGGCAGCCGGTGTGCCGATCGAAGCCGCGGCACGCCAACTGGTGAAGCACAACGCGGCGGCGCCTGACGACCCGCGCTTCAGCGATGGCCGCTACCGGGTGTGGGGAAGGTCCGCGACGTGGCTGGCCAGCAGCGCGCGGACCGCATGCAGGTCGCGTGCGATATGCACACACATGATGCGTATTTCTTCGGTCGGCGCCAGCAGGTCCGGGACCATCACCGGCATCGTGCCGGCCGCATGCGCCGCACGGATACCATTGAGCGAATCCTCGACCGCAAGACATTCCTCGGGCGGCACGCCGAGTAACGCGGCAGCGTGCAGAAACGGATCCGGATAGGGCTTGCCGCGCGCTACATCGTCGCGCGTCACGACGACGGGCAGGCGCGCGCGCAGGCCGGAACGGCCGAGATGAAGCTCGGCAGCGCGCCGGCTGGCCGATGTCGCGACGGCCACCTTCAGCCCGTGCTGGCCGAGCGCATCCAGCAGCTCCATTGCCCCTGGCTTCAGCGGAACCGACGTGCCGAGCGCCCGATCGCGGTGCTCTTCATAGAGCCGATCGTATGCGGCGAAAGGGAAGTCGGGACCAAGGTGCTCGCGCAGCATCGCATCCGATTCCGGGCCGGGAACGCCGATCAGCGAGTGGCAAAACGCATCCGTGACGGCGAAGCCCACGGCCCGCACCGCCTGCTTGAGCGCCGTGTGAT
>Ga0181521_10003972_pt1 | contig 17144 bp, 12 predicted proteins | sample PEATcosm2014_Bin_32_FD_119764 | JGI IMG/M metagenome (GOLD analysis project Ga0181521, IMG submission 119764) | Peatland microbial communities from MTU Mesocosm Facility, Houghton, MI, USA - PEATcosm2014_Bin02_60_metaG | ecosystem: Environmental > Terrestrial > Soil > Wetlands > Peat | place... | reverse complement strand
TCCGCGTCGTTCAGCCGCTCGATCACCCCCACATACTCGCTCACCGTGTATCCGAAGACATTCACAATGACCTTGCACCTGGGGTAGCGCTTCATCGGTGGCAGTTTGTGTTCAATGAACTCCTCGACGCCCACGTTCTGCAGCCCGATGGCATTCAGCATGCCCGCCGCCGTCTGCACCAGGCGCGGCGACGGATGGCCTGCCATCGGCTCCAGCGAGACGCCCTTGGTGACAATCGCGCCCAGCCGCTCCAGCGAAACAATCTCTTCGAATTCGATGCCGTAGCCAAAGGTTCCGCTGGCGGCGATCACTGGATTCACCAACTCCAGTCCCGCCAACTTCACTCGCATGTCCGGTTTCACTTGGCGCCTGTCTTCCTTTTTCTCTAGTGTCCTGTCCCGAAAATTTGCAACACAAAAACCGCGGTCATCCAGAGCGAAGTTTGCCGCGTTTTGTGCGGCAAACGGAGTCGAAGGACCCGCATTTGTTTTTCAACGAACTTCAGACTCACCACACTTGGACATCACGCTAGGTCTGATCGCGAATTCGCTAACTTTCGCAGGCCTTCATTCATGATACCCGCCCATGCAATCCGCCGCCGTGCGCCGCGCCCAGACGCAGAAAGGCCCTCCAGCTCAAACCGGAGGGCCTTTTGCTCTTGCTTTTGCCTTTGTTCTTGCTTTTCCTATTCCCTGGTCCCTATTCCCAAGTCCCTGCCTCTACGCCGTCACCGTCTCGCTGGAATCCACCTTCACCGGTGTCAGCCAGCCAAAACGATCCGGCTTCAAGCCGTTGACGATGCCGTAGAACTCGTCGGCGATCTTCCTGGTAATCTCGCCGGGTTTGCCATCGCCAACGGTCACGCGGTCGATGGAGCGAATCGGCGAAACCTCCGCCGCGGTGCCGGTAAAGAAAACCTCGTCGGCAATATACAGCAGCTCGCGCGGAAGCGCCTGCTCGGTCACCGTGAATCCCAGGTGGCGCGCAATGGTCAGCACACTGTCGCGGGTAATCCCCGATAGTGCCGAATTCGATAACGGCGGCGTGAACAGCACGCCGTTGCGCACGATAAAAACATTCTCGCCCGATCCCTCGCTCACCAGCCCGTTCACATCCAGCGCAATCCCCTCCTGGTAGCCGTTGATTTCGGCTTCCATGTGGATCAGCTGCGAGTTCATGTAATTCGCGCCCGCCTTGGCCAGCGCCGGCATGGTGTTCGGGGCCAGCCGGTTCCAGCTGGAGATGCACACATCGGCGCCTCCATGCCCGGCGATGTATTTGCCCCACGGAAAATTGGCGATGTACACCTCGATCGGCGAGCCTTTCGGGCTCACGCCGATCTCGCCGTAGCCGCGCAGCACGATCGGCCGGATGTAGCACGGCGCCACGCCGTTGGCTTCGATCACATCCACCACGCCCGCGATCAACTCCTCAAGCGTGAATGGAACTTCCATGCGATAGATCTTGGCCGAGTCGAGCAGCCGCTGCATGTGCTCCGGCAGGCGGAACACCGCCGAACCGTGCGGTTGCCCGTAGCAGCGAATGCCCTCGAACACGCTGGAGCCATAGTGAATCACGTGGCTCATCACGTGGATCGTGGCCTGCTCCCACGGAATCAGGTTGCCGTTGTGCCAGATCTTCTCAGTAGTTTGGATAGGCATGGGGGTAGAGGAACTCCTTCATGTGCGGAATTTGCGCACTTCTTAAAAGGTTGTCATGGTTCGCCATTCGCTGGCAAGCATGAAAACAGGGAACAAGGGAACAAGGGAACGAGTTGGCGGGTTGGCAGTGGAGCGAGGGAGCAAAGGGGCTGGGACTGAGGATTTGGGGTTTCGGCGGGAGGCGCGCGTTCTTGGTCCCTTGTTCCCTTGGTCCCTCGGTCCCTGCCTTTACCACGGCAGCGCCTGTCCCAGATGGAAATACCCGCCCGTTGGCCCATCCTCCGGCAGCGTGGCCAGCGCCGCGCTTGTCTTGGCGCCTTCGCTCAACTCCATTGGCGCCTCCGGGCCGCCCATATCCGTCTTGACCCATCCGGGATGCGCCGAATTCACTTTGATCCTGGTATCGCGCAAATCGTAGGCCAGGTGCACCGTAAACGCGTTCAGTGCGGTCTTCGATGCGTCGTAGGCAAATGATTTCGCGTCGTAGATCGGTGACTTGGGGTCCGCTTGCAGCGTCAACGACCCCAGAATGCTCGAAAGATTCACAATGCGTCCTGCGGGGCTCTTACGGATCAGCGGCAGCAGCTTCTCCGTCAGCGCCACCACCGCAAAAAAGTTGGTTTCAAAAACTTTGCGCAGCAGCGCCATCGGGACATCGGCGGCCCGGTGCTCCGGACCTGTCCCTGGAAACTTCCCGCCGGCGGCTCCCGCGTTATTCACCAGAATATCCAGCCGGCCGTAACGCGAGTTGAAGTAGTCGTACGCCGCCTGCTGGCTCGCCGGATCCGTTACGTCAAACTGCAGCACATCGGCATCCACCCCTGCCGCGCGCAGCTTTTTCACAGCTTCTTCGCCCTGGGCAAGGTCCCGCGACCCAATCACGACTTTCGCGACGCCCTTCAACTCCAGCGCGGTCTGGAAACCCAATCCGCGATTCCCGCCGGTAATCAATGCAATCTTCTCTGTCATCGGTCGAAATTCTCCTGTGCTGCATTGGATTCCCCAACCCCGCCAAAAGGTGCAAGCTCTCCCTCCGTCCGAGAGTCCCGTTCCCGAGTCCCTAGTCCCTCAGTCCCTGCCTTCTATACTCTCTCTATGGCCGAAACCCCGCAGACCGTTCAGCCAGGCCGGAGTGACCTCCGCATCTCGCCCGGCCCGCGCATGAAGGCCGCTCTGCTGCTGGCGATCCTAGCTGATATTGTCCAGATCGTTCTCTTCCCCATCTTCCTCGAAGGGGCGGAGTCGCCCGCCGACGACATCGTCGACCTTTCCATGGCCGGCATCCTCTCCTGGCTTCTGGGCTGGCACTGGGAGTTTCTGCCCACGTTTGCCGGCAAACTCATCCCTGGCTTCGACCTCGTGCCTCTCTGGACCCTCGCCGTCGCCAACGTCTACCGCAAATCCCGCCCGCGCAAGATCGACCCTGAAAAATAAGCGGTCCTCTCGAAGAGGGCGGGAGAAGTAGGGAACTGAATAGGAAACAGGCCGCCCGGTGCCCTACCTAGCCGCCAACTCTTCCACCTTGACGTCATACGGCGGCAAAACCCCGCATTCGGCGGCCGCGCGGAAGAATCCCCGCATCCCCTCCACGCACTCTTCATCGAGCACGTAGTGGATGTTGGTCGTCAGGTAAGCCCGGATGGTCTCCTCGGAAATGGGAAACCGCTTGGACCACTCGGCCACCAGGGCATCGATATTCGCAAGCCCGTGGTCGCGCGAGCGAATCAGGTCCTCAGCAACTCCCTCATCCAAAGGACTGCCGCACGCAGTGCCCCAGACGGCGGAGACGTAGGGCAACCCGGTCAGCACGTTCCACTCTGCGGCCAGGTCTCGATACATAAGCTCCTCGCCGGTCCGCTCCATGCGGTTGAATCGCTCTTCGAGCGCCAGCAGCGCGGGATCGCCGATCAGGATGGCGGCGTCGGCGCGCTCCAGCATCAGGTCCAGATCGGCAGCCATGGGCACGAACTGGATCCCCGGATTGCCCCACTTCTGGAAGAGGATGCGCGCGTAGGCGATGGTCGTGCGGCTGGCGGTGTCGGCGGCTACCGATTGCAAATCGGTGAGAAGTTGGCTGGCCCGGTGCACCAGCAGCAGCGAGCGCACGCGGCCCTTGGAGGCGATCGTGCAGCCGGGCAGAATGCGGAGCTCCGGCGAAGTAGCCAACGCGGCAATGGGAACCAGGCCGATATCCGCCTGTCCTGTGGCGAGCCTCGCCGCGCACTCCGCAGGCGTCATAAGGTCGATGCGGTAGCGCTTGGCCAGTTCATCGCTAAGAGGAGGATGCTCAAAATCCCACATCAACGGCGCAGGATTCAAAAATCCAATCGCCGCGATGCGCAACCGTGTGTCGTGCACGTCGTTCACATTCTTTAGATTACCAATCCGCGCCCCAGAAATCGCAACGAAATGCGCGTGTGGAAACGCATTGGTCAACTCCGCTCAGCGCGTCAGTGAAGTTGGGCACAGCGCGCGTCGACTCGCAGACTCGCTGACCTGCTGACTCGCTGACTCGCCGACTTGCCGTCCCGCTTGACAGCGCAAGCCCGCGGCCTCGGATAATCAAGGCCATGCGATGGATTGTGTTCTTCGCGTCTTTGGCTGTCGCCGCCGGCGCCTCCGCGCAACAAGCGGTTCCGCTCCCTCCTCCACCGGCCATCTCGGCGCCGGCTGCCGACACCTTCCGCTTCGTCTCCGACGGTCCGGCGGGCCCCGGATGGAGCCGTCCCGATGAAATCGCCCGAAAATATTTTCACGAGAATTTGACCGCGCTCTTTGAGCGCACTCTCACCCTCGACGCCGCCCTTCCGCAGCGCGCCACGTTGCGCTGGATCTTTACCGGTCCGCGTGCCGGCCTCACCGTCGAGCTCACTTCGAACAAGGTCCGCATCGCGGAACGCTACTACGATTCCATGGCGCTTTACGAAGGCCAGGGCAACTTCCCTGAGAAAACTACATTCACCGACGAGCGCCAGTACACAGGCGATGCGCGCTCGCTCACCGTCATCGCCGATGCGCATCTTGCCGTGCGTGTGCTGGTCAACGGCCAGCAGATTCTCGAAGCTCCACTGCTTTTCGACCTCACGCGCCACCAGTTGATGCTGGCTGCCTCGCGCACCGCTCACCATGTCGTCTCAGGCTCGCTGCTCAGGCCCGATCTCAAGAGTTCGACTGTCACCATCAACCCCTCCGAAACTCACCAGACCATGCTCGGCTTCGGCGGCAGCCCCAGCATCGCTGCCTATGCGGAGTTGAGCGACGAGGGCAAGCGCGCCTATTGGCAGATTCTCAAGCGCTACAACCTGCTCCTCTCGCGCGAATACCCGATGGGCACGCAGCTCAAGCCCGACCTGAGCAATCTCGAGGACCCGGCCGACGCCACACCACACTATTACGGCGACAACTTCCCCAACAGCGAGCTGTCGAGCTTTGAGTACAGCCGTCATGTGCTCGATCTGGGCGGCAGTGTGATCTACGAACTGTGGGCGCTGCCCTCCTGGGCCACTGTGCCCTGGAACGGCCCGCACGTCACGGATACGTGGAACAAGCCCATCAAGCAGGTGGCAAATCCCGATGAATACGCGCGCCTCATCGTCACCTACTGCAAGAAGGCGCAGGCGGCAACGGGCTCCGCGCCGGCCATCGTCGGCATAGAAAATGAGGTAGATCAGCCGCCCGGGGTGTTCAGCCAAATGGCGCTGGCCCTGCGCCGCGAGCTCGACAAGGCGGGATTCACCGCGACCAAAATTCACATGGCCGACGCCAGTTACATGTTCCTCGGCATCGAACGCGCCACAGAGCTGCGCAAGAATCCCGACGCATGGAAGGCCATCGACTACGCCGCCGTCCACGAGTACGACTTTCAGGAATTCCTCGCCAACCCCGACCTTTACGACGCGCGCATGAAGCAAATGCACGAGGCCGCGGATGGCAAGCCTTTCCTGGCTACAGAAATCTGCATCAACGATCCGCATTATCAGGAACCTTCCTACCGCATCGCCTTTGCCGTGGCCGAGCTTTACCACAAGAACCTGACCGAGCTGGACGCCGTGGCGCTCATGTATTGCTGGCTGCTGCTGGATGTGGAACAGCCCACCTTCGCCGGTTCGCGCTCGCTGCTCGCCCCCGATCGCACACGCGGCTGGATTCCTGTGCCAACCAGCTATCAGTTGCGCGTGATGGGCGCATTCAGCCGCCACATCGTAAAGGGTATGCAAAGGGTCGGCGTCGAAACCGGCGATCCCGATCTGCTCGCAACCGCATTCGCCGATGGCCAGAACGAGACACTCGTTGTCATCAACCGTTCGGCCACCACGCGCCGCCTCGCCATTCAAGGCGAATCACACCGCTGGGCCGAGATCGAACGCACCGGCCTGGAGCAGGAGAACGCAGTCACCCCATTCAGAACAGACAATGTTATTCAACCCGGAGAGATCGTGGTTCTCTCAACCATCAAGGCGGAATGATGGCAAGAGATCCAATTCCGCGTTGTCATCCTGAGCGAGGTCGCCGCGGCGACCGAATCGAAGGACCTGCATTTTTTGCGGTGCTAACTCAACACGAACGTCCAACCGTATCATTGAGTCAGATCATGTCTCTCCGACGAGCCCTTTCCGCAGTTCTTGCGTCGCTGATTGGCGCGGGCACGCTCTCCGCACAGGTTGTCATCGACCATCGCTACACAAACACCGACGCGCTGAGCCTGATCGGACTGCCCATGGGCAGCCATAAAACCATCGTCGACAGGCAAGGCGACCTGAAATGGTCGCAATGGAGCCTGAAGCGCAAACCGCTCGACACCCCCATCGGCTTCAGCGACCAGATGGACGGCGAGCTCGCGATCCAGGCCTTCGCCGGCCCCGATCCGCTTAGAGTAAGCAGTCAGCAGCTTTACCACGGGCGCTATCCATTCATCGTCTCCACGGCACAGTCCGGCAGCCTCACGCTCGAGGAGCTGGCCTTCGCCGTCGATCCCGATGCCAAGCCCGGCGAAATCCCCACCGCCCAATCCGGCGCAAAAGCCTTCGACGTGGTTCGCCTCACCATCAGCAACAGCGGCACGTTCGCGGTTGACGTCACGCTCAAGCTGAGCGGCCGCGAGCGCAATCTCCCCGGTCACGTCGTCGGCAAGATGCTTGAGAACGGCGCTGGCGAAGATGTCGCGCTGGTCACCGGCACTTCCGACGCATCGATCACTTCGGAAGACAACGGCCTTACGCTTGCGTTGCATCTTTCCGTTCCCGCGCAAGGCAAGAATTCGATCTGGATCGAACTGCCCTACGAGTGGCCGGTCGCACGCAACGGCGAACTTTCGCGCGAAGGCGGCGAAGAGTTGCTCGCCAAAGCCGTCGCGCAGTGGGACGGTTTGTGGGCGCACGCAACCACAGTCGACTTCCCGCAAAAGGAGTTGACCGATTTCTACTATTCGTCGATCGCCTACGTGCTCATCCTGACTGAATTCGACGCGCGAGGCGATCTTTGGGCCCTCGACGGTCCCGCGGTGTATCGCCAGTACTGGGGCCGCGGCGAATATTTCCAGGCGCGCGCCTTGGAGGTCGCGGGATTCATGACGCCAGCACGTGAGAGTGTGGAGCACGCCTTCCATGTCATCAACGACGACGGCGAGTGGGACTTCCCCCCCACCAGTGGCTGGCCCGCGTGGGACAACTCCGGCGGCAACGCCGCGGCAGTCTGGGACTACTACCTCTTCTCGCGCGACAAGCAGTGGCTGGCAAAGGCGTATCCCGATCTGCTTCAATCCGCGAGCTGGATCCGCGATCACCGCGAAGAGTCCACGCTTGAAGGCGTCGAGGGTATTCCCGTCGGCGCACAACCTATCCATCGCATGCTTCCGTCCCGCTGCCGGCCCGAACCCGATCCCCCGCTCAAGCCCGGCGAGAAAACCTACTGGTACGGCCTGCTGCCGTGGAGCTACGGCGACTCAGGCCTGCCGGAGGGCCACTCTTTCTCGCACAACTTCCTCGCGGATTACGCGCTCAGAGTCAGCAGCGAGGCCGCGACCGTGCTCGGCCATCCCAATGACGCGACCTGGCTCGATCGCGAGTACGCCGCTTTCACGGCTGCCATTCGCGAAGATGTGAACCGCGCCGTAATGCTCGAAACCATCACGCCTTCGTATCTGCCCGCTATGCCCACGTATCCGCAGGGCGCTTACTCGCAGACCTTTCTAGCCGTGTATCCCACCGGCCTCTACGCGCCGGAAGATCCGCTGGTCAGCGGATTGATTACGCGCATGGAGCACGAAGAGAAGCAGGGCCTGCCGACCAATGTTGCGTGGGCCGGATCCGCCGGCGTCTGGGCAGGCGAATCGATGAATATGGCGGAAACCTATCTGCTGCGTGGCGAAAAGCAGAAGGCCGCCGACATGCTCACCGCCGCGCTCAATCACAGCTACACCACGAATGTGTGGAAGGAAGAAATCCTCGTCGACGTCGACGCACCGCGCGCCTGCGACACGCCGCACAGCAAGCGCTCCAACATGCAGGGTACAGGCGACATGCCCGAAGCTTGGGGCAACGCCAATCTGGTGCTTCTGCTGCGCGACATGCTCGTGAACGAGCGCGACGACAAACTGCATCTGCTTCCCGGCCTGCTTGCGAGCTGGGTGCCCGAAGGCAAAACCCTCACCCTCGACAATGCACCCGTTACGACCGGCGGCACAATAAGCCTGCGCGTGGAGCATGTGAGCGCAAAACTTTGGCGTGTCAGAGTCGATCCCCACGGCGTCAAGCGCGACTTCGTGCTGCACTTTCCTTCGCCGGTCCCGCACATCCAGGTTGGCGATCAATCCCTCAGCAATTTATCGGAATTGGAGACTAGTTTCGAAATACCATGCACGATAGGGTTTGAATACTAATGAAGCGCCGTGAATTTCTGCAAAGCGTAACCTCGGTTGCGGCCTCCTGCCTCGCGTCTCATCTGCTCCGCGGGCAAAGCGGCGCGCCGGAAGCCGCCGCACCCATTTCCGGCACGCTCACCATCGACGAGTCCACGACGCTCGCCACTATTCCGCAGGACTTCATCGGCCTCAGCTACGAATCGGCGCAGCTCGCCAACCTCGCTTTCTTCTCCGCCGAGGATACCGCGCTCATCGCGCTCTTTCGCGAACTCAGCGATCAGGGCGTGCTGCGTCTCGGTGGAGAAACGAGCGAGTTTACAGCCTTCACCACCGAAGAACCTCCAGCTGCCGCGCGCTTCGATGCCTTCGGCCCCGATACCAGCAAAAATGTCAAATCCGATACACCCATCACGCCCAAAAGCCTGCGTAACCTGCGCGCGTTCCTCGATGCCACAAACTGGCGCTGCCTCTACGGCCTCAATCTCGGCCGCGGCCCCATCGCACGTGCTGCCGAAGAAGCCTTCCACGCGCAAAATATTCTGGGCCCGCGCCTCATCGCGTTCCAACTCGGCAACGAGCCGGACGCATGGCGCAATCGCTATCGCCCCGCCACGTGGTCCTACGCCGACTACTGGAAGGAGTGGTCCGCGGCGCACACCGCCGTGGTTGCGCGAGTGCCGCAAGCCAAGTTCGCCGGCCCCGATGTATCGAACAAGATGGCCTACGTCACCGGCTTCGCCGAAGATGTGAAGCGCAGCGCGCCGGATGTCGTCATGCTCACCTCACACTACTACGCCATGGGCCCGGCAGGCGCGCCCGGCATGACCCTCGACAAACTGCTCTCTCCTGATCCCAAGCTCGAACGCGATCTGCAGATTGCCATGACAGCGGCGCACAGTGCCGGCCTGCCCTATCGTATGAGCGAAGGCAATTCCTGCTGGAACGGCGGCCAGCCCGGCGTAAGCGACACACTGGCCAGCGCACTCTGGGTCGCGGATATGATGCTGGACTTTGCTTCGCTCGGTTGCGCCGGTGTGAATCTCCACGGCGGCGGCAATGGCTTCTACACGCCCATTGCCGGGAGCCTTGCAGCGGGATTCGAGCGCCGTCCCGAATATTTCGGCATGAAACTCGTCAAGTATATTGCGGGCGCGACAGTCACCGACAGCACGCTAGACTGCACCGACGACCGCGTACGCGCCTACGCGGCTCGCAATGCCAAATCCGGACTCGTGATCGTCATCAACAAATCCAACCAGCCCGCGGCGATCCGCTCGACGCTGCGCCACGCGCACAGGCAATGGCTGCTCACGGGACCTGCCATCGACGCGAAGCAAGGCGTCGCGCTTACCGAAAGCAATGCGAATACGTTGCACAAAGGCACGGTGCACGCGCCGGCGTACAGCGCAATTCTGCTGGAGACATAAGGAGAAATCATGGCACGGGGAAAAATGAAGTGGAGCCGCCGTCGCTTTCTGCGCGACGCGTCGATCACAGGAGCGGTCCTGGCGCAGCGCAATTCCCTTCCCGCGTTGCACGCGGAGATCCCCGCAGAATCCATGCCCAGCGAGCACGTTCTCTTCTTTGAGCAACCCGCGGCCACGTGGCCCGACGCGTTGCCGGTGGGCAACGGACGGCTCGGCGCCATGATCTTCGGCAATCCGGCCAAGGAGCGGCTGCAATTGAACGAGGAGACGGTCTGGATGGGCGAGCGGCGCGATCGCAACAATCCCCAGGCCAGCCGCACGCCGGAGGTGCGCCAGCTGCTCATGGCCGGCAAGGTCCACGAGGCCGAAGCCCTCGCCGCGCAGGTCATGATGGGCGTGCCTGACCGCCTGCCCTGCTACCAGACACTCGGCGACCTGTGGCTTGACTTTGACAACGTGCCCGCAAAGGTCAAGGACTACCGACTTGAACTCGATCTCGACGAGGCCGTGGTCAAGACGCGCTTCAGCGCTGCAGGCGCGCAGTGGACCCGCGAAGTTTTCAGCTCGGCGCCGCGCAATGTGATTGTCGCGCGCATTGAATCCACGCGCCCCTTTGCGCTTACCCTCAGACTTGACCGCCCCGCTCACAGTGAAACCACCGCGGATGGTAGCGATCGCCTGGTGATGACCGGCGCGGCACGGCCCGTGAAACCCACGACGGATCCGGCGACACAAGAGCTGCAGGTCGGAGTGGCATTCCGCGCTGAATTGAAGGCCATCGCTGAAGGTGGTACAAAGCGCGCCGTGGGCAACTCTCTACGCATCGAAAATACCCGCGCCATCACGCTGCTTCTTACGGCCTGCACCGATTTTCGTGAACACGACGCAGCCGGCATGTCTGCAGCCTGCGCGCGCAATCTGCGTTCCGCGGCTGCCCGCTCCTACAAAGAGTTGCGCGGCGAGCACGTGGCCGATTATCGCCGCTACGCCGGCCGCGCCAATCTTCATCTTGTTGACGGCCCCGACCCGTTGCGCGATGTTGCCACCGACAAGCGCATGGCGCGCCTGCGCAATGGCGGCGACGATCCCAGCCTCATGGCCACGTATTTTCAATTCGGCCGCTACATGCTCATCAGCAGCAGCCGTCCCGGTACTCTGCCCGCCAATTTGCAAGGCATCTGGAACGAGAGCCTCGATCCACCGTGGGGATCGAAATACACGGTGAACATCAATGCCGAGATGAACTACTGGATGGCCGAATCCGCGAATCTCAGCGAGTTGCACGCACAATTATTCGATCTGCTCGACTGCACCCGTGCATTCGGTTCCGTCACGGCGCGCAAATATTACAACGCCCGCGGATTCGTGGTGCATCACAATACCGACATCTGGGGCGATTCCATTCCCGTCGATCACGTGCAGGCCGGCGTGTGGCCCCTGGGCGCGGCGTGGATCTCGCTGCATCTCTTCTCGCACTACGCGTACTCGCTCGACGCGGCCTTCCTGCGCGACCGCGCCTACCCACGATTAAAGGAGATTGCGGAGTTCCTCCTCGACTATCTCGTCCCCGGCCCGGATGGAATCCTGCTCAGCGGACCCAGCCAATCGCCGGAGAACAAATACAAACTTCCCGACGGCTCCACGGCCAGCCTTTGCATGTCTCCCGCCATGGACACCGAAATCATTCGTGCAATCTTCGATCGCGTCTCCCGGTCCAACAAGATTCTTGGCGTCGACGACGCACTTCGCGCTCAGGTTGAGGCCACGGCAAGGCGTCTGCCGCCATTCAAAATCGGCAAGACCGGCGCGCTGCAGGAGTGGAACGAGGATTACGCGGAGACCGAGCCGGGCCATCGCCACATTTCGCATCTCTTCGCGCTTTACCCGGACCACCAGATCACGCTGCGCGAAACGCCCGATCTCGCCAAGGCCGCGCGCGCCGTGCTCGAGCGTCGCCTGGCGAACGGAGGCGGCAGTACCGGCTGGAGCCGCGCATGGATTGTGAATTGCTGGGCGCGTTTGGAAGACGGAGAAGCCGCACACAGCAGTTTGCTAGCCCTGCTGCGCAACTGCACGCGGCCCAATCTCTTTGACATTTGCGGCATGAAGGCCAACTCGCCTTTTCAGATCGATGGCAACCTGGGTGGAACCGCGGGCATCATTGAGATGCTGCTGCAGAGCCACGGCAACGTGCTGCGTTTTCTGCCCGCACTGCCCTCGGCCTGGCCTTCAGGCAACTTCCGTGGCTTGCGCGCTCGCGGCAATGTCGAAGTGGATTGCGCGTGGCACAACGGCAAAGCGACCATTGCGAACCTGCGCGCTAATGCCGATGGCCGTATCGTGCTGGCAGCGCCGGCAGGGCAGCGCATCCTGCGCGTCACGCGACTTGGAAAGGAAGTTCCTCTGCAGTCTGTGAACGCGCAAACGGCACAACTGGACCTGCACGCCGCCTCGCAGTATCGCGTAACGTTCGCCTAAGCGACGCTGCAGCAGCGCGCACTTTAGCGATGGCCACCATGCGAGCCGCCGCCTCCGCCCCCACCGCCGCTGCTGTGCGAAGCTCCGCCTCCGCCTCCACCACCGCCGCTGGGATGCGGTGCACTGCTGCTTGAAGAACTCCGCGGTGGAGAATACGAAGGAGCAGAGCTGTGATTCACCGGCGCAGGCCGCGGCGGCGGAGTGTAACCCGGTGTGGTCCGGGTTTCACCCGCAGGACGGCTGCTGGTATAGCTCCAGCCAGTAGTGGCAGGTGGCCCGACCCTTGTCCCTGCTCCGGTATTGCCGGGCGTGGTGCGATTGCTTTCCGAAGTGAACCCCTCGTGCGAATACACAGGACGTGACGGAAGCGGACGCAGCGGCTCGACCGTGCTTCCTGCAATCGTCACTTGCGCACTCTTGTCTCGCGCGGGCAAGCTCGTGTGCACCAGCGCCATGTGCCGGTTCACCGGGACCACCGGAATCGGCCGGTGCCCGATTGGTCCGCCAGGCCCGTGCGGCGGGAGCGGTCTGGAAATCGGGCGATACCCGATGGGCGCGAAGCCGATATTGGGGCCGCCATAGAAACCCAATCCCCACCACGGCCTGCAGCCGCCCATTCCCGGCGCCCATCCCCAACCGAAGCCGTTGTAGAAATTCCATGCTCCGCACTGATAGGGCATATAGCCCCACGAATAGCCAGACGCCCACAAGTACCCGTAAGAAGGCGTATACATCCACTCGCCATTTCCGTAGGGATCGAAGTCGGCGTTAGCCGCTTCATACGGAGACCAGACATAGCCTTGTCCGGGCACATCGTACCAACTGCCGCTAGCATCCAGATCGTTCCATGCCGGGTTCTGGGTTTCACCCAGATTCTCGGGCGCTGCCGTCTGCGATGCAGCTTCGGCGGTCAGTGCCTGGTCGCGGTCGGAGTTCCACGCATCCCAGGAGTTTGGCTCGATCGATTCGGCGAGGTTGAATTGGGTCGGGTCCGCAGGATCGAGCGCGACGGATTCGCCGCCATGGAGGTCGACGCTGGCGGGGGTTGGAGAGGCTGGATTCGCAATCTGCAGGTGTACGTTTCCTGAGAAAACGGCGAGGCTGCCAGGAGGCGTGTCCATGGCCACGCGCAGGACGGTAAATCCGCTGCTGGTGGCCACACTGGAACCAAAGTGCACCGTCATCTGGCCGGCTTGGCCGCCGCCTTGAAACTCGAAATAACAAAGACCGGAATTGAGTGTCAATTCGGCGTCGGCCCCGGTGCCCGCGCCGCGCAAAACTTGTAAGGTCAGCATGCTGTCGGGCGCAATCCGCACCACGCTGCCGTCCTCAAACTGGATTTCAGCCTTGCCATTGTCCGCTGTGGTCAGCTGCATGCCTTCAAACAGCGGCGTGTTGGCAACAGCCTGTGCGGCCAGCACCTGATTGCCCTGCGCCAGCTTTACCTGGCCGTCAACAAAACTCAAGCGCACCGCGCGAGCGGGCAGCCCAGTGCCTTGTTGAGCTTCCTGGGCCGATGCCGCGGCCAGCAGAGTAGCTACCCCCAAGGCCAGCCCTGCCAGCCATGTAAATGTTTTGCGATTCCCCAAGAGTTTCATGGCGCCCCGCTTTCTCGTGCCTTGCGGCGAACCCCATCTCCGCTCGTCGGCAGCTCAACATTCTTTTGACACTCTGCGGAGGGAAAAAGTCGCTTTACGCCAAAGATTTATGCCGATCCCTGGGCCGATTTATGCCGGTCCCTGCATCAGCAGCATCCGCGCCCGCTTTCTTACTCTCTCCAATACTGTGTCGTCCTGCACCAGCCGCTCCAGAATCTCCCGGATGACGCAAACCTGTTGCGCCCGGCCATCGTTCACGGCTTCGACGAGAAATTCCATCTCCGCGTCCAGACCCAGCCGGTCGTGTTGCAGCAGCAACTCCATGCGCGCCCCTTCAAGAATAGTCTCCACGACGGCCTCCAGCGATTCCCCCAGATCCTCAATCTCCTTGTCCTTCGAGTAGTTGAACGTGCAGGAGCCTTGTCCTTGCGGTCCAGTATAGGTAAGCGTCTTCCAGCCTTGAAAGGCCACCTTCAGATGGCTTTCGCAAGGCTCTTTGAACCATTTGTGGCGCTCGGCTGCAGCAAAGACGCGTCCGGCATAGTCCGGGCTCACCTGGATATCACGATCCACGGCCGGCGGCACCATGTCCGGCCTGGCGTCGTCGGGCGGTTTGCCCGCCTGAGAACGAAAATGGCCGGTGCCGTCAGGCCGAAGCGTAAGCGTCCATTGCGAAGGCGAGAGGCCGGGGTTGGAAAAGTCCAACTGGAATGTTGGATCTGCAGCGGAAGTGGCTTGGCTATTTGCCGCAACAGGTGCGGCGACGGCCAGGAGCGCAGCCGCCAGCCCCAATTCCCTCCCCAATCCCCTCATCGAGTAACCCCTTGCAGAGCCAGCGTCTGCGCCGTATGAATGTGGCAGATGGCGATGGCGAGCGCATCGGCGGCGTCGGCCGGCTGGGGCAACTCGGCCAGGTTCAGCAACCGCGCCACCATGAACTGCACTTGCTCTTTTTTAGCCAGCCCGTAGCCCACCACGCTTGATTTAATTTTGAGGGGCGCGTATTCCGCTACAGGAATTCCCAGCCGTGCCGCCGTCAGCAAGGCCACACCGCGCACCTGACCCAGCTTGAGGGCCGATTTGGCATTCACCGAGTAGAAGACCTCTTCGATCGCGACTGTATCCGGCTGCCAGCGCTCGAGTTCGGCACTCAGTTCGCGAAACACCTGGTCCAGGCGCTCGGGCAAAGGACGGGCCTTGGACAATCGAATGGCTCCCATGGCCAGGCAAGTGAGCCGCGGCTGCCGTTCGCCGTCGTCCGACTCCACGACGCCGAAGCCCGTTACCTCCGTACCGCAATCGATGCCAAATACCCTCATGCGGTCCAAGTTTACCGCAGATAACATGGTGGTATCGAAGACAGGGATCACGGAACCAGGGGGAAAACGGAACAAGAAAACCAGGGAACGAGCCACAGCAGCGAGCAACGGCTTCTCGTCGGCGACGCGCAAGGGAGCCAGCACGAAATAGGCGTGAAGCCTATTGGTTGCAGCGCGCATCGTAGTAGTAACGAGTAGGGTTCCTCGATGAAAGTTTCATCTGGGGAAAACAAAACGCGATTCCAAGTGTCGGTATCTTGGAGGGGAATATTGCGGATGGGGCTCAGGAGGATCATGAGCGAGGTTCAGACGGCTGCGAAACGCAACGCGATCTACTGGCTGCGCCAGGGGATTTCGCCGCGCCGCCTGGCGCTGACGCTGGCGCTGGGATTCGCTGTCGGCTGCATCCCGGTGGTCGGCATTCCCACGCTTCTTTGCGCCGCCCTGGCCCTGGCGCTGCGCCTCAATCTGCCCGCGATCCAGATGGCCAACTATGTCGCCATGCCGCTGCAACTGGCTCTGATTGTTCCGTTTGTGCGCCTGGGTAGATGGCTAGTCCCGGCGCACGGCGGTGCGGCTTTTGACCCGCGCGCGCTGCTGCATCTACCCACCCTCAACCTCGTTTCCCACCTCGCCGCATCGATCGGGGGACTGGCCGGCAAGGCTCTGCTGGCGTGGCTGCTGGTGGCCATCCCGGCAGTGGCGCTGCTGACGTTCGCGCTCACGCATATGCTGCGCCGCATCCCCGCGCTGCAGAGTGAAGCGTAGCGAAGCGCAGGAACCAGATTTCTCCTTCCGGATACGGCGTTTCGTTAAGTCCCGCAGATTCAGTGGTAATGTCCGTTTTTGTGCTGCGCAAAAGGGGCCAAACGTTCGCTCAGGAGCGACCCGCCCGCAATGTTCAACCGGCGCTTCGTGATTTTTTGAGACAAATTAACGAGAATTGCGCGCCTCAAGGGTGAGTGTGACCATAGAATTTCGCGAATAAGAGACCCGGTTGGCGGAGAATTTCGCATCAACGCATCAAGATGGGCTCCGGAACGCGTTTTTACGCATGTTTTTCGGGTGTTTTGCATGCCGGAAAGCGTTTTCTGGCGTGCATTCGCAGTGGTCAGAAAAGGGACCGGGCCCCGGCCGGCATGGCACACTGGGATCACATGAAGAGAATTGGCTTCCTCTCCTTCGGTCATTGGACAGCTTCACCGCAGTCAGGAACGCGGTCGGCGGCTGATGCACTGCTGCAATCCATCGACCTCGCCGTGGAGGCCGAGCGCCTGGGCATGGACGGAGCTTATTTCCGCGTGCATCACTTCGCGCAGCAACTGGCATCGCCGTTTCCACTGCTCGCGGCGGTTGGCGCCAAAACGCGAACCATTGAAATTGGCACCGCGGTCATCGACATGCGGTATGAGAATCCTCATTACATGGCGGAGGACGCCGGCGCTGCGGATCTCATCGCCGGGGGCCGGCTGCAGTTGGGCCTCAGCCGCGGTTCTCCGGAGCAGGTCATCGATGGCTGGCGCTATTTTGGCTACCGTCCGCCTGAGGGCAAGAGCGATGCAGAATTGGGACGCCGGCACACCGAAGAATTTCTCGAGCTGCTACGCGGCAAGGGTTTCGCACGGCCTAATCCGCGACCCATGTTTCCCAATCCGCCGGGCCTTCTGCGCCTTGAGCCCTACTCCGAAGGATTACGCGATCGCATCTGGTGGGGATCAGCGACCAACGCGACTGCGGTATGGGCTGCGAAGTTGGGAATGAACATGCAGACCTCAACTCTCAAATTCGACGAGACCGGCGAG
>Ga0181521_10003971_pt1 | contig 17146 bp, 16 predicted proteins | sample PEATcosm2014_Bin_32_FD_119764 | JGI IMG/M metagenome (GOLD analysis project Ga0181521, IMG submission 119764) | Peatland microbial communities from MTU Mesocosm Facility, Houghton, MI, USA - PEATcosm2014_Bin02_60_metaG | ecosystem: Environmental > Terrestrial > Soil > Wetlands > Peat | place... | reverse complement strand
TGGATGCCTATACGAAGCGAGCCTCACTCTCGATCCCGAGCAGGTGCTTGCCGACCGTCTCGAAATGGCTGACACGGCCCTGCAGGTGCTGCGAGACGGTATGGGCATCGCGAAAGCGCCGCTCGAACGGATTCCCAGCGAAAATCGATGTGGTCCCGGCCATCTCATAGAGATGATCTACGACGCCGGTCGCGACCCGGATGGCAAAGGTACCCGCGGCGCGGATCTTCATGCGCTGGTCCAAGGTGAGACCGCCATGACGCATGGCCGCCGCTTCGTTCTCGCGCAAGGTTTGGGTCAAATAAACCCGGGACGACTCCAGTTCAGTGTCGGCCTTTGCAACCGCGATTTGAACAGTTGCGTCTTCGCTTAAGGGGTTGCGGCCCCATCGCGGTGTCTTGCGCTGTGCGAGATCGAGGAACGTGTCGAGTGTGCCGCGCGCATTGCCGAGCCCGACCGACGCAAACCCGGCGGCATAGAGGCTGCTCGCCCCGAAGCGGTAAGGCGCGGCGAGCTTGAGTCGTGCCGCATCCGGCCACTGCAACAGCGCCAGGATCGCGTGGTCGTCCGGGACGAACAGCTCGTCGAGCGTGTACATGTCGCTGCCTGTCCCACGCAGGCCGAGCACGTTCCAGACATCGGCGATGTTGGCTGAGGATTTCGGAAACAGTAAGGTCCGTTCCAGCGGCTGACCATGCGCGTCGAGGCGCGGGGAGCCGTCCTCCTCGACGACCGGGCAATGGCCGCCGAGCCAGGTAGCGTGATGGCAGCCGCTGCCGAACTCCCACTCGCCGCTGACGCGATAGCCACCGGGAACTGCGACCGCCTTGGCGTTCGGCGTCGAACCCCACGCCAGCGCGCTGCCGGGCTCGCCGAAGATTTGGCGGGCAGTAGCTTGTGTCAGATAGACCGACGCGATCGAGCAGACATTCATCTGGCACAGGCACCATGCCGTGCTCGCGTCGGCGCGGGCAATCGTCTCGATCACTTCGACGAACACTGATGGCGCCACCTCGCCGCCATCGAGCCATCGCGGCAGGAACAGACGAAACAGCCCCGCCTCATGCAGCGCCGAGACAACCTCGTCCGTGAGCTGGCGCCCCGCCTCGATCTGCGGCGCCGCCTCGCCGATCAGTGGTGTGAGAGCGCGTGCGCGCGCCAGGTAATCAACCTCGACTTCCACCATCCCAGCAGTGAGCAACTTGGCGCACATAACGTGTCCTTCCTTTTCTAGGGTGACTCCCGGCTGGGGCGCGCGCGATCAGCTACGGGGAAAGTTCAGCTCGACCATCACGTTGTTGTTGTCGGGGAAGAAGAGCTGGTCGATCGGCGGACTGGGAATGTGGTTTTCCCGGTACTTGATTCCCTTCTTGTCGAGCGTTGCCTTCACCTCGGGGAAGTCGGAGGCGAGGAAGGCAAAGTGGTCGAAGGGCCCGGTATCGTCCGACTTGCCGCCGCCAATCGCATTTGTTCGCGGAACCAGATGAACGACCGGTATGTCGCCGCAGTACAGCCAGTAGCCGGGAAAATCGAGATTCGGGCGGAAGCCGACCGCGAGGCCAAGCACATCCCGGTAGAAGTCGCGTGTCGCCTCCAGATCGTTGGTCTGGACGGTCACGTGGTGCAGTGCGTTGAGCGCCATGCGCCCCTCCTTTTCGTAGAGCGCCAACTGGAAGCGCGGAACCGGCCCAATCACAAACCCACACAATGCGTGCGGCTTTGATCTAGATCAACGACGCCAGCCCGGCCCACGGGTCAGCTCAGTGCGCGAATACCCAATGCCGGGAGGAACAAATGAGCTTCGCCCCCAAATATCTCGCGCATGTGAACGTCTACGTCCGCGACGTCGAGCGTTCGCATAGTTGGTATGCGGACCTGCTCGGTCTGCACACTTACGATTATCGCCCGGGTGCGGCCGCCTTCATGTCGGCCAATCCAGATGAATCGCACGAAATCGCACTGATGCAGATTGGCCCCGATGCGCCGCTGCAGGCGAAGGGCCAGGTCGGGCTCAACCACATGGCCTGGCGGGTCGAGACCCTCGACGATCTGAAGGAGTTATACGCGCGCCTCAAGGCCAAGGGCGTGCCAATCGCGCGGGTCGCCGACCACGGTATCTCGCTGGGGATATATTTCCGCGATCCCGATGGCAATGGCATCGAGGTCTATTACGAAATACCGCGCAGCCAATGGCCGCGGCAGGAGAAGATTTTCGCCGCCGACATGGTTAGCCGCAGGCTCTTCCCGGGGCCGTGGGACGCGGAGCTCAACGCGCAGCGCGCGGCGTAACAAAGAGCCGGGCGACGATGACCGTCGCGCGGCACTGACAGCGACCGCTATCCGGTCACGGATCTTTTGATCCCCGAGCGAATCTGTGCTGCGCGATCCCAAGATCGCGCCGTGCAAGTCGGGCCGGCTGCAGTGATCGCACAGGTTACATACCGTCCGACTACCCTCTCAAACAGGAGTGTCCAGACATGACACAAGCATCACACAAGACGAGATTCGCGGCAGGCCCGTTGACGTTCATCGTCAGACACGAACTGTGGGACGGCAACATCCAGGATCATGCGGACCAAGGTATCTCCATTGCCGTGGCGGCGCAGGTCGCTGGCAAAGAAACCACCACCCTGTTGCGGTTCAATTGCTTCGACCTGGAAAAGAGCTACATCTACGGCCCGGAAAATACCGAGCTGGCGGTCGCTGGACCCGAGATGCTGGGCGGTGCGGACTTGACCAACCTCTACCGGATGGACCCGATCGCCGACGGCAATCCGATCGGCTGGACCATAAAGACCCTGGGGACCAAGCTGCCCAAGATGCTGGAGCGGGCCGGCTACCCGCAGATCGCCGCCGCGACCGATCTCGCCGAAGTGGCGAGCGTCCTGCCCGATGTGGAAGCCTGCGCCCGCGAGCTCTATGCCACCAAGCGAAACACCGTCAAACACAACCGTGGCACGCATATCTTCGAAGCCGGCAACATCCGGTTCGGGCTCGAAATGCGGCGGCTGCCGATGGGCGATGGTGGTCTCGCCATCCATGTCCTGGCGGATATCGGCGGGACGCCGGGCAAGGCCTACACGGAGGAAACCGAGCTCCTGGCCTTTGATCACTTCTGGAACGGCGCGCATTACCACTATGGCCCGCGCAACAAGAACCACCGCATCTATTGGGACCGGACCCTGGTCGAAGATCCGCTCGCGTGGACGCTGGAGCAGTTCGAGACCGGGAAACTGCCGGCGATGATCGAGCGGGCCGGCTATCCGGGGATCGCCGCCGATCTCGACCGGGGAAAAATCGCCGCCGTCTTTCCCGCGATGAAGAAGCAGGCGCTTGCGATGTGGGCGGAAGGCGAGAGGTTGACCGGCCATCCCGGGCTACCGCTGGAGCCGACGCCAAACTTGGCTGCGGCCGAATAGCTCGAGAACATCGAGCTTCACCTCGGCTTCAAGCAGGAGCCGCCAACCCGGCAACGGGAACGCCCGAGACGCCGCGCCGTCGCCATCCGGCGCGCATCGTCCAGGCGGTCCGCGCCGAGATAGGCCTTCAACAGCGTAAACTGCACGAGGTCGAGCTGTGCGCGGCTGCCGCCGATGCGTTCGAGCTCGCCGGCAATTGGTTCAAGCGCGTCGATCGCGGCGGAGAAATCACGCCGCTCGAAGGCGGCGAAGGCGCGCGACACCGCCGGAACAAAGGGGCCGGACGGATAACGACCCTGGCGCGCGAGTTCGTCCATTTGCCGTGCGCGCGCCTCCAGCGCCGCTTCATCGCCGGCCACGACCTGCGCCAGCGCGATGTGGATGTCGGAAAAGGCCACGCTGGCGCGCGGAAACGCGCCGGTCGCGAACTCGTGCATCATGCGCCATGCCGCGGCGTCACGCGGATGCCCGGCGAGTTCCCAGCGCCACAGAAAGGAAACCGCGTCGGTCACCTTCCCGCGCGGCGGCCCGCTGTGGACATCGGGTGAGAAGGCTTCCTTGAACAGCCGGAGAGCTGCAGCCGTCTCGCCGGCCTCGAGCTCGCAGAGCGCGCGATGCCAATTCAGGTGGCTGTACAATAAGCCCTTGCGCGGATAGCTGGCGAGCCAAGACGCGAGGAAGGCGCGGGCCGCGTTCGCGTCGCCCTCCTCGTAGCAGAGGTGCGCGCGGGCGTGCGCGGCCTAGGGATTGCTCGGGTTTTGCGCGAGGGATCGATCGATCTTTCGACCGGCGGCGTCCAGCTGTCCGTTCTCCGAGAGCGCCATGCCATGATGGGCCGTGAACCACCAGTCGTCGCCGTAGCTCGGCTCAAGCCTGTCAAGCAGCCCCAGCAGCGCGCGTTTCTGCCCGGCGCGGCCGGAACTGCCGATCAGGCCGTTGGTGAACGCGGTGGTAGCGAGGACCAGGGCGTCGCGCGGCCAGGCGTTCAGGTGCGCATGCACCGCGGCAAGTGCGGCTTCGGTATCACCGGCCGCAAGCAAGTCGAAAAACGCGATATGGCTGGCTTCCCGCGCGGACAGGCCGGCGGCGAGGGAATTGGCCGCCGCCATCGAGGCGCGCGCCGCCGCCGCGTCCCCGCGTTCCAGCAGCACATGCGCCCTGGCGGCATGGGCTAGCGCAAAACTCGGATCCGCGGCAATGGCGCGGTCGAACCCCTCGATCGCGCCGGGGTACATGGTCAGCTTCGCCTCACAGCCCTCAACGTAGGCGTCCCGCGCGGCGGACGAGGCGGTCGACAAGGGAAGCTCGTATCGGTCCGTCAACATGCCCGGCAACATGATGCATCCTCATCGCGGAATTCGCCGTAAACGATACGACCCGCCTTGGCGCACGCGGAAGAGGGTGCGTTGATGTTGCTGCGGTCGCCAAGGCCGTATCGCTGCGCTTCTGAAGCCACGACATCGGACACTACGCCTATTTCGGCCCACCTCTGGCAGCTTCAAGGACAGAGGTCTATCCTCGTCTGTGAGGAGTTGCCCCCTCCTCGGAGCCGAGGATCACCGCATGGACGTAGCGGCGTGGCTACAGGGCCTGGGCCTTGAGCGCTATGTGCAGGCCTTCCGCGAGAACGATGTCGATGCCGAAGTGTTGCTGCGGCTAACCGCCGAGGATCTGCGCGAACTCGGGGTTGCCTCGATTGGGCATCGCCGTCGCTTGTTGGATGCGGTCGCCGCGCTAACCGAGGTTGCGCCCAAGTCAGCCACGATGCCCGCGGCCACGGTCACCGCGGCACCGCCGGATGCACCGACGCGGGCCGATGCCGAGCGCCGGCAGCTGACGGTGATGTTCTGCGACCTTGTCGGCTCAACGGCGCTCTCGACCCGTCACGACCCGGAGGATCTGCGGGAGCTGATCGGGGACTATCATCGCGCTGTCGCCGAGACGGTCGGCCGCTTCGACGGCTTTGTCGCCAAATACATGGGCGACGGGGTGCTGATCTATTTCGGCTACCCGCAGGCGCATGAGGACGACGCCGAGCGGGCGGTGCGCGCCGGGCTGGCGGTGATCGAGGCGGTCGGCAAGTTGCCGGCGCGAGAGAATTTGAGCGTGCGGCTCGGCATCGCCACCGGGCTCGCCGTGGTCGGCGATCTGATCGGCGAGGGCGCAGCGCAGGAGCGCGGGGTTGTCGGCGAGACCCCGAACCTCGCCGCCCGGCTTCAGGGCCTGGCCGGGCCGAACACGCTGGTCATCGCCGACGCGACACGCCGGCAGGTCGGCGGGCTGTTCGACCTCGAAGACCTCGGGCCGCAAGGGCTTGCCGGCTTCGCCGAGCCGCAGCGGGCTTGGCGGGTCTTGGGCGAAAGCGGTGTCGCCAGCCGCTTCGAGGCGCTGCGCTCCGGCGCCACGCCGCTGGTCGGCCGCGACGAGGAACTCGACTTGCTGCTGCGCCGCTGGGAACAGGCCAAGATGGGCGAAGGCCGCGTCGTGCTGCTGTCGGCGGAGCCAGGCATCGGCAAGTCGCGGCTCACCGAAGCTTTGCAAGAGCGCATCGCCGAGCCGCATCGCCGCTTGCGCTATTTCTGTTCGCCGCACTACCAGGACAGTGCGTTCTATCCGATCATCGGGCAGCTCGAGCGCGCCGCCGGCTTTACCCGAGACGACGATGCGGCGGCCCGGCGCAGCAAGCTCGCCGCGCTCTTTGGCGCAGACGGCCCGGGCGACGACCGGCTGCCACTGCTTGCCGAACTGCTCTCGATCCCTGACGCGGACGGCGCCGCCGCCTCGCTGACGCCGCAGCAGAAGAAGGAAAAGACCTTCGAGGCGCTGCTGCGGGGCCTCGAAGGCCTGGCGCAACAGCCGGTGCTGATGGTGTTCGAGGATTTGCACTGGATGGACCCGACCTCGCGCGAACTGCTCGATCGCACGATCGCACGGATCGAACATCTGCCAGTGCTGCTGATCGCGACGTTCCGGCCCGAGTTTCAGCCACCCTGGGTCGGCCAGCCGCATGTGACGATGCTATCGCTGTCGCGGCTCGGCCGCCGCGCCGGGGCCGCGTTGGTCCGGGAACTGGCTGGCAACGCCCAGGGGCTCCCGGACGACATCATCGACGAGATACTCGAACGCACCGACGGCGTGCCGCTGTTTCTCGAAGAGGTGACTAAGGTCGTGCTCGAAGCCGCGTCCGGCGCGCGCGACGCGGTCGCCGCCATCCCAGGCGCGCGGGCCCCGGTGCCGGCGACCTTGCAGGCTTCGCTGATGGCGCGGCTCGACCGGCTCGGCCCGGCGGCCCGCGAAATCGCGCAAACCGGCGCCGCGATTGGCCGGGAATTCTCCTACGAACTGGTCGCTGCCGTAGCGCCGCGCGGCGAAGCCGAAACGAGGACCGCGCTCGACCACCTAGCCTCCGCCGGTCTGGTCTTTCAGCGCGGCGTGCCGCCGGCGGCCGAGTACCAGTTCAAGCACGCTCTCGTTCAAGACACCGCCTACGGCACGTTGCTGCGCGGTCCCCGCCAGGCGTTGCACGGCCGCATAGCCGCGGCGATGCGGCGCCAGATGCCGGAGGTGGTCGAACGCGCGCCCGAAACGCTCGCCCACCACCTGACCGAAGCTGGCGAACTGAGCGACGCGGCGGCCTACTGGCTGGAAGCCGGCCGCCGAGCGGCGGCGCGCTCCGCCAATAACGAAGCCGCGGCGCAACTGAAGCGCGGCATCTCGGCGCTGCGTGGTGCGCCGGAGACGCCGGAGCGCGATCGGCTGGAGCTGGCGTCACAACTGGCGCTCGGGCCGGCGCTCCTCAACAACCGCGGCTACGATTCGACGGAGGCCCAAGAGGCCTACCGCCGCGCCGGCGAGCTCGCGGATCTGCTCAATGACGATCGCGCGCGGTTCGCGGCCAACTGGGGCCTCTGGATGACGGCGCAGGCAACGGGCGCCAAATTCGACGTTCGCCTGATGCACCTCGGCGCGCTCGTCGACATCGCCGAGCGGATCGGCGACCCTGAGCTGACCTTGCAGGCGCACCACTCGTCCTGGGCAACGCGAATTTGGAGCGGCGAATTTGCGCGCTGCCTGGAGCACGCGCGCCAAGGACTGGCGCTCTACGACCCCGACAAGCACCGCCACCACGCGCTGCTGTACGGCGGCCATGATCCCGGTGTCTGCGGCACATCGCAAAACGGAATGGCGCTGTGGGCGCTGGGCTATCCCGATCAGGCCTTGCGAAGTGCCGATGAGAGCGTTGTCCTCGCCGAAAGCCTCGGCCATCTGCCGAGTGAGCTTCATGCCCGCTGGTTCGTGGCCACCGCGCATTTTCTGCGCGGCGACGCGGTGGCGGCTGCCGAGGGCGGCGCTCGCTTGCTGGCGCTCGCGCGCGAACATGGTCTGGCGCTCTATCAAGCCCACGGCAGCACAATTCACAACTGGGCGCTGACCCGACTGGGCCGCGGCGAGAACCCCTTGGGCGAGCTGCGTTCTTCCCTCCGCCTCTGGGCGAGGACGTCGAGGGTGATGCTGGACATGTTCGCCGCGGCGCTGGCCGAGACGGAACTCCGCGCCGGCAATCTCGAACAGGCCGAGTCTGCTCTGGCGGAGGCTGAGGCGGTCGGTCACGGCTGGTGGCAAGCCGAAATCCTTCGGCTTCGGGGCGATCTAGCGCAAACCGGCTTCGGTGAGGGGACACCAAGTCCCGAGGAATTTTACCGAAACGCGATCGCGGTGGCGCAAAGCCAGCAGGCGAGATCGTTCGAATTGCGTGCCGCAACCGATCTGGCCCGGTTGTGGGCCGAGCAGGGCCGGCCCGCCGAAGCCCGCGACCTGCTTGCGCCGGTCTACGCCTGGTTCACCGAAGGGTTCGACACCGCCGACTTAAAAGCGGCAAAGGCGCTGCTCGATCAGTTGGCCTGAGCTGGCGGCTGGCACCGAGTATCAGGACGAGATGGGGGCAGGCGTCCGGACCGTCAGACGCAATAGGTACGGATCGGGGCGAAGCCATTGAATTCCACAGCGGCATAGCTGGCCGTATAGGCTCCGGCCGAGAGAAACTCGATGTGGTCGCCGACCTCGAGATCGAGCGGCAGCTCGTACGGGTGCCGGCGATAGAGAATGTCACTGCTGTCGCAGGTCGGCCCCGCCAGGATCACCGGACCGCTGGCCCCGCCATCGCGTGGCGTGCGGATGCGGTAGTGAATGCGCTCGTCCTCGGTTTCCGGCAGGCCGTTAAACCGGCCCGCGTCGAGATAAACCCAGCGCTCGTGCTCCTGGGGCGATTTCCGCGAGATCAGCAGAACTTCGGCGTGAAGCGTACCGGCATCCCCGACGAGATAGCGCCCCGGCTCGATCAGCAGGCGGGGCCGGCTCGCGCCAAATTCCAGCTTTAGGCCTGCTTCGATCGCGTCGATATAATCCTCGAGCGGCGGCACTGGAGTCCGGTACTGCGCCGGCAATCCACCACCCAGATTGAGCAGCTCAAGATTGAGGCCGCGATGGGCGCAGGCGCGGAAGATCCAAGCCGCGTGCGCGATCGCCGCTGGCCATTGCAGGGGATCGGTTTGTTGCGAGCCGACATGAAACGAGACCCCAATGGGGCGCAAGCCGCTCTCTCTCGCCTCGATCAGCAAATCCGACGCGACATGCGCGTCGCAACCAAACTTGCGGGAGAGCGGCCACTCCGCCCCATGGTTTTCGATCAGCAGGCGGCAAAAGACGCGGGCGCCGGGCGCGCGGCGCGCCAACTTGTCGAGTTCGGCCGAGCTGTCGAAGGCGAAGAGATCGATGCCGGAAGCGGTGGCGTCGGCGATCTCGCGCTCGCGCTTGATTGTGTTGCCAAACGACAGGCGATCCGTGCTGATCCCGGCTTCGCGACAGCGGGTCAACTCGCCTTCGCTGGCGATGTCGAAATTGGCGCCGAGCGCCGCCAGTGCCGCGACCACCGGCGCGGCGGGGTTGGCCTTGACGGCGTAGTAGATCGACGCTTCCGGCAACAGCCGACGCAGCGCGGCATAGCGCTGCCGTACGACATTGAGGTCGATGACGATGTAGGGCGTTCCCGGCTCGGGACTGAGCGTCGGCCTGCCGCTGTCCGCAGTTGGAGGCATGGCTTAGCGGACCGGCAGCAGCGAATACGCGGCGATCGCGAGTTCGGCGACGATCAGCGCGACGATGTACCACTCGACCCTGAGGCTGCTGCGGGTCTGTTCGAGGCTTAACAGGGTTTCGACGGTGCGCGATACGATCTCCAGCTTGCGATCGATTGCTCGGCCGCGTTCGCGCAGCTCGTATTCTTCGGCAAGGCGCATGTAGAGCCGGTCGAGTTCGGGGTGCTCCCAGACCAGCTCGGGCTTTTCGCCGGTCTCGACGCGCCCGACCATCTTTTGCTGCATCAGCAGCACATTGCCGATGTGCTGCAGCAAAACCTTGCCGGGAACGCCCGCACGCCCCTTCTCCCGCAGCGTCGCGGCAAGCGGCTCGATACTGTCGAAGATCGCCGCGACGCGGGTTTCGTAATGCGACAGCACGAGGTTTTTCGCCAGCACATCGGCGACCAGCTGGAGACGCTCAACCGTCCGATCGCGCAACACGATGTTGCCGGCCGGATCGACCAGCTGATCGGTGTCCGGGCGGATCAAAAGCTGCAGCTCTTCGCGCTCGGCGACGGCGAATTTTTCGGTCACCAAGGGATCGAGTGTCGCGAGAAACTGCTGCGCCGCAGTTTTGTGGCCGTCGAACAGGACAACCGCGCCGTAGCGAAAGACGACCGCGATGCCGCCGCCCTCGATTGGCACGGCGAGCGGCGCCGTAGCAAGTGCGGTATCGCGCTCGAGAGTGCGGGTGTCGAGGCGTTCACCGAGCAGCAACGCGCGGACCGAGACGGCCTGGCCGCGCTCGTCCGACGGCGGCGTCGACGCGCGCTTGGCCGTCCTACCAGACGCCCGAGCCTCCGCGGGATGCGCCGCGGCCTTCACCACACTCGCTTTCGCTCAATCCCGGCACCGCCGTGGCGCCACCTTCACCGGCGCAAGGACATGTCGCGGCGGCGCGGCGAGCCCGGCGCCAAGACCTGAGATCAACAGCAGCAACAGCAATATCGTCGTGGCCATCATCGGATCCTCGCGGGCTTGTGCGCGGTTCGTCATCCAAACGTAAGCAAAGCATGCTCCTCCAAGCCGCACATTGACCCAGGTCAAACGCTCGGCCGACAGCTGTCGGCGTGGATTCTTTTGATAACACTGAGCGGGAGAATCGCAGTTGAGATAAATAGGGCCGTGGCGGCGAGATGCGAGCATCACGGTATTGTTTATTGCAGATTAGGGTTGGCGGGAGGACTAGGATTCGAACCTAACTGGCGGAGTCAGAGTCCGCGAAAAGCATAGCATTTCAGCCGTGTTTTCAGGTCATGTTGCATGCTTGTCGCACATAAAGAGGCTCATCAAATCCGTCAGTCATCCGACCAATCGAGCCGCCAGACGCTCCATGGCGACACGATCAGAGTCATATGATGGGAACAGGTGGCCGTAGGTATCGAAGGTAACCTGGATCGAAGAGTGGCCCATCATTGCCTGGATGCGCTTCGGCGTGAAACCTTCCTCGATCCATAGGCTGGCGCAGGCGTGACGCAGGGCATGCAACCCGTATTTCGGCGTCACTGACTTTTCACGCTCGTTGGCGGGCTTGACGATGCCGGCCGCTACCTGGAGGGCCCCGAGCCCGCGGCGGTGCATGTTGGGCAGCGACTCGACGTTTCCCTTGGTGTTCGGAAACACCAGATTTTGTTTTCCCTTGGGACAGGCGAGCCGCCATTCCTTGAGGACGCTGATCAAGCGGGACCCGAGCGGCACTTCCCGCTTCCCGGCGTCGGATTTAGGCGATCCGATAGAGCTCCACCGGTCGGCCCGTTGCCGGACCGTCAGCCTGCCCCGCTCAAGATCAACATCATCCCACCGCAAACCGCGCAATTCGCTCGCTCTAAGCCCCGTGAAAATGGCGGCCTCGACCAAGGGACGCCAGCGGCCCCGCGCATGGGTGAGCATCGCCAGGATATCCTCCTTGGTCGGGATGTCGACCCCGACCTCGAGGTGTTTGGCGTGGCGCTTGTCCAGCCGGTTCTGTCGCCGATTTTGCCGCTGTTGATCCCGAACGACGTTCCGACCGACCTGGCCGGACTCCAGCGCAGTTGCGAGGATGGCGCCGAGGCTACCGACCACTTTTTTAGCCATAGCGCGCGATCGTTCCTTGGACGCGGCTTCGCCCTGCAGCAGCCGGTCGCGAAAGCCGCGCACCATCGCCGGTGTCAGATCCGCGAGTTTCACCGTTCCGATGAGCGGACTGATATGGAAGTTGAGGTGCTGGCGATACTGGCGCAGCGTCGAGGGCTCAAGTCCATCGGCCACGCCCTGCGCGATCCAATTTTCGCCGGCGACTGTAACCGTGACGCTGTCGCTCGCTGCCGTATGGATGCCGTCCTTGACCTGTTTTCGGGTGTCGACCAGCCAGGCGTCGGCCTCCTTTTTTGTCCGGAAGGTTTTGAGGTGTCTCTTTCCCCCCTGATCGAAATAGTCAGCCACCCACGCGCTCTTGGCCTTCCCAGCTGACTCCCATTTGCGTTGCCTGATTGACATGGCCCTCTCCAAATCGTTGGCCGCTTCCCGATCTACGTTATGTCGCACTTCAAATCCGCCAGTCAACCACCAAATGAGGTGCGCGATTGGGAAAATTCAAACCATATGGTGCGCTTTGGGTTGACTGGGGCGCCGAAATATGAGACAAGCTGATTAATTCCAGTCTCCGAAGTGTGACCGAAACCTGCCCCGGCCCAGCCGTGGCGGGTTTTTTGTTTTGCGCGCCGGTCCGCGCTCTCTCACTCCCAACACGAGGTCGAAAATGAACGCAAGCGAAGGCTTGGCGGGCCCGGACTATGTCCGCGGGCTGGACGCCATTGCTAAGTTTCTGGGCGTGAGCCGCAACGCGGCACAGCGGCTCGCCGCCACACGGCAGATCCCTGTGTTCCGGATCGGTGGCCGGTGGATGATGGCCCGTGACACGGCCAAATTGACCGGTGCGGCCGTCGACTTGGCAACTGCGCCGCTCTGCGTTGTCCCGGCGGAAGACGCGCCCGGGAGGTATCGCGTTATGCGGGGCGTCGTGATCGGCCCGGCCGGCGGCTTGTCCCGCGAAGAAGCCGAGCAGATCATCGCCGAGGGGGCGCGCTGATGGCCGCGGAAGACATCGCCGATGACACGCTGAGGGGCGTCAAGCAGATCGCCAACTATCTCGGTGAGAAGCAGAGGCGCACGTTCTACCTATGTGAGAACCGCCTGATCCCCGCCTATCAGATCGGCGGTCGCTGGTACTTACGGAGGAGCACGCATCGCGCTTTCGTAGAACGCCTAGAGGCTAAAGTCCTCTCAGCAGCAGCGCATGGATAACGTCGTGTCGCTGCTGCGGCCTGGTGAACAGCGCCACGCTTTCGATCTGGTTAATGTCGAAGTCGAACAGGCACTGCTCGCGGCCGTTCTGATCGATGGCAAGCGCGCATATCACCGGATCGCCGATGAATTGAGGCCTGGGGACTTCGGGTACGACGTCCACGGGCAAATTTTTGCCGCTATCGTCGAGATGGCCGACCGCGGCGAGCAGCCGAACATTGTGACCCTGCAGCATCTACTCGGCCACGAGCTGGCGGCGATCGGAGGGCCCAAACGCCTCACCGAGGCGCCTCACATGATCCAAAACGTGCCCAACTACTCGCGGGTCATCAAAGACCTTGCGAAACGACGGGCCCTCGCGGCGGCGCTTGAAGACATTAGCGCGCGAGTCGCCAACCCGTCAGAGACCGCGGAACGCCTGTTCGGTGAGCTCGAGGCGCAGATGCGCGCGGTCGAGGATCGCCGCTCCGGTTCGGTGCTTGTCGATCCGACGGTGCTCGAGGGTGAGGCGATCCCCGATCGAAAATGGATCGTCGCTGACTGGATTCCGTGGGGTGTCGTGACCGGCCTGTACGGCGATCCCGGGCTCGGCAAGACGCTCGCCGCGATGCAATTGCAGACCTCCGCGGCGACCGGCTCGCCATGGCTCGGCCTCCGCGTCGCGCGCGTCAAATCGCTGGCGGTTTTGTGCGAGGATCCGGCCGAGGAACTGCATCGTCGACAGGCTGACATCAACGAAAGCTACGGCCGCTCGTTCGAAGATCTCAGCGACGTGCGATGGATGCCGCGGCTCGGCTGTGACAACCTACTGATGACCTTCGATCACGGTATCCCGACGCTGACACCGTTTTTTTCTTTCAGGTGCTGCGTCAAGCAAAGGAGTTTGGCGCGAAGCTGGTTATTATCGATACGGTCGCCGACACGTTCGGGGGTAACGAGAACGATCGCGGCCAGGTTCGACAGTTCGTGCAGGGATGTCTAGGACGGCTGGCTCGCGAGATTGATGGCGCTGTTGTCGCGCTCGCTCACCCTTCCCGCTCAGGAAAGAGCGAAGGCACGGGGGAGAGCGGTTCGACCGGTTGGGATGCGACGTTCCGGTCTCGCCTTTATCTGTCGGCCGGCGAAGCGCAGGAAGACGGGCCGCCGGATCCCGATGCTCGCATCCTCGCGCGGAAAAAGGCGAACTATGCCGCCCGCGAGGAACGCCTCGATTTAAGGTGGCAGGCGGGAGCGCTGGTGGCAGACAGGCCAGCGTCCGGGATATACGGTACGATCGAGCGTCGCGCAGCCGAGCGCGTCTTCCTCGATCTGCTGGACGCCACGACGCGTGAAGGGCGCCCCGTTTCCGACAAGCCCAACGCCGGTAATTTCGCACCGCGCGCGTTCAGCAGGCGGCCCGACCGAGAAAGGTATGGAAAGGCCGATTTCCATCGGGCGATGGAGCGGCTGTTCGCCGCCGGGCAGATCGTTGTTGAGCAGTTCAGGGGGGCTAACCGCCACCCCTACAGCGCGATTCGGCGGGCGCAAAATGACGAATAACCCACGCCTAGTAGGGCTGCGCTCGGTGCGCTCGGTTATCTGCAAGCCGTTGATATCATTATGCGCTCGATCTGCGCTCGGTGTCTGCGCTCGGTGCGCTCGGTTATCTGTAAGCCATTGATATCGTTATGCGCTCGGTCTGCGCTCGGCTGCGCTCGCTGCCCCCCCATACCCCCTACGGGCTGCGGCGCCCGCTTGAGGCGGGGCGCGCACCCGTTATTGACCGCGGCTGCCCGGTTAGCAGGACGATTTTTTTTGACCGATGGGGGTTCAAGGTGACCAAGCAACACAAACCGCCGATCGCTGATTTGATCGATGAGCTGGGCCAGATACGGCTAGAGATGGCAGCGCTTGCCGACCGGGAAAAGCGCGCAAAGGACGCTTTGGCGGCACGGGGCATCGCTGAGGGGGAGGGCCGCGTTTTCCGCCTGACGACGACGTCGACGATACGCTGGTCACTGGACCAGAAGCTCGTGAAGACGGAGATGGGCCAGGACTGGTTCGATCGCCACAGCCGGCAGAGCGTTGTTGTTTCGGTGCGCACGACGCCGCGCGCCGAGGCCGTTGCCGAATTGTCGAGGGCAGCGTAATGGCCGCCGGGACAGTCAAATGGTACAGCTCGAAGCGGGGTTATGGCTTCGTTGTAGAGACCAATACCGGCCTCGACGTATTCCTGCACCAATCTGCGCTCGCCCGCGCAGGCATCGCCGAGCTGAAGTCAGGGCAACCCCTCGAATTTACTTACAAACGCAACGAGCGAGGCTTCATCGTCGACGAGATCACGTCGGTAGGGATGGCGCCGACGCGGGCAAACAATTGGGGCTGGGCTGATCGCCACGCCGATCATCGCGCCGCTGTCCCGACACCGATCGGCGCCTCGCCAACGTGGTCCAGGCTAATCGAAACCGCATAGAGAGGGAGGGGGCGATGAGCACAATCGACGGCTCCGGCGTGATCGCCGCATCGGGCGAGGTGCAGCTGCTGTTCGGCGGCATCACACCGGCGCATGGCTTCATGATCCAGAACAACTCTGCCGCTCATCTTTGGGTAAGCGATATCGGCGACGCGACGGCCGGGGGCTCGAGCTTTCCCGTACCCGCAGGCAAAATGTTCACAACGCCCGCGGGCTATGCGCCGGCCGGACCGGTCTCAGCAATCGGCGCGTCGGACGGCATGGCGTTCACCGCGCGCGCCTGGTGATTGCCGATTCACGCCTGCTCGTCTCTGAACGAACCGTGCCTCCAGCGCTGCCCGGTGGCCCCGGGTGGGATAAAAGCGCGCGTTGCGCGCTTTTCTGATCCCTTGCCGCTGGCGCAGCCCGGCCGCTGTCGCCACGCTCGAATGAGGCTATTTTTGGGGGCGTCTTGCGACAAACATTGCGACATTGAGCAAAGCGGCGCACGGGTCTTCGTAAAATATCTGGTATTTATATCGACTTACTGGCTATCGGCTTTGCTCACACAAGCGGACTATTGATCCGCCAGTCACAGAAATTTGGTGCCTGAGCGCGCAAAAACCGGCGGCCGCCAAATTCAGTGGGGAGCCAGTCACTGGCATGGCAAAAATTAAACGAGCGATAGGCGCGTATTCGCGGCCAACATCGCTTGCAAAGGTCGATTTGCGAACCCGTCCTGGCCGCTTCATGGCGGCGATACGAAAGCGCCTCTCAGATCATGTTGGGGGGTCGCCGTCCGCTACCGAGATGATCCTGATCGAACTGAGCTGCATCCTTGCGTTGCGCGTTGCGCTCCTATCTGACGTCGTGCTTTCGAGCGCGGCCATTGACGAGAGAGACGATAGGCAACTCGTCTCCTGGATCAACAGCCTGGCCAGAATCATGGACCGTCTTAAGGGCGCCGCGGCCGCGCCTCCGTCGATCACCGATCTGTTTCCAGCTATGCGGAAGCGGCGGTGAGTGGCAAGCGGCGTTCCAAGCCCATCGTCAAGGCGGCGCCGACGATCCTGGAGGCGATGTCACACCCCGATCTATGGGGACGCTGGTTTAGCGATAAAGCGTCCTGGGCGGCATGGCTCGTGGTGCTACGCGCGATATTCGGTCTACCCCTGTCCGATGACGAGCTCGACCTATTCCGACGCTGCACGGGCCGCACAGCGCCGCCTGCGGGCGGCGCGTGCGAAACATGGCTCATTTGCGGGCGCAGAGCTGGCAAGTCGATGATCCTGGCGCTGATCGCGGTCTACCTCGGATGCTTCATCGACTGGTCGCCGTATTTGAGCCCGGGCGAGCGCGGAACGGTGATGGTGCTCGCGGCGGATCGGAAACAGGCGCGCACGATATTCCGCTACGCGAAGGCGCTAATTGCCGAGGTTCCGACTCTCGCGCACCTCATCGAGCGCGAGACCGCCGAAGGTCTCGACCTGAAGAGCGGCGTCACGCTCGAAATCATGGCCGCCAGTTTTCGGACGGTACGCGGCTACACCGTTCTCGCGGCGTTGCTTGACGAGCTCGCCTTTTGGCGCAGCGATGAAGACAGCTCCAATCCCGACGAGGCGATTTTGGCGGCGCTGCGGCCTGCGCAGGCGACGATCCGCGGCGCGATGCTGCTCTGCGCATCGAGTCCATACGCGCGCCGCGGCGCCCTGTGGAATGCGCACCGGCTGCACTATGGCAAGGACGATTCACCCGCGCTGATCTGGCGCGCCGACACAAAGACTATGAACCCGACCGTGCCGGACTCGGTGATCGCCGAGGCTTACGAACGAGATCCGGCCAGTGCGGCGGCTGAGTACGGCGCGGAGTTCAGA
>Ga0181521_10003967_pt1 | contig 17156 bp, 20 predicted proteins | sample PEATcosm2014_Bin_32_FD_119764 | JGI IMG/M metagenome (GOLD analysis project Ga0181521, IMG submission 119764) | Peatland microbial communities from MTU Mesocosm Facility, Houghton, MI, USA - PEATcosm2014_Bin02_60_metaG | ecosystem: Environmental > Terrestrial > Soil > Wetlands > Peat | place... | reverse complement strand
TTTTACCGTGTCAGCCATTACGCCGTCACCATCCGGTTGGAATGCTCGAAGGGGCACGGCTTGCCGTTCAGATGATCTTCGAATTCGGGGCGGAACTTCTCGACGATGGAAATCATCGGCAGCGCGGCGGCGTCGCCCAGCGGGCAGAAGGTGCGGCCCAGCATGTTCTTCGCGATGTCGCCCAGCAGGCCGATGTCCTGCTCGGTTCCGCCGCCATCGTGGAAGCGCGTCATGATCTTGTTGAGCCAGGTGGTGCCTTCGCGGCACGGGATGCACCAGCCGCAGCTTTCGTGCGCGTAAAACTTCATCAGCCGCAGGCAGGCCTTCACCATGCAGGTGTCTTCATCCATGATCACCACGCCGCCCGAGCCGAGCATGCTCTTGCGTTGCGCCATGGAATCGTAATCCATGGTGGCGCCTTCGCACTCCGCCGCCGTCAGCACCGGGCACGACGAGCCGCCGGGGATGAACGCCTTCATCTTTTTCCCGTTGCGCATGCCGCCGCCCACTTCCTCGATCATCTGTTTGACCGGGAAGCCGAGCCGCAGTTCGTAGACGCCGGGTTTGTTGATGTGGCCGGTGAGGCAGGTCATCTTGGTGCCGCCGGCCTTGGGCACGCCCAGCGCCGCGAACGCCGCTCCGCCGTTCAGAATGATGGCTGGCGCGGCGCAAAAAGTCTCCACGTTATTCAGCACCGTGGGACACTGGAAGGCGCCCACCACGGCCGGAAACGGCGGCCGGATGCGCGGTACGCCGCGCTTGCCTTCGAGCGATTCCAGCAGCGCCGATTCCTCGCCGCATTCGTACGAGCCCGCGCCGGTGTGCGTGTACAGCTCGAAATCGAAACCGGTGCCCTGAATGTTCTTGCCCAGCCAGCCGCGCTGGTAAGCCTCCGCGATGGCGCGGTCCATGATGTCGATCAGGTAGCGATACTCGCCGCGAATGTAGATCCAGCCCGCGTGCGCATCCACCGCCAGCCCCGAAATCAAAACGCCCTCGATCAACTGGTGCGGATCGTTTTCCATCAGCACGCGATCCTTGCACGTGCCGGGCTCTCCTTCGTCGGCGTTGACCACGATGTATTTCGGCTTGGGCGAAGTGCGCGGCACGAAACTCCACTTCATGCCGGCGGGAAACCCCGCGCCGCCGCGCCCGCGCAGGTTCGACGCCTTCATCTCATTGATGATCTGGTCGGGCGTCATCTTGGCGGCTTTCCGGAACGCCTGGTAGCCCTCGGTTGCGAGGTAGGTGTCGATGGACTCGGAGTGCGGCATGCCGAAACGGCGCGACAGCACCCTGGTTTCGAGCGGGCTGGGTTCGTTATACACCATGTTCTATTGCTTCTTCCTCAGGCCGTCCAAAAGCCGGTCGAGTTTGTCCGGCGTCACGAAGTGATGAAAATCGTAATTGATCTGAATCGCCGGCGCCCAGGAGCACGCGCCCATGCACTCCACTTCTTCAATCGAAAACTGCCCGTCCGCGGTGACGCCATGGTTCTCGATGCCCAGCTTCCGACAAGTATGTTCGAGCAGCCGATCGGCATCGTGCAGCAGGCAACTGATGTTGGTGCACACCTGCACGTGGTACTTCCCGCGCGGCTGGCGGTGCAACATGCTGTAATACGAAACCACTTCGTTGACCTGCAACGGCGTCACGCCGACGCGTTGGGCCACCTCCTCGACCAGTTCATCGGTGACCGACCCAACTTCGTCCTGCGCATAGAGCAGCATCGGAATCATCGCCGCGCGCTGGCGTCCGGCGGGATAGCTCTCGAGCAGCTTGGCGAACCTGGCTTCCAATTGGGGAGAGAATGTCATGGGCGGTTTATCGATCCGTATCTCCGAGCACAAAATCCATGCTGCCGATGGCGGCAATCACATCGGCGATCAGCGTGCCTTCCACCATCCGCGGGGTGGCTTGCAAATTGCCGAAACTCGGCGTGCGCATGTGAACCCGGTACGGCCGCGCCGTGCCGTCGCCAACCACGTAATAAGCCAGTTCGCCGCGCGGCGATTCAATCACCTGGTAGACTTCGCCCTCCGGCACGCGGAAGCCCTCGGTCACAATCTTGAAGTGATAGATCAGCGCCTCCATCTGCGTTTTCATCTTGTCGCGGTCGGGCAGCACCACATGCGGCGAATCGGCCTTCCACGGGCCCGCGGGCATGCCGTCGAGCGCCTGGCGCACGATCCGCGCGCTCTGCCGCATCTCCGCAATGCGCACCTGGTAGCGCGCGTAAACATCGTTTTCCGTGCGCACCGGCACTTCGAAATCGAACTTATCGTAACTGGAGTACGGCGCGTCTTTGCGCGCGTCCATCTTCAAACCGGCGGCGCGCAGCATGGGACCGGTGACGCCCAGGTCGAGCATATCTTCGAGCGGAATGGTGCCGACGCCGCGTGTGCGGCCGATCCAGATCTGGTTGTTGGTGAGCAGATCCTCGTACTCATCCACCCGGCTGGGAAACACGTCGATGAATTTCCCGACTCGCTCCTGCCAGCCTCGCGGCGGCTCCAGCGCCAGCCCGCCGATGCGAAAGTAGCTGGTCATCATGCGCTGGCCGGAAAACATTTCGAAGATCCGCAGGATGTCTTCGCGCTCGCGGAAGCAGTACAGGAAGACCGACATGGCGCCGATGTCGATGGCGTGCGTGCCCAGCCAGACCAGGTGGCTGTTGAGGCGCGTCAACTCCGTCAGCATCACTCGCATCCACTGCGCTTGCGGCGGAATCTCCAGCCCGAGCAGCTTCTCCACCGCCAGGCACCATCCCAGGTTGTTCGAAAGCGGCGCCAGGTAATCCACGCGGTCGGTGAGGGTGACCGCCTGCTGATACAACTTGACCTCGAATTCCTTCTCGATCCCGGTGTGCAGGAAGCCGATGTCGGGCTGGCAGCGCACGATGGTTTCGCCATCGAGCTCCATCAGCAGCCGCAGCACGCCGTGCGTCGAGGGATGCTGTGGGCCCATGTTGAGCACCAGCGTGCGTCTGCGTGAGCTGAGCTCTTCGATCTTGACCGTCGCGGCGACTCCTGGCGTGTCCGGTTCGCTCATGGTCAGATCCTCGCGCCCGTGATGGGGTAATCCTTGCGCAGCGGGTGGCCTTCCCAATCGTCGGGCATCATGATGCGGCGCAGATCCGGATGATTCACGAAGCGGATGCCGAACAGGTCGAACACTTCACGCTCATACCAGTTGGCGCCCCGCCACACCGAAGTGACGCTCTCGATGGCTGGATCGGCTCCCTCCACGCGACATTTCAAACGCACCCGCTGGTTCTTCTCCACCGAATGCAGATGGTAGACCACCTCGAAGCGCGGCTCGGCCGGATAGCGGTCAACCGCGGTGACCGAGCTCAAGCGCACGAATCTCTGATCGTATTTCAGAAATCCGCAGATGCTCGCAATCTTGGCCGCGGCAATTTCGAGCGTCAACTCGCCCCGGTCGAACTTGCCGCCAGTCACGGCGTCGCCGTCAAAGTCCGCCACCGCAAGAGCCAGAGCCTGTTCGCGCAATTGATCGGGCAGCATAGCAGTCGTTATCGTTTCCGGTCCGCGGTGGAATCGGGGGACCAATCGAGCGCGCCTTTTTTCCAGATGTAAAAGAAACCGGCCAGGATCGGCACGACGAATACCAGCATCTCGATGAACCCGAACATTTTGAGCTCGCGGTACACCACCGCCCAGGGATAAAGAAAAATAGCCTCGATATCGAACAGAATGAACAGCATCGCCACCAGGTAGAACTTCACGCTGAAGCGGTGCCGCGCATCGCCGGTGGGAACCATGCCCGATTCGTAAGGCATGTCCTTCACGCGGTTGCGCACCCGCTTGCCGAGCAGGTAGGAAACCGTGATCAGGCCGGCCGCCGTCGCCATGGCCAGCAAGGCCTGCACCAGCACAGGAAAGTACTGTTCAGCGTATGATTCTGGCATGTCGATTCGGGAACCTGCGGCCTAAACTTGACTATAATGGGTGCAAAAGTAGAGTGTCAACCGGCGATGGAGATCCCCGTAATCGTTAATGGCGAAACGCGCACCGTGGCCGCGCGGCAAACCCTGCTCGAACTGCTGCTGAGCCTCGGCCTCGATCCCGCGCGCGTGGCCGTCGAACTCGACCGCCGCATCGTCAAACAGCCGCAGTGGCCCGACACCGTAGTCGAAGCCGGCGCCCGGATCGAAATCGTCCAGTTCGTCGGCGGCGGCTAGGGCCGCTACAACAATTCCGACAACCGGGCACTCTGATCGGCACACCCCTCGCGCAGGACGATAATGTGTTCTGGTTCGGATGCGCACCAGGCGAAGGAATTCCACGCCAATTCGGGAATGGTTTTTCGAAAGGCAGGCCGACCTCGGTCAAGATACGCTGTCACAAACGCCACGCTTTGATCCGCAAATCCGGCGGCGCGGGTGATCCCCAGAAAAGCGCTCTTTCGGGCAGTGTTGATCGGTCCGTCAGTGGCCATCACCTCCACAAAGATCAGAAGTGGACTGGCTGGCCCCGTGTCGACGAGCAGTAGATCGGGGAGATATTTGTCCGGCGGAATGGCCAAACCAATCGCTTTCGCCAAAGCTCCATCGCGGGCTACCACTTTGTTTCCGCTCTCGCTCAAGAAGATCACTCCAGGCGCCTCCGGAAAGCGGGCGCAGAAGTCCTCAACCACGGCCTTCGTAATGACAGAACTCGGCCCCGTCGAAAGGCGCCGCGTCTCCCCGTTCGGAAAAGTGACCAACAGGCCTGCCGCGCCTGGCGTGGCCCCTTTTCCGACCAACTGAATGCGCGCCAATGCACCGGCCGACAAGTTTTCACGTTGCCATCTTGCGGCTGCATCGGCGAAATGCTCGCCCAGCAATTCCGGATCGAACAGCGCCGCAAACGAGGCTTTGAGCGCGTACCGCGGCGCCGACGATGTGGTGGGCAGATCGCTTCGCACGATTGCCGCGCCAACTCGCACCAAGCCTTCCCTCAGGGTTTCGTCTCGAATCGGCTCGCGGGTGTTCACCGCATACCACCGGCCGGGAGTATTTCCCGATTTCCGCAAGGACGCCGCTGCCCATTTTCGCCGCGCCGGCTCGTCGGATTTCTTGGCCTGTGCGTCGGTCATGCGAGTCACCTGATCCGGCCGAAGGTAGCCCTGGCCTTCAACGGATCCGACATACAGCATCACGAATACGGTTTTGGCGGCGATTTCGCGAGTGCAATAGCCACGGTTCGGTGTTCCTTCAGGAAAGATTTCCAACAACCGCTTTTGAATATCGGCTACCGCGATCAGTTTCGGGAGGGGAGGCTCCATACGGCCGCTACTCATCGAACAGCTCGGCGCAGGCACGTTCGATGACCTCGCGGCTGGCCCGTTCCTGGACAAGTCCCGTTAGGCTGGAAAGTTCTTCCGGCGGTGGTAATGGCAAAGCCTCCAATTCGTATGCCGATACCGCGACGCTCCCGCTCAAACAGCGAAATGCCTTGTCGACGATGTCCGAGTTCAGAAGCGCGCATAACACGCCGGGCGCCACGCCGGGATCTCCGTTTGATGGCCGGATCATGTTGAGGTGATTTTCAATCACTACGGCCTGGTGAAGCCGAAGGAACTTGTTGGGGAGTTCCGCCGCTATCAAACGCCGGCACTGTTCCTTGGCCGTCGTGCGCTGCACCAGGACACAAGGCTTGTGGGAGATCAGCCAGTCATCGCCGGGTTGCGGCCTAAAGAAGGGTTCGTGGTTTTTCTTGGCGGCTCGGAAAACGAACCTGCCATCCGGGGTGACACCTTCGGCCCATATGAGTGGCAAGGTCCCCGGCGAAGGATGCCGCGCCAACTGGCCTTTGTGCCGGTTCCAGACCAAAGGTCCGGTGTTCACCTCGTAGCCGTAGTTCTTCAACCGGTGTGGCATCCGCCGCAGCAGCGTAATCAGAGCTTCCTGGTCGGAGTTCCTGGGAACCATCCAGGGGGCGCCCACAGAACTCGGCAAGACGAATCGGCCAGCCGGCCGCACGGCGACCTCCGAGTAGCCATTAGGCGAGATAAAGTGAACGGCGGCGCCTTTGCTCCGGTCGCCGCGCTTGTATGTTGCAAGCAAGGTCTCTTGCAGAGCATCGTCGAAGACGCCCTTGCGGACCGAGACAAAGTCCAGGCTCGCGGGAGGCGCCCCTGTCGCGAGCAAGTGCCTCAAAGACTTGAAATACGCTCCCGCTAGAAAGCTCGTAGGGGTGACAAACGCGATCACCCCGCCTGGGCACGTCATTTGGACGGCCAAATCGGTGAAAAGTCCGTAGAGATTTGCGTGGCCGTAAAGACTTCGGCGATACCGCTCCCGCACTTCCCGGCTGAGCGTGACCCGGCCGTAGGGCGGATTTCCGATCACCAAATCGTAGGTATCCGTGACGTTTTGCAGCAGGCTGTCACCAATACCGACAATCTGCGGAAGCCTCTCATTCGCCGCACGACAGACTTCCATCACTGCAACTTCGAGGAACACCTGCGATGTCCATGCGGCAAATGGGTCGATTTCGACGCCGCGAAGACGTTCCGCAACCGCTCGGACAACCTGGCGAGCGGGCAGGTGGGCACTTGCCGACGCAATTCTCGCCGCTACGGGCGCCAGAAAAGCGCCGCCTCCACAGGCCGGGTCGATCACCCGGCAGAGGTTCCAATCCACCCCCGCCTGGGTCGCCAGATCCATGAGTCTCTGGGCCAGCCCGGGGGGCGTATAGTAACTCCCCCACCGTGACCGCGCATCCTCGGGCATCATCGCCGTATAGATCACGCCAATCAGGTAGCTGGCAGTACACAGATCCAATCCCGCACCGGCCGCGCCCATTCGCTTGGCCAGAGATAGGGCGGGTTCTTTCAGCCGCCCTCCGGCCGGGAATGTCGCCGTTGGCAGTGGCCACGGGTCTCTATAGCTTCGTTGCGTTTCGGTCCAGTAGGAACGTACCGCTTCGGCGCAGAAAGTTCGCGCGAATGCGAGCCGCAGATCCCCTTCAAATTCGAGCGCCAGTGCCTGAGCCTCATGCTTGCCCGATTCCAAGAGCATGGCGCCACGCCACCGCTCGTCGCTCAAGAGCAGAGGTTCCGTCAAAGTGTCGCGCATCCGAGGATGGCGCCGCTCCCGGAGGCACGGCTTCCCGGAACGCCGTTGCACGATGGGCGCGAGGTTACCCGCGGGTATCTTCATAGTTCAGTCGAAGCGCTCTCCCCTTAGTTTAATCGGTTATGCTCGGACAAACATTAAGCACTTGCGAGATCAAACCACTGGAAGCGCTTTTGGCTGCCGCCGCCGCAGGCGCCCGGCCGCACCCTACGCGAAGCTGCGGATGGCGCCGGCTTCGTCTTCGTGAACGTCGAAGACGGTATACAGCTTGGTGATCTGCAGCAGGTCCTTCACCCGCTTGTTCAGGTTGAGCAGTTTCAACTGCCCGCCGCTGTTGGTAACGGTGGTGAACCCCGATACCAGTTCGCCGATGCCCGAGCTGTCGATGTAAGAAACGTCTCCGAGATTGAGCAGGATCTTCTTCTGGCCCTTGCTCACCATGTCTCGTAGGGTCTCGCGCAGCGCACTGGACCCTTCGCCGAGAGTGATCCGACCGGCCACGTCCACCACGGAGACGTCGCCCACTTGCCGAGTACTCAACTTAACGCTCACTGAATATCCTCCTGGGATTCCTTAAGAATCTACTTAGACACCGCAAACTTCACTAAAGTTACTTCGGTTCCCGCCGGCTCCATACGCCGGGCATGAAATTCGTCCATGAACGACCGGATCAGAAAAATGCCGCGCCCGGAGGTTCGCAACAGGTTCTCCGGCGTCAGCGGGTCGGGCAGGTTCACATAGTCGAAACCCTCCCCTTCGTCGGCGATCCGAACCGTGAAGCGGCTCTGGTTCATGCTGGCCGAAAAGCGCACCTTCTTGTTCGCGTTGTAACGGTTGCCATGCACCACCGCGTTGACCATGCTCTCGCGCACGGCCAGCCCTATCTTCATCAAGTCTTCCTCGTCGAAACCGGCCCGCCGCGCCAAGCCCACCGCCAGGTCTTCGGCGTGGTCCACGCTTTCCAGGGAGGAATCGAGCGACCTTTCCACGGATTCCGTTGTTGGGCGCGAAAGATCCCCCATTTCGATAGCGGCCACGTGGCCAAAGCGAATCGTCAGAATAAATTACCACAACCGCGAAAGTCAAGGACGAAGACGCCGGCTCGCGCGGAAATCCTCACAGCGGCAGGCGGCCCGACCCCTGCCCGCGGAACTGCGGCGGCTTCGGCTCGCGGCGCAGGTCCTCGATCAACTCCACCACCTTGCGCGCAATCCCGTCGCGGACCTGGCAGTGCTCCTGGTAGGTCATCCCGATCGGGTCGGGAATCTCCCATTCGATGAGACGAGCCGGCGTGGCACCGAGCGGAAGCGGCCGCTGGCACATGTTGACCACCACGTCAAACCGGACGCGGGCCAGGTTCTGCAAGCTCTTCGGGAAGTGATCGCGCATCAGGATGTTCTTCTCCTGCATGGCGCGTATGGTATCGGGCGCAACGTCCCAGGCGGGTGCCAATCCGGCGCTGGCCGGAATCATCACGTCGCCGCCCAGCGCGCGCGCGAAGGCTTCGGCCATCTGGCTGCGGCAGGAATTGCCGATACAAACGAACAGAACGCGGGTGAGATTCTCACTCACAGTTTTTCCAGAAACAGCCGATGCACGCGCCCGTCTTGGGTGAGCTCCGGGTGGAAGGTGGCGGCCAGGTGCGGGCCTTGCTCCACCAGCACCGGATCGCCGCCATAGCGTGCCAGCACGTTGGCGCCGGTGCCGACGCGGCGGATGATCGGAGCGCGAATAAAGACGGCCTCCAGCGGGCCGGGCGCGGTGCGGCGCTCGAAATCGGCCTCGGGTACGATCGACGTGACGCGGCTGTCCACCTGCCGGCCGTAACCGTTGCGCTCCACCGCTATGTCCATCAGCCCGAGGCTCTCCTGCGCCGGCCCGGAAACCTGGCTCGCCATCAGGATCGCCCCCGCGCAGGTGCCGAATACCGGCTTGCAACGGGCGAATTCCTCGAGCGGCTCCATGAGGCCATCGTAGCGCAGCAGCTTCAGCATGGTGGTGCTCTCGCCGCCGGGAATCACCAACCCGTCCAGACCTGCGAACTGCCCGGCGTGGCGCACGTACACAGGCTCGGCGCCGGCTCGTTGCAAGGCCTCGGCGTGAGCGGCGAAATCGCCCTGTAGCGAAAGCACGCCCACTTTCTTCATTACCATCCCCGGGTTTGCATCAGCTCGCCCTCCGGCAGCTTGGCGATGTCGAGGCCGGGCATGGCCTCGCCCAGCGCGCGGCTGGCCTCCAGCAACTTTTCCGGATTGTCGAAGTTCTTGGCCGCCTGCACGATGGCGACCGCGCGCGCCGCAGGATCCGACGATTTGAAGATCCCCGATCCGACGAAAACCGCCTCCGCGCCCAGTTGCATCACCAACGCCGCATCGGCCGGAGTCGCAATTCCGCCAGCCGAAAAGTTCGGCACCGGCAGCTTGCCGTGCGCGGCCACCCACTCCACCAATTCGAGCGGCGCCTGCAGTTCCTTGGCCTGGTGCACCAACTCCTCTTTGCCCAGGATGGTGAGATGCTTCATCTCTCTGACGATGGTGCGTATGTGGCGGACCGCTTCCACGATGTTGCCGCTGCCGGCTTCGCCCTTGGTGCGGATCATGGCCGCGCCTTCGGCGATCCGCCGCAGCGCTTCGCCCAGGTTGCGCGCCCCGCAGACGAACGGCACTTTGAAATCGCTCTTGGCGATGTGGTGCTCCTCGTCGGCCGGCGTCAGCACTTCGCTTTCGTCGATGAAATCCACGCCCAGCACTTCCAGAATGCGCGCCTCCATGAAGTGGCCTATGCGCGCCTTCGCCATCACCGGAATATTCACCTCATGCATGATCTTCTCGATGATGCCGATATTGGCCATCCGCGCCACGCCGCCATCCTTGCGGATGTCGGAAGGCACGCGCTCCAGCGCCATCACCGCCGACGCCCCCGCATCCTCCGCGATCTTGGCCTGCTCGGCGTTGGTGACGTCCATGATCACGCCGCCCTTCAGCATCTCCGCCAGTCCGACCTTCACTCGAAAACTCTCGTTCGTAAACTCAAACATCGCTCTCCCTCGTGGCGCAGGCTGTCCAGCCTGCTGAGCCGAGATTCGTCCCGGCTTTTCTTCTTCCCGCAATAGCTATGCCAATCAAACCAAATTCCCAATCCGCCCTCACACCATCGCCGTCACCGGCTCGCCGCTGGGATTCGCACCAGCCAACTCCGCCGCCGCCAACTTCCCGATGATGGCCAGCCCGTCGCGAATCTGCTGCGGCGCCAGTCCCGCGAAACTCAATCGCAACCCGCCCGGCTCCGGCCGCGACACCGCAAAATAACGCGCCGGCAAGTACGCCACGCCCAGCTCCTGCGCGCGCGGCAGCAGTTCACCCGCATCGAGCGGCTCCGGCAGGCTCACCCACAAATTCATGCCGCCCTCCGGCCGCGTCCAGCGCGTACCGGGCGGCAGGAATTCGCGGCAGGCTTCCAGGGTCACCCGCAACCGTTCCCCGCCCGCCTCGATCAGCCGCCTTCGGTGCGCCTCCAAACGCCCGGACTCGGCGAATTCGAGCAGCACCGCCTGCGAAAGCTGATCGCTGTGCAGATCGGCCGCTTCCTTGGCATGCCGCAGCCGGTCGAGCAGCGGCTTCGGACCCACCACCCAGCCCACCCGCAGACCCGGAAAACTGGCCTTCGAGAAACTGCGCAGCAGCACTGTCCCGCCATGCTCATCGAGCTTCTTGAGGGCCTCGAGCGGCTGCCCCTCATATCGCAACTCGCTGTACGGATCGTTCTCCACCACCGGGACCCCGGCCGACCGCGCCGCCTCCAGCAGCCCGCGCCGCGCCGCCAGCGGCAGCGTGGCGCCGGTGGGATTCTGAAAGTCCGGCGTCACCACGATCAGCTTCGGCCGCTCGCGTTCCAGCACCCGCACCAGCCGCGGAATCTCCATCCCGTCGGCGCCCACCGGAACCGCCGCCAGCCGCGCGCCCATCCCCGTGAGCAGGCTCTTCAGCCCCGGGTACACCGGATCCTCGACCGCCACTGCGTCGCCCGGCCGCAGCAGCACGCGGCCCACCAGGTCGAGCCCCTGCTGGCAGCCGTTGGTGATCAGCAGGTCGTCCGCCGCGCCCGCCAGTCCGTGCCGGTGCGCTTCATCGAGCAGATACCGGCGCAGCGGTTCGTATCCCGCCGGCGACCCCAATTGCAAAATGTCCGCCAAGTCCGTCCGCGCCAGCACCGCCGCGCAACTGGCGCGAAATTCGTCCAGCGGAAACAGCTCGCGCGATGGCCACGAGGTAGCGAAGCTGATGGTTTCGCGCCCCAGCGCCGCCGCCGGCACAGGCGCGGCCTCGCCATGCTCCAGCAACCCTCCCCAGCGCACCCCAAGACGGTGTGGCGCAGGTCCCCGACCTGGCGGCTCGCCAGCCGCCGGCGCCGCGGTCACGAAACTGCCCTTCCCCACCCTGCCCGCGATCATGCCTTCGGCCTCGAGCATTTCGTAAGCCGCCGCCACGGTCGTGCGGTTCAGTCCAAGTGAACCAGCCAATTCGCGAGTGGCCGGCAGCCGCTCCCCTTGCCCCAATTCGCCCGACCGAATCCTATCCGCAAACTGCTCGTATAGTTGGCGATAAAGCGGCACTTCCGACCCATGATCGAGATGCGGCAAAGCGTCCATCCATCCAAACCATACCATATTGGTTGGGGTATCCTCCAGCTTGCCCGTTGACGCGGAACTGAAGCAGGGTTAGGGTAGAGACAAGGATGCACCCGCATGAACATCGAAATCACCCGACCCGAGATCGAATCGCTGATCCACCAACGGCTCCAGAGCGGCGCGTTCACGGATGCCCAAGATGTCATCCTCCGTGCGCTCCAGTCTCTCGCGTCGGAGACGGGGCCGGTTTTCGATCAGCAGCGGGCGCTCGCGGCGGGCGCACGCATCCGCGAATTGAGCAAAGGGCTCACGCTCGGAGGCCTGACAATCAGAGAACTGATCGATGAAGGCCGCCCGTGAGCCGGTTTGTACTCGACACCACGGTCACGATGGCTTGGTGCTTCACCGAGGAAGCGACGGAGTTCACGCAATCACTGCTGAGCCGCCTCTCGAATCTGACCGACAGCGCGGTCGTCCCCGCCTTGTGGCTGTACGAAGTGGTCAATGTGGTCGAACTCGCAGTCCGAAAAGGCCGCATTCCGCCAGAGAAGGCGGTCGCCTTTCGCGTGTGATTTCTTAGCCCGAACACTTGACGCACCTCAACGAAGATACATTTGGCAAACGGCTCAGGCGGGTGCCACAGTGGACTTTCTTGTTGACGATGGGCGCGGTTGCCGCCGGTGCCGCCCAACTGCCCGTTGAAGACAAGCGCCACGTCTTCCCGCCGACGACTGGTACACTGGCTGTGGATCATGGCTCCGGAACGTCTGCGCCGCATCTCGATTGAAGAAGGTAAGTGCGGCGGACGTCCGTGCATTCGGGGCTTTCGTATCCGCGTTACGGACATCCTCGAACTTTTGGGCGCGGGTGCTTCCATCGCAGAGATCCTCGCGGACCATGACTTCCTAGAGCGCGAGGATATTCTGGCGGCCATCCAGTACGCAGCGCATCAGACGGACCACCCGATTCTGCCGGTTTCGTGAGATTTCTAATCGACTGGCGGACCAGAGTCCGGCCCATCCCTACCCGTTTGCTACAATCCAGGTCTATGCGCGTACCGCGCCTGCCCCAGAGCATCCTCTTGTTGACGCTGGCCGCGGTGGCGGCCAGCGCGGCCCAACCGCCCATTGAGGACAAGCGCGAGAAAAAGGAACAGCGGACTCAGGTGCTGCAACTGCCGGCTGAGTTGCCGGCTGTCACCACGGGCAATCCGCGGCGGCTGACGTTCTACGTCACGCCGCTGATCGGCAAAGGGTTGCTGACGCACCAGGTGCGCGAGGCGCTGAAGGCCCTCTGGCGTGACTCGCCGGGCGAAACGGTGCTCAAGATTCGCGCGTTCGTGGCGGGCTCGGGCGACGTCCGCCGCGTGCGCGAACTGGTGAGCGAAGAGTTCACTTCACGCAAACGGCCACTGCCCGCGCTGACCCTGCTGCGCGCCGGCGGGCTGCCAATGGAAGGCGCGCAAGTGGTGCTGGAGGCGATCGGGGAGGCGCACAAGGACGTGAACCCGCACGGCCTGGCGTTCTTCTCCGCGCAAACTGCTGCATCCGCGAGCCCGCTCGATCCGGCCGCGCCGCTGGTCCGCACTGCGCTCGATCAACTCGGCCAAGCCATCAGCGCCGCTGGCGCGACCCCGCAGAACGTGCTGCGGGTGACCTGCTTCGTGAGCACACTGGCCGATATCGCCGCGACGCGCAGCCTGGTGGATGCCGCATACCCGCGCGCGGCGTTGAACTACGTGCAGACCCAACGGTCGCCCGGCAGCGCGCTGGCTGCCTGCGAAGCCGTGGCGCGGCTGAGTTCCGATCCGGCGGGGCCGCTCCAATTCCTCGACCCCGACGGCCTGCCGCGCGAATCCGGACGGGCGTCGGTCGCGCTGGTGAACTCCGCCGAAGTGGTGTTGACCGGCGCGCAGGTTTCCTTCGGTTACCAGGCGCGCGATACGCAACTGGCTTTCGACCGATTGCTAAAGGAACTGACGCAGGCGGGGATCTCAGCGGGGAACGTGGCGTTCGCCGATTATTATCCGCTCTCGCTCGATATCGCCGCGCAAGTGCGCCAAATGCGCGCGCAAGTCTTCGATGCCGAGCGCCCGCCCGCCGGAACGCTGTTGCAGTTCGAAGGCCTGCCCTCGATGGATGCCGGCTTCGCGCTGGACGCCATAGCCGTGAAGTGACCGAGGTAGGGCGGACGATCGCTTTTTGTCGTCTGTCAAGGCGCCGTGCTTTGGCGAAGCCGACAGGCCACAAAGCATGACGGACCACCAAAGGCGACGGTCTGCCCTACCAAGCTCCACCAGCGCATCCCGGTTGCTGGATAATGGAAGAGCACATGACGGTTGAAATCGAAGGCGTCACTCTTCACCTGGCCCATCCGGATGAGCTGGCGGCGGAGTGGGTGGGACAGAGCGAGCTGATGCGCCACCTGCTGGCGGCGTGGATGGTGATTCACGAGCAGGATCTGCCGATGAGCCCGCGCCTGCTCGGCAAGCCCGGCGTCGGCAAGACCACCCTCGCCTACGCCGCCGGCAAGCGGATGGGGCGCGAGGTCTACATCCTCCAAGCCACCCTCGACACGCGTCCCGAAGACCTGCTGGTCACCCCGGTGATCGAGGGCACCGGCAGCTTGCGCTATGTCGCCTCGCCGCTGGTCACCGCCATGATTCGCGGCGGCATCGCCATCCTCGACGAAGGCAACCGGATGAGCGAAAAAAGCTGGGCCAGCCTGGCGCCGCTGCTCGACAACCGCCGCTACGTGGAATCCATCGTGGCCGGCATCAAGATCAAGGCCCACCCGCAGTTCCGCCTGGTGGCCACCATGAACGACGATGCCTCCACCTTCGAGCTGCCCGAGTACATCCATTCCCGGCTTCAGCCGCAGATCTTCATCGATTTCCCGGAGCGCGACGAGGAAAAACAAATCCTGCGCGAGAACCTGCCCTTCGCCGAAGATCGCATCCTCGAATACGTCACCGACTTTCTGCAAATGGCGCACGCCGCCGACGAGCGCTACACGGTCCGCGACGGCATCAACGTGGCCCGTTTCGCCATCAAATTGAAAAGCCTCGCCACCCAGAAAACTCACGAGCACGAGGCTCTGGAAATCTCCATCTCCCGCGTCCTCGGAGAGGAAGCGCTGCGCTATGCCAGACGACGGCCAGCCGATTCCTGAAGCCGGCAGCCTGCGGCGCGGCCGGTTCACCTATTTCCCAGTCGTGCCCGGACGCCTCGAGTTTTCGATCGAGGTGCGCCAGGCCATCCTGCGCGAGCGCCCGCAGGTGATCGCCCTCGAACTCCCCGTCAGCCTGCAACAGGATTGGATCCGCGGCGTCCAACGCCTGCCGGAGATGTCGCTGATCTTTTATCCGGAGGATGACGACGCCGCTTACGTGCTGGTCGAGCCGGCCGATCCCTTCACCGAAGCCATTCGCACCGGCCTCGAAATCGGCGCCGAGATCGTTTTCGCCGACCCGGAAGCCGGCGAACGCCCGCACCTGCCCGACGCTTATCCCGACCCCTACGCGATTCGCGCCATCGGCCTGAAGCGCTTTGTCGAAGCCTACCGCGTTTACCCGCAGCCGCGCTCGGAGGAGATCTCGCGCCATGCCGCCGGCATCGCCTGGAAACTGCAGGGTGTCGACCCGACGGCCAGCGCGTTGGTGGTGGTTTCGCTGAATCTGCTCGACCCGCTGCTGGATGCGATGGAAGAGCCGCAGGCGCAGCCGCTCAAGCCCACCCGCCGCGAAGGCATCGAGCTGCTCAACCCGCACCCCGATTCGCTGGCCGAAATCGCCGTCGAATATCCGCAGCTTCAGTGGCGTTATGAGAATTACCGCGCCGCGATGGCGGACCACAACCTGATCGACCGGCGCCACGCTCAACTGGCTGTGCTGCTGGCGGCGGAAAAAGAATACGAAGCCTCCACCGGCGAACGCATGGCCCACTGGCAGCGCCGCCTGCTGGCCCGCTACACGCGCAACCTGGCGCTGGCCGCGCACGAATTGTGCGCCGGCATATTCGATATGGCGGTGGCCGCCCGCGGCGTGGCTGACGACAACTACGCCTGGGACGTTTGGGAGGCCGCCGGCAAGTATCCGCCGCAAAAGCTGGAATCGCCGCTGCTCACCGTCCGCATTTCCGGCGACCAGATGTGGCGCGACACCCGCCACATACGGCTCCGCCGCCGCCTCCCCAGCACCAAGCGCCGTCTGCGCCCATTTGGATTGCGGCCGCGCAAGAAAGAGAAATTCCCCGGCGAATGGGCCAGCCAGGTCAACGGCACCGGCATCTGCTCCTATCCGCCCGAGGACTTGGTGGTGGAAGACTACGGCCGCTTCCTCAAGAAGAAAGGCAAGAACCTGCTTTCGGAAGACCGCGTCCGGGTCGAACCATTCACCACTTCGATTCTCGATGGCATCGACATGCGCGAGACCATCCGCAAATGGTACGAACACCGCATCTACGTGCGCCAGTTCCAGAAGATGCGCGGCGAGGTCGGGTCTGTGGTGGTTATCTTCGATGAAGACCGCGACAACCGCTATCCCTTCACCACCACCTGGACCGGCGAAAGCCAGAACGAATCGGACATGGCGTTCTACTCGACCTTCCCCTTCGACAACCTGGTCGGCCCCGGCATCGGCCGCGCCGAGTATGGCGGCTTCCTGATGAGCCTGCCGCCGCACCGTATGTACGACGTGTGGCGCGACGCCGATTACGAAGACGCCGAATCCAAATCCGAACGCCTGTTACTGGCCGCCCTCGATTACTCCATCCATCACTATGTCGTCTATGTAGCCGCCAAGCCGCCGCGCTCCATTTTCAAGACCATCGCCAACCGCGTCGGCCGCACCATCGTCTACATCCCGATCGGCCAGCTTTCCCCGGTGTCGCTGAAGAAAATCCGCGTAGTTCACGTCCTGGACGGCCACGAAAAACGCGCCATCGCCAAGGACTATTTGTGGTGACTGCTCTGTAGGGGCCTGGCATGCCCGGCCGCTGTGGGGCAGGATGATATCCTGCGCCCCGATTGTCAATCGGCGCACCGGGCGAAGCCCGGCCGTTCTTCCCCGCTTCTGCACTCCCAGTCACAACCTATCTTCCCCACTAACTCAATCACTTAGCTGTCAAAACCCTGGACACACGGGTTATCCTTAAGTCAGGACTGTGGCGCCAGGCTCCGCTGCTAGTCTGTTCTTGCTGGCCAGCAAGCGTTGCACTCAAGTGATACTGAACTTCCGGCGCCCGTTAACGGCATGCGGGGTCCCCTACGGGCAGGACTCTCGACGGAAGACTTTGGATTCCCGGAATTCATGACCGCCGGCGGACAACGGATAGCCATTATTGCCGCCCGCTCGGATAACAGAAAGTGAAGGAACGAATCGGCAAGGATATGTCCGCCATACAGCGGGCCTAGATCATCGAAGTTCCTACTTAAATCATCGGGTGG
>Ga0181521_10003965_pt1 | contig 17160 bp, 17 predicted proteins | sample PEATcosm2014_Bin_32_FD_119764 | JGI IMG/M metagenome (GOLD analysis project Ga0181521, IMG submission 119764) | Peatland microbial communities from MTU Mesocosm Facility, Houghton, MI, USA - PEATcosm2014_Bin02_60_metaG | ecosystem: Environmental > Terrestrial > Soil > Wetlands > Peat | place... | reverse complement strand
TCCAGGAGAAGCTCACCCGCTGTCGACGGACCTTGGAGCAGATCAAGCCCGGCTGCACCAGCCCCAAGTCCAGAAAGCGGAAAAAATGAACTGTCTAGTTATTTCGCAGACACTACACTAGTGACATTGGGATGTCACCCTGCGCGCGACCCAGAGGGCACCCCGTTTACCGGCGCCGCCCGGGCCGGGACACCCCGCTTACCTCCTGTGTTGAAATGAAGATAATGCAACTTCTCCAGCTAGCCCTCTGCGGCGCACTGCTGTCCGCCGCGGCCCTGGCGGCCGATTCCCCCGTCACCATCGCGCAGGATGCCCGCGTCTTCACGCTTTCCAATTCCTACGTCACCGCGCAAGTCGACAAACGCACCGGCGATTTGACCTCGCTGAAGTACCACGGCATCGAAACCATGGGCTACGTCAGCGGCCACCACGCCGGCTATTGGGAACAAAACCCCTCCGGCGACCCGCAGCTCTCCGCCACCCTCACCATCGACCCCGCTGCCAACCACGGCGAACGCGGCGAAGTCTCCGTCAAGGGCATCTCCAGCGGCCAGCCTTCCGCCGGCGGGCGCGGCGGCCGCGGCGGCCGGGGCGGCGGCGGCATGCTGTGCGACCTCGAGATCCGTTACAGCATGGGCCGCGAGGACCACGGCCTGTACACTTACGCCATCTTCACGCACCAGCCCACCTATGCCCGCACCCAGGTCGGCGAAAGCCGCTACGGCGTCAAGCTCAACGGCCAGGTCTTCGATTGGTTGACCATTGACGCGCGCCGCAACAAACTCATGCCCAGCGGCGCCGATTGGGACCACGGCACGGCCCTCAACATGAAAGAGGCGCGCCGCATGACCACCGGCCCCTACATTGGCCAGGTGGAGCACAAGTACGATTATTCCGCCGTGCAGTTCGATATTCCGGCCTTCGGCTGGTCCAGCACCAAACAGCACATCGGCTTCTACTTCATCAACCCGACGGTGGAATTTCTGAGCGGCGGCGCCACCCATCCGGAACTGACCGGCCACCTGGACGATGGCGATGGCGGCGATCCCACGCTCCTCGATTACTGGCGCGGCACGCACTACGGCGGCAGCATTCTACCGCTGGCCGAAGGCGAGAACTGGTCGAAAGTGGTCGGCCCCATTTTGATTTATCTGAACTCCGCGCCCGATCCCAACGCCATGTACCAGGATGCCCTGGCGCAGGCCCGCACGGAAGCCGCCAAGTGGCCCTACGAATGGGTCGCCGGGGTGGACTATCCGCACCTCAAGGAGCGCGGCACGGTCGCCGGACAGCTTGTGCTCGACGACCCGCAAGCCGCCACCACGAAATTGCCCGGCCTGCTGGTTGGCCTGGCCGCGCCCGATGCCGAGCCCATGACCTGGCAGAACGACGCCAAGCACTACCAGTTCTGGGTGCGCGGCGACGCCGGCGGCCGCTTCACGATTCCCAAGGTCCGCCCCGGCACGTATGAGCTGCACGCCATCGCCGATGGCGTTCTGGGCGAATATGCCAAGGCCGATATCACCGTCGCGCCCGGGCAGAAAATCGATCTCGGCAAGCTCGCATGGAAGCCCGTCCGCTACGGCCGGCAGCTTTGGGATATCGGCATTCCCAATCGCAGCGGCGCGGAGTTTTTCAAAGGCGACGACTACTTCCATTGGGGCTGGTATCTGGAATACCCCAAGCTGTTCCCCAACGATGTGGATTACACCATCGGCCAGAGCGACTATCGCAAGGATTGGTTCTTCGAGCAGGTCCCGCACGCCACGCGGGAGGACAATACCGGCCGCGGCTCCGGCCGCGCCACCACCTGGACCATCCATTTCAACGCGCCGCAAGACCTGCGCGGCAAGGCCATTCTGCGCCTCGCCCTCAGCGGCGTTTCCGCGCGCAGCATCGCGGTGACGGTGAACGATCAGCCGGCGGGGACCGTCACGGGGCTGGTTTACAACGCCACCATCAACCGCGATGGCATCCAAGGAAGCTGGGTGGAGAAGGACGTCACTTTCGACGCGGCGCTGATCAAGGAAGGCGCCAATACCATGAAGCTGACGATTCCCGCGGGCGGCCTCACCAGCGGCATCATTTACGATTATCTGCGGCTGGAGCTGGCGCAATAGGGCAGGCCCTTTCGCCTGCCTCACTCAGTACTTCGGCACGCTGGGGTCTACCTTATCGCTCCACGCCAAAATCCCGCCCGCCACGTTGCGCACGCGCTCGAACCCGCTCTGCCGCAACACCGCGCAGGCCTTGGCGCTGCGCACGCCGCTGCGGCAGTGGATCACGATCTCGGCTTCTTTCTCGAACTCGTCCACGTGCCGCGGAAACTCGCCCAGCGGGATCAGCTTCGCCCCGGGAATGTTGCAGATCCGGTATTCGTGCGGCTCCCGCACGTCGATCAGCACAAAATCGTCCCCCCGGTCGATCTTCCGCTTCAACTCCACCACGTCGATTTCGCTTCCGTTCATATGCATCCCCTCCACACCCTCTTGACCCGCCCGCGGCACGCCGCAGAATTGCTGATAGTCGATCAGCCTGGTAATCGTCCGATGCTCGCCGCACACCGGGCATTCCGGATTTTTGCGCAGTTTCAACTCGCGGAACCGCATGGCCAGCGCGTCGTACAGCAGCAGCCGGCCGATCAACGGCTCGCCGATTCCCAAAATCAGCTTCACCGTTTCGGTCGCCTGAATCAGCCCGATCGTGCCCGGCAGAATTCCCAGCACCCCGCCCTCCGCGCAGCTCGGAACCAGCCCCGGCGGCGGCGGCTCCGGATACAGGCAGCGATAGCACGGTCCGCCTTCGGTGGCGAAAACCGTGGCCTGCCCCTCGAAGCGGAAAATCGAGCCGTACACGTTGGGCTTGCCCAGCAGCACGCAGGCGTCGTTTACCAGGTAGCGCGTGGGAAAATTGTCAGTCCCGTCCACCACCAGGTCGTAGTCCTTCAATATGTCGAGCGCGTTCTCGCTCGTGAGCGCCACTTCGTGCCGGTCGATCCGGATGTGCGGGTTAATGGCCTGCATCTTCTCCGCCGCCGAATCCAGTTTCTTGCGCCCCACATCCTGCGTGAAATGGATCACCTGGCGCTGCAGGTTGGTGAAATCCACCGTGTCGAAGTCCACCAGGCCGATTCGTCCCACGCCGGCCGCCGCCAGGTACAGGCCCAGCGGAGCGCCCAACCCTCCCGTGCCCACCAGCAGCACCTTGGCCGCTTTCAATTTCTCCTGCCCTTCGATTCCCACCTCGGGGATAATCAGATGCCGGCTGTAGCGTAGAATCTCTTCCTTGGAAAGTGAGGACTGCGCGGGCGGCGCGGCTACGCTCGATCCCCCCGCGATGGAAGGCACCAGCGACAGCGTGTCGCCATCCTTCACCGCCGTATCGCTCTTGCTCAAATAGCGGATGTCTTCTTCGTTCAGATACACGTTCACGAAACTGCGCAGCTTGCCTTCGTCGTTGAAAATCTGCTTGCGCAGGTCCGGATATCGGGTGATGAGCGTCTGCAACACTTCGCCCACCGTGGCGCCCGCAACCGTCACCGCGTTCTGCTTTCCCGTGAATTGGCGCAGGGGTGTGGGGATCGTAACTTTGGCCATGGCTAGTAAATCAACTCCTCTTTGGCTGCTTCGGTCTGGTCGAAATTCGGCAGCCAGCTATTGGCGTGGTCGAATTCGCCTTGCTGAATGGATATCACGACAAACGAATACCACGGGCAGGAATTCCGTAAATCCGTCTGCGAAAAATACGCGCCGCAATCGGGATGCGAATGGTAAATCCCGATCAGGTCCATATTGCGCGCGCGCGCTTCCCGGTCCGCCGCCAGCAGGTCCTCGGGGCGCAGTTCGTAGCGCGCCGCCTGCGCGCCCGCGAAGGCATTGGCGAGCCGCATGGCCGCCTGCACGCGCTTTTCTTCGCCATCCATGGCGCCCAGCATGGCGCCGCAGCACTCGTTGGGGTAGGTATCGCGCGCGTGCTGGACCATCTCGGCCCACGGCGCGGCTTCGATGCGGATCATGCTTCGTCCCAGAAATGTTCGCTCAGATATTTCTCCGCGCTGTCGCAGAGCATGGTTACGATGATTCCGGTCTCGCCGCGCTCCGCCAGCTCGCGCGCCAGCACGGTGGCGGCGAATACGTTGCAGCCGGACGAAATCCCCACCAGCAGCCCTTCCTCGCGCGCCAGCCGCCGCACCATGCGGTAGGCGTCCTCGGTCTCGATCCACAAATTCCCGTCGGCCAGGTTCTCGTCGTAAATTCCCGGGACAATCGCGGTGGGCATGTGCTTCAGCCCTTCGAGCCCGTGAAATCCGCTGGAAGGCTGCGCCGAGTAGCACTTCACTTCCGGCAAATCGCGCTTCAGCCGGCGCGTGGTCCCGGTGAAGGTGCCGCTGGTTCCCATGGCCGCCACGAAGTGCGTCAGCCGTGCCCCGGTCTGCTGGATGATCTCCGGGCCAGTGCCTTCGAAGTGCGCTTTCCAGTTGGCCGGATTGTTGTATTGGTCGGGATAAAAATATAGGTCCGGATCCGCCATGTAAATCTCCCGGCACAGCCGGATGGCCCCGTCCGACCCCTCCGCCGGATCGCTGAACAGCATCTCCGCGCCGTAGGCTTTCAAAATCCGCTGGCGTTCTTCCGAGGCGTTGCCCGGCAAGCAGAGCTTCACCTTGTAGTCGCGGTTGGCGCCGATCATGGCGTAGGCGATTCCCGTATTCCCGCTGGTCGCGTCCAGAATGACGCGTGTGTGGTTCAGCTTGCCCGAGCGCTCTCCATCCAGCACCATGTTGCGCGCCGCGCGGTCCTTCACGCTGCCGCCCGGATTGAAATATTCCGCCTTGCCGAAAATCTCGATGCCCGGAAACTCGCGCGGAATTTTATCCAGCCGCAAGAGCGGTGTATTGCCGATGGTCTCGAGCAGCGGCTCGGCATGCGGCCGCGCAAATTGCAGGATGGGCAGAACGTGAGCCATGAACACCTTCTTGGATTCCCCTGCGCGCCGCTTGGATGCAAGTTTGCATATACGTGCAGGCAAAGGAATTACAAAAACTCTGAGCTGATTTATTGTACCATCACCCCAATCCCCGTCAACAAAGTACAGAAGATGCGTTGACAGGAGGGCGGCGCAGGCCAGATCGCCCATATCACGTGCCCGGGTTGCGGCGCGCTCCTCCGCGCCTGCCAGGAAGCGCGGTTCTCGCGGTGTGGCAGTCGCGGCGATGGCCCTGATTTTGGCAATCGAAGCGTGCTGTTGGAAGGTCTATCGCTATAAAGTCCAGGAAAGAAAGGCTGTGGAAGCGTGAGCGGATTGGGGCGCGGTTTTACTGCGCCACGGCAGCCGCCAGATCGGCCAGCACCGCCAGGGACTGGAGCAAAGCCCGCTCGTCGTAAGCGCGATCGACGCGGCGATTGGGCAGCCAATACGCAAAGAGCAGCCAACCGGCCAGTTGCGTGAATATGACCGTGCCGCACCCCAGCATGGCCGCCTTTCCGATCTCCTGGGCGCCGCATGCGCCCAGCAGCACCGACGAGCCGCCCAGCAGCAATCCGGCCAGCAAGGTCGCGAGCGAAATCCAGCGGCAGAGTGACTGCATGCCGGGATAACGGGCGCCCGTGAAGCGCCGGATCGACAGGAAAGCCAGCGTGCCCAATAACCCAGCCGTCACCGCAGCGACCGTCGCACTCATTTCAGGCCACCAGCTCCCGATGAATCCCCAGGGTGGCCGGCGACCGGCGAGCGACCTCACTATAGATCTGCAGAGCGGCGCGCAACTGCTTGTTGTCCTCGAGCAATGCCTCTACTTCGGCCTGAAGCTGCAAGTTCCTCGTCAGCAAATCGGCCCGGCGGCGGGACGACGGTCGAATGGCTCGGATGGGTTGGGGCGCGGTGTGCATCATCTCGGCTCTCCTGCTTGTTTGGTACTGCGTCACACCAATAGGAGTAAGAGAGGGGTAAAAAAATATAGACAACTGCATTTTTGACGTACCAATGTGACCGGCAGTACTTCTCGCCCAGATTTGGTACTGTCACTCGATCACAAGCTTTTTCCAATTTGCGGCTCCATGGAATCAACAACTTACGGAGAATCTTCTCCACGACTCGCGTAGCGGGCTGCTAGCGTCAAGTCGTGGAAAGGTTTAGCGGCCGCGCGCGGCGCAACCACCGCGGGCCGCGCCGGCGGCCGGAATTCCCACACCGAGGAAGCATGAGCCATCAGAACGAAAAGCACCCGAGGCAAGCCGTAAATCCATTCGGACCCACACCCGGAACCGACCATGGCCAGGACGAAGCCATCGCGCTCCAGCAGCAGATCGCAGCCGATAACCAGGTCCGCGCCGCCGGACCGCCCGAACCGCGCCCGCTGCCGCCCTTCGCGCCCGACCCGCTGAGTTGCGCCGAAGGCACCGCCGAATTCATGGACCCCGATCAACCGCTGTAAAAAACAGCCGCCGGTTCTTTCGCGCGGCGGCAGCGCCGGCGGTCCCGGCCGCCGGTTGGGGTGGCGCCGGCCGGCGCTACCCCTGTGCCACAATAAAAAGAATCCCTATGATTCAACCCGTACTGACCGAGGGCCTCACCTTCGACGATGTTTTGCTCGAACCGGCCCGCAGCGAAGTGCTGCCCGCGGAAGTCGATACGCGCACCTGCCTCACCCGCCAGATCGGCATCAATATCCCCATCGTCTCCGCGGCTATGGATACCGTCACCGAATCCCATCTCGCCATCGCTTTGGCGCAGCAGGGCGGCATCGGGATCATCCATCGCAACATGAGCGTGGAGCGCCAGGCCGAAGAAGTGGACCGCGTGAAACGCAGCGAAAGCGGCATGATCGTCGACCCCATCACCATCGACCCGGAACAGACCATCGCCGCCGCCCTGGCGCTCATGCAGCGCTACCGCATTTCCGGCGTGCCGGTCACCAAAAACGGCCGGCTCGTGGGCATCCTCACCAACCGCGACCTGCGTTTCGAAACACGCTTCGATCTGCCCATCTCCGAAGTCATGACCAAGGAAAACCTGGTCACGGTTGCGGTGGGCACCACCCTCGAGCAGGCCGAAGCCATTCTGCACCGCCATCGCGTGGAGAAACTGCTGGTGGTGGACGACAACTACTTCCTCAAAGGCCTCATCACCGTCAAGGACATTCAGAAGAAACTGAAGTATCCCAATTCGGCGAAGGACAGCCAGGGACGGCTGCGCGTGGGCGCGGCCATCGGCGCCACCGGCGATTTTCTGGAGCGCGCCCAGGAACTGGTATCGCGCAAAGTGGACGTCCTCGCCATCGATACCGCCCACGGGCACAGCGCGCGCGTGCTGGCCGCCGTCAAGCACATCAAGAGCCGCCTCCCCGAAGTGCAGCTCATCACCGGCAACGTGGCCACGTACGAAGGCGCGCGGGAGCTGATTTCCCTCGGCGTGGACGGCGTCAAAGTCGGCATCGGCCCCGGCTCCATCTGCACCACGCGCGTGGTTTCCGGCGCGGGCGTGCCGCAGATCACCGCCATCAGCGAATGCTCGCGCGCCACGCGCGAAGCCGGCGTTCCGCTGATCGCCGATGGCGGCATCAAATATTCCGGCGATATCACCAAGGCCATGGCCGCGGGCGCCGATACCGTGATGATCGGCAGCCTGCTCGCGGGCACCGACGAAAGCCCCGGCGAGACCATCCTCTACCAGGGCCGCACGTTCAAAACCTACCGCGGCATGGGATCTATGGGCGCCATGACGCAAGGCAGCTCCGACCGCTATTCGCAGGACCCCAACGGCAAGCTGGTCCCCGAGGGCATCGAAGGCCGCGTGGCCGCCAAGGGTCCGCTCTCCGACCTGGTTTACCAGTTGGTGGGAGGCTTGCGCAGCGGCATGGGATACGTGGGCGCGCACACCGTCGCCGAGTTGCAGGAGAAAGCGCGCTTCCTGCGCATCTCGCCCGCCGGCCTGCGCGAGAGCCACGTGCACGACGTGATCATCACCAAGGAAGCGCCCAACTACCGCGTGGAGTAAGAGCGCATGACTTCGCGCACGGGAGATGATAGTTTCCAATCCGGACGTGATGATGGGTAAGCCCGTCATCGTGGGCACGCGCATTACCGTCGAGCTGATTCTGGAGAAATTAGCCGCGGTGGAAACGGTCGAGCAGGTTCTGGAAGCGCATCCGAGGCTCAATGAAAAAGCCATCCGGGCGGCGCTTGCGTTTGCGGCTGACACGCTCCGCGCCGATGGGGTGTATCCTCTCGAAACGATCTCCCAGTGACGTTCCCCGCCGATGAAGGCGTGGACCGTCAAACTGTCGAACGTCATCGCCTCGATGGCCATCAGGTCGCATATGTCGCCGAGATGTCGCCCGGAGTGACGGTAAAAGGCGGCTACCCCCGACCGCCATTGGATCGCTTACGCGTCCGGCGAGAGCGGCCGGCGGGAAGTTTACGTACGGAGTTTCCCCGCGCCGGCAGGCGGGAAATACACCATCTCCCCGGGCGGCGGCGATGAGCCGGAGTGGCGCCAGGACAGGAAGGAGCGCCGATGGCCCGAAATCCCTGATCTATACCCTGGCCGATGCGATGGCCGCGCCGCCCATGACGGTGGTGCTGAATTGGAACGCGGGGGTGGGAAGCAGCGGCGGGAGCAACCCGAAACCCGGGTTCGAAGATGGATCCTATCCAGGCTCCCGAAACAGCTTGACGGGACCGGGTTTCGGCATTACTCTTGCACTCAATAGGAGGGGCTGTCAATGCCTAAGTATTTGATCCAGGCCAGCTATACCACCGAAGGAATCCAAGGCCTCGTGAAAGATTCCGCTTCGGGCCGCAGGGCCGATGTGCAAGCGGCGGTCAAGGTGCTCGGGGGGAAGCTCGAAGCGTTTTACTATGCGTTCGGCGCGGACGATGTAGTCATCATTCTGGATCTGCCCAACAATGTTACGGCGGCGGCCTTGGGTCTGACCACTTCAGGCTCCGGAGCAGTCCGGGTCCGCACGACGCCGCTGCTCACGGTCGAGGAGGTCGACCAGGCGCTCGAGGTCAGAATGCAGTATCGCGCCCCGGGGGAATAGGTTATCTCCGGCGCGAGGGCCCCGTGGACGACTACCGCGCCGAGTAAGCTTCGAAGTCCGCCAGCACGGCCTTTTCCATGGCGCGTGCGGCCTTGAGCAGCCATCCCGGCCGCCGTTTTTTCAAATCCGCCGCCAGCGCGCCCGCCTTGCCGGCGCCCAGGTGGATGTTGGCCGTTTCGAATCCCATGGCATGCAGCAGGCGGATTTCGTCGCGCTCCTTGGGAATCGCCGCCAGCTCGATGCGCGAGCAATCCGGCGCCAGCCGGCGCACGATCCAGCGCTTCTGCAAACGCACGAACGGATCGGGACAGCGCACCGCCGCGTCCAGAATCTCCTGGTAATGAATGGGCGCGGTGCCTTTGCCTTGTTCCGCCCATACGCACGCCGAAGGCGCCAGAGCCTTGGCTTCGCGCGCCACCGATCCGCCGCGCCACTGTGCGAGGGCCACGTAGCGCTGGCGTCCCAGGCTGCCCAATCCCGCCACGCGATGCGCCACGCGCCAGTGCAAGCCGCCTTCCGGCATCAGCCGTGCGATGGCTTTCACCGCGCCCGCCGGCGGTTCCTTGTCCACTTCCGGAAGCGCGTGCAGCTTCTCCCAATACTTTTCCGGCTGGTGCAGCCGGTGGGTGGCCATCTCGCGCAGCGCCGGATGGTGCTCGGCCAAGGCAAAAGGCCGTCCGCCCGCTTGCAGCGCATCGCGATAACCGTTGAGAATGGCGTCCGCCGCCGTCTTCGCCCCGCACGTCATGGCCGCCATCAAGGCGCTGGCGGCAAGGCGGATCAGGTCGTTGGTGTAGGGCATGCGCGCGGCTTCGTCGAAATCGTTGATCCCCCAGATCAGCCGCCCTTCGATGTCGCGCCACGTTCCGAAGTTCTCCACGTGCAGATCGCCCACTGCCAGCACCGCCGGCGCTTTGGCTTCCGCCGGGCAATGTTGGCGCCAGATCTGCGCCCAGCGATAGTAAGTGGCGCGCAGAAACGGAAACGGCGCGGAGCGCATCTGCTCGTGCTTGAACGCCAGGTCGGCGTCCACCATGGTCAGATGGCGCGCCAGCCAGGCTTCGTATCGTTCGGTGGCTTTGGTGATTTTCATGATTTCGGGTCACTCCGCGGACAGGCCGGGAGGCCTGTCCTACTCGCTCAGCGCGGGGGTGAGCATCCATTTCAGCACGCCCCTGGGTTCGCTCGCCGCGATGGCGCAATCCACGCGCACCAGCGCGGCTTTCTTCATATCCACCTGCAGCGCCGGAGAGCGCAGCAGAAACGCCGCCAGGCTGCTCATCAACGGTTCGTGGCTGGCCAGCAGGATGGCCTCCTCGTCTTTGCGCGCGCGAATTTCCTCCCACGCATCGTAGGGCGAAGCGGAGGGCAGCAGGGCGGCGGTGCGCGGCGCCTTGCCTTTATAGTCCAAAATCTCGGCGGCGATTTCCGCCGTCTCCACCGCCCTCCGGAAAGGGCTGGAAAGAATCAGCGTGGGGGCAACCCCCGCGCCGCGCGCCCGCTTCAACACCCGCCGCAGCTTTTCCCTGCCTTCGCCGGTAAGCGCCCGCTCGGCATCCCCGCCCGGCGCCGAGTCTTCCGCGATTCCGTGTCTTAACAGATAAATTTCCATGTGCCCGTGCACAGCGAGTATTGTACCGTGCGCGTTGTGCCACCATGGAATTCTGTGCCCCGCTACGCCGCGATTGATATTGGCAGCAACTCGATCCGCATGGAAGCCGCCGAGGTGGTTCCCGGCCAGCCTTGGCGCATTCTGGCGTCCGACCGCGAAGTCACGCGCCTGGGCGAAAGCGTTTTTCGCATGGGGGCGGTCAGCGAAGACGCCATGAAGAACACCTGCGCGGTGCTGGCCCGCATGGCCGATCTGTACCGCAAGCTGGACGTGGTGGGAGTGCGGGCGGTGGCTACCAGCGCCATCCGCGATACGCGCAATCAGCGGACCTTTCTCGAGCGCGCTTCGCAGGCCGCCGGCACCGCCGTGGAAATCATCTCGGGGCGCGAAGAAGCGCGGCTCATTCACCTGGGAGTGGAAAGCAGTTGGCCGCAGACCGGCAAGCGCGTGCTGACGATCGACATCGGCGGCGGCAGCGCCGAAATTATCGCCTCGGAAGACGGCCGCTTGCGCGACGCCTATTCCAAGCCCCTGGGCGCGGTGCGGCTGCGCGAAGATTTCCTGAAGGAAGATCCGCCGCGGCCCATCCAGCTTCACCAGATGCACGATTACATCCGCGAAAAGCTGTGGGCCGCGGTGCGCAAGCTGGGCCATACCGGGTGGGACCGCGCCATCGCCACTTCCGCCACGGCCTCGGCGGTAGCCAGCGCGGTGGCGCGCGTGCCGCGCTCCAAGCGCGACGAAATCGACCGCCTGCGCGTCACCACCGCGCAAGTGCGCCGCCTCTACGAGAAACTGCGCGGCGCCACGCTGGCCGAGCGCCGCGCCATGACGGGGATCGGCCCGCGCCGCGCCGAAATCATCGTGCCGGGCGTTGCCGTGCTGCTGGATTTCCTGCAGGAATTCCATCTGCCCGCGGTGTACTACTCGCGCGCCGGAGTGCGCGACGGCATCATCGCGGACCTGGCGGCGCGCAACGTGGGCGCCGAGCTTTCCCGCCTGGGCCGCGAACAGCGCAAGGAAGCGGAAGACATGGCGCGCCATTTCGGCGTTTCGCTGGATCACGCGCGCCGCGTGGCCGGAATCGCCACGCTCCTGTTTGGCGCGCTGCAGCCGCTGCACGAGCTTCCGCCGCATTCCGGCAAGCTGCTGGAGGCGGCCTCTTACCTGCTGGACGCCGGCCACTACATCAGCTCCGCCAGCCATCACAAGCATTCCTATTACGTGGTGGCGAATTCCGATATGCCCGGTTTCACGGAGCGCGAGCGCCTCATGATCGCGGCCTTGTGCCGCTACCATCGCCGGTCGCTGCCCAATCCCATGCACAACGCCTGGCAGGCCCTCACCGCCGAAGAGCGGCGCGAGCTGACGCTGCTGATTCCCATTCTGCGGCTCGCCGACAACCTGGACCGCAGCCACGAGCAGCGCATCGAAGCCGTGGATTGCAAGGTGAATCCGAGCGGCGAAGTGGTCCTCGAGATCCACTCGCACGGCAATATCGATCTGGAACAATGGGGCGCCGAACGCGCCAGCGAGGTGTTTCAGCAAATCTACAACCGCCCCATCGTGGTTGCCAAATCGCGCGGGTGAACGCCCGCGTCCCGCTGGCGGATAGCGGAGGCAGGGGCCTCCGCGCGGGCGGGGGCGCCTGGCGGGGGCGCCCGCCCTGCCGTCGCGCGGCCGGAAGCCGGGGCAGCGGCAATCCGAATCGCGAAACCTCTTCCCGGTTTTGCCGGCGGGCAATTTCCGTTAGCATCTCTCTATGGCCCCTCAACCCTACCTGATCGTCGGCACTCCCTGTTACGGCAGGCAGGTCACCGACATTTACGCCGGCTCGCTGTTGAAACTTCTGCTGGCGTGCCAGCAGCGCAAGGTGCGGCTGGGGGTGCAAATGACCGGCAGCGATGCGCTGATCACACGCGCGCGGCAGAACATTGTGGCCGGTTTCCTGGGCATCGAAGCCGCCACGCACCTGCTTTTCGCGGATGCCGACATCGGTTTCGAGCCGCAGCAGGTTTTCCGCCTGCTGGATTTCGACGCCCCCATGACCGCTGGGATATATCCCATCAAGCGCATGGATTGGAAGAAAGTGGCCGCTTTGGCGCAGGCCGGGCGCACCGCCCCGGAGTCCGCCGGGCTGACGTATACGGTGGAGTTCAACGATGCGCGGCCGGTTGCCGTGCGCGACGGTTTCGCGCGCGTGAGCTACGCCGGGACCGGCTTCCTGATGATGCGGCGAGAAGCCTTGCTGGCCATGATTCAACATTACCCCGAGCTGCGATACGCGCACGACCATAAGCCGGATGACGAACTCGGCGGCAGCCCGTGGCGCTGCGCCCTGTTCAATTGCATGATCGACCAGGAAACCGGGACCTATCTCAGCGAGGATTTCAGTTTCTGCCGCCGCTGGACGGACATGGGCGGCGAAATCTGGGCGGACCTGGAGAGCCGCCTCACGCATATCGGCGCATTCGACTTCGCGGGCGACTTCGCCACCCGGTTTTCCTCGGCCGCACCGGATGGCGGCTGAGCGCCGTCGCCGCTCCCGCGATTGGCCCCGGCACGCCCCCACGAAGCTACCGGGCGGCGAACGTGAGCCCGATGGTCGCCATGGCGGTGCCGGCTTGCGAGATCCACTGGTCGTGATCGTAGGGGAAGCCGCTTTGGAAATAGGGCTGGAAGCCGAAGGCGCGGGTGACCACGTGCCAGGTGCCGTCCTGCTGCTGCGTGCGGAGGAGGTAATCGACGCCGCGGCGATAGACGGCGCCGGAAGCCGCACCGGATTCGTGCAGCGCCCATAAGACTTCTCCCGTAGCGTAGGCGTCGGAAGGAAGATTTTCGGTCTGGCCCCAGCCCCCGTCGGAGCGTTGCCTGGCAACCAATTGCCGCACGCGATCCGCGGGCGCCTGGCGCCCCGCCCATAGGATGCCCAGAATCTGCATGGCGCGGTCCTCGGTGGTAAGCGGTTCGGCTTTTTCGAGCCAGCCGGCGGCGCGCGCCACGCGGCCGTCGAATTCGGCCCGACGGCCGGGAATCGCGTACAGGCGCAGGGCGCGAATCCCCTTGGCGGTATGCGAGAAGCCGCCGTCCTCCAGCGGGGGACGGGCCACACCGTAGTTGGGCCAATCGCCCTCCTGGCGCTGCATGGCGGCGATGTGGTGGACCAGCGAATCGGTTGCCAGGGTGGCCGGGACTCCCGAGGCGGCCATCTGCATCAGCGAGAACTGCTGCGAATCCACGCCGGCCGCGGGGTCCTGCACCTGGAAGAGTTGCTGCTCGATGGCGCCGCGCAGGAGGGCGGTGGCATGCGCTTCGCGGGTTTCCAGTTGATAGTCGGCGGGGATGCCGAGCGGCTTGGCCGCCGCAACGGCGAGCCCGTCGAGGTGCTGGGCATGGCAGGAGAGGCAGCCGCCCGTGGCCAGGAACTTCGTGGCGGGACCTTGCGTCGCGGCCAATGACTTCGCGATCGCCTCGCGCACGGTGCGGCGGGGCGGCGGCGCGGGTTCGCCGGAGGCCGGTTTCGCGGGCGTCAGGCCGAACAGCGGCAGGATCGCCGGGTCCCGGTAGCGGCGGACCCAATCCAGGGCGGGCTCGCGCAACGCGCCCTTGGCCAGCAGCAATTCCACGATCTTCGGATTGGCGTGATCGGTGGCCACGGCGAAGACCAGGGAGTTGGCCTTGCGGACATCCAGGGCGTTTACGTCCGCGCCGGCATTCACCAGCGCCTCGACGGCTTCGTAATCGCCCTGGCCCGCGGCCAGTTGCAACGCGGTCAGGCGGCCCAGCGCGATGGGGCCGTTCTTGACCAACTCGAGGGTGTCGCCGCTTTTGTCGTTTACCGTGGCGCCATGCTCGATCAGCAGTTTGACCATGGCCGCATTGCGGTCGCCGTTGCCGGCGGCGGCCATCAGCGGAGTGAAGCCGCCGCCGTCCGCGGTATTCACGGCTGCGCCCCTGGCCAGCAGCAGGCGGACAAGCGCGATGTGGTTGGACCCGGCCGCCTGCTCGAGGACGCTCATCCCTCCCTCGTCGCGCGCGTTTACGTCCGCGCCTTTCTCGATCAGGAGGCGGGCGGCCTCGGTGGCCCCATCGTAGGCGGCGGCGATCAGCAAAGGCGTGCGGCCCAGTTTGGAACGGGCATCGGCCTGGGCGCCTTTTGACAGGAGCAGCCGGACCTTCGCGGCATCGCCGGCGCACCACATGAGAGGAGTCGCAGCAAAGTTGTTGGCGACGTTGGGGTCGGCTCCGGCGTCCAGCAGGATGCGCATGCTTTCCAGGCTGCCGAGCGCGGCGGCGTACATGAGCGGGGAGTTGCCGCGGGCATCGCGGGCTTTAGGGCCGGGGTCGCGGATGAGTTTGCCCAGAGCGCTGAGATCGTTGTTTCGGATGGGCAGATAGAACGGGCTGTTTTCGGCGGCTGGGCTCAGGACGGCGAGTGTCAAGGCAAGCAGTGCGACGCGTGGCTTCAATGGATTCCCTCCGGGTGAGTAGATCATACCGCGCGCGCCCTACGGCGGTCCACCGCATGTTCCCGTCGATCCTGCCAAAACCGGCTTCCTGGTAGTGGTGATGCAGCAGTGCGCCTCCCATGCAAAGAGCGCGCACGGGATGGACGAGATACCCGCCGAGCTGGCGGAGAAGGTTCAGTCGGCGATTCGGGACGTTTAGCGGTTTGCCGGCGCGTGGCGGTGCCCGCCATGGGGCCCCGCGCTGCGCGCCCGATGCGTCAGGCCAGCTTCGGGTGAGTAGCGACTTGTACGTACATTATAATACGATGACGGTTGGTCATTTCGGGGTTCGATGGGGACGATTCCAACGTACTCCATATCGAGCGTCACCAGTTCACCCCCGGGGAGGTCGAAGAGGTCTTTGCGGGCGACTACAAGGTCAGGCGAACTCGTCGGATGCTATATCGCCTTGGGCGAAACCCTCGACGGCCGGTTGGCCTTTGTGGTGTTTCGACGCCTTCCAGGAGGCGTGATCCGAGTGGTCACGGCCCGCGATATGGAGGACAGTGAGCGGCGTCTGTTCCGCCGCAAGTAGGTGGACCATATGAAGAAAAAACTCCCTCCGGCGAAAGCGCCTCTGCCGGAGTTCCAATCGGACGAGGCGGCTGCCGAGTACTTCCAAACGCACTCCGTGGCCCAGGTGTGGAATCAACTGCCCGGAGGCGAGCCAGCGAAGCCATCCAAGGCGTTGGAAAGGTCCATTCGGGAACGCCATACAGCGGCAAAGTCTCCGATCTCAATTCGATTGGGTCCAGAACAGATTGCCGCGGCGAAGAAGATCGCGGCCACCAAGTCAGTCGGCTACCAGACGCAACTGCGGATGTGGATAGCCGAGGGGATTCGCCGCGAGGCGAAGCGAGCATGATTCTCCAGCCTTGAGCAGTCATGTAACAGCCGTCCATTACTAATCCGACAAAGGTCGTCGAAGGGCGTTTTGGGTCCCGCGAACAGCAGAACGGGGACGTCGAGTCGGCGTTCTGTTTCTCGGCGCCGGGTCGCGGGTGTACGCGAGCCGTGGTAGGAATAAGGTAAGCATGTTCAAGGCAGTGAAGCTCCGAAAGGTCCGACTTAGGCACGGACTTGAAGGGTTGCCAGGCGCGAGCATATTCAGGCTCAACGAGGATTTCCTCACGGCGGCTGTTTTCTCGCGCGTGCTCTACTTGCCATCCGAAGCGATGTGCGCACTACTATTGCCTGGCTTAAGCGTGAGCCCTGGCAAAGTCAAGGAGTCCGCGTTCTGGCCGACGTTGAGCCTCCAATCGAAGAACGCAGGGATGGTTCGCGTAGAGCCTGACCTGTGCGTCCAATTCGAGGGCCTTGATTTGATCGTGGAGGCCAAACTCAGCGATGACCCGGGGTGCCAAACGCCGGGCCAGTGGGTCAGGGAATGGGTGGCGTGGCACCAAGCCGAGCGTCCTGACATTGAGAAGCCGTCGCTTCTTCTCGCGATCGGAGGGCTTGGTGCGGTCGAGACCACTTCCGAGTCTGCGGCGATAATCGGAGCGGAAGCTAATCGCCTTCTGCGGATCGATTTCCTTGGGGTCCCTCCGATACGATGGGTCGCTCTCTCCTGGCAAGAGCTTTACAATCGGCTCGAATCCGAGATTCTTGATAACGGGCCTAATTCGCAACTTGTTGAGGACCTCAGGGAGATTCTCCGCTACTTCGGTCTGCGTCGCCGTCACTTCCTTGGCGATCTAGGAGGCCTGGCTCGTCATTTGAGGATTGACAGGATTGAGCTCGTGTCTCTTAACGTCGCAGCACGGTGGCAATCGTGCCACCGCGAGCTAGCGGGAGTTTACTCGCATTTCGGCAGAGACACGGGCAAGTAGCTGTATTTCGTGTGTCTTAGCGGGACCGCTCTGTATTACCCGCGATGGGTACTACAGAGTTGTTCCAGGCCAAGGGATTCGGCGAGAGCTTGTTGCACGAGGGTCTGCTTGGAGAGCACCGTGGCCAACCGGTTAGGTCCCTTGTCACCAAGGGGTGGATAAAGG